>Ga0180216_1000114_pt1 | contig 100567 bp, 81 predicted proteins | sample eDN3rd37CBELigMG_FD_128879 | JGI IMG/M metagenome (GOLD analysis project Ga0180216, IMG submission 128879) | Enriched Miracle-Growth compost microbial communities from Emeryville, California, USA - eDNA 3rd pass 37_C BE-Lig MG (version 2)... ... | reverse complement strand
TTTGGATTTGGATGGTTTACTACCGCCCAACCATTATAAAGGCTTTTTTTATGCAAAGATAGAATTACAGAAAATTCAGATTTTACTTAGGTGTTGAATTATTTTAATGCGACGCTAGTGATTCTTATTATATTATTTGAAATAGTTTATTTAGAGTGACAAATGTAATGAAATAACCTTTAAATAAGTCAAACCTTTGACAATATATAGGGACTATAAAAGTTTGCCTCACCTCAGAAACTTTTCAAGCTTACTTATGTCTAACTCATTACGAGCAAGAGGAGAATTTTAGGAGGTAGCGATATGCCATACATCTACGCGATGGGAGATATACATGAGCATCTTGAGCTTTTCAAGGAAACTCTTGAACTAGTTGATTTGAGTGGAAATAATCAATTGATTCTACTAGGAGACTATATCGACATTCATTCGCAAGATTTAGCCATCCTGTACTTCATCAAAGAGCTGCAAGAGAAGTATGGAGATAAAATCATTGCTATAGCAGGGAATCATGAGTATATGCTCTTGGAGGATATGCAATCCAATTCCGATTTAGTAGATGATATTGCTCTTACCAATTGGCTTAAAGGCCTACCGTATTATTATGAGACGAATACGCAGATTTATGTTCATGCGGGAGTCGATGAAGAAGCAGGAGAGTATTGGAAATGGGGATCAGAAGACTATTACTTCTGTAGTAAATACCCTCACACAACAGGAAGGTTTATCAAGGATATTATTGCAGGGCATATACCGACATCTGAAATTAGTGGTAAAGCAAATGATCATAAAGTTTATTGGGACAAGAAGAGCCACTTCTATGTTGACGGGGATACCCGTGTCAGCAAAATGATACCTGTATTAAAGTATGATACTGAATTAGGACGATACTCCAGCTTTGAACAGGTAGAACAAGCTGACGGTAGCTTCCAGTGGGTGGAATATGTGATAAAGTGACTTAGAACCAAGCAATAACAAATGACTAACTAGAGTAGCTGGAGGAAGACAATGAAAAAGACAATACTTACTTTACTTGCGTCTGCGATGTTACTTACACAGGCGAGCTTGGTGCCGATGAATAGTGTATCAGCAGCCAGTAAAAGTGATAGCGTTAAAGAGATTGAAGGGAAATTAGTAAATGGTCGAGTATTAGTTCCAGTTCGGTCATTTTATGAGAGCTTGGGTGCCAAGGTAAGCTGGGATAGTAAAGAAAAGATGGTGTTTATTACACTAGATGATAAGGTGTTTAGTGTGCGGTTAGATGGCACTGAGGTTGGCATCGATGGAATTATCGTTGGGCTTACGCTGGATGTACCAATGACGATGATTGACAATACGAACTATTTACCATTTTCATTTATAGGTCCAATTATTGGGGCAAAAGTGTCCTGGGATAATCAGACAAAGCAGGCCACTGTCGTTTATAAGGGTCAAACCGTGCATGTTCATGGCAAAGCTGATCCTACACTCAAGCTGCCAACTCGTCCAACTGAACAGCGTCTTAAGGAATTATATGCGAAAGTAAAGGTGGCAGCTAACATTACCGACTATGCACAAAAAAGAGAGCAGCTATCCGGCTATTTTACTGAACCATTTATTGGCAGGATTATTAGAAATAATGGACTGACTGTTTATGACCAACGTTATGGAGATGAGTTTAGAGATCCCACCTTATTTTATTCAAATGAAAGTATGTATTACGCTGGCTACGTTCAATATGCATTTATTAATGATGAGTTTCTCTTCGGACAGTTGTATCGAAGCATTAGTTTTAAATTTGTCAATGGAAAGTGGCTTGTTGATGATGTGGATACATATGTCGTAGAACCGAGGCCGTAGTTGTTGGCAACAAAGTGATTTTCTTCTTAATGACCTATCGTGCATAAATATAATCATTAAAAAGCTTGAAGAGCCTGTCATTATACGGGTGTTCTTTAAGCTTTTTTTGTTGAAGGGAAAATGAAATAAATTAGAAATTGCACTTTACAATTCCATTTTTATGCAGTATGATGTGTTTACAAATATATAACAGTCGTTATTTAATTGAGGAGGCAATGATGAGAGGCCCGAAAGTGAAATATGATAAGGAGCTAATTATTACAAAAAGCAGAGATTACATAAATGAATATGGAGTTAACCAGATCAGCATTAGAAATCTTGCGAAATATATTGGGTGCTCCACACAGCCTATTTTTAGTCATTATCGTACTAGCGAGGAATTGATGCGGGATGTTTATGCTTCGATTGAGCAGTATTATGAGCAATTTGTGGCACAGATTCTAAGTTCAATTGATACTCCGTTTCTAGGCTTAGGTTTAGGCTATATTAGCTTTGCTAAAGAGCATCCAAATTTGTTTTTCGCATTATTTATGGATACCTATTATAAGAAAGAAAGCCTATTAGACTTTTTTATCAATCCAGAAAGCGATGCTGTAGTAAGCCAAATGTCAGCACAGGTCGGTCTATCAGCTGAAGGATGCCGAATACTTTTACGTAATATTTGGTTATTAACGCACGGAATCGCAACTATGATTTATACCAAGCAGGTTAATTATCACGAACAGGAAATTAGGGAAATATTGTTTCAAGGATTTAATGGCTTTATCTCAAATTTGAAATCAAAGGAGAATAATAATGATTAAGAGCCTATTAAAGAGCTTTGCTTTTGCCGTTTTAATGGTAGTATTTCCTGTAGTTGCGTCAGTAATTATTCAAGTGAGAGGCATTACTGATGATACGATTGGTTATGGAATTCAAGCTGTCTTTTTTGCCATTGCAGCTCTGGTTGGCTTATTCATTTATAGAAAACTAAATAAAAAGAAGGATGTAATACGTGATCAAGCAGTCAATAAGAGGCAGTTGTTGTGGTTTATCCCGATTATAATAGCTGAATTAATTGTTTTTATTTCAGGAATTAATGTAGGAGAACAGCTGTTATATTATTTCATGTTACTACTGTTTACTGTTTTTGTAGGGATTAGCGAAGAGCTATTTTTCAGAGGAATAATATTAAATATATTAAAGTCCAAAGGTATCAAATATGCGATTGTTGTTTCTTCCATATTATTTTCAATTCTTCATTTAACAAATCTTGCAGGAGGCGTAGATATTAAGTACGCAATTCTACAGGTTATATTCTCGTTCATATTTGGGTTTGTTGCAGCTCAAATTACGATAATCTCCCAGTCTATACTCCCCGCGATGATTTGGCATTTCGCTCATGATTTTATCTCATTTGTTACAGGTAATGAATTGAATACGACTACGACGATTATTCTTGTCGTTCAATGCAGTATCCTTGTCCTATATTCGCTGTATCTGAATAAAAAAATCTCTAACTAATCTCAATCATACAACGAGCGTAATTGCCTCTTTCATCGAAAAAAACAATTACGCTCGTTGTTAGCTTATATCGTTTTAATGGAAACCTGCTACACTTTACTCGATTCAGTAGGGTGAGCGCCAACACTAGTATTCCTTTTAACCACGCTCTTCCAGCCCAAGCTTCTCGTCAAACAGAACTGCGCCGCATAGTAGGTCGACATAATAAGAATGCTGGAGTACTCAATATCTGCAACGAATTTGTTCCAAGCAAGAATGGAGTCGGAAATTAAAAATAAGATGCTGCCGACAATAGCGTACATATTCCCCGTCATAATTGCAGTCCACGACATAGAAATAATTACGATAATATAGAAAATAACAGGAATGATGAGAGCGCTTTCGTTATTACCCTGCAAAGCCTCGGTAAGCTTAATCCCCATAAATCCACCGTAAACAAGGAAAATGATAATACTTATAAAGCGTGGCTTGGTAAAGGTGAAGCTGTGCACAAAGCTGCTAATGTAAAATAAATGTCCGATTAAGAAGGCACTTAAGCCGATCACAAACCATTGTAATAAGTAATCTCCGAGCATACAGAAGAATAGTCCGATAATCAGCAGCCAATGCTCTCGTTTTCTTGGGGTGGGCAATAAGGTGAAGGAATAGGCAATAATAAGCCACATAGGGATTAGCTTAAACAACATTCTCAATGAAGAAGGGACAAACGAAGGGTTCCAAATATAAAACAGTGCGAAAAGTAAAATGAGCAGCGGCAATCCATATTTCTTAATAAGGTGCACAGGCATCCAACCTTTCTTATTTATGTAAAATTATTATATCGGATAATGGAGTAATCGTATATAAAGGTAAATGAAATTCGCACACATATGATAAACTATTGTTAAATCAATCGAGGAGGTACATTTATGAAGTATAGACCGCTTGGGAAAACCGATTTGAAAATTAGTGAGTTAAGCTTTGGAACATGGGCGATCGGGGGCGATTGGGGAACGGTTAATGACCAAGTATCGTTACAGGCGCTACAAGTAGCCATCGATCATGGTGTTAACTTTTTTGATACAGCAGATGTTTATGGAAGTGGTCATAGCGAGGAGCTATTAGCGAAAGCGACGAAAGGCAAGGAGCATGACATACATATCGCTACAAAATTTTGTCGTAAGGGAGATATTCACGATCCTAAGACGTACAGTGAAGCGCAGGTACGCCAATATTGTGAAGATAGCTTGAGACGCTTGCAGCGCGACAGTATTGATTTGTATCAAATTCATTGCCCTGCTTTCTCCATTCTAAAGCAAGGCGAAGTATTCGAGGTGCTGGATAAGCTAAAGGCAGAGGGGAAAATCCGTTATTACGGCGTTAGCGTAGAAAGCGTTGAGGAAGGCTTATTCTGTATGGAGCAGCCTGGCGTAAGCGCGCTACAGGTTATATTCAATATGTTTAGACAGAAGGTATCCAATGAGCTGCTTCCTGTTGCCGCTCAAAAGCAGGTAGGGATTTTGGCTCGTGTACCGCTAGCTAGCGGTATTTTAACTGGCAAATTTACAGCGAAAACAACCTTTGAAGCAGATGACCATCGCACGTACAATGCAAATGGTGATTCTTTCAATGTGGGTGAAACCTTTGCTGGCTTACCATTTGCGAAAGGCGTAGAGCTTGCGGAGCAATTGCGCTGGATTGAAAACGATAAGCGCACGATGACTCAAGCAGCACTACGCTGGATACTGGATCATCCCGCAGTGACCACAGTTATCCCTGGTTTCAAAAATGAAGCGCAAGTATTAAATAATTTGGCTTCCGTAGATGTTCCTTCGTTCACTGAGGAAGAGCTTGAAGAAATTAAGCAATTTTACAATGAGCAAGTGCATCAGCATATTCGCGGATCATATTAATATAGGAAAAAAGTTGCATATTACATAATCGTTCTATTCATTTAACATTATTTTACTCCGATAAAGAGAATATGAAGGTAGAGCTCATAGGTCGGAAGTAATAATAAGCCGTGAGGAGAATGATTATGAAAATAAATTCAACTCCATATCCAGTTTTCGTTAACCTGATGAAGAAGGAGAAAACCTCCTCACAGGTAAGCGGAAATTCAAGTTCATCAGCGAGAGAACAGGTGCAACAGCATATTGCCAAAATGCAAGAAGCAGCAAACAGCACTGGGGAAAATAATCCGAGGGTGCAAGCGCTATATGAGAAGTTTAAGAGTGGAAAAAAGCTTAGCTTTAGTGAGATAAATTATTTGCGTATCCACGCTCCTGGCCTTGTCGCTAAAATAGAGCAGGTGCATGTGGAACGTGCAACTTACGAGCAAGCAATGAAGGGTTCACCGACAAAAATGGGCGTGAATCTTGTTGCACTCCATGCCTCTCAGCAAATCAATAATAGCGCAAGCGCAGAGGATGTAGAGATCCGTTCAAGACATTTGCAGGATGCGATTACGGAGTACACGGCAACCGATGACTACAGGGATAAGCCAGAGGCTGTACTAGAAGATCCGAAGGAGAAAAAGCATAAGAAATGGAAGCTATCCAACGATGCTCCAGACTTCGGGAAGGTGTACAAAAGCAGTTCTGCCAATACAGTTTATACTCAGCAGATGGTAAGTGCTAAGCTTTTTAATCATACAGAATAATAGTGAATGCTATAGAACCAGTTAAATGCAGCTATCAGGATTGCCTCCTGAAGGCTGCATTTTTTTTGCGATTTTAACTTGAGAATACTATCCCCCGATAGTGAAGATTGTCCCCTGTTATGGTAAACAGAGAACTGCTATGATCAAAGAAAAATGATGTAACGTTTAACCAATAGCTGCTATCGAAATGTAAAAGATGCTCCTTGTTGAGCGTCTTTTGCATTTTCTAAGCAATATGCTAGATTTACGATTTGCTGTATACTAATTATTGTAAATATTCAATCATCAAGGGGGAGGGTTATGAGGATTAAACTGCTGCCACTGCTATTTTTATTGTTATTTGTAAACGCTTGCGGTGGGGATCGAACAACGACTCAATATTCCGTACTTTACACACCAAGCCCAGATGAAATCCATACAGAAGAACAGCAGGATAATGATTATACGATTGCAATAGTACCAAAGCTAGAAGGAATTGATTATTTTAGCGCTGTTGAGGATGGAGCCAATGAAGCGGGCAAGGAGCTAGGGATTAACATCATCTTCCGAGGCCCATCCATTGCGGATGCCAACGAGCAAGCTACGATCATAAAAGGCTTTATTGAACAAGGTGTTGATGTCATTGCTGTATCGGCAAATGATCCCGAGTTGCTGCTTCCTGTGCTGCAGGAAGCAGATGAGCAAGGGATTAAGGTCATTACATGGGATGCTGACACCGAAGCGAGCGGTAGACAATTTTTTGTGAATATGGTGGACCCAGAGACGCTAGGTAGGCATTTGATGGATACACTGGCTTGGAATACGGAGGAACGTGGTCAATTTGCGATTATGACTGGCTCTTTACATGCAGCAAATTTAAACGAATGGCTAAACTGGATTTTAACGCAGCATAAGCAATATTATCCTCGCATGGAGCTCGTTAAAGTTGTTGCTACCGATGATAGTGAAGAAAAAGCCTATCAATTAGCGAAGCAGCTATTAAGCGACTATCCTGATCTAGTCGGCATTATCGGCAATTCCTCGGTTGGACCACCTGCAGCGGCACAAGCTGTAGAGGAGTCCGAACTCAGTGGAATTGTCAAGGTAGTAGGGCTTTCCTCGCCCAATCAGATGAGAGAATATTTGAAAAATGGCAGTGCACAGGTGGCAACGCTATGGAGTCCTAAGCGGTTAGGTTATCTCACGGTAATGCTGGCGAAAAATTTGCTGGATGGCAATTTGCCTCATGATGGACAAGAGATAGATAATGTCGGAACGATTCGTGTAAAAGGGGATGTTGTAATTATGGGAGAGCCTCTAGACTTTGATAGAGATAATGTAGATCAATATGAATTTTAAATCTATGTTTCGTCGTCCGACTACTGTGCGTTTAGGCTCCAAGCTAATTATCGCTTACTTATTATTAACGGTTATTCCTATGTCGTTACTAGGCTATCTCTCTTATCATCAATATACGAAGTCTTTGAAGGGTCAGTTTGCTGAGTACCTGCCAGGCTACTTATCGTTAGCAAGCCGCAATATAGAGAAGCAGCTTGAAGAGATTCTAAATATGACTGAGCTTGTATACAGCTCCAATGATATTGTAAAAATTCTTCGCAAGGACAATTCTGCTAGTCGAAATCGTTCCGAGCAGCAGCAGGATCGTTATCTCGTAAATGGCTATTTGTCACGAACGTATATTAATAGTAACCAAAGTGATATTATCGGTGTTTTTGTGACAGCGAATGGTGAGCTGTTTCATAGTACACGATACGGCATCAGCAATACAGACCTTGAAGCCATTCGCAGCCTATCTGCGGAGAACGGACAATTTTTCGAGAGTTATCGCAACGCAGTTATGATTCTTCCAGGAGAGCTTAATATCCAATTTGACGGCGAGCCTCCATTTCTAATGATTATGAAGCCAATTCCCGACTTTGATAACCGACGGAATTTGGGGACGATGTTTATCGCAGTGAAGCTTAGCTTTATGCATGATATTTTGGCGGAAATCGAGAACAAGTTTGGTGCAAATGTATGGTTAATGAACGAGAGCGGGCGAATTATTTATCATAACAATGAGAGCATGATTGGGCAGATTGAAGAGGAGATTGAGCGCTATCCTATTTACAACGGAAGCTTTCAAGCGGATTCTGCCGAGCAATCGAATATTATTAGTGTGCATGAGATGTCGGAGTTCAACTGGCTGCTTGCACATAGCATCCCTGTTAAGGCGTTGACTGAACGAACGGATTTGGTAAAAAACGTTACGATCTTTATCTTTCTTATTTTTGTAGCTATAAGCTCAATACTTTCGATTGTCGTGGCACTCAATGTATCGCGACCGATTAAACGATTAAGCACGCTCATGAGGCATGTGGAGCGTGGTAACTTTAATGTCGATCTGCAAATTAAAACACGAGATGAGATCGGCTTGCTGGCGCGCAGCTTTAACTCCATGGTTTCGCGCATTAGGGACTTGATCGAAAAAAACTATTTTATTGAAATTAAGCAGCGTGAAGCTGAGCTATATGCCCTGCAGGCGCAAATTAATCCTCATTTTATGTACAACACTTTAGAGAGTATTGGTGCTGCGGTGGAGGAAGGTGAATCGGAAACGGTTGTTGAGATGGTAACGCTGCTCGGTAGAATGCTGCGCTTTTCCTTAAACAATGAATCTAAGCTTGTGCGAATTTTTGAGGAGGTTCAGCATGTACGGGATTACTTAACGATTCAAACCTTCCGGTTCGAGGAGCGTGTACGCTTCACGATTCAATCTACGATTGTGATGGAGCAGTGGTACTGTCCGAAGTTTATTTTGCAGCCTATTGTGGAAAATGCGATCAAATACGGACTGGAGTACCGTAAAGGCGTTCATATTTACATTAATGTTAGCAAAGAATTTGGCGCGGGCAGCGGTACCGACGATATTGTATTCCGCATAAGAGATGATGGTCCTGGGATCGAATCGGAACGGTTAAATCAGCTTAGAGCATTGCTTAGGGGCGGGCAAATGGTACAAGGCGTTAAAGGTGTAGGTTTAAAAAACGTACATTCACGCATAGGAATATTATTTGGAGAAGATTATGGACTGCAGTTAGATAGTACAGAAGGGAAAGGCACTGAAATCATTATTCGAATTCCGCTAGTTGCGGCAGGAGATGAGGATTCGAGGCTACTAATCGAGGAGCAGGGGGCAAAATACGTTGCAAACCATCAAGACGATGATCGTGGATGACGAAGCTAGAATTCGCCGAAGCATTGAGCGTATGGTGCTGCAATGCGGGACGCAATTTGAAATTGTAGCTACTTGCGCTGACGGGAAAGAGGCGCTGGACTATATGCACAGCACGAACGGTGAGGTTGATCTCGTTATTTCTGATGTGAAGATGCCAGAGATGGACGGAATGCAATTCGTACAGGAAGCGAAAAAGAGCTACAGCTTCTCCCCATTGTTTATTAGTGGATATGATGACTTTGAATATTTGCGTACAGCGCTTCGTGAAGGTGCAGTGGATTACATCTTAAAGCCGATTGATCGAGCACAATTTCGCGAAAGGTTATTGGAAATTTCTGAGACAATTCTCCAGCAGCGGCAGCAGCTGTTTAAGATCCATGAGATGGAGAAGCAGGCCGAACAGATGAAGCGCAACAAGCAAACACAGGCGCTCATCGAAGTGACTGCATCCAGCATTGATCTATCGAGACTTGGCTACTGGGTAGAGGCATTTCCGAGCGGAATCTATATGTTGCTCAATGTTAGTTTAGATATGCTGCCAGTGAAAGCGAGAGCCTACACCGATAAGGATTGGAAGGCTTACACCTATGCAATGGAAAATATAACCGAGGAAATTGTGCAGGCTGTCTGCAAGGACAATTGGCTATGGCGAGGCGACAATGGCTTTTGGGTGCTGCTATATAGCGAGCAGCAGCTTCAGCCAGAGGGCATTTCCGAGCAAGCATCGAGAATTGCAGAGGAGCTTTGTGGCGCAATTAGGCGTCATACTCCATTTACCGTGTCTATTGCGTTAACGGATCCAATTGAGGACTTATATTTACTTCGTAATTCGATGCAGCAGGCATTAAGTCTAATGAATTATCGTTTTATTTATGGCGGTAATCGCATCTTCTGTCCTAATATGGTTTCTCGGGAGCTGCAGTATGATACGGAAGCAGAGAAGATGGACGCTGCGTTTCTGCAAGCTGTTCAACGTCTGAAGGCGTGTTTGCTGCAAGCGGATCTTGAAGGTGCACTTGTGCATTTACGTGAAAGCTTTACCTTTATCGAAAGGTCCCCACATCCTAAGCAGCTGCAGTGGCTGGCGCAATATGTCTGTCTCCATATTCATACGGTATGGATGGAAATTTCTGAGGATAACCTGTTTACGCTAGAGCAGGCACTTCAAGCACTTAAGCGCGCTTCTAATGTTGCAGGGATGAAATTTGAAATGCGAACGTGGATAGCCATTATTGTCGAGAGCATACGTAAGGAAAGAAGGCTACAGAACGAGGGTCCGATTATGGGGGCAAAGGCATGGATTAGCCAGCATTTGAACAGTGAGCTAACGGTGAAAAGTATCGCTGACCGGATTCATATGAATCCTACTTATTTTTGCAAATATTTTAAGACGCAAACAGGCGAGACAGTGCTAGATTATATTACGAGATTACGGATGGAGCAGGCGAAGTTGCTGTTAGCCAATCGCAATAGTAAGCTACAGGATATATGTGAAGAGATCGGCTACAAGGATGTCAAATACTTTAGCAAGCTGTTTAAGCAGTGGGCAGGTGTAACCCCTTCGCAATATCGGGATTCATTGTAATAGAAGGTCAACGGTTTGCAATCATAATCAGGATACAAATTAATAGAGAATCCACTTTATAAAGCTAGGTAGTAAAGACGAAAAGCTGTCGTTAAGTAGGTTAATGATTAACCTATAAAGCAACGGGCAGCAATCAGCGTCGAGCTACTTAGCTTTTTTGTCGTGCGATGCCTAAGAGGTGGGATAAGACGAGCATAAGCAATGCATAAGAAGCGAAGAATCTCCCCCTTAGCAGAATGCTGTCTACTGTGGCATGGCTTGATCAGTCGGTAAGATAGAAGCATAGAGAGCTTAAGAAGGGATGGGGCAGCATGAACGAATTTGTACTTGAATTAAAAGGGATTACCAAAGCATTTCCAGGAGTAAAAGCTCTGGATAACGTCCACTTCAAGCTAAGACCTGGTGAAATTCATGCGTTAATGGGAGAGAACGGAGCTGGAAAATCGACGTTTATCAAAATGATTACAGGCGTCTATACACCTGATGAAGGCGAAATTATCGTCAATGGAAGTAAGGTGAATTTTCGTAATCCTAAGGAAGCCTCGAGTTTAGGTATCGCTGCAATCTATCAGCATGTTACCTGCTATCCTGACTTGAGCGTTACAGAAAATATATTTATGGGTCATGAAGCGCTGCACCCTTGGACACGCAAAATTCGCTGGCAGCAAATGTACGTGGAAGCGCAGCGCTTGCTTGATGAGCTGGGGGCAGACTTTCATGCGAAGACGCTAATGGGCTCATTAAGCGTTGCCCAGCAACAAATCGTAGAAATTGCGAAAGCACTATCGAGTAATGCCAAAATCATTATTATGGATGAACCAACGGCCGCATTGACGGTACGTGAGAGCGAGCAGCTATATCGGATTGCTGAGCAGTTAAGAGATAAAGGAGCGTCCATTATCTTTATTTCGCATCGCTTTGAGGATATGTACCGCCTAGCTAGTAAGGTTACCGTGTTTCGCGATGGCTGCTATATCGGTACATGGGGTGTTCATGATATTAGCAACGATGACTTGATTGTGGCGATGGTCGGGCGTGAGGTAACGCAGCAATTTCCGAAAATCGAAACGTCGATTGGCGAGGAGGTGCTGCGTATCGAAGGGCTTAGTAAGGTCGGACACTTTGCAGATGTCTCACTAACGCTCCATAAAGGTGAAATTCTCGGCTTAACGGGCTTAGTTGGAGCGGGACGCAGCGAGCTATGTCAAGCGATCTTCGGCATTCACTCCTATGATCAGGGCAAAATATTGGTGGACGGACAAGAAGTAAAGATAACGAAGCCTGCACAGGCGATGGAGCTAGGAATTGGCTATCTGCCTGAGGATCGTCAGAAGCAAGGGTTAATTCTTGACTGGGGCATTGGTGAAAATATTACATTGCCTGCCCTGCATAAATACTCGCGCAAAGGCTGGATCAATCGGAATCAAGCGCGACAGGCCTCTAAGCTATTATCTGAAAAGGTGAACGTCAAAGCAGTTAGTATTTATGATCTAGCCAGCTCGCTGTCTGGCGGTAATCAGCAGAAGGTGGTCGTCGCTAAGCTGCTTACTTCTCCATTGAAGGTCATTATATTAGATGAACCGACCAAAGGCGTCGATGTTGGTGCGAAGGCAGCGATTTATGAAATTATCGGGGAGCTTGCTGCACAAGGCTATGGCATCATTCTCGTTTCTTCAGAAATGCCAGAAATATTAGGCTTAAGTGATCGCATAGCTGTTATGAGGGGAGGCAGACTTACTGCCTTGCTAGATCGCGGCCAAGCAACACAAGAGACGATACTAGAAGCAGCGATGGATAAGATCGACAAGAATAAAGACGTTGACAGTGACAAGCAAACATCGGCTGTTTAGGGAGGAAGGGAAGAAACAATGGCTCAAACGATACTTAGACAACGTGCTGAAGGAGCAAATGATCAACGGGCTAAGTGGAATATCAATTTTCGTGAAGCAGGGCTACTCATTTTTATATTAGTGCTCGCCGTCGTATTACAAATTCGAAATTCTAGCTTTCTAACGCTAGAGAACTTAAATGATCTGCTGACCAATACGGCGATCTTGAGCATTCTGGCAATTGGCATGATGCTGGTCATTGTGACGAGAGGGATTGACTTATCAATTGGAGCAACCTTAGCGCTGTCTGGCATGATTACGGCACAGACGGTAAGTACTTATCCTGAGCTGCATCCGCTCGCTGCAATCGGACTTGGAACAGTGATTGGTATTGTATGTGGCTCCGTACTCGGTTTTTTGGTAGCTAAGTGGAATATTCTTCCGATCATTGCCACATTAGGGATGATGAACATTTATCGCGGCTTAACCTATACGACTAGCGGTGGCAGCTGGATCAGCGCACATCAGATGCCGGCAAACTTTGTCAATATTGCAACAAGCAAGCTGCTAGGCATTAATACACTGATTGTTATCGCAATTGTGATGTATATCGCTGCCTACTATTTCATTAACTATACCCGCACCGGGCGCCAGATCTATGCGGTCGGCAGCAATCCAGAGGCTGCTAAGCTCAGCGGCATTAATAAGGATAAAATTTTATGGATTGTCTATGCCATTATGGGTGGTTTATCAGGGCTAGCGGGCGTGTTATGGGTTGCGAAATTTGCCTCAGCACAAGGCGATACAGCAATGGGCTACGAGCTGACAGTCATAGCAGCCTGTGTGCTTGGTGGAGTAAGTATTGCTGGTGGAGTTGGGAAAATCTCTGGCATTCTGCTTGGCTCGATCTTTATCGGTATGCTGAACAATGCATTACCACTGCTAAATGTATCTCCGTTTTGGCAGATGATGATCCAAGGCTGTGTTATTTTAATCGCGGTTATTGCCAATGTGCTTGTGAAGCGGAACGCTGACAGAAATCACTTGTTAAGGAGGAGCATATAGCGATGCAGAGAGTAATAGCGGATAAGCAGGCTTGGAGCACTAAGCAGTTTTTTCTGCAATGGGAGTGGATACTGCTAGTTGTCTTTATCGGGGTCAACATTATGAATATGTATTTATCCCCTTATTATATGGATTTCTTCAATTTGCGTGATGCCACAATGGCTTTTCTAGATAAAGCCTTTATCGTGCTACCGATGGTTTTTGTGATGATTCTAGCGGACATTGATATTTCTGTCGCGTCAACCGTTGCACTTTCCTCGGTAGTCATGGCTGATCTCTATCAGCGTGGTGTACCGATGGAAATTGCCGTTGTTATTTGCTTAGTGGTTGGTACAGCATGTGGCTTTGTTAACGGCTTACTCATTGTTAAATTCAAGGAGCTATCTGCCGTTATCGTGACGCTCATTACGATGATTTTATATCGTGGAATTGCCTACGTCATTCTTGAAAATCAAGCAGCGGGGAACTTTCCAGAATGGTTTGGTTACTTAGGCTGGGGTTATGTTGGCGAGATTCCATTTATTATGATTGTGTTTATTGCTTTTGCGATTGTGTTTGGATTGTTACTGCATAAAACAACGTTCGGCAAGCATGTTTATGCAATTGGTACGAATCCAACAGCAAGTCGCTTCTCGGGCATTCCGGTTGACCGCGTAAAGATCATTGTGTTTACTTTGACGGGATTTATGGCGGCAGTAACGGCGTTGTTCCTTACTTCCAAGATGGGCAGCACTCGTCCTAATATCGCCAATATGTATGAGCTTGAAGTGATTGCGATGGCGGTATTAGGCGGGGTTAGCACTGCGGGAGGCAAAGGAAAGATGATTGGCGCAATTATCGCGATTTTCCTAGTCGGTCTGCTTCGTTATGGGCTTGGTCTAATTAACGTCAATGCCCAGCTGCAGCTTATTATTATCGGTGGCTTGCTAATTGCTGCTGTAGCGTTGACACAGGTGAAGCGGAATAAGTCAGCTTAAAAGACTTAACTGCTAGTGCTGATGATCGGCATACTTTATGGTACTTAGTCGGCAACTGCCGCTTGGTATATACAAAAAAAGAAAGAAGGGGAAGTTTATCATGAAATCAAAAATGAATGTGAAAAAAATGCTCCTGACATCACTTGTATTGCTCATGTCGTTATCATTGCTTGCAGCCTGTGGAAGTAATAGCACAAATAAAGATTCGACTTCTAATGGAGGAAGCAGCAGCGATAAGAAAAAGCATGCGATCATTTTCAAAAACACAGGTAATCCTTACGGTGAAAAGATGATGCAAGGCTTCGAACAGGTAATTACAGAGCTAGGGCATGAAGCGATTCTAAAAGCTCCAGACCAGCCAACAGCTGAAGCACAAATCGCCATGATTGAGGAATTAATTGCACAGAAGGTTGATTCCATCTCCATTGCAGCTAACGATAATGATGCATTGCAGCCTGCATTGAAGAAAGCGATGGATCGTGGCATTAAAGTATTGTCACTAGACTCAGCAGCGAATGCACAAAGCCGTATGGTGCATGTTAACCAAGCAGACCCAGAGCGTATTGGCCGCACACTTATTAGCGGTATTGCAGAAATGATCGGCGGCGAAGGACAAATTGCCATTCTAAGTGCAACTTCACAAGCGACAAACCAAAACATTTGGATTGAGTGGATGAAGAAGGAGCTTGAGGACCCGAAATATGCAAAAATTGAGCTAGTTAAAGTTGCATATGGTGACGACTTGCGTGATAAAAGCGTATCTGAAACAGAGGCATTGTTGAAATCTTATCCTGATCTTAAAGGAATTATTGCACCAACGACAGTAGGTATTGCAGCAGCGGGTAAAGTGCTAACAGATAAAGGCTTGAAAGGTAAAGTGCAATTAACAGGCCTAGGCTTACCAAGTGAGATGGCAGAATATATTGAGAACGGCGTATGTCAGTGGATGTATCTATGGAATCCAATCGATGTTGGTGAGCTTGCTGGTCATACAGCAGAAGCACTTGTAAAAGGAACAATTACTGGAAAAGTAGGAGATAAATTTACGGCTGGTGGCTTAGGTGAAATGACTATTGTAGAAGATGGTGATGGCACACAAATTATGCTTGGCGATCCATATAAGTTTGATGCGAGCAATATTGCAGAGTGGAAAGATGTTTACTAATAGAATAATAGGACGTAGTAATTAGTTAGATCATAGGCGGATGCTTGCAGCATAATCGATGCAGCAGCTTTCCGCCTGTTTTTTTGTGTATTAAATTGTAAAATAAGGAGCATAAAACTATAATGGATGTACAACACATAGATATCCACGAGTTCTAGAGTTAAACAGGAGGTTTAATGAAAAATAAAGCCTTATTAGTTACTCTAATTATTACATTGCTTATCTTTTGGTTTGGCAATGCTATGACGACAACTCCAGGTCGATCCTCAGGAAATGGCAATCCCGCAATTATATTATTCATTCCGTTGTTCATTTTGTTCATCGTGTTAGTCTTCCAGTGGTTTAAGGTATTCAGACATAAGAGGATTAGCATAAAAACCATTCTTATATTATCCCTATTAGCGATCTGTCATCAAGTAATCGGAATATACAATCAAATGATTAGCTTTCGAAATTATCGCGATTTTTTAGCCGAGGTGTATGAAGGCCAGTTTGGAGAAGTAGATTGGCAGTACATCCATTCAATAACATCAGGACTCTCTATTCATATTAACAATCAATTTTTCAACCTCAATACCTATCTTCTTTTCGTGAACTTTTCGCTTTTTGTATGGTTATTAAGTAGGCTGATCCTAGCTTGGGTGAGCAAGAGGAATAGAAAGATTCAATCAGAGAGGTAAGGTGATACCATGTTTCTATATCATTTTAGTGAAGAGTCGAACATTAAAATTTTTCATCCTCGTAAAATTAATCAGGAGCAATTACCACCAGTCGTTTGGGCAATAGATGAAGAGCATGCGGTAAATTATTTATTTCCTAGAGATTGCCCGCGTGTAATCTTTAGAAGATCACAGGCAATGAGCGTGGAAGATGAAGCACGCTTTTTCGTAAATAGCAGTGCCAGCACAATTATTGCTGTAGAAAATGATTGGTTGGAAAGAATTACTCAGACTACATTGTATAAATACACCTTTCATAAGGATACGTTCGAGTTGAAAGATGAAGTAGCGGGCTATTATGTTTCACGTCAATCAGTTGAACCAATAACTGTAGAGCCGATCAATCATCTTTTGCACGAAATCGTAAGTCGCAATGTCGAGTTGAGATTTACTCCTAACTTACACCCAATAAGAGATGCGATTCTAGCCTCGACAATTGATGCGTATTCCATTATTAGATTTCGTAATGCAAAGCAAAGAGATTAAGAAGGAGTTACATAATGAGTGAAAAAAAAGTGAACAAGCAGAAGGCGGAAAAGCTAACTGGAAATATTGCGAAATGGATAGAGGCAACGAGCTTTAATTGATCTGATATAATAAAGTAAACCAAAGATTAGGAGTGTTTAGTATGAAGTGGGAACGGGTTAGAGAAATATTTCCTGACCAATTTGTTAAACTGGAAATCAAGTCCTCCACTATAGAAAACAACCAAGAATGGATTGATGAGGTTGCTATCATAGGTCCTGTGTCTAACGAGGAAGCAACTAAAGAATTATTATCGAGTCATGGCGAAGTTATTGTATACCATACATCGAAAGAAGAAATTAAATTGACTATAAGAAATTACAATGGACTTAGGAGATTAAAATAATGAAGATTGAGTACCGAGGAGGCTTATTGTTCACATCCATTGAAATTAGTTATATAGGAAGAAGTAAGGTTATAGATAATGTGGTCATAGATACGGGAGCTTCTCATACACTATTGTCTCAGGAAATTGTTGATGATATAGGTATAAGAGTAAGTGCAGAGGATGAGATTGTTACTGCATATGGAATTGGAGGAAAGGGGCATGCATTTATAAAATCAATTTCATTTTTACGAATTGGTGAATACGTTAAGAATGATGTTAATATTGACTTCACTTCATTTCCTTATGAGGATATTAATGGTTTGTTAGGATTAGACATATTATTAGATGGGAAATTTCATATAGATTTGTTCAACTTAGAACTAAGACTGCAATGATCGAAATGCGTTGCAGTTTTTTGTTTAGTGCAAGGATTTTGAAAAAGGAAGGTCGCTAGTATGCATCTACTCAGAAGGTTTAGAGAAATGGAAAAGGGTGATTTTGAGTGGACAGAAAATACGTTTGGTTATTTATCCATCCCTACCTTTATCATCGGGGTCATACTTTTTAGCTTTCCTGATATCGTCTACAAGGTATTCAAGTACATGCAGTATCGAGGATTGAAGCCGAATTCTGAATTTGAAGACAATGAGCCTAAGAAAGAAATCTCTAAGCTAACGGAAATAATCTTAAAAATAATAGGAATGATTATGATCATTATGGGGGTACTTTGGTTTTGGTTTAGTAAGGAAGTTTATGAGTTTATATTTTGAGAAGAGCGGAAATGAAGGTGAAGGGTATATTGATACTATAAGACCTTCTTGAACTTGTTACATACGTATTTGTTGAAGAATTATTCACTGCAATATATTCGATGGGGCAATTTTCTATTTTTCTTTCAGTGTTATTATTATATCGTTTGTCATTACATGGATATCTAGAAAGATTAAGTTACATGAGATAAAAACTATATGGGCTCGAATATTAGTATGTATTGTTACCCCGCTCGTTTGTGGCTTGATCTATGTACTTGGTTTTGAAAATGAGTATATATCTAACTCGCCAATGATGAAATATATGGAACCATTCGTAGTAATTATGAGTTCCTTAATGTTAATAATACCAATTATCATCGGATTAGTAATGATAAAGCCATGGAGAAGTATTATTTCCTTTATTGCAGGAATAGTGTATGCAGCAATCTTTTATATTTTTCAAATCTTTTACTTACTGTATCTCGTTGGGATGATTTATGATAACTGGTTGTAAACATAAAATAATGCAACTTAATATCGAGCTTATCTTTGAAAATCAATTATCCATCATCACAGACACCCACCAAAGAGTAATTTATCTATGGTGGGTATTTGTTATTCAACCAACTACGGAAGGAAAAATTAAAGATGAATCAGCCTAAGCTAAATAAATGGGAGAGAATTAGAGCGAGAATAATTATTTTTCCGCTTTTCGGAATAACTTTTGGTTTATGGACATGACATATCTTCGATTCTAAACTTCCAAAAATGAAGAAATATAGTTGCTATATGAAGAAGTTTTTAGAAGCTCGAAATACTCAATTAAAAAAGTGGATTGAAAGTAATGTGTAACAAGGAGAAGAAATATGAGGTATGTCAGAACCATACTAGCAATCTCGGCATTACTGTTGATTTTGGGATGTACTTTTAACCGTGTGGAGCTACAGAACATCACGTTTATTTCATTAGATCAACGAGCTGACAATATATGAACAATTCAAACAAAATGATGATGATTCGATTTTACAAGGAGTTGACCCGATTACGATTGCAAAGTTTTACGTATGGTCAGAATATGAGGCTGACTATGATGTCAGTTATCGTCTGTACACTCAAAGAGAAGGTCACGTAGCATGGACACAAGAAGAAGATCAGGCAATTCCAGTTGATGATCGAGAATACAATAAGATAACACAATGATCTAAAACCACGCAATCTCTGCCTCCATACACCTCAGATTAAAAGCACTTTCAATGAATTGGGATATCATGGTAATATAGTTAGGGAATTGAATTTTGTTTTTATGAGGAGAATAACATGATATCAATACGTAATGCTCGAGAAATACCGGATCAGAAGGATAGAGTTATCGAGTACTTTTGGAGTAAATGGGGAGGTAAAAGTAATTATCTGTTCTATAAGGATTGCATTGAAAGATCGCTAGATACGGATAGTGATTTGCCTCGATTTTTTGTTGCGTTACAAGGCGAGGACATTATTGGCTCGTACGCTATTCTAAGAAGCGATCTTAATAGTAGGCAGGACTTGTTTCCTTGGTTCGCATGCTTATTTGTAGAGAAGAAATATAGAGGCCAAAATTTAGGAATAGTTCTACAAAATCATGCGAAGCAATATATGAAAACATTAGGATACGAGAAGCTATATTTATGTACCGAAATAGATGGATACTATGAAAGAAATGAGTGGGTTGAGATTGGTACTGGCTATTCAATCGGTGACGATCAATACAAAATCTATGAAGCTTGTTTAACCAGCCAGTAATTACTTTAAATCCGAAATGAAAAGGAGATGATTACATGGGATTTGGTGCAATTGGAGGAATATTATCAATTTTTATTTTTTTAGTTTACTTAGGGTTTATCGTGCTTTTTATTTATTGTGCAATCCTGTTCATTAAACTCGCTCATAGAGCCATTAAGGCACTGGATATTTATCTTTATGAGAAGAGTAATAGGCATCACTATTAAGTTTGCATAGAAGGTGATTTCAATGTATAAAAGACCATACACCTATCGCGCAAAAACAAAAAGAACGGGGAAGTTAGCGTATATTTTGAAATACGGTGTCCTATATTGGGGCATTCCAATTGCCATAGTTAGTCCATTAATCGAGAGGTTTTTTAAGAATGCAATGACTTTCAATAATTACTTTAATGCGGAACTATTGGGAGAGATCGTAGGAAGATGTATCATTAATGCAATATTTATCGGACCGATTTTTGGATATATCTATTGGAGAGCTAATCATAAAAGATAGGCAATTATGATGCTAAGGAGGGATAAAAATATATTCAAAAGTATTCAAAATCGCATTGTGGGTTCTATTGCTTGCATATGCATTGGTGCTGATAAATTATTTGATTTTAGATAGAATGCATTTTCGAATGTTCGTAAGAAGTTACAACCTAGAACCATTTAACTCTATACTTCCTTATTTGCAGAATAGGGATAGCTATAATTTCAATACTTGGGCAATGAATCTGTTTGGGAATATGATCATGTTAGTTCCTCTTAGTATATTAGCGCCGTTGTTATTTCCCTCACTTAGAAAGACAGTTCCTTTCATCATATGTCTATTAACAGTTAATTTAGGAATTGAAGTGATTCAATATTACACAAGATTAGGCATTTTCGACATCGACGATATAATATTGAATAGTTCGGGGGCTATCATTGCTTATGCAGGCCTAAGAATTATATTATCTTTTATAAATAACATCACTAGGACGTGATATAGTGAGAGTGGATGTTAAGATTTTAGGTTTTTCGCTTTGGCTATCTCTACTAACTATATTGATTTTCCCAGGCAGCTCCACAGGTACAATTGGCATGAAATATGGCTTCCCTGTTTCATTTTTTACATTTTATCATGAGGACAGATGGTTGATTCGAGGAGTTAGTATTAATTTGCTAGGTTATTTTATCAACGTCCTAATCATTTATTTTATTGTATTCGGAATCATTATTGTGATAAAAAAGCTGTCAGGTAGAAAGGGATAGCCCAATGATAAAAGGTGTCATATTTGATTTGGATGGTACGTTACTTGATCGAGATAAGTCATTAGTTGCTTTTCTTGAGGCTCAATGTATCAGAATCCCAGCGCTGCAAGCAGTAAACAAACAACACTTCTTACACAGGTTTATCGAATTGGATCAGAAGGGATATGTTTGGAAGGATAAAGTATATCAGCAGCTATGTGAGGAGTTCGCTTTAGATATAAGCTGGGAATACTTGCTGGACGATTATATGGAGTCCTTTCAGAAGCATTGCATTGGCTGTGCAGGTTTTAGTGAAATTCTGGAGCTTCTCAAGGAAAAACACTTCAAGCTGGGCATCATTTCGAATGGCTTTGGCAAATTTCAGATGAATAACATCAAGGGGCTGAAAATTGATCATTACTTTGATGCAATATTGATTTCAGAAACGGAAGGCGTGAGAAAGCCTGAAGTAGCCATCTTTCAAAGAGCGATGGAGCGGCTTGATCTGCAGCCGAATGAAACGATATACGTCGGCGATCATCCAACTAACGATGTAGATGCTAGCATTAACGCTGGCATGATCGGAGTATGGAAGGAAGATAGCTCTTTTCAGAATCCTTCAAGTGAGCATAGAACGATTAAAGCGTTATCGGAATTAATGTTTATCATAATAGATATTAACGGAAGTATATGAATAGATAACTCAGAGCATAACTCGATCTGTTTATCGACGCCCATTTGACACGAATATCTTAATCGTTCATAATCAAGGTTCACGAACTAAATGGAAGAGAGTGGTCAAGTGGCGAAAGCGAAGGGCACTGGAAGAGGAACAGGGAAGAAGGGCTGGAATCGTTGGCAGGCGGCTGAACGTCGCGCAGCGAGCAGACCCAAGCCTTATAAAAGCAAAGGAACGAAGAAAAAGGATGCTAATGAGTAGCACCATTACATTATCCCCTTAAGCATATCTTACTAGGTCAGTAAACCTGGGAGATAAAGCGAAAGGGGATTTTTTTATAAAGGATCAGGATAAGAGGTTTCTCGGATTGCTTACAGAGGGCGGCATCATTAGATGGTTATCAAGTCAACGCCGTCTAACGTTCTATTTGTTAGTAAACAAACGACGGTCGTAGACTGTGAGATTCTGTTTTTATAGATAGAAGAAAACTAGAAATTATGCTATGATGCAAGCAGTATTTTCTGTTTTAAGGAGGCTTATGATGTCCCAATTGGATTTTGACAATATATCAAGATTACGAGAACGCAAGCATACGCTGACACGAGCGGAAAGCAAGCGTGCTGAGCTATTGAGACAGATTAGAGCACAGGAAGCGCTAATCGTTAAGCTAGAAGTAGAGTTAGAGACGGAGCAGCAGGATGTCGAGAAGCTGACGCGTATGTCGCTTGCTAATCTATTTCACACAATCCTAAGAAGCAAACAAGAGCAGCTTGAGCTGGAGCGTCAGCAAGCATTGGCAGTAGCACTTCGCTTGCAGGAGGCGAAGAAGACGCTAGAAGAATTGCAGCAAGAGCTTATCGTGGTAGGGGAGCAATTAACCGAGCTAGCTGATGCTCATGCCCAGTACGATGAAGCAATGAAACAGAAGGAAGCCGCACTGCGTCATTCGCCTCAAGCAGTACATGAGCTTGAAGAGATGGAGCAGCATATTTCGCATCAAAATCTATTATTAAAGGAAATTGGCGAGGCTTTATCGGCAGGCAAAGGTGTAATGGGCTTACTGACTGATGCTTCTAACAGCTTGCAGCGGGCTGAAAACTGGGGCAATTGGGATATGTGGGCGAATGGCGGTCTGATCAGCACGCACATTAAGCATAGCTATGTTGATGAGGCTAGGAACTTTATTCATCATGCCAATCGACAATTGCAGCTGTTTCAGAAGGAATTGGCGGATTTGAAACAGTCAGCGGATATTCATATTGATATCAGCGAAACGCTTAAGATGGCAGACTATTGGTTCGATGGACTCATTACAGACTGGCTCGTACAGGGTAAAATCATTAACGCACAAGAAAAAACATTAGATGCCCTGCATCAGATTAGAATGGTTGTAAAAGCATTGGAGGCTGACTATGCGGCGGCAGAAGGGCAGCTGCAGCAGCTACAAAGCAATCGACTTAGCTGGATAGAAAATGCGGTGCATTAATCATCATAATAATTAAGAAGCAACAACTTACAATAAAATCCTTTAACGAGGTTGGATGTTCAGCAGCGTTAGAGGATTTTTGTGTTTACAATATGCTACAATGTATTGCAATAACAATTTGGGGAGGAAGCTCAGGTGAAGCTCATTAAAGGCAGCATCATCACAAAAATTATTGTTAGCTTAATCGTAGCGACGACAATCCCGTTTATTGTTTCAAATTATTTATCGTATCAAATTACAGGCAAAGCGATTAAAACTCAGCTTGTCGAGCTAAATCAAAACTCGATGGCGATTACGATGTCATCCTTGCAATCCTACTTCCATGAATTATCTTTGCTCGGCATATCCTACTTCTCAGACCCTACACTTGTCAGGCTATTATCCGCATCTGAGGTGCAAACTCCTGCGGAAAGTGTATACATTCAGCAACGCCTTGAGCAATTTTACGCCAATTATAATGAAATTGGTTCGGTGTCGTACAAAAGTGCACTAACGAACAAGCAGTTCAACATCCGCTATAATTATAATTCGAAGATTGATATTCCTGACTTCACTGGACAGGATTTATCGTATGAGCACAGTGAGCTGCGACAATCATTTCAAGTGACATATCATAATAAGGAACGAAGATTGCGCGTGAATAAGCCATTTATTGATATTTCTACGCGCGACATTATCGGTTTAACGACATTTGATGTGAAGCCTGTACATATTAGCACTGTTTTGCAGTCGTTAACGACAAGTGAGCATGGACCCGTTTATTTGTTTATTGGCGATGAAATGGAGCTGCTCTATACGACCGCAGATGCAGAGCAGCAGGATGGTCAGAATCAAACACAGGCACAAACAGAGCAGCAAGCAGAGGAACAAGCTCAGCTGCAAGCTCAATCTAAAGCTGCAGCAGATATCCCCGATTGGCAAAATGAGCTTAATACGCAGCTAGCTAATTTACAGCTAGCTAATTTAGCAACAGCCAAGGGTGAGCTGCAGGCCCAAGAAGGCAGCTATGTCTATTTTCGTGAAACCGCTAGCAATGGCTTAACGGTTACCCTTGTGAAGCTTATTCCGCAGTCGTTGATTAACGAAGCTCGGACATCTGCACTAGGTAAAACATTATCAATTCAAGTAATGTCTATCATCTTCGTGTCGATCTTAGCGACCGTAATTTCCTATTACATGCTTAGACGAATTAAATTTATGCTCAGTCACATTAAGAAGCTGCAGATGGGGAATTTCCAATTGAAACGTAAGCCAGTGCCAGCAACGCCAGATGAGCTTGATCTGTTAGAGATCCGATTTCAAGAGATGGCAACGGAGCTTGATGAGCTATGGAATAAGCAGTATCGTCAGCAATTGGAGCTATCGCAAGCTCGGCTTAAAATGCTGCAAGCTCAAATTAACCCGCACTTTTTCTATAACACGCTGCAATCGATTGGAACGCTGGCGATTAAGAGCAATGCGCCTGAAGTCAGTGACCGACTTGCGGAGTTCGCTGCAATGTTCCGCTATTCGATGGATATCGAGAAGGAGGATGTGCTGCTTGCAGAGGAAATTGCCCATGTGCAGCATTATATTGTGTTGCAGCAGGGGCGTTATAAGCAAAAGCTGCAATTTGATCTATTTGGAGCTGAAGCGGCATCTCATCTCGCTGTCCCGAAAATGATTCTGCAGCCGCTAGTAGAAAATAGTATCATTCATGGCTTGGAGCAGGGCAAGGGTGAAATTCATATCGTAGTCAATTTTGAGCTTAAAGGACAAGAGCTGCTTATTGAAGTAATCGATAATGGGAAGGGCTTTACGGAGCAACAGCTAGAGCAGGTGAGGGCTTCCTATGTTGAACAGCAAGTTATTGTTACAGAGAAGCATGGCATTGGCTTAGCCAATGTATTAAAGCGCTTGGCGCTATATTTCGGCAGTCAGTTTCGATGGAATATTACAAGTATACCGTATGAGAGGACGGTTATTGCCTTGCGCTTACCAATGGACACAGTAGAGGAGGAATAATATGAAGCTGCTAATCGTTGATGATGAAGAGCATGTTAGGGAAGGGATACAGCTAGCGATTGATTGGAGTCAGTATGAAATTAATGAAATATTAATGGCTGAGAATGGACTTGAGGCAATGGAGCTTGTACGGCAGCATCAGCCGGAGATCATTATTAGCGATATGAGCATGCATACGATGGATGGACCCGCTTTTTTAGAAAGGCTGCGTGAGGAAGGCTGGTCCTCCAAAGTGATTGTGCTTAGCGGCTATCAGCAATTTAATTATACAAGAGCGACGCTGCTGGCTAAAGGAGTAGATTATTTACTTAAGCCATTTAAAATTAGTGATCTAGATGCAGCGATTCAAAAAGCGTATGAGCAGATCAAGCAGGAGCAAGAGGCTAGACTGAAGGAGCTAAGTACGAATTTCCGCTTAAATGAGGTTAGTCATCTTGTCAATGAGCAGCGTTTTGCGCGGCTAATCGAAGAGGAGCAAACCTCTATCGCGGAGCTAGAGTCGTTCCTGACCTCTATCGGATTAGATCACACCTCCTTTTACGTAGCGACCTTCTTGCCGCGCAATAAAGAGACAGTCGTCAAGCGTTATTACGCGAGAGATGAGCAATTAATGAACTTTGCGATTAAGAACATTGTGAAGGAGCTTGTTGAGCCGCTTGGACAATGGTCTATTCTGCATTATGAGCCGTTTATTATCGTCATGATTAGCTCGAAGCGTCTTGCTGTAGATCTTGAAGCGACGATTCATAAGCTGCAGGAAGCTTGGCAACGGACGTTGCGGTTATCAAGCTTTGTCGCCTTTCGGGCAGAAAGCCTGAATGCTTCACAATTGCAATCGGTACTGCTTGAGGAGAAATCAAGTATTCTCAGCAGTAATATTTTAGACGATAAGAAGGGGAGCAATAAAACCGATGTTGCGAACTTTTTTATCGATAAAGAGCGTGTCATTGTTGAATCAGTGCTCGCTAATAATAAGCAGTATTTGTTTGAGCTGGTCGATAGCTTTAGTGAGGAGCTAGGTGGCAAAGCTGTTGTTAGCTTACGAGAGTTGCAGCATTATACGGTGGAAATCAATCTGCTGCTTATGAGAATTTATGCCCAGCTTAGTGATGAGCGCTTTTACGAAACGATGCCGCTATGGATGACGCAGCTGGAGGAGTGGGCGACAAAGCTTAAGCTGATCTTTCATAATATGATCGCAACGAGTAAAGCCGAGCTCAGTCAATTGCAGCCGATCGTGGCAGTGCGCAATTACATTAATGATCATATGAAGGAAGATATTACGCTGGCAGGCTTAGCGGAGACCTTTCATTTCTCGCCTCAATATTTGGCGAAGAAGTTTAAAGAGGAATATGATACAACAATTATGAACTATCTTACTCAGCTACGTATGGATAAGGCGGGCTCCTTGCTGGCTCATACCGAGCTGCCGATTCAAGAAATTGCAAGTGAAAGCGGCTTTGAGGAGTTAAATTATTTCAGTAAGGTATTTAAGAAATATACCGGTTTATCACCGACCTCCTATCGTAAAAAGTATAAAGTGTAAATTAAAACACAAGCATATCTACAATATGCTGGGAAGCCTCACAGGACAAGGCTTTACAAAGCCCATGCATACGGTGATGTGTTTTTGTTTTGGCAGGAGATTCAAAATTTACTCTTTTAGGCGAATATAACACCTGTGAGCAGCGCACGCTAAAAAATATAATTGTGTTAGAAAGCAAATACACAATCTCAATTAGGGGGTATTCAAAAATGAAGAAAAAATGGGCATTTGTATTGCTATCAGTAATGCTGGTTGTGCTATCTGCATGCGGAAGCAACGGCAACAATAAGACAACTAATGAAGGTGCTACCAATGGCGGTAACCAAGGTGAGAAGCAAGCGAAAATTACATTGTTCCAAAGTAAGGTGGAAATTGCTGAGTCTCTTGAAAACCTAGTGAAAAAGTATAAAGACGAAACTGGTAATGAGGTTGAGGTATGGGGCTCTGCAGGGGATTCTTACATTACGCAGCTGCAAACAAAGCTTGCTGCGAATGAAGGACCGACAATCTTCTCAGTGCAGCCTGGTGCAGAAGCAGAGAAATTTGCTTCCTACTACCATGATATGAGTAATGAATCCTACGCAAAATACATTTCACCGAATATGGCATTAGAGCATGATGGTAAAGTTGTAGGCGTGCCAATCGGCGTTGAAGGCTTCGGTCTAGTGTACAACAAAGCGCTATATGATCCAGCAACAGTGAAAGATACTGCTGGTCTTGTCAGCGCACTAGAGAAATTTAAAGCAGATGGAGTTAACGGCTTGAGCTTATCACAAGAAGCGTACTTCTTAATCGGTCATATTATTAACACTCCATTCGCCTTGCAGGAAGATCCAATCGCTTTCGTTGAGCAAGTGAATAAAGGCGAGGTGAAGCTGTCTGAGGTTCCTGCATTCCAAGAGTTTGCTAAAGTGCTTGAAGCGATTCGTGCTAACTCGATCAACCCAATGGAAGTAACATACGATACGCAAATGGGTGATCTTGCAACAGGTAAAACAGCGATTGTTCACCAAGGTAACTGGAGCTACGGTATGCTTGCAGATTATGATGAAATGGAAGTCGGGATGGCTCCGCTTCCAATCTTAGGTAACGATAAGCTTGCCGTTGATATTCCTGCAGGCTGGGTAATTAACAACAAAGCATCCGAGGAGCAAATTACTGCGGCGAACGCATTCCTTGAGTGGCTATATACAAGTGAAACAGGTAAAAATACGATTGTGAATGACTTTGGTTTTATTCCAGCAGTAACTACAATTGAGCCAACTGGATTAGATCCACTGTCTCAACAGGTATTCGATGCAACGCAAGCAGGTAACACAATTCCATGGGCGCTTAACTACTTCCCACAAGGTATTATTGTTAACGATCTTGCACCACTGACATCTGAGTTTTTCCTAAATGCTTCTATGACACCTGAGCAGTATCTTGAAAAGCTTAGCGAAGTATGGGTAAAAGCTGCTAAGTAGATTCACAATAGTGAAAGCCTAACTCTTATAAGGATGTTAGGCTTTCACTGTATTGGTCACTAAACGTGTAGTGAAAGGGTGGTACCGATGAATAAGAATAGCAAGCTATGGTATTGCATCTTTACAATGCCACTGTATTTGATTTTTTTGATCGTAGTAGTCATTCCGTTTCTAATCGGGATTTACTATTCATTTATTAACTGGGACGGTATTCCTAGCAATCCGAAAGTGTTTGTTGGCTTTGATAACTACGCTACATTATTTCAGGATGAGCGATTTTTAACGTCTGCATGGAATACGATTAAATTTACCGTGTTCGCACTAATTAGTGTCAACCTGCTAGGATTGATCTTTGCTTTAATCGTTACTTCTGGATTTAAAAGCAGTAATCTTGCACGTACGCTGCTATTTATGCCCAACCTTATTGGTGGGTTGATTCTAGGATATATTTGGCGCTTTATTTTTACGGATGGATTTAAACAAATTGGTGCTACTACAGGAATAGACTCCATCTTCTTTAATTGGCTCATTGATCCGAACTATGCATTGTTTGCGTTAGTCATTGTATTTACTTGGCAGATGGCAGGTTACACAATGGTTATCTATATTGCTGGTATTCAGGGGATTTCTGATGAAGTGATGGAGGCAGCTAAAGTGGATGGAGCAAATTTATGGTATCGCATGACGAAAATTGTGTTTCCGTTATTGATGCCTTCGTTCACAATTTGCTTATTCTTAACATTATCAGGCGCATTTAAAATTTACGACGTTAACCTTTCCTTGACGAATGGTGGACCGATTCATTCTACCGAGCTTTTTGCAATGAATATTTTCAACGAAATCTTCGGCTACGGTAACTATGGGCTAGGTCAAGCGAAAGCGATCGTATTCTTTGTTATTGTTGCGCTTGTTACGCTTACTCAGGTTGTTATTACGAAGCGAAGAGAGGTGCAGATGTAATGAGTAAATCAAAAAACGGTGTTGTGTCGACGTTAATTGTTATTCTTTCGCTGCTCTTTCTTTCGCCGATTTATATTATGCTTGTCAATTCGTTTAAAACACGCTCAGAGCTATACGAAAATGTGCTTGCGTTACCGGGTAGCTTCAGCTTTGAATACTACTCAGGCGCGATGCAGAAGATGAATTTTCTAACGGTATTCGGTAACTCACTGTATGTAACGATCGCTACCGTAATCTTTGTGATTGTGCTAGCTTCGATGACGGCATGGATGCTTGTACGTCGTGATAACGTAATGAGCAAAATCATTTTCTTCTCCTTCGTGGCAACGATGCTCATTCCGTTTCAAACATTAATGATGCCATTGATGCAGGTTATGGATTGGATTCGTACCTATTTACATTTGCCGATGCTTAACACGCATGAAGGATTAATTTTTATGAATATCGGCTTCCATGCTGGGATTGCGGTGTTCCTTTACCATGGTTTTATTAAGTCGATTCCAATTGCGTTAGAGGAAGCAGCAGTGCTTGATGGCTGCAGCACCTTTGGTGTGTTTTGGAGAATTGTTTTCCCTCTTCTAACAAGTATTACCGTGACGGTTGCGATTCTCGACGTTATCGCATCGTGGAATGACTACTTGTTGCCATCCCTTGTACTATCTGATAAAGGGCTGCGAACCATTCAGCTATCGACGTTCTATTTCTTTGGTGAATTTACGATTGTATGGAATCAGGCGATGGCAGGCTTAACGCTAACGATTATTCCAGTCGTTATTTTCTACGCGTTCGCACAAAAATACATTATTAAAGGTATTGCAGCAGGAGCTGTGAAGTAAAGGGTTATCCTTTGCAGAAAAGGAGCACTATGGGTAACAAGGTCATTATGGAGGATCGGTTGTTTTATGTAACCGATGAGCATGGCAATGCTGATCAGCAGCAGGAAGCTGGTCATGGATTATATATGAAGGATACGCGGTTTCTTAGTCATTATCAGCTTCGGATTAATGATGAGCAGCCGGAGCTGCTCGGTAGTGGCACCTCGTCAAGCTATATGCTAACGACATTGTTAAAGCATGAGGTTAAAGATGTTGGCGCGGTTGAAGTGAAGCGGAGCACATTGCTTTGGAACGGTAAGCTGCATGAGCAGCTACAGCTGACAAACTATTTTCTAAGCGAACAGAACGTGAAGCTATCGCTGCAATTTGATGCTGACTTTCAAGATATGTTTATCGTACGTCGCTATCGCACAGGTGAGGTTGGAGAGCGAATTGAGAGCAAAGTGAATGACAGCAGCATGCAGCTAAGCTATCGAGGCAAGGATGAATTGCTTCGTGTAACGGAGATCCATTGGAGTGGAGAGCCGAGGCTAATTAAAGAGGAGCAAATGCTAGAGTATACGCTGCAGCTAGCACCTGGAGAGACTGTAGACATCGAGCTTGTAATACAACCGATTATTTTAAGCGAAGCTGGAGCTCTGGAGAAGGAAGCGGGGCAAGCGATGCTGACCAGAACGGCTTCCACCGGAGCGGAGCAGATTAAGCAAGGAAGTGCACCGCTCTCTACTGGAAGAGAGCAGGCTGTGCATAGTAGCGATCCGACAGTTACTAGCGATCCGGCAGTTACTGAAGCGGTCGATCTGCCGACCTTTATCGAAGCGCAGCAAGCGTTGCAAGAAAGCTATATTCACTGGGCTGAGAGCAATACGAGAGTAACTAGCTCCAGCACGTTGTTTAATACGTTATATGAGCGAAGCTTGCAGGATTTGCGTATGCTGAAAATCGATATTGGCTACGGCAATACAACAGTAGCAGGTCTGCCTTGGTTTGCGACTGTATTTGGCAGAGACAGCCTAATTACATCGCTATTTATGCTACCGCTTCATCCTTCACATGCGCTAGGCACATTACGTACGCTTGCTGCCTATCAAGGGAAGGCGACTAATCCTTGGCGTGATGAAGAATTCGGAAAAATAATGCACGAGATTCGCTTTGGCGAGCTAGTGACGACAGGGCAGTCGCCATTTTCTCCTTATTATGGCGGTGTTGATTCTACATCGTTGTTTCTCGTATTGCTAGTTGAATATGTGAAGTGGACTGGCGATCTCAGCATCGTTAACGAGCTGGATGAAGTCATTAAAGCGGCGCTAAAGTGGATTAATCATCGCTGCTCCAACAATGATGCTGGTTTCCTTACGTATGAGCAGGAAGCGGAGCAAGGCTTTCCTAACCAAGGCTGGAAGGATTCTGCGAATAGTATTATTCATCAAAATGGGAAGCTAGCTCCAGCACCAATCGCTCTAATTGAGGTTCAAGGCTATATTAGCTATGCCAAGCAAGGGCTAGCAGATATTTGGCTCAAGCTCGGTCGCCAAGAGCAAAGCCAGCAGCTAGCTTTAGAGGCTAAGGAGCTAGCTAAAAATATCGTTAACTATTTTTGGATGGAAGAAGAACAGTTTTTCAGCGTTGCACTCGATGGCGAGCTTAAGCCAGTACGCTCCATTACTTCTAATCCAGGACATCTATTATTATCTGGGCTTTTGCCGAAGGATTATGTTGTTAAAGTAGGAGAGCGACTATTAGCTGACGATCTGTTCAGTGGCTATGGCATTCGTACGATGAGCAACACATCAACTGGCTATTACCCAATGAGCTACCATAACGGCAGTGTATGGCCGCATGATAATGGAATGATTTTGCTTGGCTGTATTCGCAGCGGGCTTAATTGGGAAGCAAGAACAATACTATCAGGATTATTGCATACTGCAGCTGAGCTGACTGATCAGCGTTTTCCTGAGCTGTTTTGCGGTTATAGCAGAGAGGAGTGCGATAAGCTTGTGCCTTATCCAACAACCTGCTCTCCGCAGGCGTGGTCAGGGGCAACAACCTTCGTTATGCTGCAAGCGATGCTTGGACTGCAGGTCGATCTATTACAAGGAAAGATTAGTTTAACGCCTAACCTGCCAAGCGATATCGCAGAGCTGAATGTGACAGGCTTGAGCATTGGCTCTGGAGAGCTAGATCTGTATCTCTATCTAGACGAGCAAAATGATCAAACCTATGCAACCATCATGAAAAATACGACAGGGTTACATGTTGATGTACACCCGCTATCGATAGACTAGAGGAGGTTAGCTATGACATGGTCGATTAACAATCAGTCGCTTCAGCAGGCTGACTTATTGAATCAGGAGAGTATTTTCGCCCTTGGGAATGGCTACTTGGGGGTACGAGGCAATTTTGAGGAGGGCTACGGCGAAGGAATGCAAACCATTCGTGGCAGCTACCTTAACGCTTTTCATGATGTTATCAATATTCCGTACGGCGAAAAGCTGTACGGCTTTCCTTCTACACAGCAGAAGCTCGTAAACATTATTGATTCGCAAGGCATCAGCATTTATGTAGGAGATGCGAAGGAACACTTCAATCTGTTTACAGGTGAAGTTAAAGCCTATAGCCGAGAGCTAAAGCTTAACGAAGGCTATACAGAGCGTCACATTCATTGGAAGTCTCCGCAAGGACAGGAGCTAGAGATCGTATTTCGTCGTTTAGTCTCATTTGTAGAGCGTGAGCTGTTTGCGATTGATGTAAGCATCGTGCCACATCATGTGCAAGGGGATATTACGATTGTCTCGACGGTGCTGGGCAATGTAGAGAATTATACGGCGGTCAACGATCCTCGTGTTGCTTCCGGGCATGCGAAGCTGCTAACAACAATCGATATAGGCATTGATGGCGGCATTCATTATGTATGCAATGAAACGTCCACCTCCAAGCTGAGTGTATGCTGTGCAACGGCTTATAGTCACTCAAGTGCAAAGCAGGCAGAGCATGCTTCAGATCAGCAGGAGGTGAGCTACACGGTTAGCTTTGACAGTGCGGGGCCGATCACATTTACAAAGTGGAATGTATATACCGATACGCTGCGTCATGGAGAGCAATGCATCGATTCCGCCAAGCAGCTAGTAAGAGGCTTTGCAGCTTCAAGCTTCGCTGCCCAATTAGCGCAGCAGAAGGAATATGTACAAGATTTTTGGCAACGCTCAGATATTGTCATTGGCGGAGATGCTTCCTTGCAGGAAGGGATTCGCTTTAATCTGTTCCAGCTGCTGCAATCAGCTGGACGTGACGAGCATAGCAATATTGCCGCGAAGGGCTTATCGGGTGAAGGGTACGAGGGGCATTACTTCTGGGATACAGAAATTTATATGTTCCCTGTCTTTCTGTTAACACAGCCGCAGCTTGCGAAGGGGCTATTGAAGTATCGCCATCATATTTTGCCATATGCGAAGCAGCGTGCGCTTGAAATGGGTCATTCACAAGGTGCGCTTTATCCGTGGCGCACGATCTCAGGTACAGAATGCTCGTCCTTCTTCCCTTCAGGAACAGCACAATATCATATTAGTGCCGATATTGCCTATAGCTATATTCAATACTATATGGCGACGGAGGATATTGAGTTTCTTGAAGATTATGGCTGTGAAGTGCTTGCCGAGACTGCAAGATTATGGATCGAAGTAGGGCATGAGCGTGATGGCAGATTTTATATTGACGAAGTGACGGGTCCAGATGAATATACCTGCTGCGTCAACAATAACTACTATACGAATGTCATGGCTAAGCATAACTTAGCTTGGGCGGCTAAAGCGTTGAAGCTCGTGCAGGCATCCAATGCTGAGCGCTATCGTCAGCTATTAAATCAGCTTACAATTACGGAAAATGAGCTTGAAGCATGGAGTCGTGCTGCAGAGATGATGTACTTGCCGTACGATGAGGGTCTGGACATTAATCCGCAGGATGATTCCTTTATGAATAAGAAGGTGTGGGATTTTGCTAATACACCTAAAGACAAATACCCGTTGCTGCTGCATTATCATCCGCTAACGATTTATCGTTATCAAGTATGTAAGCAAGCAGATACGGTGCTCGCGCATTTCCTGCTAGAGGACGAGCAGTCCCTAAGCACAATTAAACATTCGTATGACTACTATGAGCAGATTACGACGCATGATTCCTCCTTATCTAGCTGCATTTTCAGCATTATGGCTTCAAAGGTGGACTATGACGATAAGGCGTATCATTATTTCAAGGAAACGGCTCGCCTAGATCTAGATAACACACATGGTAATACAAAGGATGGGCTTCATCTGGCCAATATGGGAGGTACGTGGATGGCAATTGTATTCGGTTTTGCTGGCGTACGGATTAAGCTGGATCATCTATCGTTATCACCTAAGCTGCCATCAGACTGGGAGCGTTATCAGTTTAAACTGCAATATAAAGGACGCAGCATTCAAGTGAAGGTTGATTCTAAAGCAATTGAGCTGCTGCTATTGTCTGGTGAGGAGCTAACGATCAAGGTACGTGAGCAGGAGATTACTTTAAAGCCACATGCCGAATATAAGCTGCCAAACTAACAGGCTACGAAAGGATGGAAGAGCATGACTAAACCATTAGAGGCGGTTATTTTTGATTTGGATGGTGTCATTACCGATACGGCGGAGCATCATTATTTAGCTTGGAAGGCAATTGGTGACGAGCTCGGATTGCCGTTTACAAGAGAGTTTAATGAGAATCTTAAAGGGGTATCACGCCTAGAGTCGTTACGCTTATTGCTTAGCTTATCGCCAACACCGCTGCAACTTAGTGACGAGCAATTAAATGAGCTGGCAACGCGGAAAAATGAGCTTTATAAAGAGCTCATCGCTAGCATTAAGCCATCCGATGTATTGCCTGGTATTCCTGAGCTGCTGGCTGAACTCAAGCAGCAAGGGATTAAAACAGCTATCGCATCAGCGAGTAAAAATGCTTTTTCGGTCATTGCCAATCTACAGATGGAGGGACAGTTCGATATTATTGTTGATGCTGCTAAAATCAAAAACTCCAAGCCTGATCCAGAGGTGTTTTTAGCTGCCGCTGAGCAGCTTGGCGTAGCTACTGAGAATTGTGTGGGAGTTGAGGATGCTGTTGCAGGGGTAGATGCAATACTGGCTGCAGGTATGACGGCAATTGCTATCGGTAAGAAGGAGCACTTTCCTCATGCTCATCATGTGTATAGCAGCACGTCGCAATTGAATGCAGAGGAATTAAGAAAGATTCATCAGCAGGTGAAATAAGCTGTAAAACAAGCAAAAGGTGAAATCCGTGTTCTCATGGATTTCACCTTTTTCGTTACTAGTTATCGACTTGATCCTTCAGCGTTACGCTTGCTGGCACCCAGAACGAATTACCAATATCGATATGCTCGCAGCCAGTTAAAACATAATAGAAGTGGTTATTAACCTCGTCTAGCGTTATATCAACTCCTTGACAGGTCGTTGAAGTCATCTCGAGAATATGTATAATAATACCATTTTCAATACGATTAGAAATAGCATGGCTTAAAGTGTAACAGCTGTTGTACAATAAGCTTGGAAAGCTTCCACATGTAGGAAATTTATGAATAGGGGGACTTATAGTCATGTTGCTAGAAAAGGGAGATAAGCTGCTATTTATTGGCGATTCAATTACCGATTGCGAGCGTAAAAAACCAGAGGGTGAAGGCTTGTTTGGTGCTTTAGGTAAAGGCTATGTTTCATTAGTGGATGCATTGTTGCAAGCGGTTTATCCTGAGCTAGGCATTCGTGTAGTCAATAAGGGAACAAGCGGTAATACTGTCCGTGATCTTGATGCAAGATGGCAGGAGGATGTGCTGGATCAACAGCCGCAGTGGCTTGCCATTATGATTGGAATTAATGATGTATGGCGTCAATATGATGTTCCGTTTATTAAAGAGTGGCATGTCTATAAGGATGAATATGAAGCTACTTTACGCAGACTCGTTAGTGAAACGAAGCCGAAGGTAAAGGGACTTGTGCTTATGACACCATTTTACTTGGAAAGCAATGAGCAGGACAAAATGCGTGCTACAATGGATGAATATGGTTCAATCGTTCGCAAGCTTGCGGATGAATACGACGTGCATTTTATTGATACACAGGCTGCTTTTAATATCGTACTAGAGGAATTATATTCAGCGACGCTCGCTTGGGATCGCGTTCATCCTACGGCAGCGGGACATATGGTGCTGGCGCGTGCATTCCTAGATGCTGTTGGCTTCCAGTGGAAACGCTAGAATATTAAGGGTTGTTAAGTCAAGAAAGCCTCGAACAAGCGTCTGATTTGCCGTTGGATAGTACGCAGGCAGACGCTTAATCGAGCTTATCGTTATACCAGTCTACATAAAGGTTCTTATTAGCATCGACCTGTGCTATAAAAATATCTTTTTCGTCGTAAGCTCCTTGCTTTTTTATTTCCTTTATTAACCATTGCTTATCAAGATTTAACATTGCGAGGTTGTTATGCAAGATGTGCCCATCGACAATAAGCAAGGAAGGCGCCCCTTCATTTTTTACGTTAAGCCCTAATGTTTGTGGAGTGATGCTATCGACCTCTGTTTTTTTCATTACACTTAGCTCGCCATTGTTTTCAAAGACAGCCATCTCCACATCATCGAGCTTAAACACTCCTTTTTCACGCAGCATCATCATTAGCTCATCGATTGCTAGCTGATTTTTCTTCATTTCCTGCTCCATCACTTTGCCTTGCTTTATGACGATTGACGGTATTCCATCTGTTAGTCGTTGCAGCTTTCCTGATTTTAAGCCGATGTAGCCAAGCAGGAGCGGAAGCATTCCCCAAATGATCAGCGAAATTAATCCATTGGATATTTTAATATTTTGATCGACCGACATCGTTGCTGCAATCGAGCCGATTGTAATCCCTACAATATAATCGAAGAAGGTGAGCTGTGAAAGCTGCTTTTTTCCCATTATTCTCGTTAAACCTAGCAATACAAAAAAAGCTACAATCGAACGGATCAATATAACGATTAGCTCAGGCATCAGTTATCCTCCTACGTTTCTCTGCAATGCAATGAATAGATTTTGCTTATTATGGGAAATTCTAAAGAAAACTATTCATTTATAAGAGAATGGAGTGAAGTTGACATGTTGAGAAGCTTAAAATTTATCCTGCTCATGTCCTTGTTACTAGTATTGCTCTCAGGCTGTTCGAATATGGTCGGCAGTAAGGAGCTAAAGGGACAAATTCATGTCATTAAAGAGCAGCTAATGGTTGAGGATTGGGATGCGCTAGAAGTTCAGATGGACAGGCTGTCTACAATCTATAGTGACAACGAGTGGAAGCTGCAAATGATTGGAGATGAGGGAGAGTATGAGCGTCTGCACGAAAGCATTAATCGCTTGCGATCAGCGATTGAGACACAGGATTCACAGTCTGCAAGCTTAGAGCTGTCGACGATTGATAGTATCGCTGAAGATATTTACTCCTTTTAGTGTGAGGAATATTCAAAAGCAGCAATAGTACTTGCTTCTTGGCAATAAAAAGGCTAGCACGCTGTTCCTTTTACGGATCATGCGAGCTAGCCTGTAGAAGCTATATTAAGCGTCAGTAAGATTAGTCACCTATTGTGGTGGAAGGCTTATTGTTGCTCTTGAACTTGTTCATTATTCGTTGCTTGCTCATCAGAAGCATCAAGTGATGGAACTGGTACGAACATCATATGGAGCGGCATATTGCTGCCTGGAGCGACAACATAAGAGAATGAAACGGTCTCTCTATATTTTCCAGTACGATGCAGGAATGCAGCTTCACTTTGACCTGATAAAATACTGTTTTTCGTAATTGGTACAAGCTGATCATTAACAATAATAGCACCACCATAATGGCCACCGCGTGGGTTCAATAATATCGCCGTATTTGGAGCTACTCTAAGATTTAGATGATAAACTGTACCACCATTACCGTAGTTAATAACCTCTTGACCAGTTATTGCATCGACGCCGACAAGCAGCTTATCAAAATCCTGCGGTTTGTCGCCAAGTACAAGCTTTTCAGCTTTATAGCCTAGCACATCATTCACGATAATCTCACGATTACCACCTGCAAATGTACCACGAATATGCTTACCGTCATGCGCTGATTGCTGCAATGTCGTAAGTCCCTCAATGCCGCTGCCGTTTTTCTCAGTAACGACTAGCGAATAGCGAATTGGTGATGCGCTATAGTATTCGCTGAATACAGTCATTGTTTTTCCAGCAGTAATAGCAGGTAGACCGACTAATAATTCGATGCTTTCACCAGGCTGCAAAGTAATTTGCTCTGGCTGAACTGGCGTTAACAGCTCTTCAAGATAGCGCATCGCAGCTGTTTTACCTGCTTGCGATACATAGGTTGCAGGACCAGCATAGCTAAAGTGATTTTTAGTGATTTTCGTTGGACTTGCTGTATCATTCGTTGCCACAAGATGAAGCTCTAGTGGTCGATCTGAAATATTTTGCTTATGAATGTTAAAGCGTACCGCGCCTGTAATCGTGTCCGTATAGTCAATCGCAGCTTCCGTGATTTGCTCTGGGCTGTTCGTTCTCACTGTCGTAATATCCTCTGATTGGATACCGTATTTGTAGGACGGAAGTGTGAGCGATAGACCAGGGTTAACTGGAATTTTATCTCCTGGCTCAGAGAAGTTAAGATAAAATTGCTCCTCTGTATACATTACTTCGTCGATAACGGTAATTTGCTTTTCAACGGAAGTCGTCACTTTGTCGCTATCCTGCACCTCTAGCTTAATCGTATATGTGCCTGGCTTGAAGAATGCACGATCATTGCCTGTCCAAGTGTTGCTAATGATTTTGTCATCATCATAGCTTCTATTGGTATAGTAAACAGGCTCGCCGATGCGATATCTTACTTTATTCGTCGTAAAATCAGCGACTGGCGGCTCATTAGGACGTTCTACTTTAATCGTTACGCTGTAAGGCTCACTCCAAAAACCGCTGCTATCTCTTACATAGCGAGTAATCGTATATTCGCCCGGCTCATAGTAGATATCCTCTAAGCCTTCCCATTTTTCCTCTTCAATGCTGTTTTCAAAGCTCGCAGTTGAATGATCTGAAACCGTGATAAAGGTTTCACCAGCGATAATTTTAGATTGATCAATTGAAAAGTTTGCTTTAGGCGCAATATTCCAGCTCAAGTTAAGCTGAGTGCCGTTAACCTTTAATTGGCTTCCAGTAGCATTAGCCCAAGCTCTGATCGGAATCATCAAATTACCATTACGAGAAATGATCTCCGCTCCAGCATTCTTGGCTGTTCCGTTTACCTTCATCGTTGATTCTGTTTGCTTGAAAGCAATAGTTAAGCTACCTTTTGTTGCGATCGACTCCTTAGTCGTACTGTCGTAGCCTACCTTGAAGCCGAATGCCGTTGCAATACTTCTAAACTGTACATAAGTTGTCCCTTTGATGACTTCTACCTTTTCGTTTGCATTTACCGCAACCCCATTGACATAAAATACGTTGCTGTCTCGGTTGAATTGAAATTGATCATTGCCTGTCAGTTGGATTTTTGCTGCAGGGGCAATATTTTGCTTTGGTTCGTTTTTCGTAATAACTTGGCCTTGCTGATCTTCGGTAGGTGCGTCTCCCTGTGCGGGATCAATAAGCTCTTGGTCCTGCTGACCATCAGTAAGGTCTTGGTTTTGTTGATCTTCGATAGTTACCTGCTGATTATCTGTAAGAGCGTTGTCTTGCTGTGTATCGGTAAAGCTTGGGTCTTGCTCAGAAGCAGTGAGACCTTGTTCCTGCTGAGATAATAAGACCTCTGCTTTAATAGGTAGTGTAGAGAGTGGTGCTGTGCTAATACTTAATAATGCTACGCTTACGGTTAAAACTTTAAGTAATGGCTTCATGTAAAATCTCCTTAACTTCTTTCAGTCTATAAAAATGTAAATATTTTTAAGATATAAGGTTAAACGAGCAAAATGAAGGCTAAGTTGCGATGCCTAGAAAAAATAAATACAAAAAAATATATTTGTTAACGTTTTGTGACAAAAATCACTGCGTTTAAGATGGAACGTGTAATTTTACATTTTTTATAAAAGTCTATTGAGTTATCCGTTCTATGTGTTATACTTTATATATAACAGATAGAACGAGTAACATGCGGAGAATTCCGAACTAACATCGGCATCGAAATTCAAAACTTTTGAATGCTACAAGCAATATAACGAAAAGTAGGGAGGTGGTTACGATGTTTTTAGCAATTGATTTACAGTCTGACGTGCCAATTTATACTCAAATTGCTGAGTCTATTATTGAAGGAATTGCTAAGGGAGAGCTGGTCAAGGGAGAAAGCTTACCATCTGTGCGATCATTGGCAGTTGATCTAGGAGTCAATCTTCATACCGTTAACAAAGCGTATCATTTGCTCAAACAGGAAGGTTACGTGCAAATCAATCGTAAGCAAGGGGTAATTATTGAGCCAAATGCTTTTCCGAGTGCAGATAATACCTTCACTCAGCGACAGCAGCAGCGATTAAAGCCAATTATTGCCGAGGCTATCTGTCGTGGGATGGAGCGAGATGAAATTATCGCAATGCTAGACGAGGTGTATGGGCAGTTAAAAGGATGAATATATTTTAATAAGTAGGGAGAGGATAATAATGACAGGAACAACAATCTTAATTATGTTGGCGGTGCTTTTACCTGTAATCTTTATAACGGCGATTACTCCGATTATAACGAGAAGAACCGAAGCGTTTGGCGTAACGATTCCCGAGGAAGTGAAAAGTGGAGCTTTTGTCGCTTCACATATTAAACGCTATATCGGAATTTGTATTCTGCTAGGTGTCATTCTGCTTGTTTCGTTGTATGTTGTGCTAAACGGTCAATCCAACGAAAACGTCATTGCATGGAGTTATACTGGAGGCATATTGCTGTATATGCTTGTTACATTTATCGCATACTATACGTCCCATACAGCGATAAAAAGCTGGAAGCAGCAGCAACCATGGTATCATGAGCAGATTGCTGTACAGAGGATTGTTGTGCAAACGAGTTTTCAACCAAAGCGTTATGTGATTTCTCCATTGTGGTATATTCCGCATCTTCTGCTCATTGCTTTTACAACTGCGTACAGCTTAATTCGCTATGATGATTTTCCAGACGTATTGCCGATGAAATACGATTTCTCGGGACAAGTGACAAGCTCAGTTGAAAAGTCGCTGCAATCGGTGCTGATGTTATCCTTCATTGGATTAGCTATTGTCATCACATTTCTAATCTCGCATTATGCAATCGTTAAGTCGAAGCAGATTGTAGAAAGTCATGACCCGCAAGGCTCACTTGAGCGCAATCGGATCTTTCGCTTTACTTGGTCAATTTACACTGGGATTGCTGGTTTTATCGTAGTAATGATTATGTGCATGGGCCAGTTAACTCCCTTACAGCTATGGACTCCTAACGACTTTAAGATTGTTACTGCAGTTGGAATTGGTTTCGTAGTGATTGGGGCGATGATACTAAGTATTAAGCTTGGTCAAGGTGGCTCGCGTATCGTGTTAAGAGATCCAAAGCAAGAAGCTTCTATTAACAATGCCGATCTTGACAAGTATTGGAAAGCGGGAATTTTCTACTGGAATCCACAAGATCCTGCAATTTTTGTCGAAAAACGTTTTGGTGTTGGTTGGTCGATGAATTATGCTAATCCACTAAGCTGGATTATTTTTATCGGTATCCTGCTCATTGTATTAGTACCAACGTTTCTTCTTAACATGTAATGTAAGGGTAAAAATGCCTAAACTTATTGACAAGCTTGTCACAATATCGATAAAATTGTAACAGGAATACGACAAAAGCATATTCTTTCGTATAATCTCAAGAATCGGCTTGGGAGTCTCTACGAGGTCACCGTAAATGATCTGGCTACGAAAGGTGAGTGAGGCTCCACATGGCCAGTGGAAGCGAAGCTCCTTTTTGCAAAGCCAAGGGAAATAATGATTTTCCTCGGCTTTTTTTGCTTGTTCCATCAAAATTTTGGGAGGTTATATTCAAAATGGATCGTTTCTTTCGTTTAAAGGAACTAGGAACAAATGTCAGAACGGAAATTATGGCAGGTCTAACGACTTTCATGACAATGGCTTATATTCTGGCAGTAAATCCAGGAATACTAAGCAATGGTACGGGATTGAGTTTTGAAGGGGTATTTTTAGCAACAGCACTTGCAGCAGGTATTTTTACAATTGCTATGGGGCTTTTTGTTAACTTCCCTGTAGCTCTAGCGCCTGGTATGGGCTTAAATGCTTATTTTGCTTCCGTTGTCGTTGCTTCTGCAGCAACAGATACACCAATTAGCCCGGCGATGGGGTTAACTGCAGTTTTCATTTCAGGTATTATTTTTGTAATCTTGACGATTACACAAATTCGACAGCTACTTGTTGACGCAGTACCTGACAGCTTAAAGCATGCGATTACTGTTGGTATCGGCTTGTTTATTACAGTAATCGGTATGAAAAACAGTGGTATTATGTCCATCATTGCGTTTGAAGATGGAAGCACACTTATCTCTTTAGGCGATCTTCACAGCTCTGGTGTTGCTTATACAGTTATCGCACTTGCGATTATTGCGGTACTTATGGTTGTTCGCGTTCCTGGTGCTATTCTATGGGGAATTGTCGCTACAACAATTATTACGATTATTACAGGCTTCGTGAATGTAGGGGACACACTTTCTAACAATTCTTGGTTGCCAAGCTTCTCTTCTATGCACTTTGCAGACTTTGATTTTGCAGGCGTTATGGAAGTTGGTCTGGTTACTGTAATTTTGACCTTTACATTCGTTGAGTTGTTTGATACATTCGGTACTCTTGTTGGTACAGCTACTCGTGCAGGTCTAATGAAGGAACCTGTTGAAGGTAAAAAACGTATCGGTAAAGCGATGCTTGTAGACGCTGTTGGTGTAAGCGGTGGTGCTGTTCTTGGTACAAGTACAGTAACTGCTTTCGTTGAAAGCTCTGCTGGTATTGCTCAAGGTGGTCGTTCTGGTCTAACAGCTGTTACGACAGGGATCTGCTTCTTGCTTTCAATTTTCTTGTTCCCACTTGTATTGCTTGTACCAGGTGCGGCAACTTCAGCAGCACTCATTATCGTTGGTGTGTTGATGATGCAATCTGTTAAGGAAATCGACTTTACAGATATGGTTTATGCAATTCCAGCATTCTTCATCATCGCATTCATGCCGTTTACTTACAGCATCGCTCACGGTATTTCCTTCGGTCTTGTGTTCTATGTATTGCTTGCTACAGCAGCAAACCTTACGAAAAAAGGTCAATACAAGGTTCACTGGCTATTATGGGTACTAGCGATTATAATCCTCTATAAATATTTATTTATGGGTGGCGAATAAGATAGTTCAAATATGTGAATTACACACTCGTGTGATTTGCTTGCACAAGGAAAGCAGCGCTCGGCCAGCGCTGCTTTTCGTTGTATATACATAGTTGTAATTGCAATTATTAAGGGAATAAAGGTACAATTTAGTAGAATGATTAACAATTGCTATCAAATTTACATAAGGAGAAGAATATGTATAGAGTTGATTTGAACTGCGATATGGGAGAAAGCTTCGGAATTTATTCCTTTGGACAAGATGAGGAGCTAATGAAATATATAACATCTACGAACATTGCTTGCGGTTTTCATGCAGGTGATCCATTAACAATGAGAAAAACAGTTAAGCTAGCGTTAAATAATAATGTAGCAATTGGGGCGCATCCAAGCCTACCAGATAAGCATGGCTTTGGTCGTCGTAAAATGGATATTAGTGCAGAAGAAATTTACGGTCTTGTGTTGTATCAGGTTGGAGCTTTGCAAGCCTTTGCTGTTGCCGAAGGCAGTGGCTTGCAGCATGTAAAGCCGCATGGAGCACTTTATCATATGGCTAACGAAAGCGATGCAGTTGCTGAAGCAATTGCCGAAGCAGCGTTTCGTGTTGATCCTGACATTTATTTAGTTGGGCAATCCAATAGTAAGCTTGTTAAGGCAGGTGCCCGGGCTGGCCTGCGTACTTTAAATGAAGTATTTGCAGATCGTAATTATGAGAAAAACGGTGCACTAACGCCTCGCTCTCATGAGCAAGCGTTAATTGTGCAATCGAAGTATTCATCTGAACGGATGATACGAATGGTGAAGGAGCATAAGGTAGAGAGCCGTACGGGCGAGGATATTAAAATGCGTGCCGATACAATCTGTGTTCATGGCGATTCTCCTGATGCACTAGAGCATGTTGTTCAGCTTTCGAAAGCGCTGAAGGAAGCAGGCATCGAGATTGCTCATCCATCTAAGTCGATTGAGCTATAATAATCCATAATTAATTAATTGGAAGATAGAAGTGAGGTGCAGGACAACATGAATGGTTCAATTACGTCACTAGGTGAGAAGGCTTTACTAATTACACTTGGCAATGAAATTAATGAGACTACGCATCAGCAGGTCGTTGGCTTGTTATCACTGCTTGAAGACAAAAAGCTGCACGGTGTCGTTGAATATGTACCTGCATACTGCTCTATTACTGTGCACTACGATCCTATAGTGATATGGCGTAAGCAGCAGAGTGAGCAAACTCGTGAGCTACCGAGTCAATGGCTGAAGCAGCAGCTGCTGTCTTGCCTTAATGAATATAGCTTTCAGCCTGAAGCGACTGAAACCCATAGCGGACGTGTTGTTGAAATTCCCGTTTGCTATGGTGGAGCATATGGCCCTGATCTTGCCGAGGTCGCACGATACAACGATCTAACGGTAGAGGAAGTCGTTGAGATTCATAGCGGCACTACTTATCTTGTACATATGCTTGGCTTTGCACCAGGATTTCCATACTTAGGCGGGATGAGCCCGTCCATCGCGATGCCGCGAAAAGCGATTCCGCGAGCTGCAATTGAAGCGGGCAGTGTCGGTATTGCAGGTGAGCAGACAGGCATTTATCCCATTAAAACTCCAGGTGGCTGGAGAATTATCGGACGTACGCCACTTAAGCTATTCCATCCTGAATTTGAGGTGCCAACATTGATTCAAGCAGGAGATCGGATCAAATTCATCCCTATTACGCAGCAGCAATTTGCCAGTATTGGTGAGTTGAATTGGACGTAACATGTCTACGTTATATTGAATTTGAGGAGGGTAATGATGGCGATTGCGGTATTAAAGGCTGGCATGCTAGCAACGGTTCAAGATAGAGGAAGATACGGCTATCAAAAATACGGTGTCAATATTAATGGATCAATGGATGAAAGTGCAGCTCGTGTTGCTAATCTGCTTGTTGGCAACGATGAGAACGAGGCAGTGCTGGAGTTAACCTTGACTGGAGCGGCATTGAACTTTACCGCTGACCATATGATTGCGATATGCGGCGGAGATATGACCCCTTATATGAATAATGTCGCGGTTCCGATGTGGCAGCCCGTGCTTGCTAATAAAGGAGCGACGCTTACCTTTGCCAAATACGAAAGTGGTTGCCGTGTCTATATTGCGATTGCAGGCGGTCTTGACATTCGTAAAGTGCTAGATAGCTACAGCAGCAATTTGCGTGGAGCACTTGGTGGCTATCATGGACGAGCACTGCGCAGCGGAGATGTGCTGGAGGTTTCTCCATTCTCGGAAGGGTCGACCTGCGCGTTATTGTGGCATAAGCTGCAGAACGAGGAGAAATTATCCTTTACTGCACAGCACTTTGCTATGGCACCAGAGGAAGTCGTGACGATTCGCTATATCGCTGGACCAGAGTATGAATGGTTGACAGAGGAAAGTAAGACAAAGTGGAATAATAGCGTATGGAAAGTGGATGCGCAGTCCGATCGTATGGGCTATCGCTTGCAAGGGGAGCATCTTGCACTAAATAGCAAGGTCGAGCTTATTTCACAGGGCACTGTGCATGGCTTAATTCAGCTGCCTGCAAACGGACAACCAATTGTTCTGTTATCTGATCGGCAAACAACAGGCGGTTATCCGAGAATTGGCATCGTTGCAGCGGTTGATATTGCTGTTTTCGGACAATTAAAGCCCGGCGATTCATTACGATTTGTCGCTATTTCACAAGAGGATGCAGAACAATTGCTGCTTTCCTACGAGCAAGACTTGGCGTTATTAAAAACAGCGATAAAGCTCAAGTGCAGAACTTGAGCCTTATCGCTGTTGCTTCATTTAAAAAATAATAAATGCGTAGGTAGCTTGCGCAGCTGACCATCGGAAGGATTATTAATGACATTGCCGTTAAATATAAGCGATGCAGAACCGCCGCCATCCATATTGTACGCCGATTGAACACCGAGATTTTGCAGAATGCTCTGCAGCTCTGCTAATGTAGCGCCTGCGCTGCCGTTTGTCTTGTAGCCGTCGGTAACGAATAGTAAAATTTGATCGTCCTTGTAATTAGCAAGCACAACACGAGGTGCACGACTAGGCGAGCTTTGCCACTTTTTCGGAATGCTTTGCTTTTTACCGTTTTGCAGCAGGATCGGAACAAAGCTTGCGCCGAATCTAGGCTTAAGCTTGTCTAGCTTGTCCTTACTTGTAAATTTGCCGCCAATTAGCTCATTCTTACTGTTAAAGCCAGCAAAAAACAAATCGTTTTTACTAGGATGAAAGCCATCGACGTATTCACCGTCTATAATCGTTGTGCCTAACGGATAACGCTTGGAGCCTGAATCAGCAAAGCCACCTGCGTTGATCGCTACAGCGGCACCGTGCTTCTTAGCTGCCTGCAGCGTCGTCATCGACTCGCCAGCTTCATCTCCACCCAGCACCATCTTCACTGCAGCGTTAGATTTAAGCTTAATTTTCACAGCATAGCCCTTAAAGTTGTCATAGCTTTTATAGTAGAGCTGTGCTCTCATCTTACTGCCATTAATCGTAGAAGACGGTGTGCCAAGCTTGCTGCTAATTTTTTTATCATAGATCGCATATGGATATTCTAGAGTCTTATTAATGACGGGCAGCAATGAACCGACTAGCGTTGTTGTTTCGTGATAGGTGGAATAGCTGCTCTCGATATTAGTGTTAGCAATCTTTGCTAGCTCTTTACTTTGACTTAAAGCCTGAACGGTCGTTTCATAGCTTTGTGCATCTGTGCTATGCTGCACTCTAGCGATTGGCTCAATGGTAGTCTCTTGTTGACTAGTAATAATGATGATGGCGATGAGCACGCCAAGAAATGGGGCAGACACAAGCAGCATCAATCGATTTAGAAATTGAATGCCGTTCATGATTTAATCAGCTCCATACTTTTTTGCAGCTTTTGTAATTGAGTTTTAATTTCTTTAATTTGTGAATAAAGCTGGTTACTATCATCATTTTTGTCGCTGCTATTATCCTTTACGAAGGTAAGCAGCTCATTTAGCTCGTTAATTTGCCCGCCAAGCTCCGTAATTTGTTGCTGATAGTTGCCATCAAGCTCCTTAAATCTTGCTTCATAGCTAATTTGCAGCTCGCTAAGCTTCTGTTCGGTTTCTTGTCTCATCTCAGTTGTAAGCCGTTGTTCTAGCTTATTCATATACGTATGTGCACCGTATAAGCCACCTAAAATAAGTAGGATCCATAGCATAATGAAGTTTAAGATGAGTAAACGACGATTGCGCTTTTTAATACGTTGCTGCCGTTTCTCTGGGACTGGTTGAGTAGTTTCTCTGGATAGTTTGACTTGCATGTCTGACAATTTGTTTCACCTCTATACTATTAGACGCTAGTATTACAAAAAAGTTCGCCTTGTTTTCATATTGTAACATTTTGGAGTAGCACAGTCTGTCATGTATAATGATAACTGTAAACATTCGCAAGGGAGGGAATAGTTAGATGACTGAATTAGCAACATTTGCAGGAGGATGCTTTTGGTGCATGGTTACTCCTTTTGATCGCATGGCTGGTGTTCTTTCTGTCACATCAGGATACACGGGCGGTGATAAGCCTTTTCCAACTTATGAGGAGGTATGCTCGGACACGACAGGTCATGTTGAAGCAGTACAAATACAATTTGACCCTTCTATAATAAGCTACGAGCAGTTACTTGATAAATATTGGAAGCAAATCGATCCGACGGATGCTGGTGGTCAATTTCACGATCGCGGACATTCCTACCGTCCATTTATTTTCTATCATTCCGAGGAGCAGCGTCAAGCAGCAGAGCGCTCGAAGGAGCAGCTCGCACAAAGCGGTGTATTTGATAAGCCGATTGCGGCGGAAATTGTACCTGCTAAGGAGTTCTATCCAGCAGAGGATTATCATCAGGATTACTATAAGAAAAATCCGTTCCGCTACAAAATGTATCGTAAGGGCTCAGGAAGAGATGCATTTATTAAGCAGCACTGGACGGTAAAAAAGAACGAGGAGGAGCTTAGAGCCAAGCTGACTCCAATCCAATATGAGATTACGCAGCGTAATGGTACAGAGCCGCCTTTCCGCAACGAGTTTTGGGATCATCGTGAAGAAGGCATCTATGTAGACATCGTTTCAGGTGAACCGTTATTTAGCTCCAAGGATAAGTTTGATGCACATTGTGGCTGGCCTAGCTTTACTAAGCCGCTAGAGGATGATCATGTTGTCGAGGAGATGGATGCATCACATGGCATGATCCGTACTGAGGTTCGTTCCAAATTCGGTGACTCTCATCTTGGTCATGTATTTGAAGATGGTCCGCAGCCGACTGGACTTCGCTACTGCATTAACTCTGCAGCGCTGGAGTTTATTCCGAAGGATAAGCTTGTTGAACGCGGCTACGGACAATACTTAAAGCTATTTCAGTAATGTTTCATAAAGAGAGGATGAAAAGTGATGTCCAATGAGCAAGTTGTATCTGGTAATGGGGAAGGGGTACTTGCAGCCATTCGTGAACGACGTTCACTTGGTCGAGTAAAGCGTGATGATGTACCGCGCGAGCTAATCGAGCAAGTGATCGAGGCAGCGACCTGGGCGCCAAGTCATCATAATACTCAGCCGTGGCGCTTCGTCGTTATGACAGGAGAAGGACGTAAGCTATTAGGGGAAGGCTATGCCAACGTGTATACTGCAACAACAGGGGACAATGATGCCGAAAAGCGTGAGAAGGAAGTAAAGAAGGCTTTTCGCTCGCCAGTTGTCATCGCTGCGATCTGTTCGCCTTCGGATGATCCTCGTGCCGTAATGGAGGAGGAGCTTGCAGCAGCACAGGCTGCTGTGCAAAATTTATTGCTAGCTGTCCATGCTGTTGGTTTAGCAGCGATCTGGCGTTCAGGAGCTCCGATGGTTCATGGAGCAATGCGGGAGCAGTTTAAGCTGCGCGAAGACGAGCGAATTGTTGGCTTCATCTACATCGGTTACCCCGATATGACGCCGAATGCACCAAGTCGCCGCTCGGTACAGGAAGTTACAGAGTGGGTTGAGGGGTAAAAGCTCAGATTCATACTTAAGAATATCAGTTTTATCTTCTCATAGCTGTTATAATAGCTGCAATTAACTGTAGCTTTTATAACAGCTATTTTGTTTTGGTAACAAAATAAATAAAAAAGCAAAATTAGGTACATTAGAATTTATCCTGAATCCGTGACACACCTAGTTGGCTAGGTTCCAACCAAGCTATATTATGGAATTATGTTTGAGAGAATTCATTTATTTTCGTTACCATTATAAATTCTTTGTGCTAGTGTGGTGTGATCGTTGGCTTTACGTTTTCAGCGCAGCACGAAACAGCCATAGCGGTTGACGGAATGGCTTCTGTGCCAGAGCATCATTTTAGAATGCCCACATTTAGAAACTGAAGGTTTGATAGAGTCTCTTAACTACGGAATACCATGGACTGGCGTAACCGAAGTTCAATGAAGTCTTTCTTGCATGACGCGATACTCGTGCTGCAATGTAAATGATGTTTTGGATTACGGTTCGAATGCGTCGACGTTTCACCGTGTTTCTTATCGGTGCATCCTGTTCTTTCAAGCTTTCTTGACCCATGATTCGTAAGAGATTATAGGCAAAGATGCCGGCATGCAGCACCAAATTGTTTGTATCAAATTTTCCTACAGGCAATCGTTCGAGGTCTAAATCTGTTTTTATCTCACTATGAAATTGCTCACTGGTCCCATGATCACGGTACAATTCAATTACACGCCATGGTGCACAAGTTAACGATGTCCAATACACGTTAACTTCAAGCTCAGGGATGAGGAGTAGTTGTCCATCCCGATCAATAGTTCGTTCAATAACTTGAAACACTTGACGTAATGGGCGCTCAAAGCCTGGTTCGGTGAATGAAATGGCACCTATATACATCGTTTTCCCTTCACGCATTTCGCAAGATATCCCTTTATCTTCAGCTATGCGTAGCCATATGTCTTTAGGGGATTGACGTAAGTTTACCTTAATTACATAATCGACCTTTGGATGAGCATGACACGTATGTAAGTTTTCTAAGCTGTCATTTCCTGCATCCATTCGTACGAGAAGGCGTTCATCGGTGATTTGACGTGCATAAGCAATGCTTTCTGCCAGAAATTCAGCAGCACCTTTCTGACTGTGCGCACTTCCTTCTCGTAATTCCGTATTGACAGCGTAACCCTCCTGTCCGAGATACGCAAAGATTGGTGCATACCCATCGACGCCTTTATACGTACGCGAAACGCCTTCTTTTTTTGTACCTGAATTGTCAAAGGGCGAAACATCGATGTCCAAAGGAATGTAGCGATGCTTACCAGCTTCAACACTCGTAACAACAGCACCGACTTTACGAATTAACTTTGCAGATTCTTGCAATAACTCATCGTTCCAGTTGACATCAAGTGTTTGTGCAGCAGCATCTAGTCGTTGACGAAGTGTAGGGCTAGAAGGAACTTTTTGTAGACTGAGACAGGTTTTAAACACCGAATCGTTGCGAAAAGGTTCGATATGATCGAAGTCACTTTTACCTTGGCAAAGTAGCCCAAGATAGCTTTTCATTACATCGCCATGAGAATGTAGAGGAAACTCCATTCCTTTGAGCTTGGATTTGTTTAATCGCTTGGCTAGATCGGTATGAGCAAGTAATGCACCAACTGAAGTTAGGCCTGCATGTGTCGTTAATAGTAGTTCTTGGGATTGTTTAAATTGGAAATTCATCATAAGCACCCCTGTGGTGAAAAATTAAGAAATGGATATACCTATGATTTCTGCATAAAAACGTCAATTTCCTTTAGATTTCGTTTGATTTCATAAAGTCATTTCACGGATTCAGGTTTATTATATTGCATATATAGTATATTGCAAATATATTAATAACTATTATATAATGCAGTTAAATTATGTCATGAATATTGACTACCTGAAGGGATGATACTATGCATGTTGATCATGGTGCTTCTCTTGAATCCTATCGATCAAGCTATCCTCTGACAATTGATAAATTTCTTCAACTAGCTATATTAATTACTGAAGCTGTTCATGGCTTACATAATAAAAATGAAATTATCGGAGTGCTTACTCCGCTTAACATTAATATAAATCTGTCAAGTCAACCTAGTTCAGCTCAACTTACTGATCTTATCACTTGGAATATTGCTTATCGGGCACCAGAATATGATCATAGACTAAAGTCAAGCCCTAGTCAGCAAAGTGATCTGTATTCATTAGGAATGATCTTTTATGAAATGCTAGCTGGCGAGGTGCCATACGAGATATCAGACCAAGATAGTGATTGGTATCATACTCATCTGCTTAAATCTCCCCATAGCTTAATAAAGCTGCGTAATGATCTGCCAGAAATGATAGAACGTATTGTTTTTAAGCTAATCAGTAAAGCGCCGAAAGATCGCTATACGAGTGCATATGGCGTTCTTCATGATCTCCAGAAATGCTATAGCGATTTCGCAACACAAGATGGGATACAACCCTTTCAGCTAGGGTTAAGAGATCGTAGAGGAATGTCGGAATTACAGCATGTTTTTAACGCGCGAGACGAGGAATTAAGGAAACTTGTACTATGCTATGAGCAGGTTAAGGTAAATCAAGCGAAAAATATGATTGTCAACGTCTCAGGAGCTAAGGGAACCGGGAAAACGGAGCTCGTTCGTCAGTTTCTCAGCAGATTGACCGACGAAGTCATTATCATCGGCACTAGCCTCAATCGCAACCATTCAGGAGATAGCTTTATCGTTAACGCCATTCGCAATGGATTTTCTCAATTATGGTTTCAGGATAAAAAGAAAATCTTAAGCGTGAAGGATAAGATTGAACGAGAATGCGGGGAGCATATTTCTTATATTTGGACATTATTTCCGATTGAGTCGGAGCGCTTAGAGCTATACCCACAAAAGATGCAAGATGACCTAAGCCATCATACTCAGCTTGAAATCGTATTGCACGTTCTAATAAAAAGCTTCACTTTACTACACATCCCTATTCTTATTGTAATGGATGATCTGCAACTGGCAGATGAGCTGTCACACAATGTGATGAAAAGCCTAATATCCGATAAAGAGCTTGCTCATACGATGATCATTGGGATTACAGAGAATGAACATAACCCATATACAGAGCATGTGCTACGACTAAGCCAGTCTTCCATTATTGAAAATGAACGCATCGTACACCTTCAATTACAAAACTTCTCCTATGAAGAGGTTCTGAATTATCTCCAAGCACTCGTTCAACAAGACTCTAAGCCAATGCGACTATTGGCACGAATCGCCTATGATGTTTCAAAAGGCAATCCATTGCAGCTTAAGGAGTTAGTGCTTCAATGGTTTCAAAGCAATAGGCTGAGGTTTAATGAGGAACAAGCTGCATGGATGTGGGATGAGATTATTGAGGATAAGTCCTATCATTTGCAATCTGATAGTCTGTACCTGTATAAAGATACCTATAAAAGGCTTAATGAGGAAGTAAAAACGTTATTACATATTGCTGCTGTAATCGGGATGAGGTTTAATAGTGACCAGCTATACGCGTTATATCCTCAATCGTCACGCAGCTTAATACGCTTATTAGAGCAGGCGGAGCGAGAGGGAATGATATGCCGAGAGGATGTTAAAACAAGTGGACAGAACGATGCTGTAGAATATTTGTTTTTACATACGCAGCTGCAGCTATTAATCTATGAAGAGTTTGCTAATGAAGCTGTGGCCTGGCATTACAAAATAGGAGCTCTGTATTGGGAGAGCTACAAAGCTTTTCAGAGAATCCAGGATAGTATAGGAGCGGCTAAGCACTGGAATCAAGCGCTTCCATATTTGTCCGAGGATGAGAAGGAAGCTCTGCTTCAGCTGAATGTGATGAATGCTAAGCACTATAACTGGATTAGGAAGCATCAAGAAGCAGTTATTGCTGCGGAGGCAGGCATAGCATTAATGGATAATATGAATCAACCGATACAGCAGAAATTTGATTATTATGTAGCTGCTGCAATTGGTGAGCATATGCTTGGCAATAGTAAAAAGTCATATGCTTACTTACAGTTTTTAATGGGGCATTATGAGTTATTACAGCAGCAGGATAGAATACAGCTGCTGTTAAAGCAGCTTGAAATTTACACGTTTGCAGATAATGATGAAGCATACCGAATCGGGCAAGCAGGTCTAGTAGAGATTGGCTGGATCGTTCCAGAGAAGGTATCGCCGATGCTGATGCTTAAGGAAGTGCTTAGGACACAGCTTTTATTACGTAAATATCGTAACGAGCAACACTTGCCTGCTATTAATAATGAGGATGAGTATGTAGCGTTAAATCAACTGCTAATCGGAGTATTAGTCTCCACAGCCAATGTCGATCCCATTAAAATGCTCTATATATTAGCTCGATATGTTCAATATGGTTTGAAACAGGGGTTAACAGAGCTTTTAATAGCAGCGATTGCCGGATACGAATTAATTATAGCTAGAGAAATAAGCTTCCTTCAGCAATGGCTTCCATCAAATGTGTTTCCTAAGGTTGAGCAAGCGTTTGCCAGAAGTGGACTCCCATCATACCGTATTCTAATTATAAAAGGATTAGTCATCCAATTAGAAAATCCAGAGCAAGCCTATGGATATTGGTTAAGAGCGCTTCGTCGATGTATAGAGAATAAAGATATCGTAAGTGCTAATCTAGCGTTGACCTTTTTATTAAGCTCATATTATGGGAATATCCATCAGCTCCGTGAGCTTCATCATTACTTAGAGGGTGAAGCAAGTGAATATGTTGATGAGAAGAGCAAAGTGTTATTGGAAATATCGAAAGCTTATGTGCTCGCGCTTGGGGATGAGAAGCTGGCTAGAGCATATATTGCTGATAACAGCATAGAAGAGAGTCAGCTCTGGTATATGCTGAATAGCAGCTATAGGATGGAAATTAGTTATTTGCTAGGGGATTATCAGCAAGCGATTGTGTGGGCAGATCGAGCACTGGCAAAGGTCGGGAAGCTCGATCCTTTACATGCGTATCACATTCAGTTGTTTAAAGGCTTATCTGCAGCAGCTTTATATCGCTCAGCAAGCTTAACTGAACAAAAGAACATTCGCCTGATTGTAAAGAAGCTTGTTACCGCAATGAGTGGATGGAAAGGGCAATGGGGGAAAAATTCCTACGCTCATATGCTAATAAAGGCGGAGCACCTAAGGATGCGAGGAAAGGAACAAGAGGCTTTTGCTTACTATCAGTCTACAATAAAGCAAGCGCAGCATGAGCGTTCTCACTTAATTGAAGGCATTGCTAACGAGCGATTATTTGATTATATGCTAGCTTGGGGAGGACAGGATCAAGCAGCAATGAGCTTGATGGATGCCTGCACAGCCTATGCTTCATGGGGGATTACGACTAAGATGGATTGGCTTCGTAATCAATACCCTCATATCCAATGGTATTATACGAAGCTATCAGATGGACAAGTGATAACGAACATCATAGAGGACAATGCGCAGGCTGCACATCCTATGCGAATGGAAGAGGAAGGAGCAGCAACGGATACGAAGCATGCTGCAACAGAGCTTGCGGTGTCCAATGCCTCCCTTCCTCAAGAGGAAGATATTTGGGGAATTATTGGAAATTCACTAAATACGATGCCCTCCTATGGAATTCAAGCCTTTCTAGAACTCATTGTTAAGCAACTAGGTGGAACTAGAATTTGTCTGATTAACGTGAAGGAGGATGGCTATACGCTAGAGCATGTTGTTGGCAGACCCATTAATAATGAGCTTGCTCAGAGCATGCCGAATGCAATTATTCGATATGTACTCAATACCAAGCAGCCATACATTGTAGAGGATGCTGCGGATAATCTCATGCTGGATGACAGCTATATCAAGTATTATCAGCCTCGCTCCATCATCTGTATACCCTTTGGTCGCATTAGGAGTGAAAACTTAAAGCTGCTGTACATGGAGAACGGTGAAATTTCTTCTCAATTTACAGAGCGAACGCTGCAGTTACTTGAGTTATTTATCACGAGGTATATGTATTTAAACTGGTTGAGTGAAAAGGATCATCAGGAACAAGCTGAGATGAAAGATGCACCATATAGCGTGACGAATGAGCACAGTCAAAGCATTGGTCTAGTTGAACCGTTGACGCAACGAGAACAGGAAATGCTAATGTACATTTATGAGGGATTTACGAATAAAGAAATAGCTCAAGCTCTGCAAATATCTGAGGCGACAGTAAAAACCCATATTACAAATCTATATGGGAAATTAGGTGTTAGGCGTCGTAGTCAAGCGATACTACGAGCGCAAGAACTAAACCTCCTTTCACCAAAGTCGTAGTTTAAAAACGGTTAAAAGCTAGGGAAACCTTCTTTTAACCGTTTTTTCGTTAAAAAACTAGGTCTTTTGGACTAAAAATCTATTATTTAGCAAACTACAACTTTTTGCTGAGCCTATATATAAGTGTTATTGCTATACTAGTCATTGCTTAACGCTAGAAGGTTCAGTGCGCTCGTAGAAACTAATTCCTCCCAATTATTTTCTATGATACGGACTTTATCAACATAAGGCAGGAGGGAAATTAATTTGAAGATTAGAGGAATGAAGTGGTTTACTTCAATACTTATTGTTGTTTTAATTACAGGACTATTCCCAGTCGGAGGGATAAATCTTGTTGACGCGAATGGTAACAGCTCACAATTTGAAGCTGGTTCAGGTACAGAGGCCGACCCTTATCTGATTCGTACATTGGATCAATTTAATCATATTCGAGATCGGCATGCAGAAGGTGAGTATTTTAAGTTAATCGCCGATATTGAACTTTTTGAGTCTAATAATACGTGGAGTACGATAGGTAATGAAGAAACTCAGCTTAAATTAGATGGGAATGGTCATACGATCACCTTGAATAATCCTTTGTTTAGTAATATTATAGAGCCGATATTCCATACTTTGGGTACGGATAGCAATGTCAAGGATTTGATGATAGTTGTGGGGGATGTTTATTATACAAGCGACTCCTATGCTGCTTTAGCGATAAACAATGAAGGGTTCATCGATAATGTTCATGTAAGATTTAATCCATTTAGTTCTCGTGCCACTAATTTTTTTGGAGGACTCGTGGTACACAACAAAAGCAAGGGAAGTATCACTAGAAGCTCAGTATTAACATCAAATATCTTTGATATACATGACAACCGTAAGGCTGCTCTCTTCGTATTAACGAATGATGGAGTCATCTCGCAATCCAATACTGAGTCTGCACTACAATTTACTGTATTTGGGAGCAATGAAGTAAGCGGATTTGTAGGTACGAATACAGGTATCATTAGCGATAGTTATGCTCAGGGTTCGTTAAGTGTACAGAATACTACAGACACTTTATTAGCGGGATTTGTGACGACAAATGCTGAAACAGGCGTTATTAGAAGCAGCTATTATGAAGGATTAATTTATTTCCCCAGCTTTACTAATTATGAAGAGCATTATGTAGGAGGATTCGCAGCATCTAATCAGGGTACAATAGAGCAAAGCTACGTGGTTGGAACTATATTATATGAAGATTATTTTGAGGAGAACAATGAACGCAATCTCACGATTGGTGGATTTTCTGCTATAAATACTAGTAGTGGATCCATCAGCGAAAGCTATACAAATATTAATTTCTATTACAGACCTGTTAATAAGGATTTGTCAAAGAGAATAACGGGCTTTGTAGCAGAAAATAATGGTCAGGTGGAATCCTCATATTATTCAGCTCTGCCAGAGGAAGAATATTATGAAAAGGATCACTCTGCAAACGAAGTGGATCCTTATGAATTCTATAAGATGGAATCATTTCCTGATTGGGACTTTGTACATTTTTGGTCGTTAGATGGCGCATCATATCCTGTTTTCAGGCCAAGTTATGACATTCTCATTGATGAATCGGTGCAAGCCATAAATGCTGGCAGCTCCTTTAATTTTACCGCAACAGCAACCAATATTCGTCCACCATTCAATCAATTAGAGGCTAATGAAATGATTTATTGGACAGTAGATTCAGCTGATGAGTATATAAATGTACAATCCTTTATCGGTAAAGTTACAGTCGGTCTGGATACAGCGGTAGAGGAGTTTACCTTACGTGCGGCGTATTATGAGAATCAGTCTTTTTATAAAGAAATGACGATTAAAGTTGTTCAACCAAAAGTACTCGGGTTTTCTATCGATGCTCAGCATACAACTCTTGATGCTCCAAATGGAGCAGGCCAAGGTGGAGATTATACCATTGCCTTTATTACAGATGTTGAAGGCGGTGCTGATCCATCGTATACGCTTGAGGCTATTCAAGAGGAATATATTAAGCTAAGCCCAGATTCTTCGGGGTTGTTCTATAATGTTCACATTGAGGAAGATGCACCTATTGGGACCTATAGCCTGCTTGTCACCTCTAATTATGATGAGTCCCAAACCTATGAATATGAATTTGATGTGGTTGAGCCTTACCGTCAATTTATCGGATTAAAGCAGGATGATAAATTAATTAGTGCCACTGAAACTCAACAGCATTACATGAACGAAGAACATACGTATGAGCTGGAAGTAATTGATCATGGGAATGTGACGAGTACGCCTCCTAGTATTACTGTTTCCGGTAAGGCTAATATTATTGAATTTCCAATGCCTATGAACCCGAATGCAGTAATATTTTCTGGGAATAAGCTTATAATTGACGATTCCGCGAAAAATACATTAGCAGGGAAAAGCATATATTTACATGTCCGTGATCAGTCTGAAACGATCAAGGTATATGAATTGTCGCTATCGAATCTAAGGTTTGAAATAAATAATACAATGTTGTCGGAGCTTTATACTTTAGTTGGAAACGAATATTATCATACGATAAGTTTTAAGGTGCGGGATGAAGGAGCCTCTGGTCAAGCGCTTAATGTTAATTTGTCGAGTACTCATCCAGAAATTGCTCCCGAGCTTATCAGCAGGTATTGGAATTCATATGACAAAAGCTATGTTGTGAGTATTGGAGTTAGAACACTTGGAACTGTTCCAGTGGGGGATTACTCAATTACAGTTTCATTAAATGAAAAGGTTCAACAATCATTTCCTATTTCTGTTAAAAGTGAGGTTGTTGAGTCCATATCTACGGATGTGGAAAAGGTCTTCGTGCCTAGAAATATAGATTGGAATATGGACTCTATATTTGTTCCAGTTCAGCTTGAATTAGCGGACGATATTACTAATTTTCATCCAACGAGATATCAACCTTTTGTAGAATTTAGCACGCTAGATGGACAACCGTATGAGGCCTGGTTTATTCCATCACTTCAACTGGTAATGGAAGATGGCAGGACCTATATAGAAATTACTGATAACAGTTATATTGAAGATCTTCCTCTAGGTACTGTATTGAATGTCAGGTTTGGATTACAGGTAGAATCTAGTAAATACACGGAATTTCAAATCGTCTTTAACGAAATTGATGAGATTGATATCAAAGGATTAGATGATGAAAGTAATAGCTTATATGCTTTTGTCGGTGATTCGACTACGTTAGAGGCTACAGTAAAAAGCACGAATCATACCATTGAAGGATTCCCGGTACCGCAGGATATTTACTGGGAACTTGAGTTCCCAAGTGATGGTGCTACCATAAATCAAGGCGGCGTGTTTATGCTGGATGAAGAAATACATTATTTACAATACACGGTTAATGCAACAGCTAAGGGTGGATTCTCTAAGCAGTTTACTATTCTACCAGCTAGGGTCACTTCAGTCGTAGCTGCTACTAATCAGTTGCAAATAAGAGCTGGTGATGCAGCTGAACTAGAGGTTCAGGTAAAGAGTAATTACGCTAATTTCTACAGTACAACGAAATTTACAGTGGACAGTACGAATGCCGGAATTACGTATGTAGATGGTCAAGTGATGGTTGATGAGGATGTCGAGCCAGGCACGTATACGATCACATTCATATCAACAATTGATACAACGAAATCAGCAACGGTAACGATTCAAGTTGGAGGTCCCTCTGCTGTAGAGGTGCAGCCTGATCCAATTGTAATTATGCCAGGCGGCACGGATACTTTGGTTACAGAATTCACGGGATCTGGTGATTTTACACAAGCAGGTGTATGGGATACGAAAGGAATTCCTGGTTTAACGGTTACGAAGACAGCAGATACTCAGCATGAATTATCCGTTGCAAGCAATGTTCAACCGAATGATTATACGATTACGTTTAAGCACGAGGATTATACGTCTGTAGCTAAAGATGTGACGGTACAGGTCTATGATATTACAGGCATTACAGGAGTAGAGAATGTCTATCATCTCAATCAAGGCCAGGAGCTAACACTTAATCCAAGCGTAGTAGCGGTGAATGCGGAAGGTGTTGCAGGGATTAATGAGCTTAGCTTTAGCAATAGTGAGGCGTTTACCGTTAATGACAGTGGGAAGCTTACCATTAAGCCCAATGCAGCGACTGGTAAACACACGCTTACCATTACGTCAGTATATAAGGGCAGTGTTAAGAAAACGGTCGATATTTATGTAACCTCTATTGATTCTGTAACGATTGTGGGACCAGAAGATAGTCCACTTGCTTATCAGGCTGGTGATAGCATACAACTGTCAGCTGCGGTGGAGGTAACAGGTCAAGTAAGTGAAGCTGTGATCTGGTCTAGCTCCAACGAAGCTAAGGTGTCAGTTGATGAGGATGGCTTAGTCACGATTAAAGCAGGAGCTGAACCAGGTAACTATACAATAACAGCTACATCAGTTATCGATGCTAGAAAGTCCGATTCTGTCACCATCGAGGTTGGCAAGGTTACAGGAATAACCGTAGATAAGGAAACGGTCTACTTGCAGGCAGGTGAAGAGACTACGGTTACGGCAACTGTTGACGTTATTGGACCATTGTCTACGGATGTAGATTGGGGTAGTGATGACGAAGAGGTGACGGTCAACTCGCAAGGGGAGATTACTGTCTCTACATCGGCTGACCCAGGCACCTATCGGGTTCATGCGACATCTTCCATTAATGAACAGTTCTATGTGATGATTGATGTTGAAGTGTTCGAGCTCGAAGACATCGAGATCGCAACCATTCCTTCGATTTATAAAGGAACGTCGTATGAGCTTGAATATGACATCGTTGTTGCTGGTGAGCATGGTGATCGTATCATCGATGAAGTGGTTTGGTCGATCCATGATGAAGAAGGAGCTCCTGTTGCAGGTGTTACTGTCGATGAGGATAACGTCATTCATGTTGCATCTACTGTAGCAGCAGGGAAATACGAGCTTCGTGCACAATCTAGTGTTAACTCTCAAGTAAGCAGCTCGGCTGATCTTTATATTACATCGATTGACGCAGTGCAAATTGACGAGCCGAGTAAGACGGTTCTGCAGGAAGGCGATAGCATGACACTGACTGCAGATGTTACAGCGACTGGAGATGTAAGTACAGATGTGGTTTGGGATGTTGCTGGACCAAGCGAGCTTGTAACGATTAATGCACAGGGTGAATTAACCGTATTGGAAGATGCAGAAGTGGGTACCTACACTGTCATTGCCACTTCTTCAGTAGATGCTAGCCAATTTGCAACATTGCTATTAGAAGTAGCCAAAGTCACTAGTGTTGAGGTTGATCAGAATTGGGTAAAATTGCAGCCTGGTGGAAGTGTTACATTGTCGGCTAGTGCGATTGTAGAAGGCAGCTTGAGCAGTGATGTGAACTGGAGTTCTAGCGATTCAGATAACATTAGCATAATTGACGGGCTTGTTACTATTCATCCATCAGCTCCAGCAGGTAACTATGCTGTACGGATATCAAGTGTAGCGAATCCTAGTGTGAAAGCAGAAGTAACCATTCAAGTTTTCACGATTATTGGCATTAACGTCTCAGAGAGTGAGTTTACGCTAAACCAAGGGAAATCAGCTGCTTTCAGTACAACCGTTAACGGAACAAATGCTATCGGTGTAGCGGGCTTTAACAATGTAACATTTGAATATGAGAATAGTAATGTTTATGTTGAAAACGGCGAAATTGTCGTAGGTGAAAATGTAGCAGCGGGGATGTATACCATTACAGTTAAAGCTGCGTTAAATGAAAGCATTACAAAAGAAGTAACGGTTCATGTTACATCAATCAACTCAGTAAGTATTGGCGAAGTGAGTCAAGCTGTATTGCAAGCAGGTGAAAGCTTTACGTTAGCTGCTGATGTATCTGTGAGCGGAGAGGTAAGTGATGCAATCATTTGGAGCGTCGCAGGTCCAAGTGAGTTTGTTACGATTAATGCTCAAGGCGAGCTAACGGTACAAGAAGGTGCGGCGACAGGTAATTACACTGTAACGGCAACTTCAGCGGTTGATTCAAGAAAATCAGATAGCGTTGGTATCGAGGTAGCTGAAGTTACAGGAATTACGGTTGACCAAGCGAAGGTAGCCTTGCGTGCAGGAAAATCCGTTACTGTAGCTGGCAGTGCAACGGTTACTGGTAATCTTAGCACAGCTGTTGAGTGGAGCAGTCTTGACGAAGAGGTTACGGTAGACAATGGCACAATTACCGTTGATCCAGCAGCACTAACAGGAATGTATGAAGTGAAGGTAACAAGTGTTGCCAATCCTGATGTAAGTGAGATTGTTACGGTACAAGTATATCGTATCGTAGGCATCACGCTTTCGCAGAATGAGTTTACGATTAATCAAGGTAACCATGCTGCATTAAGCTATACGGTTGAAACAGAAAACGGTGAGGATGTAGAAGGGGCAGACCTTGTAACGTATCATTCAGAAAACAATGATATTACAGTTAACGAATATGGTGAGATTGTTGTTGATGAAGATGCAGTATCAGGATCGAACTTTAATATCAGAGTTCAATCTGTGAAAGATCCATCCGTGTCTAGCAATATTACGGTTCATATTACTTCTATTGATGCAGTAACAGCATCCATTAATGAGCTTAACCTATATCAAGGGGAGCAGGGAGCGGTTTCTGTTCAAGTGGAAGCTAGTGGAGAAGTAAGTCGTGCGATAGCTTGGGAAAGCAGTTCTCCATCAATTGAAGTACTGGAAACTGATGAAGAAGGCAAATTCTCGATCAAAGCAGCGATCAATGCGCCAACTGGTACACATACGGTGAAGGCTTACTCTGAGGTTGATGGACGTAAGTTCGCAGAAATTAAAGTGAAAGTATCAAGAAAGTCTTCACCTACACCAGAAACAACACCGTTAGAACCTGTTGAGCCTGAAGTTACTGTTCCAACTGAACCAGGTGAACCAACTGACCCAGCACCGACGGCACCTGTCGACACGACAGAAGTGTTAAAGACAGAGCTAGTTGATCGTAACGCGTTAGTCGATGGTATCACTGAGAAGATTAAAGCTTCAACTGCACCTCAGTTCACGGATATGGCAGGACATTGGGCTAATGAAGTTGTAACAAAAGGTGCACAGCTCGGAATGACGAATGGCTACCAGGATGGCAGCTTTAAGCCAGACTCATCCATTACTCGTGCAGAGTTTGTGAAAATGCTAGCTAATATATTACCAGTACAGAGACCAAGCGAAGTAAAGAGCTTCGACGATATTACAACGCATTGGGCTAAAAACGAAATTGAACTGTTCGCTTCACTAGGTATTATCAATGGTTATGGCAATGGCAACTTTGCTCCAAACCAAACGATATCGCGTGAGGAAATGGTTATTATCGTAGCGAGACTGCTGAACTTTGCAGGCGTCGTTAAGGATGCTACGAAGGGTCAATTTGCAGATCTTAACGAAGTGAGCAGCTATGCTCAGCAAGTGGTAGTGAATGCTGCCCAAGCAGGCATTATCAATGGTAAGGGTGACAACACTTTTGCACCGAAGGCACAAGCTACAAGAGCAGAAGCGCTGACGGTTATCATTAATATGCTTAGCTTGGATCCTCAGCTTGCGGAGCTGCTTAAGTAAGGCTTCGGAGTAAAGTACCCTTATGACGCTTTTTAAAGGCTGATGTATGAATATTGGAAAAAGGAAGCATCAGCCTTTAAAGGCGTCCCACTCCGTTTACAGGGTACTTTACTCCTACGCGGAAAGTGGAAACCTTAGTAAGCCTCTGCTTCTAAGGCTAGGCGAGCATCGCAAGCTGCTCTCCAAGCTCCGGAGTGGGCACCCTTGCTCGGTATTGCTCTGTTGATTGGGAGCTCATTGCTATCTGCTTCTCCTAGCTGTATTGTCTAGGAGTGTAGACAATTCAACGAAGAAAAAGGTGTTCGACCAGCTCTTTACGGACTGGTTGAACACCTTTTTAGTTCGTCTGTAGTTCGTTTTCTGTTCGTAGTAGAAAGTAGCTGATTTTAGAATCGTTGTAGGTACAGTCACTAATGATGTAATTAAAGCCCCATTCCTCGCTCTCTTCGGAGGTGATGGTGGTGCAGATGTCTTTGTGTTTGCCCTTGTTTTTGCCGCCGTGTTTATCACGAGAGTTATCGTAGGTGTAGTGAATGGCTTCACCGTCAAACTTTAGATCTTTAATGAGTGCATCGCCTTCTTCGGTATAGCCGGTTATTCTGATGCTGTCTGGTTGTTGTGTTTCTACATTGGCTATAAAACGCTGGAACGTGTCGAGATTGTAAGTCTCGTTAAAATAGACAACATCTCCATTAGCAATTGCTTTATTACTCGGATAGTTGTTGGTAGAGCATGCGATTAGCCCAGTGATTAGAAGCAGCGAGAATAAGGTAAGAGTGAGTTTAGTACCTTTCAACACCAAGTTCCTCCTTGTATGTAGATAACTTATGGACGCTTATAAGGAGTGAAAGGTTTCATGGTGGACTTGGTGAGTGCTATTCTGCTGACTACGGCTACGCTTGCTATACTAGCTTTTTGACTGAGAAGTTTTCGCTTAGCAAATACCAGTTGGTGTCGGCTTCGATGCCGAGCTTCCAGTAGCTAACGCCTCGCAGGCCGTATTGTTTTACTAGATTAAACTTTGCTTGCAGGCTGCGCGCATCCTCAAACCAGACGATATGCTGTTTATGCTCTGTGTCGTAGAAGGAAAAATGCGGTGATTGAGCTGTGTTGTCGTATTCTATGGCAGCTTTACGTTCTCTTGCTAAGGAAATAGCTGCTGCTGTGCTTAGCGCAGCGGCGCGTGATTCACCTTCGACAAATGGAAGCGTCCAATGATAGCCGTACAATGGGATGCCCATCATAATTTTTTCTGGCGGTATTTCCGTAATCGCGTAGTTAATGACCTTGGCCACTTCATTTAATGGAGCGACGGCACGTGGAGGTCCGCCAGTCCAGCCCCATTCGTAGGTCATAATGATGACAAAGTCAACGATTTCGCCATGTGCGCGATAATCATGTGATTCATAAAGGATGCCTTGCTGATCTGCGTTGTATTTAGGAGCTACAGCTGTCGATACGAGATATCCAAATTGATGCAGATGCTGCGTAATATCACGTAAAAAGTTATTGTACAGCTCGTGATCCTCTGGCGGTATATATTCAAAGTCGATGTTGAGAGCCTTGAAGCCGCGTTCTGTCATTGTGTTGGCGACGGTTGTGATCAGATGGGTATAGGTCTGTTGATTGTTCAGCACCTCATGTATGAGATCGCTAGAGAAGCCTGCATCCTCGATATTGGTGATTGCCATCATTGGTGCTACAGAGTTGTTAAGCGCTGCTTCACGTAGACTCTCATCATCCATCTCAATTAATGTTCCTTCATTAGTAATTTTGTAGCTAAACATTGTGACATAGGTAAGCTCATTACTATGCTGCACGATCTCTGCAACAGCTTGTGTATCCGTTCGCTCCATATAGCCATTTACTTCGATCGTTGTTAGCTTCGGGGCGGGGATGATGATGATTTGCCCAGGCTTTATATTTGCGGGATTAGATAGCTGATTAGCAGCAGCTACCTCCTGCAAGCTTAAGCCGTACTGACGAGCAATTGACCATAATGACTCGCCACGTGCGACTTTATGAGTTTTGTTGCCTGACGGAGAAGGTATGATTAGAGATTGCCCAACAACGAGTGGATCAGTTTGCTCAATTCCATTTACTTCAACAATATGCTGGAGCGGAACGCCATATTGCTGAGCAAGATTCCAAAGCGAATCATTGCGCTTGACGGTATGGATTTGCATAAATATCCCTCCTAACTTTTTTATGTAAATTTCGATTATCTTCAACGTGCTTCATTGTTCGTTCAAATTAAGAAGTACGCTAATGTATATTCTCAATTGCTTGGCGTTATTATTAATTTGTATAAGTTTACACTGTTCCTCAAACATTCGTTGTATAGATGACGTTTGATGTCAGTTTTCCACGCATAAGGCAAGAAAAACGTTGAAATTGGTGAGGATTGGAAGGGGGATATGTAAGAAAAACGAACTATCAGAAATGAATTAATGTGAATGTTCGTATTTTGTTGACAGTGCCTACTACATTCGCTAAACTATAATTGTTGTTAAAAACCGAATATGTTTATCTCGTATATGTTTGAGGGAATGGCTCGAACGTTTCTACCCAGAACCAAAGCTTTCTGGACTACGAGCTTCGTCATACATGTTAAGCTGTAAAGCTAAGGATGTTCAATTGACATCCCTATGCTTATCGAAGTCCAGTAGCAAGTAGAGCCGCGAGATTTGCTAGTGGAATTTTTTTTCGCTTAATCATTTATAAGCTGAGGTTGCCTCTCTACTAAATGTACAAGCAACTCATTTAGGCGATTAAAATCACCTCTAAGCGCAGTCGCTCATCCATAATAAGCACTTCGATAGAGGTTTTTTTATGTCAATATATTCAGCATTACTCATGATGATTGTAGTTGTAAAACTTTATAATAAGAAAGTAGGTTTTATATAATGTCTGCACAGGTTGGAGTAATTATGGGAAGCAAGTCAGACTGGGCAACAATGAAGCTGGCATGCGATATTCTTGATGAATTGGAAATTCCATATGAAAAGAAGGTTGTGTCTGCACATCGCACACCTGACTTGATGTTTGAGTATGCGGAAACAGCTGCTGAGCGAGGCATTAAAGTGATTATCGCTGGCGCTGGTGGTGCTGCACATTTGCCAGGTATGGTAGCAGCTAAAACAATTCTTCCTGTAATCGGAGTACCTGTTAAGTCGTCAACTTTGAACGGGCTCGATTCGTTGCTTTCCATCGTGCAAATGCCAGGTGGAATTCCAGTGGCAACTGTCGCAATTGGTAACGCAGGAGCAACGAATGCAGGATTGTTGGCTGCACAATTGATTGGCGCTTTTGATCCATCTGTGCAAGCAAGAGTTGCTGCTCGCCGCGAGCGAGTGAAGCAAGAAGTGCTGGAAAGCAGTGAAGAGCTATGAGTAACGGGCAGACAAAAGAAATAAAAACGATACTTCCTGGTGCCACGATTGGCGTCCTTGGCGGCGGTCAGCTAGGTCGAATGCTTGCAAATGCAGGCAGCGAGCTTGGCTACCGCTTTGTTACGCTTGACCCTAACGAGAATGGTCCGATGGGACAAGTTAGCGAGCAGATCGTTGCAGCCTATAGCGATGCTGAAGCAGCACGCAAGCTGGCTTTGCGCTCCGATGTCATCACGTATGAATTTGAAAATGTGAGCGCAGAGGTTGCGGGCATGCTAATGCAGGAGGCGTATGTGCCGCAAGGAAATCATTTGCTCTATACGACGCAGCATCGTTTGCGTGAAAAGCGGGCAATTGAAGCGGCAGGCGTACCAGTCGCTCCGTATCGTGAAATTGTCACTTTGCAAGATTTGCATGAGGGCGTTGCTCAGTTTGGTACTCCTTGCGTATTGAAGACGGCAACTGGCGGTTATGACGGTAAAGGTCAATGGGTGATCAAGCATAGTGATGAAATAGCAGAAGCATTTGAAACATTGTCTAAAGCGAAAACAGAGCTTGTGCTTGAGCAATTCATTCACTTTACAAAGGAAATATCCGTTATTGCTGCGCGCAGTCCGCAGGGTGAGGTCAAAGTCTTCCCGGTTGCTGAAAATATTCATGTAAGCAACATACTTCATCTGTCGATTGTGCCTGCTCGTATTTCTAACGAGCTACAGGCAGAAGCTGAACAGCTTGCGATTAAAATTGCACAGGGCTTAGATGCAGTTGGCTTGATCGCGGTGGAGATGTTTGTAACTGAGAAAAACGGATTGTATGTGAATGAGCTTGCACCACGTCCGCATAACAGCGGTCACTACACGATGGAAGCTTGTCGCACGTCACAATTCGAGCAGCATGTACGTGCAGTGTGTAACCTGCCATTAGGAGATACAAGCTTAACAACACCAGTTGTTATGGTCAATGTGCTTGGTCAGCATGTGCAGCCGCTATTAGAGCGTATGAGTACAGTGGATAAGCTAGCTGAGGAGCTTGAAGTGACGCCTAAGGTGCATTTGTACGGTAAGGCAGACGCGGTTCATAACCGTAAAATGGGTCATGTTAATGTACTAGCTTCCAACATTGATGCCGCTATGCAATGGATAGAGCGTACAGGCATTTGGCAAAATGAATGGAATAGCTGGAATAAATAATATAGAGTGGAAGGTGTTACTTGAATGTTAGATCGTTACAGTAGACCAGAGATGAGAGCTATCTGGACAGAGCAGAACAAATTTCAAGCATGGCTGGAGGTTGAGCTTTGTTCATGTGAGGCATGGGTTGAACTGGGCGTTATTCCTCGTGAGGATGTAGAAGCACTTCGTGCGAAAGCAAGCTTTGATATTAATCGTATTTATGAAATCGAGCAAGAAACTCGTCATGACGTTATCGCATTTACACGCGCCGTGTCAGAAACCGTTGGACCTGAACGCAAATGGGTGCATTACGGTTTAACCTCGACAGATGTTGTCGATACTGCCAACGGCTATTTGCTACGTCAAGCCAATGAAATTCTGCATAAAGACATTGTTAACTTTATTGAAATTTTACGCGGACAAGCGATTAAATATAAAGATACACAAATGATGGGTCGTACACATGGCGTACATGCTGAGCCAACAACATTTGGTTTGAAGCTTGCGCTTTGGTATGAAGAAATGAAACGTAATCTTGAGCGCTTCGAGCATGCAGCAGACAACGTGCAATTCGGTAAAATTTCTGGTGCGGTTGGTACGTACGCGAACATCGATCCATTCGTTGAGCAGTTTGTATGTCAGAAGCTAGGCATCAAAGCAGCTCCGATCTCTACACAAACGTTGCAGCGTGACCGTCATGCTGAATATATGGCAACTCTTGCACTAGTTGCGACTTCTCTTGATAAATTCGCTACAGAAATTCGCGCGCTACAAAAGAGCGAATTCCGTGAAGTTGAGGAGCCATTTGCAAAAGGTCAAAAGGGATCTTCTGCAATGCCGCACAAACGTAATCCGATCGGCTGTGAGAACATCTCTGGTCTATCTCGCGTCATTCGTGGCCATATGCTAACTGCTTATGAAAATGTAACACTATGGCATGAACGTGATATTTCACACTCTTCAGCAGAACGCGTTATTCTTCCAGACGCAACAATGCTGCTTAACTATATGTTGAACCGTCTAGGCAACATCATTAAAAATCTTCAGGTATTCCCTGAAAATATGAAACGCAACATCCAAGCAACGTATGGAGTACCGTTCTCTGGTCGCGTTATGACGAAGCTAATCGATAAAGGCTTCAGCCGCGAGCAAGCATACGACACCGTACAACCACGTGCGATGCAAGCTTGGGAAACAAAAACATCATTCCGTGAGATTATCGAAGGAACTGAAGAGATTACTTCTGTTCTATCTGCAGCGGAAATCGATGATTGCTTTAATCCGGCGTGGCATCTTAAGCATGTAGACACAATCTTCACCCGCCTGGGCCTTGTTCACGAGTGATCACGAAGTGATTCGAGGTAGCGTATTCGGCATCGAGATTTGCGTTCATCGCTCACTCCGGTGCTCACGTACTAACTAATGTACGCTGCGCTCCTCGTTTCACTAGCTTCACGCAAATCTCTCGGTGCTGACTCGTGAACGCTCGAAGATGACTTCTCCGAGCACGCTCCGGAGCCTTCTCCGAGTAAGCTACGCAGTCTCTTCTTGAGTAATCCTCACGAAGCTTCTGTGAATGTAACTCAGAGCGGAGCTTGAGGGGTTACCCATTGAAGGCTTGAAGGTGCTGCTACGAAGCGTGAAGGGGCGAGCGTTCGTACGCTCTGCTTCACGAAAGAGCTGAGGGTTTTTGCCGTGAAGGCCTGAAGGTATTGCTACGAAGGCTTGAAGGTATTGCTACGAAGGCTTGAAGGTTTTTGCTACGAAGCGTGAAGGGGCGAGCGATCGTACGCTCTGCTTCACGAAAAGCTTGAGTGTAGGCTTCTTGGTTACACGCCAAGTAAATAAGCTAACCTGTGGCAAGGTGTGAAAGGATTCTGAAGAAGCGGAGCGGTCGCCTTTGTCTCCGAGTTTCCTCCTTTGAAACTATTAAGGAAACTTGGAGACAACAGTGATCGGAAGAACCTTTCACACCGCCGCTTCGCTTCAGTGCTATCTTTACTACTTCTTGTAACAACAAGCTACTACAAGCTACTACAAGCTACACGAGGCTATGATATTTTATTTAGGAGGAAAGTTCATGACTACGCAAGTGAAGGCTATTTCTTCAGCAGTTGAGTACGTACGTGCTCCGTTGATTTACAAAGGCAAGGTTCGTGAGCTGTATGATTTGGGCGAGCATTTTCTTATTGTCGTAACAGATCGTATTTCAGCATTTGACTATGTACTCGATCCTGCCGTTCCTGATAAGGGCAATGTACTTAACTCGTTGTCGGCATTCTGGTTCCAGTTAACGGAGGATGTGATTGCCAACCACGTCGTGCATACGGATGTGTACAAGCTAGGTGATATTATTACCGAGCCTGAATTGCTGAAGCACCGTATTACGGTAACTCGTAAGGCTGAGCGTATCGATATGGAATGTATCGTACGCGGCTATATTACGGGTGGCGGCTGGAGGCAGTACGAGAAAACTGGTGCCATTAATGACGAGCAATTGCCTGCGGGTCTTCGTAAAAATGAAAAGCTGCCTGCTCCAATTTTTACACCATCTGCGAAAAACGATATCGGCCACGATGAGGATATTTCATTTGCTGAGATGGCCAAGCGCATTGGTAAGGAGTTAGCGGAAACGCTACGCGAACGTAGTCTTGCACTTTACAACTTTGCACATGCATATTGTTTGGAAAAAGGAATCATTTTAGCGGATTGCAAATTTGAGTTCGGTATTATTGATGGTGAAATTATTCTGATCGATGAAATCTTCACGCCGGATTCCTCACGCTTCTGGGCAGAGGATAAATTCGCTTACGATATTGAAATTGATAGTATGGACAAGGAGCCTGTTCGCACGTATTTGCTGAACTCTGACTGGGATCGTGAAAGCATGCCAGCTCCACTACCACAGCAGGTTGTTGCGGAAACAACTGAACGCTATCGCAGTATTTATACTCGTCTTACTGGAAAGCAATTTGATAATTAGAATAAATTGAGAAGTCTTGGGAGGCTAATGCTAATATGAAAGCAACTGTTTATGTAACGATTAAAGAGAATGTACTAGATCCACAAGGAGTTGCGGTGAAGGGTGGTCTTCATTCACTTGGCTTTAACGAGGTTGGTAAAGTTCGCATCGGTAAATACCTAGAGATTGAACTTGATACAAATGATCGTGCAGAAGCTGAGGCTCGCTTGAAAGTTATGTGTGAAAAGCTGCTAGCTAATACGGTTGTTGAAGACTACCGATTTGAACTGGAGGACTAATAGGATGAAGTTTGCGGTACTCGTATTTCCAGGCTCGAACTGTGACATTGACTGCTACAAAGCTGTAGAGCAAACAATTGGTCAAGAAGTGGATTATGTATGGCATACAGCAACTGACTTGTCATCATATGATTGCATTCTTGTACCAGGGGGCTTCTCTTACGGAGATTATCTACGTTGCGGTGCGATCGCTCGCTTTGCAAATGTAATGAACGAGGTTCAAAAGGCTGCTGAGGCAGGTAAATATATTCTAGGGATCTGTAACGGATTCCAAATTCTAACGGAAGCGAATTTGCTGCCAGGCGCACTTATTCGTAACAACGGTCTAAAATTCCGTTGCCATCAATCTCCGCTAGAGGTTGTGAACAATAACAATCCATTTACGCGTGATTTTGAGCAAGGCGAAATTATCAACATTCCAATCGCTCATGGTGAAGGTAACTACTTCTGCGATGATGAGACATTGGCTGAGCTTCAAGCAAACAATCAAATCATTTTCCGTTATGCAGGTGATACCAACCCTAACGGTTCTGTAGATAATATTGCAGGTGTTAGTAACAAAGCAGGTAATGTTGTAGGCATGATGCCTCACCCAGAGCGCGCAGTTAGCGACATTCTAGGTTCTGCTGACGGTAAACGTATGTTTACATCGATTTTGAATGCATGGAGGGAACAACATGGCACAGCAATTAACGGCTAAGGAGCCAACCGCAGAACAAATTGCGGAGCAAAAAATTTATCAGCAATTCGGCGTATCAGATTATGAGTATGAGCTAATCTGTGGCTTCCTTGGCGGACGTAAGCCTAACTACACTGAGATCGGCGTATTCAGTGTAATGTGGTCAGAGCACTGTGCTTACAAAAACTCCAAGCCAATCTTGAAGAAATTCCCGACGACTGGTCCGAAGGTATTGATGGGTCCAGGTGAGGGCGCTGGTATTGTTGACATCGGCGACAATCAAGCGGTTGTATTTAAAATTGAATCGCATAACCATCCATCTGCAGTTGAGCCTTACCAAGGTGCTGCGACTGGTGTTGGCGGTATTATTCGTGACATCTTCTCCATGGGCGCACGTCCAGTTGCTCTATTGAACAGCTTGCGTTTTGGTCGTCTTGAGAGTGAGCGCGTGAAATATTTGTTCGAAAATGTAGTTAGCGGTATCGCTGGTTACGGTAACTGTATCGGTATCCCAACGGTTGCAGGTGAAGTTAACTTCGACGAAAGCTATGAAGGTAATCCACTTGTTAATGCAATGTGCGTTGGCTTGATCGATCACGATAAAATTCAACGTGGTGTTGCGAAGGGTGTAGGTAACCCAGTATTCTACGTAGGTCCTGCAACTGGTCGTGATGGTATCCACGGTGCGACATTTGCTTCTGTTGAGCTTTCTGAGGAATCTGAAGAAAAGAAAACAGCAGTACAGGTCGGCGATCCATTCATGGAAAAGCTAGTTATGGAATCTACACTTGAATTGATTAACTCCGGCATCGTGCTAGGTATTCAAGATATGGGTGCTGCTGGTCTTACTTGTTCTTCCGCTGAGATGGCATCTAAAGCTGGTAACGGCTTAGAGCTTTACTTGGACGAGGTTCCTCAACGTGAGACAAATATGACACCATACGAAATGATGCTTTCTGAATCGCAAGAGCGCATGCTGTTTGTCGTTGAACCACAGCATGAAGAACAAGCGAAGGAAATTTTTGAACGTTGGGGCGTAATTTGCGTAAAAGTTGGTAAAGTTACTGATGACGGTCGTTTGCGTCTATTCCATAAAGGTGAAGAAGTTGCGGACATGCCTGTTAAAGCACTTGTTGACGAATGTCCAGTGTACAACAAGCCGTCTCAAGAGCCAGCTTACTATCACGAGTTCTCTGACGTAAATACAGCAGACTTTGCTGAAATTACTGATTTGAACGGCACACTTGAAGAAATTCTTGCTTCTCCTACAGTAGCGAGCAAGGAATGGGTTTACAACCAATACGACTACATGGTTCGTACAGCTACTGCCGTACAGCCTGGTTCTGATGCTGCGGTTGTGCTTGTTGACGGTACTCGTAAAGCACTTGCGATGACAACAGACTGTAACAGCCGTTATGTATACCTAGATCCAGAGGTTGGTGGACGTATCGCTGTTTCTGAAGCTGCACGTAACATCGTGTGCTCTGGTGGTGAACCACTAGCGATTACAGATAACTTGAACTTTGGTTCTCCTGAAAAACCAGAAGTATTCTGGCAAATCGAAAAATCTGCTGACGGTATTAGCGAAGCTTGTCTTGCGCTTGGAACGCCAGTTATCGGCGGTAACGTTAGCTTGTACAATGAAAATGCGAAAGGTGCAATTTACCCAACTCCAGTAATCGGTATGGTTGGTCTTGTACATGACGTTGATCATATTACAACTCAAAGCTTCAAGAAAGAAGGAGATGTTATCATCCTTCTTGGTGAAACAAAAGCTGAGTTCGGTGGTTCTGAGCTTCAATATGTTAAGCAAGGTGCGCCAGTTGGTCGTCCTCCAGTGCTTGATCTTGAAGCTGAGAAAAGCTTGCAGCAGTCTGTTCTATCTGCGATTCAAGCTGGTCTAGTAGCTTCTGCTCATGACTTGTCTGAAGGCGGCGTTGCAGCTGCACTAGCTGAATCTTGTATTAGCGGTCGTATTGGAGCGAACGTTTCTGTAGAAACTGAGCTACGTGCTGACCACTTCCTATTCAGCGAATCTCAATCTCGTATTCTTCTTTCTGCAACTGCTGAAAAAGCGCAAGCATTGCTTGCTCATATTGCACAATATGGCGTAAAAGCTGCTGTAATCGGTACAGTTGGCGGAGAGGATTTAGTTATTAACGTTAATCAAAAGGCAGCTATTAACACACCAGTTACTAAACTTGAGGGTGTGTGGAAGGATGCGATCCCATGTCTAATGAAATAAATGGCGTGAAGCTATGGACGGGAGATCATTACAATCAAGGTATCGGTCGTGACGATATTTTCGATAAATTAAGAGAGGAATGCGGCGTGTTTGGTGTCTTCGGACACCATGACGCTGCCGCAGTTACCTTCTTTGGTCTTCATGCACTTCAGCATCGCGGTGAGGAAAGTGCGGGAATCTGTACAGTTGACGGCAGCAAAGGCAATACGTTCAACTACCATCGTGAGATGGGGCTAGTTAAGGAAGTATTCAATCAATCCATTATGGAGAAATTGACTGGCGAGCGTGCAATCGGTCATGTTCGTTATTCCACTGCTGGTGAAAGTAAGCTGTCCAACGCACAGCCGCTTATATTCAAGTACCGTGACGGTGACTTGGCTATTGCGACGAATGGTAATATTGTTAACGCTCCTGAAATTCGTAAGGAGCTAGAAAATAGCGGTTCGATCTTCCAAACATCTAGCGATACCGAGGTTATTGCGCATTTAATTGCTCGCTCTAGCAAAGATTTTGTTGAAGCGACTCGTGATGCATTGCGTCGTGTCGTTGGTGGTTTCGCCTTTTTAATTATGACCAATGACAAGCTTATTGTTGCATCCGATCCTCATGGCTTGCGTCCGCTTTCCATGGCTTCGATTGGTGATGGCTATCTGTTCGCATCGGAAACTTGTGCATTTGAAACCGTTGGCGGCGAATTTATCCGTGATGTTCAGCCAGGCGAAATGATTATTTTGGATGCAGATGGCATTCACTATGATCGTTATGATGCAGGCGAATCTCGTCGTGCCACTTGCGCCATGGAATATATTTATTTCGCACGTCCTGATAGTGATATTCATGAGGTTAACATTCATACTGCTCGTAAACGGATGGGTAAACGCTTGGCTGTTGAGGCATTTGTCGATGCCGATGTCGTAACAGGTGTTCCCGATTCTAGTATTTCCGCTGCAATCGGATATGCAGAGCAAACAGGTATCCCTTATGAGCTTGGCTTAATTAAAAATAAATATACAGGTCGTACATTTATTCAGCCTTCACAGGAGCTTCGTGAACGTGGCGTTAAAATGAAGCTGTCTGCCGTTCGCAAAGTGGTTGAGGGTAAGCGTGTTGTGATGATCGACGATTCTATCGTTCGTGGTACAACGTCGCTTCGTATCGTTAATATGCTACGTGAGGCTGGTGCGACTGAGGTGCATGTGCGTATCACATCGCCTCCATTCAAAAACCCTTGCTACTACGGTATTGACACTCCTGATCGTAAGGAGCTTATCGCTTCTAGTCGTACAGTTGAGGAAATTCGTAAGGCGATCAATGCGGATTCGCTCGCATTTTTAACGGATCAAGGGTTTAGAGAGTCTGTTGGTGCGTATGATGATCAATATAAGCATGGCATGTGCATGGCATGTTTTGATAATGATTATCCGACGTACGTGGACGAAGAATCAGACAAAAGCTGCTCCTGCTAAGAGAGGATGTTTAAAAACACGGACTTGATGACGATGCTTTGCGTTGTAGCATATTCGGCATCGAATATGACGTTCATCGGGAGCCTCCGGTGCTCACGTACCCAACCCGTACGCTGCGCTCCTCGTTCCCTAGCTTTACGTCATCTTCTTGGTCCTGAAGTCCGAGTTTTTAAACTCTCATTGAGATAGGATGTTCAAAAGCTCGGGCTTTGATTACGAAGTAACGCGTTGAAGTGGATTCGACGTCGCAGATTGCGTTCATCGGGAGCCTCCGGTGCTCACGTACCTAACCCGTACGCTGCGCTCCTCGTTCCCTAGCTTCACGCAATCTGCTCGGTACTGAAAGCCCGGCTTTTGAACTTTGATTGGAAGTAAAGGCTATTGTGGGTAACTCAACGGCTGCAAGTCTTCCGTGGGTGTCTCAACGGAGACTTGGCATTGTGGGTGATTCATCGGAGACGTTGGCAGACAGTCGCAGGCTTGTCATCCAACTTTGTCCTGATGGGACTTCTTTGAGCGTCACATTGGTGCAATGCTTTTGTGGGTGATTCATCGGAGCCGTTGGCTGACAGACGCAGGCTCGTCATCCAACTTTATCCTGTAGGTTATATGATGTAAGTTATTGCATGTTCAACATAGATTTGATTTACCATTTAGACGAATATTTTTTTAGGAGTTGACTTGAATGTCAGAGGCGTACAAAAAAGCTGGCGTCGATATTGCTGCAGGTAATGAAGCAGTAGAGCGTATGAAAAAGCATGTTAAGCGTACTTTCCGTCCAGAGGTTATGGCTGATCTTGGTGGATTCGGTGGTTTGTTCGGTTTAAATAAGGACAAATATGAGGAGCCAGTATTAGTGTCTGGTACTGATGGTGTCGGTACTAAGCTTAAGCTTGCTTTTGCAATGGACAAGCATGATACGATCGGAATTGACGCTGTTGCAATGTGCGTCAACGATATTATCGTTTCTGGTGCTGAGCCGTTGTTCTTTCTAGACTACTTGGCTTGCGGTAAAGTAGTGCCTGAGAAAATTGAAGCGATTGTTGCTGGTATTTCCGAAGGCTGTGTTCAATCTGGTTGTGCCCTAATCGGTGGCGAAACGGCAGAAATGCCTGGTATGTACACGGAAGAGGAATATGATATCGCTGGTTTTACGGTAGGTATTGTTGACCGCAAGAAGATGATTGATGGTTCAACGATTGCTCCTGGCGATGCTGTTCTTGGTTTCGCTTCTAGCGGTATTCACAGTAACGGCTTCTCGCTTGTTCGTAAGCTTTTGCTTGAGCAAGCTGGTTACTCGTTGCAGGATGAGCTTGCAGAGCTTGGCGGTGCTAAGCTAGGTAATGTTCTTCTTGAGCCAACTAAAATTTATGTTAAATCTGCATTGAAGCTGATCGAGCAAGTAAATGTAAAAGGTATGGCTCATATTACTGGCGGTGGCTTCATCGAAAATATTCCACGCGTTCTTCCTGAGGGTGTCAATGTTGACGTAGAATACGGTTCTTGGCCAATTCTACCGATCTTCGAATTGATGCAGCAAAAAGGAAATATTTCTAATCGTGATATGTTCACAACATTTAATATGGGCATTGGACTTGTTGTGATCGTTCCAGCTGAGCAAGCTGACGAGGCGTTGCGTCTAGCGAACGAGCTTGGTGAGCAAGCATATCGCATCGGTACTGTAACAGAGGGCGATCGCATCGTTACGTTTACGGGAGCAGAAGTGTAATGGCTTTACGCGTCGCTGTATTCGCATCCGGCAATGGCTCGAATTTTCAAGCGATTGTAGACGCAGTGCAGGCAAAGAAGCTCGATGTATCCATCGAGCTTCTTGTTTGTGATAAGCCTCAAGCTCCAGTTGTTGCACGTGCAGAGCGTGCCAACATTGAAGCATTTGTATTCAAGCCCAAGGATTATGCTTCACGTGAGGCGTACGAGCAAGAAATACTTGGCATACTACAGCAGAAGCAGGTTGATCTGGTGATCCTAGCTGGTTATATGAGAATCATCACTTCTGTACTTGTAGAGCCATTTGAAGGACGAATGATTAACATTCATCCTTCACTGCTACCTAGCTTTCCAGGTGTTAATGCAATCGGTCAAGCGCTTGATCATGGTGTTAAATTAACTGGCGTAACGGTACATTTTGTAGACGGTGGATTGGACAGCGGTCCAATTATCGCTCAGCGTTCGTTAGAGGTTTTGGCTGATGACACGGAAGATAGTCTAGCACAGCGCATTCACTGCATTGAAGGCGAGCTATATCCACAGGTTGTAGGCTGGATCGCAGCTGGAAAAGTTAGTGTTGAAGGCAGAAAAGTAGTCGTTCAAGCTAACTAAGAATTTATATACAGCATTACAAAGCATGCAAAATTAACAAGCTCCCAGCGAAGGACTATATGCTCTGGAGAAAGAAGTGAGACGCCTTTAAACCTGATGCTTACATTAGAAGATTAGGAAGAAGCATCAGGTTTAAAAAGCGTCCGAAAGAGCATATAGTCCGGAGTGCTGAAATACGGAATAAATTTATTATAAAAAATAATTACAAACTGCTAAAGAAATGAAATTCCCCAGTGAAGGTAAAAGTAAGCTCTGGAGAACGAAGTGCGACGCCTTTAAACCTGATGCTGACATTAGAAGATTAGGAAGAAGCATCAGGTTTAAAAAGCGTCCGCAAGAGCTTACTTATACCGTAACGCTGCAAGGGCTAGCAATTTCATTTCGTAGCAAAACAAATTTAGGAGGGTATATAGTGGCAATTCGTAGAGCGTTAATTAGTGTTTCTGATAAGACAGGGATTGTTGAGTTTTCTCGTGCATTAGCTGAGCAAGGTGTTGAAATCATTTCAACTGGTGGTACATTTAATCTACTACAAAAAGAAGGCGTTCCAGTAATCGGAATCTCTGATGTAACTGGTTTTCCTGAAATTTTAGATGGACGCGTTAAAACATTGCATCCAGCGGTTCACAGCGGTTTACTAGCAGTTCGTGATAGCGAAGAGCATCAAAAAGCAATGCAAGAGCTTGGCCTAGACTATATTGATCTAGTGGTTGTTAATTTGTACCCATTCAAAGAAACGATTGCTAAGCCAGATGTATCTTATGAAGATGCAATTGAAAACATTGATATCGGCGGACCAACAATGCTTCGTTCTGCTGCAAAAAACCATGCGTTCGTTACCGTTGTTGTTGATGCGGTTGATTATAACGGTATCGTTGAAGAAATCAAAGCTGATGGAGATACAACTCTTGAAACTCGTAAGCGTCTAGCTGCGAAGGTATTCCGTCACACAGCAGCTTATGATTCCCTAATTTCTAACTATTTATCTGCTCTACAAGGTGATCCACTACCTGAAACGTATACTGTCACTTACGAAAAGGTACAAGACCTTCGTTACGGAGAGAACCCACACCAAAAAGCAGCGTTCTATAAAAAACCACTTGCAGCAAGCGGCAATATCACTACTGCTGAGCAGCTTCATGGTAAAGAGCTTTCTTACAACAACATTAATGATGCGAATGCAGCGCTAGCGATTTTGAAAGAATTCACTGAGCCAGCTGTAGTTGCAGTTAAGCATATGAATCCTTGTGGCGTTGGTATCGGTGTAGATATTCACCAAGCGTACCAAAAAGCTTATGAGGCTGACCCTACTTCAATCTTTGGTGGTATCGTGGCTGCAAACCGTACAATCGATGCAGACACTGCGGATCTACTATCTTCTATCTTCTTAGAAATTATTATCGCACCAGACTTTACAACTCAAGCTCTTGAAATTTTGACGAAAAAGAAAAACATTCGTCTACTTAAACTAGGTGAGTTTAAAGCAGCAGCTGAGCGCAGCAAGGATTGGCTCGTTACTTCTGTTGACGGAGGTATGCTTGTACAAGAGAGCGATGTAAACAACCTTTCTGTTGATGATTTGCAAGTTGTTACTGACCGCAAGCCGACTGAAGAGGAATTGAAACAATTGCTATTCGGATGGAAAGTTGTTAAGCATGTAAAATCTAATGCAATTTTGCTAGCAAAAGACGATATGACGATCGGAGTTGGCGCAGGTCAAATGAACCGTGTCGGCGCTGCTCGCATTGCGATCGAGCAAGCTGGTGAGAAAGCAAAAGGCGCAGCACTTGCTTCTGACGCATTCTTCCCAATGGGCGATACTGTTGAGCTTGCTGCACAAGCAGGTATTACAGCAATTATTCAGCCTGGTGGTTCGATTAAGGATGAAGAGTCTATCGCAGCAGCGAATAAGTATGGGATTGCGATGGTGTTTACAGGCGTACGTCATTTCAAACACTAATTAGAGGAAAGTTCAGAAGCCGGACTTTGATTACGATGTACAGCTTTGTAGCTTAGTCGACTTCGCCTATTGCATTCATCGGAAGCCTGCGGTGCTCGTGTACCAACTTACGTACACTCCGCTCCTCGTTTCCTAGCTTCTTGCAATAGGCTTGGTACTGAAAGCCCGGCTTTTGAACTCCCATTGGAATAGAGGATGTTTAAAAACACGGACTTGATGACGATGCATAGCGCTGTAGCGTATTCGGCATCGAATATGCCGTTCATCGGGAATGCTTCCGAGGTATGTTTCCTGCGGAAACATTGTAGCTCACGTACCAATTGCGTACGCTGCGCTCCTCGTTCCCTAGCTGTCAGCCATCTTCTCGGTCCTGAAGTCCGAGAGGATGTTTAAAAACACGGACTTGATGACGATGTTTTGCGCTGTAGCTTATTCGGCATCGAATATGCCGTTCATCGGGAGCCTGCGGTGCTCACGTACCTAACCCGTACGCTGCGCTCCTCGTTCCCTAGCTGTCAGCCATCTTCTCGGTCCTGAAGTCCAAGTTTTTAAACTCTTATTTAAAGTAAGGGCTTCGTGAGTATTTCTTCGGAGACAAAGGCTTCGCGGGTAACTCATCGAATCGGAGCTCGACTGTCGCGTTGCTCCCGTCTTGCTCCTATATCCTGAGGCATCTTGGGGGTAGTTCATCGAATCGGAGGAACGACTGTCATTTACTCCAGTCTGCCTCCTATGTCCTGAGGACATGGCAATCATAATTCTTCAAATAGCTCGGCTTAGGCTACGACTTGGCGTACTGATAGCCGAGCTTTAATCGCATTTGAAAGGAGACTTTTATTGTGAATATTTTAGTAATCGGTAGCGGTGGTCGTGAGCATACAATTTCATGGTCGCTAAAGAAAAGCAATAAAGTTAGCAAGCTATATTGTGCACCAGGTAATGCGGGGATTGCCCAAGTTGCGGAATGTGTGCCAATTGGTGTGTTTGAGTTCGATAAATTGGTCTCTTTCGCTAAGGAAAACAGTATTGACCTTGTATTCGTAGGTCCGGATGATCCGCTAGCTCAAGGAATTGTTGATGCTTTTGAAGGAGCTGGTATTCCAGCGTTTGGTCCGAATAAAGCGGCTGCTGAAATCGAAGGCAGTAAGATCTTTATGAAAAACCTGCTTAAGAAATACAATATCCCAACTGCAAAATACGAGACATTTACGAATTTCGAGGAGGCTCTTGCTTATTTACAGCAGCAGGAAGCACCGATCGTTATTAAAGCGGACGGTCTAGCAGCAGGTAAAGGGGTTACTGTTGCTGCGACTCTTGCAGAGGCTGAGGAAGCGCTGCGCTCGATTATGGTTGAGAAGGTATTTGGCGATGCGGGTAATCAAGTGGTTATTGAGGAGTTCCTTGCAGGTCAAGAGATGTCGATTCTAGCTTTCGTTGACGGTGAAACGGTTAAGGCGATGGTGCCGGCACAGGATCACAAGCCAATTTTCGATGGTGATAAAGGTCCGAATACTGGTGGTATGGGTACTTACTCTCCACTTCCGCATATCGATCCAGCGATTGTTGAGGATGCGATTGTAAACATTATTGAGCCAACTGCAAAAGCGATGGTAAGTGAAGGACGTCCATTCCGTGGTGTATTGTTCGCTGGTTTAATGATTACGAAGGATGGCCCGAAAACGATTGAATTCAATGCTCGTATGGGCGACCCAGAAACTCAGGTTGTACTTCCTCGCTTGAAAACAGATTTGCTAGAGATTGTGTTGGCTGCGATGAATGGTACGCTTGCTGATTTGGACATTGAATGGGATGATCAAGCGGCAGTTTGTGTCGTTGTAGCTTCTGAAGGCTATCCTGGCAACTACCCTAAAGGCAAAGTTATTAGCGGACTAGCAGAAGCGGAAGCGACTGGAGCACTTGTGTTCCATGCAGGTACAGCTAATGTAGACGGCAACATTGTAACGAGCGGTGGTCGTGTACTAGGTATTGTCGGTCGCGGCGCGGATATTGCAGCGGCACGTGAGCATGCCTATGCGGCAGTTAAACAGATTCATTTCGAAGGTATGCAGAATCGTACAGATATTGCGATGAAAGCTCTCGTGTAATCTTAAATGAGTATCTTAATCGTCTTTTCTTGTAAATGGGAATGCAAGTTCCTAAGGCAAGAAAGGACGATTTTTTGTGTGTTATCTCATAGATGACTAGCTATGCATGTGATGGGAGGGGACACTTATGACCGTTAGAAACAGCAGCTTAAATTGCTCTAATGTAGCGGTCAATCATGTCCATTAGCGAAGAAAATCGGTGCTTCCAAGGTAGAAATGCTGCTCTTATAGTCACTGTTGTCCTTTACAACTGTTTTGGCTAAACGAAAGTCTGCTAACGGTCATTGATGCCACACCTGCTGCTCCATAGAACCACAACCGAAGAGACGCAACATCTGTCTGCACTAGCTTGTGAAATGCACAGGGAAATTCACTAGAAATTTTGTTAACTATTAACAAGAAAATCATTTTAAAAGATTAAGATTTTCTCATAAATCTATGATATACTAGATTCATAGATTGCATTTGCATCTGTAATTTAGCATTTTTAGCTGCGCGAAGATGATCTGATGCTAGTAGAATAGAGGGTGAATGATGAAAATATCAAACCTTTGTTTCAGGTCATTTCAAGTTGCGGTCTTATTATTCATTGTATGTTTAGCGGTAGGATGCTCAGCGCATCCAAGCATAGAGCGTGATCAGATTGTTTCTGGGTCCCCAGTTAGTACAGCACCAGCTGTTGATGAGGCACCACAGCCCTCAGAATCTACGGACAATCCCCAAAATGAAATCAATAACTCCGATATCGATCAAGTTGATCCAACAGAAAGTGAACCAATTGATAGCATCGATGGGCAAGATGAGGAAGAACTGAACGTGAAAAATATTGCGATTACATTTGACGATGGGCCGGATTTGAAATTTACACCTCAAATATTAGATATTTTGCAAGAAAAGGACGTTAAGGCGACGTTTTTTGTTGTTGGGATGCAGGTTAACAAGTATCCAGAAGTGTTGGAGCGTATTGAGTCGGAAGGTCATATGATTGGCAATCATTCGTATTATCATCCAAGCTTTACAAAGCTAGATAGTGATGAGCTGGCTGAAGAAATTAATAATACCGACGATAAAATTTTTGAAGTGACAGGTCATAAACCGACAATTGTTCGGCCGCCATATGGGGCAGTTAATGACGAGGTAAGGGAGCAGCTTCAGGAGTGGAATAAGGAAGTCGTTCTATGGAATATTGACCCACGTGATTGGGACGGAACACCCGTTGATGATATGTTCGAAAACATTATGGACCACGCACGTGATGGAGGCAATATACTACTACATAGCTTTGGCAGCAAGCATGTTGAGAACACGGTTAAGCTATTGCCGTTAATCATTGACGAGCTGAGAGCTGAAGGATATAGCTTTGTGACGGTCGATAAATTATAGGGCTTCGCATGATTACATTTGGCAGAGACGAGCTACTTTCACCACTATGCAAGGAAGGGTGGTGGATAAGCTTCGTCTCTTTTTTATTGACATCGAAAGTAACTCATGATATTCTTAGTTTAATTCATAGTAAACAGGTAGGAATAATATAAATTGGATATAGATAGTAAATTTGATAAGCGGATCAAAGTAGGAGGAAACAAATATGGAAAAACAGTTGACGATTACACATGAACAATTGGCGCTTGCAGCCACTTTACATTATCCTCATGCGGGAGCAGAGCAGCTTGAGAAGAACGGGAAATATCCTGTTGTGATCATTTGCCACGGATTTGTTGGTAGTCGCATTGGTGTTGATCGTTTATTTGTAAAAACGGCACGTCAACTGGCTGCAAAAGGGAATTATGTGTTGCGTTTTGATTACGGTGGCTGCGGTGAAAGCGAAGGGGAATATGGCGAGCTAGGCTTTGATTCCATGATCAATCAGACAAGAACAGTGATCGATTATATTTCAAGCTGCGATTTCCTTGATCCAACGCGACTAACCTTGCTAGGTCATAGCTTAGGCGGAGCAGTTGCGATCATGACAGCCGTAAAGGATCGTCGTGTGAAGCGTCTAATTCTATGGTCAGCAGTAGGCTATCCATTTAACGATATCGTTCGAATCGTAGGACGACCAAGCTATGATGAAGCATATACGAAGGGTAAAACAGATTACTTGGGTTACACGCTAACGCCAGTATTTTTCGATTCATTGATGGAGCACCAGCCATTCCAAGCGGTAACTCGCTTCTCAGGTGATGTTTTACTCGTACACGGTACAAGCGACGATGATATTCCAGTCGACTACGGCTTTTTGTACCAGAAAATACTGTGGACACGCAGCGAAGGGACGTGCGAGAAAGAAATCATCTTCCAAGCCAACCACACCTTCTCAACCTACGCCCATCAGCAAGAAGCCATCGGCGCAACCATCCGCTGGCTAGACGGTCTAGAAGCAAGATCAGACGAATGGGTAAACTGGTCAATTTAGTAGATAAAGAGAAAGAAGAGTATAAAAGGTCTAATAGAAATGATAGAGAGATAAAAACAAACCTGCTGCTCCCATAAAAACAATGCGAAGTAGCAGGTTTTTTATGAGGTTTAGCCCAATACTGCTTTGTTCAGTAATAGGGAAAAGCGCTCCAACAGTGGCATAATCTTAGGCGGGGAAAGGTAACTGAAAGCTACAGAGCATTAACTCTCACACCTTTCCCTTCCTTCCCGGCAGAATGAGGTGTACATTCCGTTGCGAAGCTACAGCGAAGGACTAAAGCGCTCAAGAAGCATATCAACAGCGGAGGACTAAGCACTCGAGCTGCGAAAACAACAGCGAAGGACTAATGTGCTAAGCAGGAAGCTACAGCGAAGGACTAAAGCGCTCAATCAGCAAACAGCTACAGCGAAGGACTTAAAGCGCTCAATCAGCAAACGGCTACAGCGAAGGACTTAATGCGCTCTGGAAAACGGAGTGCTCCGCCTTTAAATCCCTTTGCTACCTCAATAGGAGAGAATAGTAGCAAAGGGATTTAAAAAGCGTGATGAAAGAGCGCATTAAGTCCGAAGCGCTGCCCAATCACCCCGAGCGCATTAAGTCCGAAGCGCTGCAATCAATCCCTCCGCGAGCGCATTAGTCCGAAGCGCTGCAAAAAAACACTGCGAGCGCATTAAGTCCGAAGCGCAACCGCTCGAACGAGCGCATTAGTCTGAAGCGAGGCAATCAATCCCCTGAGCGAGCGCATTAATCCCAACCACAGCATAAAGCTAGCACTGTGCACCTCACTTCTGCCGCTTATATTTGCCGTTCGTCGACACAACAAGCTTAACCTTAATCTCATTAATCGAGTTTTTCGTTAATATAAACTCTTGGCCGTTTTTCGTCATTTGCTTCCAGCGAGACGGATTTTTCATGCGGAAGCTATGCATCAGATTGAAAAAATCAAGCTCCTCTTCCACGCCAAAATTGTACGTCTCGATAATCTCTTGCTTAATTTGCTCCTCAGCAAGCTTGATCATATCCTCATAGTCGATTTCCTCGATATATTCGTCCATTGATCCACGATAGCTAGCCTCAATATTAAACTTCACTTGACCATCGACAAGTACCACTTTCTTTTTAACCTTTGCTTTATGAACAAGTACTACCGCGTAATCCTTCTTTTCATCCTTCACAAGTAACATCGTCCGAGTGAGCTTCGGCTGAGCCCAGCGATACCCTTTAATATCCTCAATTTTAATCATTTTTTTTACTTTATCCGAAGCAAAGTATCCTGCAGTAATGACAGGCAGCTTAAGCTGCTTAGTTTGTGACTCCCAGCTGGTCTCATTGAAGCCAAGACAAGGAACATAGGACAGTCGATCTGGCTCATTGACAAACGATAAATATTTAAACATTTGGATTGGCGGCAATGTCATTGTTTGATTATAAGAGCTTTCAGGCATATGGATAATGGTGCGCAAGGTAGTGAAATTATAAAACGTATCGCTCTCTAATAGTTTATCGATCGGCTCTTGCGTGACGAAAAACCATACATTGTAGCGGTTATCGGGAAATCGGTAAACCTGGTCAACAAGCTCAGAATCCTTAGCCATCAGTGCTCGTTCGCTGACAATGACTGCCTGAGTATGTCCCCACTCGATACGTAGCTGCGCTGCTTTGTATAAATCTGATGCCGCAAGGTGCATGCTCTTGCCAACGCCTTTTCCGACATATGAGCTATTATCAGGAGTAGTGCCCTGCGCTCCCTCTGTACTAGCAATTGAGGCAAAGTTTAAGGTTTGTGCGTAGAGAATGTAGTTCTCTCCATCAAAATCAATGCCTATAGCAGCAGTATAGTGCTGATCCTGGATGTTACTTGAGCTCCAGCATCCGGTCAGCGAATATAACATAAGCACGAGTAAACCAAGCTTTAGTGAGGTTAACAGCTTATTGCCCATAGCTAATCATCCTTTTTCCTCTCTTTCGTGTGAAGATACGACGGGTGTGTATTACGATATCGCAATGGAATTTGAAAAGCTGAAATAATAAAATTTTTTAAGCTTAACGGAGACAGCGGAGCTAGATAAGGAACGCCAAATGAACGAACGGTCGATAGAAATAAGATGAAAAGGATATAGGCAATAATAAACCCGAATATACCGAGTATCGAGCTAAATACAAAAGCGATAAAGCGATAGAAGACAACACTGTTAGCAAGTGACTGATTAACAAGAGTTGCTCCCGATATAATCGAAATCGCTGCGACAACGACGATAATCGGTGAGACTAATCCAGCTCGGATAGCAGCTTCTCCAATAATAAGACCGCCGACAACGGTGATCGTTTGGCTCATGCTGCTCGGCATTCGCACGCTGGCCTCGCGAAAGATTTCCATGAAGCTGATAATAAGAAACATTTCAATCGACGCTTCCATCGGGATCCCCATTCGTGCAAATGAGATCGTCGCCAGCATCGTGAATGGGAGCTGGTCAGGATGAAACGTTGTAATCGCGATAAAGAAGCCAGGCAGAAAAATCGAGCTAATCAGTGACAATAAACGAAACATTCTGCTGATATTGTTAGACAATAACGGAAAGTAGCTATCCTCTGGTGATTTGAGTAGCTGAAACACGTTCCCAGGTGCAATCATCGCTAGTGGATTATTATCCAGCAGAATGACGAATCGACCATTAAGCAAAGCTTCCACAATAAAATCAGGTCGAGCAGAGAAGATAACGGTTGGGATAAAGTAAGTTTTGTCGCTAATCAATTCATCAAGCTGCCCAACAGTAATTAATTGCTCCACCTGAATTCGATCTAGCCGTTCCTTCACCGTGCTAATTAGCTCTGAATTTGCGATGTTATCCATATACATTAAAGCTAGCTTCGTTTCAGTTAACGTACCCATCGAATAGCTTTCCACGGACAAATGCTTATTACGAACTCTTTTACGAAGTAAAGCGATGTTCGTAACCACATCCTCAACCAAGCCATCCTTCGGTCCGTGAATGGTAATTTCTGAAGCAGACTCCTCTGGAGTACGTATTGGGATTTTGGCGATATTGATCGACATAATCACCTTCAGCTTTGGAATCGCACACATCACATTCCCTTCATAGATGAGGGTGGACATTTTCTGAACGGTGATTGGCTTTTCCTCCGAGCTAACTTTAAACCAATTGATGTGAGGGCATTGCTCAATCGCTTCAATAGACTGAAAGCCTGTCTCATAGTAAGCTTCTATTATGGAGGGAAGCACGATTTTTTTAAATGCGTTGTTGTCCGTGAACGCCTCCGACATCAAAAATATAATGTCAACAGGAGGCTGCATATAATAAGGGCTGCTTATATTTTTAGCTTTATATTGCTTGGTGAATACTATGACATCTGCAGAATGATCGTAATATTCTTGAAATTGCTCCTCACTAAGCTGCTGCATATCGACTTCAAGTGGTTTGTTCATGCTGAGCCTTCTCCTTTCTTCGTACGATAAGCCACGTGATCACAATTGCTGCTGTAAACAGCACAACAAAAACAAAGTGAATGGGAAACACATAACGCAATAGCATAAACAGCTTCGCATCCTCACGCCAATTGAGAAATAGTAGGGCGAACAAGATGACAGCTGATCCGATTAATAGCTTCAACCGCTGTTTATTTTGCTTGAACTGAAATACATCAATCATTAGGTAAATACTTATAGCAGCTCTAATAACTGCGCCAGATATCCATTGATAGATCGATAGGAAGTCGACATGCTGCAGTAATTGCCCTAAGCTCAATATTTTCCACTGGTCAAATGTGGAATGCCGTTGCTTTAATGCCTCAGTAGGTCCAAATTCTGAAATCGCCCCTGTAATTGGTCCAAACACCATCATCATTAAAAAGCAAGCGAGCAATAGGATTTGCAGCTTATTGGGCGTTTTCTTCATATGATGTGCAAATAGTAACAAGATCCATATATCCATTAAAGCTGATAGCACATAGAATGCACCACTCGCAACAGGCATCATGCCGTTATCGAATATCGGAAATAGCAATGAGAAATCTTTATATTTCGTATTAGCTGTAGCGACAAAGTAGCCTAGAATAATAACAACCGGCAGTAACACCGATGCAACTATTGCAATCGACTGTAGCCCTGCATAAGCCATAGCCACACATAGCAGAAGCATACAAAGTGCAACGACAATAATCGGCGTCTGCTGTAAATAGGTTGATACGGTCCACATTAATGTATCAACGATCGTATATAACGCAACAAAAAACAAAATTGCGAAAAGAATCAGCTTTATGATAAATGTGACATGCTTCCCCCAATGCTCATTGAGCCAATCAATAATGGAGCGTTGATTCAGCTTTCGGATAATGCTGAATAGTAGATAGGTCCAGCCAATAAATAGTGGAGAAGCAAGGATGATCGCAATCCATGAATCTCGTCCAGCAACATTTAATATAACAGGGATCGCAATGACATGCGCCATCAGCCCATTACTTAAAATGATGATGGACAAAGCGAGCCATAAGCTAATATTTCCCCTTTGAATGTCCATAACAATTGCTTCCTCTCTCCTTTTAATATCCTTATATTGTGAAGAAAGGTACATTTTTAATCGCAAAATGTGGAAAAAACCAAGACAATGTTTAAAAACCATGATTAAATGGTAAGGAGAGGCATGTTTACTTTACCAAGTATGGGAGGAACGAAATGAACAAGAAGTGGGCAATGATCGTAACTGTACTACTATGCATCATGGTATTTGTCAGTGCATGCAGTGAAGGTAACACAGCTAAACCCGAGCCAACGAACGAGAGCATTGAGCCAGGAATTGAACAAGCTACACCATCACCTACCCCTGTAGTGCCTGCATATTTTGCATTACTTACTGGAAAAGCTATGGAGGAGCAGATTGATACTCGACCTGTGGCGGTACTTATAAACAATTTGGCACCTGCAAGACCACAAAGCGGATTAACAGAAGCGGATATTATATGGGAGGTGCTTGCAGAAGGCGGCATCACAAGACTAGTTGCCATATTCCAAAGCACGCCAAACAATGAATTTGATCTTGGTCCCGTACGAAGCAATCGTCCGTATTTCATAGAAATAGCAGATTCCTTTGACGCCATTATTGCACATGCTGGCGCGAGTAACGATGCATATGCGATCCTACAACGTCAGGACAAGCCATATTTAGATGAAATTTCGAACGCTGGTAAATACTATTGGCGCAGCTCAGAGCGTAAAGCGCCACATAATTTATATACAAATTTATCCAAGCTGCGTGAAGGCGCAAGCGCCAAAGGCTATCGTGAGCAAGCGACGATTCAAGGCTACAGCTTTATGACCGAGGAAGAAGCGGCTGCTGCACCGATTGGTAGCGCGAAAAACCTTGAGGTTCAATTTCAGCTAAAGGGCTACCGTGTTGGCTATAGCTTTGATGAGACTAATCGCGTGTACAAGCGCAGCATTAACGATGAGCCGCATATTGATAAAAATACGGAAGAGGCATTATTCGGTCATAACTTAATTTTTATGCAGACGGAGCATAAAGTGCTTGATAAGGAAGGCAGACTAAGTGTTGATTTACAATCTGGCGGAGAAGCGCTTGTTATTCAGAATGGAGAAATGATCGAAGGGAAATGGAGTGCTGCTTCAGATGGGATGATTCGATTTGTAAAGGATGGAGCCGATATAAAGCTGGTTCCTGGTAAGAGCTTTATTCATGTATTGCCGTTAGGAAAGAGTATTTTGGAGCATATTAACATAGAATAAACTGTAGGTTTCGAGCTGCTTCGACAGAATCATGCAAAAATCATGAAAAAAAATATAAAGATTTCATTAAATTTTACATTCCGTTAACAAATCTAGGTTACACTATTTCTTGGCGAGCGCGATTTGACGTTGTGAGCTACCATTCTGTAGTCGGATAAGGAGATTGACATGTTTAAGAAAAACAAAAAGGATATTTTCTTCAGAACTTTTGATGAAATGGCAGATATAATTGTTGAAGCGGCAGAATATTTCGCCAAGGGTGTAACGGATCTCTCTGATGTCGAAAGCTTCGTTAAGAAGATGAAGGAATATGAAAACAATTGCGATCAAAAAACACATACGATTCTAAGTGAGCTTAACAAGGTGTTTATTACGCCAATTGAGCGCGATGATATTATGGCACTAACGACTTCGCTTGATGATGTGATGGACGGGCTAGAAGCAACAAGCACTCGTTTCCTTATGTATGGTGTGAAGGAGAAGGACGATTATATTACGCGTTTTGCAGATATTCTTGTGCGCTCTGCTCATCAGATCAAAAGCGCAATCGATCTTCTTACTCAGAAGAAGCTGCTTCCCATTCGTGAGCACAATATCGCGATCCACGGCCTAGAGAACGAAGGCGATGATCTATTAAACATCTCCATTTATCGTTTGTTCGCTGATGTGAAGGATCCGATCGAGCTAATTAAACGTAAAGAGATTTATGAGCGTCTAGAGAAAACGACTGACTGCTGCGAGGATGTAGCGAATACATTAGAAACGATCGTTATGCGTAACAGCTAAGCGAGAGAGCAGAGGTTAAGCAGATGGAAATATACGTATTAATAATAGTTGTGCTTCTCGCACTTGGCTTTGATTTCATTAACGGTTTCCATGATACCGCGAATGCCATTGCGACATCTGTTTCTACGCGTGCGCTTAAGCCCCGTGTAGCAATTATGATGGCTGCTGCAATGAACTTCTTGGGTGCGATTGCCTTTACTGGGGTAGCCAAGATGATTGGTACTGGTATCGCTGATCCAACGCAATTAGAGCATGGGGTAGAGGTTGTTATCTGTGCGTTGATCGGTGCAATTGTATGGAACCTTGTTACGTGGTGGTTCGGTATTCCATCGTCCTCATCACATGCATTGATTGGTGCGTTAACAGGTGCTGTTATCGCTTCAGAAGGCTTGGATAAAGTAAACGCTTCTGGATTTTTAGATATTTTGAAAGCATTGTTCCTGTCTCCGCTTATTGCATTTGCAGCGGGTTATATCATCATGTCGTTATTAAAGCTAATATTTGCTCGAACAAGCCCGCATACAATTAATAAAGGCTTCCGTACAGGTCAAATTTTAACTGCAATGCTCCAAGCGTTTTCACATGGTACGAATGATGCTCAAAAAGCGATGGGGATTATCGTATTTGCATTAACTGCTGCGCAGCTGCATGATATGAATGATGGTATCCCTATGTGGGTTAAGCTTTCTGCTGCAACAGCAATGGCGCTAGGAACAGCAGTTGGTGGTTGGAAAATTATTAAAACGATGGGTACGAAAATTTTCAAAATCGAGCCAATTAACGGCTTCGCAGCTGATATGGGTTCGGCGATCGTTATTTTCTCAGCAACCTTGCTTCACCTGCCAGTTAGTACAACGCATGTTATTACTTCTTCCATTCTCGGTGTTGGCTCAGCGAAGCGCTTTGCAGCTGTAAAGTGGGGAGTTGCAGGTCGTATTGTCGTTGCATGGTTTATTACGATACCGATTAGTGCAGGGATTTCAGTTGTATGCTACTGGTTATACCATGCATTGTTCTTATAATAGAAGGCTGAACAGAATACTTACTTAACAAAGCAACGCCGTAGGTGTGACAGAGTCATGACTCATACACCTACGGCGTTATTTTTTCGATATCGCTTGCGCCTAGCTTACCGTGCTTTTGTTTATCTGCGCCCTGTCGGTCTTGTATTAAGCGGCGTTGATCGGCGCTGCGATCCTGCTGGTCGAGCTTGCGAATTTCGCCGAGTTGTAGCTGCAGCTCCTGTTCTTCTTGTCGTGCTTTTGCCTGAACGAGCAGGTGGACGCGTTGAGCGAACACGGCGTCGTGCAGGAATTGATTTGGATTCTTCTGATGTAGCGCCCTCCTTATTCTTACCTAGCACACCTGTAAATACCTTAACCATTGGCGCGATCTGTCCGACGGTGCTTACGACCTTCTGCACCGTTGTTACCGTACTTAATATCCCTTCAAGTCCACCGAAGCGATCGACTAAACCCTTCAATTCATCAATATTTGCGTATTTCGTTAAGCTCGCGAGACTAAATCCGCCGCTGCTAGAAGCAGGCTTAGCGTCCTTCTCCTTTACTTCCGCAGGGGCGCTTATCGCTTGCGCTGGTTGAAATGGAGACACACTCGCACTTGTTGCGTAATGCGCTACAGGAGGTCTGGAGGCATAAGTAGTGCTTCCATGCCCATGCCCGACTTGCCCTGGATGAAAGGTTGACTGGTGAACGCTTTGTGAGGGATTTCTCCGATAAGCAAAGCTTTGAGCATGTGGAGAGGAATTCATCTTCAATCACAACCCTTTACATTTCATTTTCGTTAGTACAGCATATGCGATAGGCATTTATAAGGAGTGGACATTAGCCCAGATAGGCGAAAAATGTGTAGATGAGTGTCCTCTGTACATCTTTAAAGCGTGAATACTGTAATGTTTGAAATTTTACCCTATTCACGCTACAATAATAGAAATAGACTACTAAGGAGAGATTCCTTTGCAACTTAAAAAATTAAACGATAAATCCATCGATCAGCTATTTGAAGCGATTTTAACGCTGAAGGATGTTGAAGAGTGCTATATATTTTTTGAAGACTTATGTACGGTTAACGAAATTCAATCGATGTCGCAGCGTCTAGAGGTAGCGCGCATGCTAGGTAACGGAGCAACGTATAATCAGATCGAATCAGAAACAGGAGCAAGCACAGCAACCATTTCTCGTGTAAAGCGCTGCTTGAACTATGGCAATGACGGCTATAAGCTTGCACTGGATCGTTTAGGTAAATAATAATGACAGCAAAGCACGGAATATTAGTCATTAGTCACGGTTCAAGAGATGCCAGCTGGGTACAGACCGTGGATGAAGCTGTTCATACTGCGAAAAACCTGTGGATCCAGCAGGCTGTTGATGGTGTTCAGCGACAAAAACGTGAGACTACACCAGTATATGCGGCTTATTTGGAATTGGTAGAGGGTAGACTAATTCAGGATGGGGTTAATACGCTGGAGGCTGAGGGTGTTACTCATATCCATGTGATGCCGTTATTTGTATCCGAGGGCAGCTCTCATGTTGAGGAGATTAGACAGGCGTTCCACTTTGAGCCGATTAGCGACTTTATCGGTGATCTCGAGCCACTGCAATTGTCTGCGGAAATTCACTTTGATAAGCCGATTGGCGCAGAGCCGGAAATCGTTGAGATTGTGCACGGTCAGCTGCAGGGCCTGTCCCAGCAGCCAGAGCAGGAAGCGCTGCTATTGCTTGGTCACGGCAGCAGTATGCCGTTTTTCTATGAGAAGTGGGAAAGCGGGATGGTGCACATTTGCGAGGAGATCAGTGGGCGATGGGCATTTCAAACTGTTACCTATGCTCCGTTATTGCCAGAGGGCTCGCGTGATGTGCTGCTGCAATTAATAGAGGCTAGCCCGCGCGTAATTGTAATTCCGCTATTTATTAGTCCAGGCTACTTTACAAGAAACATTATTCCTGGACGATTAGAAGGGCTGAGCTATGTCTATAGTGGCGAAACCTTTTTGCCCAATCACTACATGTCTGAGCTGCTTGCCAGACGGTTTGGAAGCTATGCGTTAAACTAAGGGGTGTTCGTGATGAAAAGAGCAAGATTAATATATAATCCGACATCAGGTCGTGAAGAGATGCGTAGACGACTGCCAGATATATTGCAGAAGCTTGATGAGGCAGGGATTGAGGTTACCTGTCATGCAACAACAGGTGAAGGTGATGCGACAGCCGAGGTTGAGAGGACGCTTAAGCGGGGCGGCTATGATATGCTGATCGCAGCAGGAGGCGACGGTACTCTGTACGAGGTCATTAACGGGCTTGCCGATAAGTTAAATCGACTGCCGCTTGGCATCATTCCTGTCGGTACGACGAATGATTTTGCCCGTGCGATGGGAATACCTAAGCATTGGGAATATGCCTGCGAGCTTATTATCGAGCAATATAGTGAGCCGATTGATGTAGGGCGTGCTAATGAGCGATATTTCATTAATATCGCAGGCGGTGGATTTCTTACTGAGCTTAGCTATGACGTGCCGATTAAGCTGAAGACGATGATCGGACAGCTTGCCTATTACTTAAAGGGCATGGAGAAGATGGTCCACCTGCGCCCTACCGAGCTGACCTTTCAAGCAGATGGTGTAGGTACGTTTGTCGGTGAGTTTATGCTGTTCTTAATTTGTAATAGTAATTCCGTTGGCGGCTTTGAACGCTTAGCGCCAGAATCTAAGCTGAATGATGGACTATTCGATGTATTATTGATTCGCAAATGTAATTTGGCTGAGTTTATTAGACTGGTCACCTTAGCATTGCGCGGCGAGCATCTGGGCGATCCACATGTTGTGCACTTCCGCACAAGTCGCTTAACCGTAACATCACCGAACAAGGTGCAGTTGAACCTGGATGGAGAATTTGGCGGCGAGCTACCTGCTGTATTCGAAAATCTACCATCCCATATCGAAATTTTTAAAGACGAGAGAGGGGAGTCTACATATAGCTAACGCTATAGGGACTTCCCTTGTCAATATAGAGCGGAGAATGAATATGACAAGAAAGCAAGTAAAGGGTAACGCGTATAAAGGTGGAAATAAGCAGGAACGGTCGGGGAAGCCACGTGAGTATAGTAATGCTCGAGAGGCTAGTGCTGGGCGTGGGCAAGCAAGTGGTACAGGGCGGGGACAAGGTGCTGCTGGACGTGGTCAAGAGCGTGGTGAGCGTGGACAAAGTGCTGTTAGCCGAGGTGGACAGGGGCGCTCTGCTTCTGGACAAGCTAGCGGGTGGCAAGATCGTGGTGGACGTGGGCAAGGTGCTTCAAGTCGTGGACAGGTTCGCGGTGAGCGTGGGCAAGTAGAGGTAACTCGTGGGCCAGTTTATGGTGATTTTGAGCAAGCAGAAGCAACTCATGCTCAAGCTCGTGCCCCACGTGGACAAGAGCGAAGTGAGCGTGGACAAGGTGGTACTGCTCGTGGTGGGCAGAAGCGTGGTGGACGTGGACAGGTTCGTTCTAATCGTGGACATGTTGATAGAGAGCGTGGACAAGGTGGTGCTGGACGTGGGCAAGAACGTGTAGCTCATATTCAAGCTAGTACTATTCGTGGTGAACAGGAGCGCAGCGGGCGTGGTACAGTTCAAGGTGAGCGTGGACAAAGCGGAGCTGCTCATGCTCAGGTTAGTGCCCCTCTTGGTCAAGCTGCAAACACACAGCCAGCGCAGAAACCAAGCCCAAGCGCTCGTCGCAGCAGTCCAGCTTCAACGGGCATCTATAGCAAAAATGAAGTCGTTACCGCTGAAATCATTGGCTTAACCCATGATGGTGACGGGGTTGGTCGTACAGACAAAGGCTACACAATATTTGTTCCGCAGGCTTTGCCAGGTGAAAGTGTTGAAGCGAAGGTGTTAAAGAGCAAGAAGAGCTATGGCTTTGGAAAGCTGCTATCACTGAACACAACAAGCCCACATCGGATCGAGCCACCATGTCCGATCTACTATAAATGCGGTGGCTGTCAGCTTCAGCATTATGATTATAAAGAGCAGCTGAAGTGGAAACGACAGCATGTCGTCGATAGCTTGACTCGTATCGGAAAGCTAAAGGTGCAGGGTGAGCCAGCTGTTTCTGGTAGCGAGCAGGAGGGTGCAGAGTTGGCTGAAACAGAGGCTGACAAGCAGCATGAAATTATCGTGCATCCAACTGTTGGGATGGAGAATCCTTGGTATTATCGTAATAAGGCGGCATTGCCGATTGGGGCAACGGAGGACGGAGAGCTAATCGGTGGCTTCTATGCAAAGGGCAGTCATCGTATTATCGATATGGATGTTTGCCTAATCCAGAAGGAGCTAAATGATGATGTGCTAGCGATTGTTAAGGAGATCGCTAGAGAGCTGCATATCGATCCATATCAAGAAGAAAGTGCTAGCGGAGTGCTGCGTCATATTATGACGCGTGTTGGTGTAGTTACTGGCGAAGTGATGGTCGTGCTAATTACTAACACTTCATCGCTTCCACGCAAAGCAGAATTCGTGGAGCAGCTGCGCATGCGCGTCCCTAATCTAAAAAGCATCGTGCATAACGTAAACAACAAAGTGACCAATGCGATATTTGGCGATAAAACAGAAGTGATCTGGGGAAGCGAAGTGATCTACGATGAGCTAGACGGCTTACGCTTTGCGATCTCTGCGAGATCGTTCTATCAGGTTAATCCAGAGCAGACCGTAGCGCTCTATCGTAAAGCAGTTGAATATGCTGCGTTAACAGGTAAGGAGCAGGTTATCGATGCGTATTGTGGCATTGGTACGATCTCGCTGTTTCTAGCGCGTCAAGCGGCACATGTGTACGGAGTAGAAATCGTGCCTGAAGCGATTGAGGATGCGAAGCGCAATGCGGCACTCAATGAGCTAGATAACACAACCTTCGAAGCGGGCCCTGCCGAGGTTGTTATTCCTCGCTGGAAGCAAGAAGGCATGAACGCCGATGTCATCGTCGTCGATCCGCCAAGAAAGGGCTGCGATGAAGCGTTGCTGCAGACGATACTGGAGATTAAGCCAGAGCGAGTGGTGTATGTGAGTTGCAATCCATCCACGCTTGCACGTGATCTACGTGTGTTAGAGGATGGCGGGTATCGGACGGTTGAGGTTACGCCAGTGGATATGTTCCCGCAGACGGGGCACGTCGAGTGTGTTGTCTTGATGTCAAGGGTTGAGGAATAAGCTCTATTCAAAGTATTGATAAATAAAGGGTTTCCAAGGTTGGAGGATTTTCTGCCCAATGTCTGGCAGTGCCTTTTAACCTTGAAAATCCTTATTTTTATTTATTGAGGAAACAGTTCAATCGCAAAAATTTGCGTAGGGTTGTGGAGACAGATTAGATAACTTCATAGGGTTGTGGAGATAGGTTAGATTAAACATTCCCTAATTTTGAAATGAAGGGTTATCCATATTTCTATATTATAGATATACATATATTAATATTTGAGTTGAAAAAGTAATTACATTTCAAGTATAAATAGTCATTTCAATAGACTGATTTTCTTGGTATAATAAAAAGAAAAAGCAGGTGTGGATATGGAAAGTGAAGATAAAATACAAAAACAGCCTATGGACTTTTATAATATGTCAGATTTTTTAAGAGGGCAATCCTCGAAATTAATAACTAAATTATCTGATGAGGATAGGACAGCTTTCGTTTTAAAAAATGGAAAGCCTATTGCTGTTCTACTGTCTAATGAACGCTATGAAAGGCTTTTGAAATCGGGTATTGATATAACAGAATATTAAAGATGAGCGAGGTAAAATGAATGGCCGTGAAAAAATCAGAACTATATTCCCTACTATGGGAAGCGTGTAATAAACTAAGAGGTGGCGTAGAGCCGTCAAGATACAAAGACTACGTACTTGTATTGTTGTTTTTTAAATACGTATCAGATAGATACAAGGGACAGCGATTTGCTGAGTTTACAGTAAGCGAAGGTGCATCATTTGATGACTTAATTGCTGCGAAGGGCAAGAGTGATGTCGGTGAACGAGTAGATAAGATTATCCAAAAGTTCCTAGAGGAAAACCGTCTTCAAGGTTCTCTTCCTGATGTTAGTTTTAATAACCCGGATGAATTGGGTTCTGGCAAGGAACTAGTTGATAAAGTTTCTGGACTTATTGCTATATTCCAAAATCCTGCTATTGACTTCAGAAGTAACAGAGCTAGTGGTGATGACATCATCGGAGATGCTTATGAGTACTTCATGATGAAATTTGCTCAAGAGTCTGGTAAGAGCAAGGGTCAATTTTATACACCTAGTGAGGTGTCACGTATCATTGCTAGACTTATTGGTATTGGTGATATTAGACAAGAAACAGGTAAAAAGTGGACACTTCATGATCCTGCAGCGGGCAGTGGTTCTTTATTAATTCGTGCAGCAGATGAAGCTCCTATGGATGAAAACGGTGACTCTATAGTTACAATATTTGGTCAGGAAAAATACCCTGATACTGCAGGTTTAGCAAAGATGAACTTTATCCTACATAACAAAGGTACAGGTGAAATTAAAAGTGGTAATACATTAGCAAACCCAGCATATACTGATGATTTTGGTGGGCTTAAGAAATTTGACTTTATTGTTATGAATCCACCTTTTTCTGATAAGGACTGGACAGATGGAATCAAACCATCAGAAGATAAATTTAAGAGATTTGATGGGTATGGCATTCCACCAGAAAAGAATGGTGACTATGCTTGGTTTTTACACGTCTTAAAGGCCTTAGATAGTAATGGTAAGGCAGGGATTATTCTGCCCCATGGTGTGCTATTTAGAGGGAATATAGAAGAGACCATTAGAAAAGCAGTTCTTGATAAGCGATACATAAAGGGCATAGTTGGTCTGCCTGCTAATTTATTTTACGGCACAGGTATTCCTGCTTGTATCATAATTATTGATAAAGAAAATGCCGATAATCGTGAAGGTATCTTTATGGTAGATGCAAGCCGTGGATTTAAGAAAGACGGTAACAAAAATCGCCTTCGTGAACAAGATATTGAGAAGATAGTACAAACATGCATAAATAAAGAAGAAATTATGGGATATTCTCGCTTTGTTACCTATAAAGAAATCTTAGAAGAAAACGATGGTAATTTGAATGTTCCTCGATATATCCAAAAGATTGACGATACATTGCCGCAAAATATTTCATCCCATCTAAAGGGTGGAATTCCGGAAGTTGATATTGATTCAATAGAAAAACTATGGAAAGTTTCACCAAAGTTAAAACAAGAGCTATTTACCCGTGTTGATGAAAAGCATAACGTCTATAACCTTGCTACGTCACCAAACGAGATAGAAACGGTTATCTCTGAGGACGAAAATATCAAGAGCCAAAAGGATACCGAGTGTGGTGAACTATTCGGGGCTTGGAGAAATGCAGTAAAAAATGTGCTATTAAATATCAATGTAGATACAAATCCAAAGGAGTTAATTCGTAACATTGGCCTTGAAATCTTGCATGATTTCGAATCGGCACAGCTTTTAGACAATTATGATGTGTACGATTTCTTGCTAAATTATTGGAATGAGAAAATGCAAGATGATGTGTATGTAATTAAGGCTAGTGGATATGAGGCTGGTCGTGAGATTGAATATGTATATGCTCAAAAGAAAGCAAAAGATGAAAGTGGAGAAGAAATAAAAGTTGACGATACCTCTAAAATGAAGTCGTTTGAAGGGGCGTTAATCTCAAGAGAGATTATCGAGAATGAGTATTTTGAAAAAGAGTTAATTGTTCTTAATAAGTTGAGAGAAAAATCAACATTGCTTGAATCTGAAATAGATGAAATGCGTGAAGAAGAATCTGGCGATGAAGGTTTGCTGGTAAATGCCCTAAATGAAAAAGGTGACAGCATTCCAAAGGCAAATCTTAATAAACGGATTAAGGAACTCGAAAGTAAAAAGACCTCACCTGTAATGAGCGATATTACAAAGTTGATTGAATTGTTAGATGAGGGCAATACAATTGAAATGGAGCAAATCGTTCAAGATAACAGTGAGCTAAAGGGCTACGAACTTAGAAATAAGAATGGGTCATTTGGTAAGGCCAAGCTAAAAGCCGCATTAAAAGAGGCAAACGAAAAAGCGGTTATGCCTGAAATTTATGCAGATGAATATAACGCTCTGCTTGCATATCAGGCTAAGGTTTCAGAAAAAGAAGAATCTGATAAGGCTATCAAAGAGGCACAAAAGACACTTGATGAACTAGTGCTTGCTAAATATGGCGAATTATCAATTGATGAAATTAAGCACTTGCTTTTTAATAAGAAATGGATGGCAAGACTTGAGGGTGATATTGTAGATGCAATTGATCAAGTATTAAATGAACTAGCATCAAAAGTGGTGTTAATCGCAAAACGCTATGAGCATACTCTAGGTGAGATTGAAGAAAAGACAGCTCAGTCAAAGATTAAGGTAAAGTCTGCTCTGGAAAGGATGGGGTACATATGGTAGCTTATCCTAGTGATTGGAGTGAAAGCATTCTTGATGATGTCATTAAAATAA
>Ga0180216_1000113_pt1 | contig 100828 bp, 95 predicted proteins | sample eDN3rd37CBELigMG_FD_128879 | JGI IMG/M metagenome (GOLD analysis project Ga0180216, IMG submission 128879) | Enriched Miracle-Growth compost microbial communities from Emeryville, California, USA - eDNA 3rd pass 37_C BE-Lig MG (version 2)... ... | reverse complement strand
GTTGACGAGGAGCTCGGTGTCGGAGCTCGTGTTGAGGTGACGCCGGTCGCGGGCGAGGAGTTCCCGGCTCAGCTCCCGCACATTCGTGAGGTTGCCGTTGTGGACGAGCACGATGCCGTAGGGGGCGTTGACGTAGAAGGGCTGCGTCTCCTGCTCCTGGCGCGCGTCGCCCTGCGTCGTGTATCGGACGTGCCCGAGGCCCATCGTGCCGAGGAGCGTGCGCATGTCGCGCGTCCGGTACGCCTCGCGGACCTGGCCGCGCGCCTTGTGCATGTGGATCGTGCCGCCCTCGGCGGTCGCGATCCCGGTCGAGTCCTGGCCGCGGTGCTGGAGGAGGCCGAGCGAGTCGTAGATCTGCTGCGCGACGGGGCTGGAGGAGACGATGCCGACGATGCCGCACATGCGCGAACGGGCTCCCTGGGGTTCAGCGGGAAGTAACGATCCATCCTCCCACAGCCCGCCTGGCGTTCGCCGTGCGGAGTGCGGGCTCAGCCGCGGGTCTCGTCGAGCATCGGGAAGACGCCCGCGATGCGCGCGAAGTCGCCGTCGCTGTGGAGCACGGTCGCCCCGTGGCGGAGCGCGACGCCCGCGATGAGGCAGTCCATGAAGGAGCGGATCGTCACGCCGCGCTCGCGGGTGAGCCGCGCGATCGTCGCGGCGCTCTCCCAGTCGGCGAAGACGGTCGGCAGCATCGGCAGCTGCGCGAACATCCGACTCATCCGCTCGAGGTGCCGCTCGTCCCTCGCGCCCCGCATGACCTCGGCCCAGACCGGCTCGCAGACGACGGCGAGATTCTGTCCGAGCGCGGCGCGGAGGGCCGGTCGCGCGGGGGTGTCCCGTCCGCGGAGGTAGTCGATCCAGGCGGAGGAGTCGGGGATGATCACCAGGCGCTCATGTCGTCGGCCGGGCGCAGCTCTTCGAGCGAGGGGAAGTCCGGCATGCTGCCCTCCATCTCGAGCATCTCCTCCTTCGTCATGGGCACGAGCGCCGCGCGCCGCAGCGCGTAGTTGACCGCCTCGCGCTTCGTCGTGAAGCCGCGCTGCTGCATCACGCGCGCGCAGGCCTCCTCGTCGATGTCGATGTTCGTCCTCGCCATGCGTTGCAAGATACACCGTGGATACACCGATATGGTGTATGAATGCGTCGACCCGCGCCCGTCGGCTAGCCTGGACCGCGTGACGAGCGACTCCGCCGCCAGCTACCGGGAGGCCGGTGTCGACACCGCGGCCGGCGACCTCGCGGTCGAGCTCATGAAGTCCGCGGTCCGGCGCACGCAGGGTCGCGAGGTCTTCGGCGGCGTCGGCGGCTTCGCGGGCCTGTGGGACGCGAGCGCGCTCCAGGGTTACCGCCACCCGATCATCGCGACCGGCACCGATGGCGTCGGCACGAAGGTCGCGATCGCCTGGGCGGTCGACCGGCACGACACGGTCGGCCAGGACCTCGTCGGCATGATCGTCGACGACATCGTCGTGGTCGGCGCGAAGCCCATGTTCATGACCGACTATCTCGTCTTCGGCAGGGTCGTCCCGGAGCGCGTCGCCGACATCGTCGGCGGCATCGCGCGGGCCTGCGAGGCGACCGGCACGGCGCTCATCGGCGGCGAGACCGCGGAGCACCCGGGGCTCCTCGGCGCGGACGAGTACGACATGGCGGGCGCCGCGATCGGCGTCGTCGAGGCCGACGCGCTCCTCGGGCCGCAGCGGGTGCAGGACGGCGACATCGTCCTCGGACTCGCGAGCTCGGGGCTGCATTCAAACGGCTTCTCGCTCGTGCGCCACATCCTCGCGCAGGCGGGGATCGGCCTGACCGACCGGCTCGATGAGTTCGGCGGCGTCGTCGGCGAGGCGCTCCTCGAGCCCACGAGGCTCTACACCGCACCGCTGCTCAAGCTCCTCGAGGATCCGGGTCTCGGCATCCACGCGCTGTCCCACGTGACGGGCGGCGGCATCGCGGCGAACCTCGCCCGCGTCCTCCCGCGCGGCTCGTGGACCGAGCTCGACCGCGGCGCGTGGGAGGTCACCGAGGTCTTCCGGGCGCTCACCTCGATCGCCGGTGCCTCACTCGAGTCGGCCGAGGGCACGTGGAACCTCGGGCTCGGCATGCTCGCGGTCGTGCAGCCGCAGGACGCGGCCGTCATCGCGGACCGGCTCACCGCATTCGGCATCCCGACGACGCGGCTCGGCATCGTCCGCACGGGCGATCGTCCGGCGGGCGAGGGCTGGGTCGAGGGCGCGAAGGGCGTCGACGGCGGCGCGGTGCGACTCGTCGGGAGCTTCCGCGACTGAGGTACTCGGCCGAGATGGCCGGGGGAGGAATGCGCGCGGTGCGGCCGCGGTGGCTCAGGCGTACTGCGCCTGGTCCTCTTCCTCTTCCTCGTCGTCCTCGTCGTCGATCGCGAAGTCGGCATACTTCGCCGCGAGGTCGTCGAATTCCGACGACGGACCACTTGCGGCGAGCTCGCGCTCGAGTGCGCCGTAATTGGTCTCCGGGCTGAAGTACTTCAGCTCTCTGGCGACTTTGGTGTGCTTCGCCTTCTGACGACCGCGGCCCATTGGGACCCCTTACACGTATGGAGGAACGACGTCCGAGAGTCTACCACCGGGCCCCGAGTGGACCGTGTCCCCGGGACCGGGGTGGCGCCCCTCCGACACCCGCGGCGCCTACAAGATGACGGCACCCCACCAGGCCGCGAGCGCGCCGAGCCCGAGATTCGCCGCGAGGACGAGGGCGGCGAGCCACCGATCGCCGCGCGGCCAGCCGCGGACCGCATCGGCGACGATCGTGCTGAAGGTCGTCAGGCCGCCGCACCCGCCCGCGACGACGATGATCGCGGTGCTCGGCTCGATCGCCCCGCGGGCGAGGGCGGCGAGCGCGAGCCCCGCGAGGAAGGAGCCGAGCACGTTGACGATGAGGATGCCGAGCGAGACGCGGAGTCGAGCGCTCGAGATCGCGGCCGCGTGGCGGATGAGCGTGCCGAGCGTCCCGGCGGCGGCCGCGGCGAGGAAGGTCCCCGGGTCGGCGATGACCGGGACGGGCGTCGCGACCGCGATCGCGATCGAGATGCCCGAGAGCGTCGTGAAGGCGCCGATCACCCCCGTGCCGATGCCGTCGCGGAGCCAGCGCGGCGCTCCCGGGCGGCGCGGCCAGACCGCGAGCACGAGCACGAGGAGCGCGACGGCGCCGAGCGCGTTGACGAGGACGAGGTCCCACGGCGCCGGGACGGCCGTGTCGGCGGCGAGCCGCAGGATGCTCCCGATGGCCCCGCCGACGGCGACTCCGAGCCACACCCCCCAGCCCCATCCGGCATGGGCGCCCCGAGTCGTCACCCGGATCACGGTACTCCGCGAGGCTCCTAGAATCGGGGCGTGCGTGCGAGTGGGCGGCGAGGGCGCCGCTGGTGGCTCTGGGGCGCGATCGTCCTGATCATCGCCCTCATCCTCGTGCTCGTCGGCATCATCGCGCTGCCGATCCTCATGCACCGCGACGGCGGGCTGTCGCACCAGCAGTCGTCCGACGGGACGTGGGCCGGGACCGCGACGGCGCGCGGGGACGACGGCAGGACGCGGTCGATCACGGTCCGGGGCGAGTCGGGCGGCGCGGTCGACCCGGGGGCGCTCGCAGTCGGTGACCGGATCGTTGTCGAAGGCAGCGGCTTCGACGCGAGCCAGGGCATCTACGTCGCCGTCTGCGTCGTCCCGGCGAGCCCGGCGGAGAAGCCGGGCCCGTGCGTCGGCGGCGCGCCGCAGGAGGCCCAGGACGCGGAGGCGCACCACGGCGAGGTGCAGTGGGCCGCCTCGAACTGGATCAATGACGACTGGGCCTGGCGGCTCTTCGGCTCGCGCTCCTACGACGACGCGGCCGACGGCACCTTCACGGCCTACCTCGAGCTCGCCGACCCGGGCGAGATCGATTGCTCCGCCGAGCAGTGCGCCATCGTCACCCGCAACGACCACACCGCCGCGGCCGACCGCGTGCAGGACGTCTACCTGCCGATCCGCCTCGTCGGCTGATCGGGGTCGTCGGGCTCCTCGGCGGGCACGACTCCCTCGGCGGCAGGCTCGTCGGGCTCCTCGCCGGGCTCGTCCCGCGCATTCGTGCCCCGCGGCGCGAACCACGGCATCGCGAGGTGGACGATCGGCCCGATGAGGAGCGCGAACGCGAGCGTGCCGACCCACGCGTCCCCGCCGAGGAGCCACCCGGTCGCGACGACGAGGACCTCGAGGAGCGTCCGCACGAGCCAGATCGGCCAGCCCGTGCGCGCGTGGAGACCCGTCATGAGCCCGTCCCGCGGGCCCGGGCCGAAGTCGGCGCCGAGGTAGATCCCGGTCGCGACGCCGATCGTCCACAACCCGACGGCGAGGAAGACGATCCGCAGCCAGAGCGCATCCGGGGTCGGCAGGAGCCAGATCGTCGCCTGCGAGGCGAGCGGCACGAGCAGGATGTTGAGCACGGTGCCGATCCCCGGGCGTTGCCGCAGCGGGATCCAGAGGATGAAGATCCCGAGGCTCACGAGGAACATGCAGACGCCGAACTCGAGGCCCGTCGTCCGCGCGAGCCCCTGGTTGAGGACGTCCCACGGCGCGACGCCGAGTGCGCCCTCGACCATGAGCCCGATGCCGACGCCGTAGAGCGCGAGCCCCACGAGCAGCTGGACGAGGCGCAGCGGGAGCGATCGGGGCACGACAGCCATCCAAAACGACGATCGGCCATCCGCCAATTCGGGGCACGGAGCCGTGAGGCGATGTTGCGCCATTCTCAGGAATGCGCGACCTCCCCTCAACTAGCATCTCGCTTGCGTCGCGTCACGCGGCGACGATGCCGCGCGGTGCCCGCCGGGCGGACCCAGCAGGCGACGGGGGAACCACGTGCACCTCTTCTCGGTCTTCAGCCTGCGCAACCGCGCGCTCATCGCGCTCGTCACGATCGTCATCGCGGTCTTCGGCGGGATCACGCTCACGATGCTCAAGCAGGAGCTCATCCCGTCGATCACCTATCCGCGGCTCTTCATCATCACGACCTACCCGGGGGCGAGCCCGAACGTCGTCGAGCACGATGTGTCGAGCCCGATCGAGGACGCCATCCAGACGATCCCCGGCCTCGAGGACACGAGCGCGACGTCGAACGAGAACTTCTCGAACGTCTCCGCCTCGTTCGCCTTCGGCACCGACCTCGCGACCGCCGAGCAGAAGATCCTCTCCGCCGTCAACCGCATCAAGTCGCAGCTGCCCGACAGCGCCGAGACCTCCGTCATCCAGTTCTCGCTGAGCGACCTGCCGATCATCCAGCTCGCGGCGACGAGCGACCTCGACGAGGCGGAGTTCTCCGACCGGCTCGAGCGCCTCGTCCTGCCGGAGCTCTCCCGCCTCGACGGCGTCGCGAGCGTCGGACTCCAGGGTGGGACGACGCAGCGCATCGAGATCACCCCGGACGCCGACGCCCTCGCCGAGCACGGCGTCACGAGCCAGGTCATCCGGCAGACGCTCGACGCGAACGGCCTCCTCCTGCCGGCGGGCGAGATCTCGGAGGACGGCGAGAGCCTCAACGTCCAGGCCGGGGCGCGGCTGACGAGCACCGAGGAGATCGCCGCGCTGCCGGTGCAGGCCGCGTCGACCCCGCAGGTCGAGGTGCCGGGGCTCGGCACGATCGATGCGGAGATCGTCACGATCGGCGACCTCGCGAGCGTGCGGCTCGTCGACGAGGCGCCGACCGGCTTCTCCCGGGTCGACGGCCGGGACGCGCTCACCCTCTCCGTGACGAAGACGAGCGCGGGCAACACCGTCGCCGTCTCCGCCGCGGTCCTCGCCGAGCTCGACCGGCTTGCCGAGACGGTCGGCGGCGGGACCGAGTTCCAGGTCGTCTTCGACCAGGCGCCGTTCATCACGCAGTCGATCGAGTCGCTCACCCAGGAGGGCCTCCTCGGCCTCGCCTTCGCGGTGATCGTCATCCTCATCTTCCTGCTGTCGATCCGCTCGACGATCGTCACCGCGATCTCGATCCCGACCTCGGTCCTCATCACCTTCATCGGGATGTGGGCCTTCGGCTACACGCTCAACATCATCACGCTCGGCGGCCTCACGATCGCGATCGGGCGCGTCGTCGACGACTCGATCGTCGTCATCGAGAACATCAAGCGGCACCTCGAGCTCGGCGAGGACAAACGCGCCGGCATCCTCGCGGCGGTCAAGGAGGTCGCCGGGGCGATCACCGCCTCGACCATCACGACCGTCGCGGTCTTCCTCCCGATCGGCCTCGTCGGCGCCGAGGTCGGCGAGCTCTTCCGGCCGTTCGCGATGACGGTGACGCTCGCGCTGCTGTCCTCGCTCCTCGTCGCGCTCACGATCGTGCCGGTCCTCGCCTACTGGTTCCTCGGACGGCGTCGACCGCGGAAGGCCGCGGACGGTGCGGTCGACGGGACGAATGCGGTGGGCGAGCCCGCCGAGCGTCCCGCCTCGACCGGTTCCATCGGCCGCGTCGAGGAGCGGCCGAGCCTGCTGCAGCGCGCCTACCTGCCGATCATCAGGTGGACGCTGCGGTACCCGCTCATCGTCATCCTCGCGGCGCTCCTCGCCCTCGGGGGCACCGCATTCCTCGCGCCGCTGCTCAAGCTCAACTTCATCGGCGACTCGGGGCAGAACACGATCACCGTGACGCAGTCGCTCGACGCCGGTGCAAGCCTCGAGGACAAGGACGAGGCGGCGAAGATCGTCGAGCAGGCGCTCATGACCGTCCCCGGCGTCGAGACCGTCCACACCTCGGTCGGGTCCGGCGGCGGCGGGATCGCGTCCTCCTTCGGCGGGGGCGGCGGCGCGACCTTCTCGATCACGACCGATCAGGCGCTCGACCAGCTCGAGCTCCGCGACCGCATCACGGAGGAGCTCGACACCCTCGACGACGTCGGCGAGGTCGGCCTCTCCGCGACGGGGGGCTTCGGCTCCTCCGACGTCCAGCTCACGGTGCGCGGCTCGACCGAGTCCGAGCTCAAGGCGGCGATCGCCGCGGTCGAGGACGCCGTCACCGGACTCGACTCGGTCGGCGCGGTGAGCAACAATCTCGCCGCGAGCCAGCCATTCGTCTCCGTCGTCGTCGACCGGGACGCCGCGGCCGCGCACGGCCTCACCGAGATGCAGGTCGGCGGCATCCTCATGGCGGCGATGAACCCGAGCTCGATCGGCTCGGTCACCGTCGACGACCGCAGCCTGTCGATCTACGTCCTCACCGAGGACGCGCCGACGACGCTCGAGCAGCTCCGCGCCTACGAGATCCCGACCTCGGTCGGGCCCGTCGCGCTCTCCGAGTTCGCGAGCGTCGAGCGCACGCTCGGCCCCGCCTCGATCACGACGAACCAGGGCGTGCGGACCGCCGTCGTGTCGCTCACGCCCGCGAGCGAGGACGTCGGCGCGACGACCTTCGCGGTGCAGGAGGCGCTCGACGCGCTCGAGCTGCCGTCCGGCACCTCGGTCGACCTCGGGGGCGTGTCGGAGCAGATGCTCGACTCCTTCTCGCAGCTCGGGCTCGCCCTCATCGCGGCGCTCCTCATCGTCTACGTCGTCATGGTCGCGACGTTCCGCTCGCTGCGCCAGCCGCTCCTCCTCCTTGTCTCGGTGCCCTTCGCGGCGACGGGCGCGATCGGGCTGCAGGTGCTCACCGACATCCCGCTCGGCGTCTCGTCCCTCATCGGCGTGCTCATGCTCATCGGCATCGTCGTGACGAACGCGATCGTGCTCGTCGACCTCATCAACCAGTACCGCGAGAAGGGGATGGACGCGCGGACCGCGGTCGAGCAGGGATCCGCCCGACGGCTCCGCCCGATCCTCATGACGGCGGCCGCGACGATCGGTGCGCTCATCCCGCTCGCGATCGGGATCACCGGCCACGGCGGTTTCATCTCGCAGCCGCTCGCGATCATCGTCATCGGCGGGCTCGTCTCGTCGACGATCCTCACGCTCATCGTGCTGCCGACGCTCTACTTCCTCGTCGAGGGGCGCAAGGAGCGGCGCGACGCCAAGCGGGCGGCGAAGTCTGCGGCCGTCTCGCTCGCCGAGCTGCCGCCGCCCTCGCCCGAGACCGTGCGAGCCGACCTCCTCCCGCCGCGCCCCGAGGTCTGAGCGCGGGGTCCGGGCGCCCGGGCCCCAGGCCGGGACCCTGCCCAGGTTCCCCGCGACGGGAGGCGCTACACTCTCCCGGTCGGCTCCGCGACGACTGCGCATTCGAGCAGAGATGGTGTGTCGCATCGGCCGAGTCGCGGGCAGCCGCCCGCAGACCTTCACCTGTATGTGACGGCCCCGATCGCTGACCGCCCGGGTTCACCGAGGCGCGTGACGCGTCCTGGCGCATGTAGTTGAGCGTTGAGCAGGGCGCCGCACCGGCGCCCGGACGAGCACGAGGAATCCCCATGTCCAAGCAGTTCCCGTCCGGCGACCGCCGGCAATCCGCCCGGCCGCGCGCCGCCCACCCCTCGCGCGGCGAGCAGGGCGCGGGCCACATCGCCGGCCGTCCCGAGCGGACCTCCGGGAAGCCCGGCTCCCGCAGCCAGGGCCACCGCGGCTGGCGCCCCGAGGAGGAGGCGCCCAAGCGGCGCTGGTCGAGCGGCGAGAAGCGCGCCCGGGACGAATACGCGGCCGGCGCCCGCCAGTCGGGCGAGTCCCGCGCGGCCCGCCCCGAGCGCCAGGACCGCGGCGAGCGGCAGCCCTGGTCCGACCGCCCGCAGCGCGACGGCCGCCGCGACCAGCGCCCCCGCACGGACGGCGCGCAGCGCGGCGCCCGCGGCGAGCGCCCCCAGCGCGGCGGCTGGAGCCCGCGCACGGAGCGCCCGGCCCGAGGCGAGCGCCCCGATTGGCAGCCCCGCAACGAGTGGCAGCCCCGCGAGGACGCACGTCCCGCGCGCGGCGCCGACCGGCCGCGCCGCGAGGACCGCGCCGATCGGCCGGCCCGCGGTGAGCGCCCCGACTGGCAACCCCGCGAGGAGCGCTCGTACACCCGAGCACCCGGCGCCGACCGGCCCTCGTGGCGCGACCGCCCGCTTCGCGATGACCGACCGCGCCGCGACGAACGCGTGCCCCGCGGGGACCGCGCAGTCCGCGAGGAGCACCGTCGGGACGGCGAGACCGAGCCGCGCCCCGCATTCGTCCCGCCCGTCGACGTCGTCCACGAGCGCCTCGAGGCGCAGGCCGTCGCGGCCGACGCGGGCACCGGCATCGGCTTCGACGAGCTCGGCCTCGGCGACAACATCGTCCGCCAGCTCGCCGCGCTCGGCGCGAGCGAGCCCTTCCCGATCCAGGCCGCGACGATCCCCGAGGTCCTCGCGGGCCGCGACGTGCTCGGCCGCGGCCGCACGGGCTCCGGCAAGACGATCGCCTTCGGCGCGCCGCTCGTCGAGCGGCTGCTGCGCCTCCACCGCGAGCGCCACCCCGAGGGCGCGAAGGGCCGGTCGATGGGCCGCAGCCCCCGCGCGCTCATCCTCGCGCCGACGCGCGAGCTCGCGCAGCAGATCGACCGCACGGTGCAGCCGATCGCGCGCTCCGTCGGGCTCTTCACGATCTCGATCGTCGGCGGCGTCCCGTACCAGCGGCAGCTGACGGGCCTCCACCGCGGGGTCGACATCGTCATCGGCACGCCCGGCCGCATCCAGGACCTCCTCGACAAGGGCGAGCTCGACCTCAGTCAGATCGCGATCTCGGTGCTCGACGAGGCCGACCACATGTGCGACCTCGGCTTCCTCGAGCCCGTGCAGGAGCTGCTCCGCCAGACGCCCGAGGGCTCGCAGCGGCTCCTCTTCTCGGCGACGCTCGACCGCGCGGTCGAGTCGCTCGTCGCGGAGTTCCTCCACGAGCCGAGCGTCCACGAGGTCGCGGGCGAGGATCAGGCGAGCTCGACGATCCACCATCGGGTGCTCGTCATCGACGCGCACGCGAAGCGCGACATCCTCAAGGAGCTCGTCGGCTCGGCCGGGCGCTCGATCGTCTTCAGCAGGACGCGGGCCTTCGCCGAGGACGTCGCCGAGGTGCTCGACGACTCGGGCATCGCGGCGGTCTCGATGCACGGCGACCTCAACCAGGCGAAGCGCAACCGCTCCCTCGCGGCCCTGTCGCGGGGCCACGTGCAGGCGCTCGTCGCGACCGACGTCGCGGCCCGCGGCATCCACGTCGACGAGGTGGACCTCGTCGTCCAGGCCGACATGCCCGACGACCACAAGACCTACCTGCACCGTGCCGGCCGCACGGGCCGCGCGGGCGCACACGGCACGGTCATCACGGTCATCGCCCCCGGGCGCCGTCGCCGCATGGAGGAGCTCCTCGAGCACGCGGGGATCGAGGCCGAGTGGGAGGACCGCTCGACGCCGCGCCTGCCCCGCGGGGATCGGCCCACTCGCGGCGACCGGCCCTCCCGGGGCGACCGCCCCTCCCGCCGGCCGCAGGCCTGACGCGACCCCGCGCATTCCTCCCGCGCCGCGAGGCTCGCCGAGTGCGCACGATTGTGTCGAGTGAGCATGAAGATGCATGCACACTCGGCGCGAAGGCGCACATTCGGCGCAGGGCAGGAATGCGCGGGGCCCCTCCCGCGTAATACCAGGTGTGGATGCGGCAGGCTTGAGGGCATGAGCGTGCGGGAGGACATCGCCGCGGCGAGGCGCCGCGACCCGGCGGCGCGCTCCGGCTTCGAGATCTGGCTGCTCTACTCGGGGCTCCACGCGATCTGGAGTTACCGGCTCGCGCACTGGCTGTGGACCCACCGCGCACGATTCCTCGGCCGCCTCGTCTCGCAGGTCACGCGCGCGCTGACGGGCGTCGAGATCCACCCCGGCGCGAGGATCGGCCGACGCTTCTTCATCGATCACGGCATGGGCGTCGTCATCGGGGAGACCGCGGAGATCGGCGACGACGTCATGCTGTACCACGGGGTGACGCTCGGGGGCGTCTCGCTCGAGGCGGTCAAGCGCCACCCGACGCTCGAGGACGGCGTCGTCGTCGGGGCGGGGGCGAAGGTGCTCGGGCCGATCACGATCGGCGCGCGCTCCGCGATCGGGTCCAACGCGGTCGTCACGAAGGACGTGCCGCCCGACTCGACCGCCGTCGGCATCCCGGCGAAGGTGCGGCCGCGCGGCGAGGGCGGCAAGGCCGTCGACACCGCCGCGCTCTGGTACATCTGAGCCCGGCACCCCGACATGCGTCGGGGCGCCCACCCGTACGGTGGCCGCCCCGAGCGCGAGTACCGGTGCCGGCGCCTCAGCCCTGGTCGCCGCCCCAGAGGCCCGAGAAGCCGCCGCGGGCCTCGAGCGTCGGGTTCGCGACCGGCGTGCCGACGGAGTTGCCCCACTCGGTCCACGAGCCGTCGTAGACCTTCGCGTCGTAGCCGAGGAGCTGGGTCAGGACGAACCAGGTGTGGGAGGCGCGCTCACCGATGCGGCAGTACACGTAGATCGGCTTCGAGCCGTCGACGCCCTGCTCGGCGTAGCGGGCGCGGAGTGCGTCGACGTCCTTGAAGGTGCCGTCGCCGCCGTCGTTCGGGACCTTGACGTTGCCGCCCCACGGGAAGTTGAGGGCGCCCGGGATGTGGCCCCACTTCGCTGCGGCCTCGCCGCCGAAGCCCGGCGCGACCCCGATCTCGCCCTGGAACTCGGGCACGCCGCGGATGTCGATGATGACGCCCTCGCGCTCGCCCTTCGCGACCTCGAGGACCTCGTCCTTGAATGCGCGGATCGACGGGTCAGGTCCCGGCGAGACCCAGCTGCCGCGCGCAGGCGTCGGGATCTCGGTTGTGAGCTCTCGGCCCTCGGCCTTCTCCCACGTGTAGCGGCCGCCGTCGAGGAGGCGCACGTCGGGCGCGCCGTAGTACTTGAGGACCCAGGCGCCGTAGGCGGCGAACCAGTTGTTGCCGTCGCCGTAGACGACGATCGTCGAGTCGTCATTGACCCCGGCCTGCTGGAGCAGCTCAGTGATCTGCGCCGGCTCGGCGAGGTCGCGCGTGAGGCGCTGCACGAAGTCCCGGTACCAGATGAGCTCGATCGCGCCCCGGATGTGCCCGTCCGCGTACTTCGTGACACCACTGTCCGAGCGGCCCTCGCTCACCTCGAGGATGACGACGCGTGGGTCGTCGAGGTGCTCCGCCAACCATTCGGTGCTCACGACTCCGGTCGCCGCCACGGTCTCGCTCATGTCCCTCACCCTTCCGTGCTCGTGCCGGTCCGGCGGGCCGGCTACGTCTCCGATTGTCGGGCGGGAAGTCGCGAGGGGACTGAATGTGACGCTCGGTGACACCTGATGACGCGGCGGCCCGCCTAGGATGTGTCCCAGCTGGGTCGGTTGAACTGCTTGGAGCCGCATTGGTCGCTACGGGGGAGTTCGACTTCATGACGGCCGCGGAGGCGGCGTTTCGGGCCGGCGAACACGAGCTCGTCGCCGAGCTGTTCTGCCAGCATCCGATCGAGATGTGGTTCGCGGCGCGACCGAGCGAGCTGCAGACGCTGCTCAGCCGCATCCCCCGTCCGAACCTCCGCCGGGATCCCATCGCGGCCCTGACCTACCGCATGGTCATGGCGGAGTCGGATCGGCTGGCGGGCACGCCGCGACCGCCCGAGATGTCGGCGAACGACGACGAGCCGGCTCGCGAGCTGCTCGCCTTCGCCGAGGCGGGGGAGCTGCGGCTGCGCGGCGGCGACCCGGTCCGCGCCTACCAGACGATGCGGGGGCTCTCGCTCGTCGTCGATGCCGTGCCCCAGCTCGTCGACGCGACGCGCGGCGGCCGGAGTTTCGTCATCGGTCAGACGGCGATCAGCGCGCTCCTCGCCGGTCGCCTCGATGACGCGCTCGCGCTCTTCGAGAAGTCGCTGACCGCGCCCGTGCCCGCACCGCTCCGGTTCTTCCGGCGCGACGCGCACCTTCGGATGGGCCTCATCCACGCGCTCTACGGGGAGCCGGCGAGGGCGGCGCGGCATCTCGCGGAGTCCCGCACGGTGGAGCGGACGAGCTGCTGGCCGGAGGAGCACCTCGACTGGGATGAGCGCCTGCTGTCGGCGCTGCTGGCCCCCGAGGGGGAGGCGTCCTCGGGCCTCGACGAGATCATCGCGGTGAGCGCGGGGCACATGGGCGAGCTCTGGCCGATGTACGTCGCGGGCATCGGCCGGCTCGCGGTGCTCGCCAGGAGGGGCGAGGCGGGGCGGCGCCGCATCGAGGAGCTCGCCGACGCGGGGATCGCTGGCTCGAATCGCAATGGCCTGAGCGGCAGCATCATCCCGGTCAACCTCGCGATCGACGCGCTGCTCGCCGGGGCCGTGTCGCGCGCGAAGCCACTCATCGAGGCGGCGGACCCGCGTTTCTGGCAGACGAAGCTGCTGTCGGCGCTCCAGGCGATCAGCGCGGGCGCCTTCGCTCGGGCGGTTCGGGTGGCCCGTTCCGCGGGTGCGCAGACGAGGCATCTGCAGCAGGCCGAGGAGCTGCGGCTGCTGACCGTCGCGCTCGCGCATTTCGGCGCCGGCAATGAGCGCGGCGCCCTCGAGGCGCTCCGGGACCTGCCGACAGAGCGCGGGCGGCTCGGCGTCCAGCTCCTGACGACCTTCTCGCCGAAACTGCTCGAGTTCGCGGCCGCGCGACTGCCGAGCTGGGAGGACGCGCTGCCGTCGGGCGCGCACAGCACGGGCGTGCTCGACCGGGTGGCCTTCACCGAGCGTGAGCTCGAGATCCTCGCGGGCCTCGGGCGCGGCGAGGACCGGGCGACGATCGCGCGGACGCTCTTCCTCTCCGTCAACACGATCAAGACCCACCAGCGTTCCCTCTACCGCAAGCTCGGCGTGAGCACCGCGAGCGATGCGATCCGCGAGGGCCGACGCCGGGCGCTGCTCTGAGCCGACCGGGCGCGGTCGCGCATTCGTCAGGAATGCGTGGTGGACTCAGCGCAGCGCCCGTCGCCGCCCGATCGTCGCGGCAGACACGGCGAGGAGCCCCGTGCCGGCGAGCCCGAGGCCGAGCGCGGCGAGCGCGCCGAGGTCGACGCCGGTCGCGGCGAGCTCCGGGTCGTCGGCGGGGTCGTCGGCCGGGTCGTCGGCGGGGTCGTCGGCGGGATCGACCCAGCAGGCGCCGGTGGAGTCCTCCGCGGAGGTCGCTCCCCACCAGGCGAGCGGGTTGCTCGCGAGCGCGATGCCGAGGTCGGCGGTGATGTCGTTCGTCTCATCGGTGCCGACCGGCACGGTGTCGAGGCTGTAGACGACGCCGGACTCCGCCGCGAGGTAGATGCGTCCGCCCGACCGTGCGGCACCGAAGATGTAGCCGTCGAGGCGGGCGACGACGCTCCCCGTCCCCGTGGCCGGGTCGATCCGGGAAAGGTAGGTGTAGGGCACGGGCAGCGTCGTGTTCAGCGTCACGGCGAGGAGGTCGCCGTCGGGCAGGGTGAGGAAGTCGCCCGCGCCGTAGAGCAGCGTGCCGTCGGCGAGCGTCGGGTAGGTCGGCGGCGTCGCGGCGGTCAGCGCACCGGTGGCGGAGTCGGCGAGGAAAAAGTTCGTCGAGTGGTTCGTGCCGACGTAGAGGCGGCCGTCGGGGGCGAAGCTCAGCGAGTTCGTGCGGTCGAACTGGCCCTCGGTCGGGGTGACGGCGTCGAGCGCGACGCGGCCCAGCTCGTCGCCCGTCGTCGGGTCGAGCCGGATGAGCGCATTGCCCTCTGCCAGGTCGACGAAGTTGATGCCGTAGAGGGCGGACTCGTCGGGCGCCATCGCGATATCGCCGTAGGCGGATACGGCGGGATAGGAGGCGATGAGGCTCAGCGCGCCCGTTGTCGGGTCGACCGAGAAGTGGTCGAGCGTGCCCGTCTCGGTGACGAGGTCCCAGGAGTTGAGCCAGAGGTCGGCGGGGCAGGTCGGTGCCGCGTCGGCCCGATAACTCGGCGTCGTCGCGATCGCGATGGCAAGGATGGCGCCGAGGCCTCCCGCAGCGGCGACGCGCATTCGAGTAGCAGCCATTGTCCCCTCCCCATCGAGCGACCCGGCCAGTGGGGGCACCATACCAGGCCGTCCGCGCACCGCGGGAGGTCAGACATAGATGCTGTCGCGCCGGCCGACGTCGAGGGCGACGAGCACCACCTCGGCGACCCGGACGTCGATGATGACGCGGACGTCCCCGATGCGGTAGCGCCAGAGGCCCGCGAGCGGTCCGGTCAGCGGCCGCAGGCGGACGCGCGGGTCCTCGAGCTCCGTGAGGGCGAGGAGGCGCGCGAGGATGACGCGCTGGGTCGGTCGGTCGAGGCGCCGCAGCGCCCGGTCGAAGTCATGGTCCGTCAGGAGTGTCCAGGTCATTCCTCGCGGTCCTGCGCCAGCTCGTCCGGCTTGAAGCCGAGCTCCTCGACGAGGACCTCGATGGGACGAGCCTCACGCCGCCCGGCACGCAGCTGCTCGGCCCGGGCCGCGATGCCATAGGCCCACTCGAGGTCGTCCATGCGGTCCTCGAGCGCGGCCTTGACATAGAACGCCGCGGGACGATTGGTCGCCGCGGCGAGGGCGTCGAGACGGGCCTTCATCTCCGAGGGGAGACGCACGGAGACGACATCAGTAGACATGTCTACATTGTCGACCATCCAGCTCAAAGGTCAACGGGTGTCCCCGGTCGGGAGCCATCCGATCCCGTGTGACGCGAGCCGCGCATTCCTCTCCAAGCCCTCTGCCATCATGGGTAGGAGGGGCGGGGCCTGTGCCGTGATCGGCGGATGTCGGCGGTGGCCGATAGCCTGCCGACCACCCGAGAGGACGCCCGATGGACCAGATCATCTGCCCGCACTGCGGCAAGGCCTTCACGATCGACGAGGCCGGCTACGCCGACATCGTCAAGCAGGTCCGCGACCGCGAGTTCGCGCAGGAGCTGCATGAGCGGCTGGCGGCGGCGGAGAATGAGAAGGCGGCTGCGGTCGAGTTGACGAAGGCGACCGTTCGGGCCGAGCTCGAGAAGGCGGCCGCGGCGAAGGACGCCGAGATCGCGCGGCTCAAGGCCGAGGCGGATCGTGCAGCGCTCGCCCAGCAGATGGCGGTCAAGGACGCGGTCAGCGAGCTCGAGAAGTCCCGCGACGACCTCGCCCGCGACCTCAAGTCGAAGGACGCGGAGCAGCAGGTCCTCGTCGCGTCGCTCAAGCAGCAGTACGAGACCCAGCTGAGGGATCGCGACGACACGATCGAGCGCCTCAAGGACCTCAAGGCGCGGCTCTCGACGAAGATGCTCGGCGAGAGCCTCGAGCAGCACTGCGAGGTCGAGTTCGAGCGGTTGCGGGCGACGGCCTTCCAGTCCGCGGAGTTCGGCAAGGACAACGACGCGTCGACCGGCAGCAAGGGCGACTACATCTTCCGCGACCGGGGGCCGGACGGCGTCGAGTACGTCTCGATCATGTTCGAGATGAAGAACGAGGCGGATACGACCGCGACGAAGAAGCGCAATGAGGACTTCTTCAAGGAGCTCGACAAGGACCGCCGCGAGAAGGGTTGCGAGTACGCCGTCCTCGTGTCGCTCCTCGAGGCCGACAGCGAGCTGTACAACGCGGGCATCGTCGACGTCTCGCACCACTACCCGAAGATGTACGTCGTCCGGCCGCAGTTCTTCATCCCGATCATCACGCTGCTGCGCAACGCCGCGCAGGCGACGATCCAGGTGCGCTCGGAGCTCGCCCGCGTCCAGGAGCAGAACCTCGACATCACCGACTTCGAGGACCGGCTCGACAAGTTCAAGGCCGCCTTCGGCAAGAACTGGCGGCTCGCGTCCGACGGCTTCGTCGAGGCGATCAAGCGCATCGACGAGGCGATCAAGGACCTCGAGAAGACGAAGGACGCCCTCCAGAAGTCGGCGAACAACCTCCGCCTCGCCAACGACAAGGCCGAGGACCTCACGATCAAGAAGCTCACCCGGGGCAACCCGACGATGGCCGCGCGATTCGCCGCGCTCGAGCCCGCCGGTGCGGCGGCCGGGGATTCCGGGGAGGCATGAATGCGTGACTCCGGCGCGGGAGCTCGCTGACGCCGTGTACTTCCTCGGCGATGACCGCGGGCTCGACGCGCCACTCGTCACGAGCGCGAGCGACCTGACGCTCGCCTCGACGTGCGAGTTCGCATTCCTCCGCGTCCTCGACGTCCGGCTTGGGCTGCTCGACGCCGACGAGATCCCGCCAGACGACGTGATGCTGCAGCGCGCCGCGCGGCTCGGCGACGTGCACGAGCGGAGGCTCCTCGAGCGATATCGGGCGGAGCACGGGGAGGCGCTCGTCGAGTTCGAGCGGCCCGAGTCGAGCCCCGCGGCGCTGCGGGAGGCCGCGGCCGCGACGCTCGCGGCGCTCGAGTCGGGCGCGCCGGTCATCTACCAGGGGGTGCTCTTCGACGAGACGGACCCGGCGCTGCCCTTCGTCGGCTACGTCGACTTCTTCGTCCGACAGGCGGACGGCAGCTACCGCATCGTCGACACGAAACTCGCCCGGAAGGTGAAGGTCACCGCGCTGCTCCAGCTCGCCGCCTACCACGGGCAGCTCGAGCGGCTCGGGGTGTCTGCCGACGAGACGGTCGAGCTCATCCTCGGCGACGACCGCTCGGAGACCGCGTACATCGACGATGTCCGACCGGTCTATCGGCGCCGGCTCGCGCGGATGCACGCGATCATCGCGGAGCATCGCGCCGAGGCCGCGCCGGCCGTCTGGGGCGACGAACGCTACTCGGTCGACGGACGCTGCAAGTACTGCGAGGGTCCCGCGGCCGAGGCCGACGACCTCGTCACGGTCGCGGGGATGCGCCTGACGCAGCGCCAGCAGCTCCGCGCCGCGGGCATCCCGACGCTCACGGCGCTCGCCGCGGCGAGGGCCCGACCGGAGGGCTGCGCCGTGCCGAGCGCGTCGTTCGAGCGGCTCCGCCTGCAGGCGCGCCTCCAGGCGGACGCCCGCGAGCGCGCCGACGGCCCGCCGCCCTATGTCGTCACCGACCCGAGGCCGCTCCTCGGGCTGCCGGCGCCGAGCCCGGGCGACCTCTTCTTCGACTTCGAGGGCGACCCCATGTACTCGGAGGCCCAGGCGGACGGCAGCCAGCGCTGGGGCCTCGACTACCTCTTCGGCTGGGTCGACGCCGAGGGCCGATTCGACGCGCGCTGGGCCCACACCCAGGCGGAGGAGGCGATCGCGCTCGCGGAGTTCCTGGAGCTCGTCAGCACGAAGCTCGCCGAGCACCCCGGGATGCACGTCTACCACTACGCCGCCTACGAGCGCACGCATCTCCTCTCGATCGCGGCCCGGCACGGCGTCGGCGAGCGCGCGGTCGACGAGCTGCTGCGCCGCGGCGTCCTCGTCGACCTCTACCCCGTCGTGACGGGCGCGCTCCGGGTCGGCGCCCCCTCCTACTCGATCAAGAAGCTCGAGCCGCTCTACATGGGCGAGGAGCTCCGCAGCGGTGTCACGAATGCGGCGGACTCGGTCGACGAGTACGTCGCCTTCCGCGAGGCGCGCGACGCCGGCGACGGCGTGGAGGCCGAGCGGATCCTCGAGGGCATCGCCGACTACAACGCCTACGACTGCCGCTCGATGCTGCGCCTGCGCGACTGGCTGCTCGCGCTGCCCGAGGCGGCGGCGCCGCAGGCCGAAGCCGCCCCGGGACCGGAGCGGGAGCCCTTCGAGGCGAGCGCGCTCGACCTCCGGCTCCAGGAGCTCGGGCAGGGGGCCTCGGAGCGCGGCGACGAGGAGGCGGCGGCCGCCTACCGCCTCGCCGCCGCGGCGATCGACTACCACCGGCGCGAGGCGAAGTCGTTCTGGTGGGAGCACTACGCCCGCCTCGAGCAGCCCGCGGAGGAGTGGCAGGACGCCCGCGGGGTCTTCACGGTCGAGGACGCCGAGGTGCTTCGCGACTGGCATGTCGAGGGCAAGCAGCGCGTCCTCCGGCGCCTCCTTCGGCTCCGCGGCCAGTGGGCGCCGGGCAGCAGCACGCCACGTCCCGGCGGCGACGCATTCCTCCTCTACGCCGATCCGCCGCCGTTCCCGATCCCCGGGCATCGATCCGGGCACCGCGGTGCGCGTCAGGTGCGACTATCGCCCGAGCAGCGCGACCCCGCCGTCGACATCGTCGAGATGCTCCCGCCCGACGCCGAGCCGTGGTCGGCGATGCCGACGCACCTGACGCCCGGGCCACCGCCGCGCGCCGACAGCCTCGTCGCGGCGATCGAGGAATGGGGTGCTCGCCTCGTCGCCGCGGCCCCCGACTGGCCGGACGACGCGATGACGCAGCTGCTGCTCCGGCGCACGGCGGCCGCACCGCTCGAGCCGATGGCTGGGCCCGATGACGCGGCGCGCGCGGTCACGGATTCGCTCCTGGCGATGGACGCCGGCTGGTTCGCGGTCCAGGGCCCGCCCGGCACCGGCAAGACCTACCTTGCGGCCCAGGTCGTCCGACGGCTCATCGAGGAGCACCACTGGTCGATCGGCGTCACGGCGCAGTCGCACAAGGTCATCGAGAACGTGCTCGACGGCATCGTCCTCGACGGCGGCGTCGATCCGGCGCTCGTCGGGAAGAAGCGCGACCCCGATGGCGGGAGCGGGAACTTCGTCGAGCTCCGGGACACCGCATTCATCGGCTTCGCCGCGGCGCATGCCGGCACGGGCTGCGTCATCGGCGGCACCGCCTGGGACCTGACGAATCGCAAACGGGTCGCGGCCGGCCAGTTCGACCTCCTCATCATCGACGAGGCGGGACAGTTCTCGCTCGCCGCGACGATCGCGACGGCGCTGAGCGCGAAGCGGATCCTCCTCCTCGGCGACCCGCAGCAGCTCCCGCAGGTGAGCCAGGGCATCCACCCGGCGCCCGTCGATGGCTCCGCGCTCGGCCACGTGATCGGGCAGGCCGCGGTGCTCCCCGAGGCCTACGGCTACTTCCTCCCGGAGAGCCGGCGCATGGACGCCGCCGTCACGGCGCCGGTCTCACGCCTCGCCTACGAGGGCCGGCTCCGCTCGCACGCCTCGACGGCCGGCCGGGGACTCGCCGGCATCGAGCCGGGGCTGCACCCCGTGCCCGTCGCCCATACCGGCAACTCGACCGCCGCGCCCGAGGAGGCCGCCGCGGTCGTCGAGCTGGTCCGCCGCCATCTCGGGCTGGCCTGGGCAGGGAAGCCCGGCGGCGAGCCCGCCCCGCTCGCCCAGGACGACGTCATCGTCGTGACGCCGTACAACGCGCAGGTCGAGCTGCTCCGCGAGACGCTCGCGGCAGCGGGGCTCGACGGGGTCCCTGTCGGCACGGTCGACAAGTTCCAGGGTCGCGAGGCGGTCATCGCGATCGTGAGCCTCGCTGCCTCGGATGCCGTCGAGGTACCGCGGGGGTTCGACTTCCTCCTCGACCGCAACCGGCTCAACGTCGCGATCTCCCGGGCGAAGTGGGCCGCCTACCTCGTCCACTCCCCGGCGCTCCTCGACCACCTCCCGGGCACGCCGGACGGCGTCGCGACGCTGAGCCGCTTCATCTCCCTCGTCGAGGCCTGAGGGTCGCGCGGGCCACGGGCCGCGGCTCGCGAGCCGACGCGCGACGCGCTGAGTGGCGGGCGATCGACCGAGTGGCGGGCATGCGAGCGCTCGGGCCCGCCATACGACGACGCGCCCGCCATTCGATGACCCGTCGCCTACCATCGCCAGGGTGAGTCGACGCCCCACGCCCGGCAGCATCCCACTGCGCTACGACGACGCGTTCCGCGGGGGCACCACGATGGGCGCCGCCGTCCTCGCGGTGCTCGTCCTCGTCCTCGTCGACGCGGTCGGCGGCCTCGGGCTCGGCACCGCGACGCTCGTGGCGGCGACGTGCGGGGCGGTGAGCCTCGCATTCATTGCGTACCTCGTCTGGACGCACCTCGCCTTCGCCCGGACTTCGCCGGCGTCGGCGGCGCGCATCGGTGCGACGCAGCTCCGCCGCGGCGCGCACCCCATGGCACGAATGCTCGGGCTCGCCAGCACCGAGAGCTGGGCGACCTCCGCGGCCGCCGTCGCCCTGTTGGGCGCGATCGCTGCGGCGATCTACGGCGCCGGGGAGGGTGGCGTGCTGCTCACGGTCGTCGCGCTCATCACGGCGGCGTCGGCGTGGGCGACGGTCGCGGTCGCGTTCGGCCTGCGGTACTTCCGGCTGCACGCGGCAGGCGAGGCCTTCGCCTTCGACCTCGAGGGGGAGCCCGAGTACGGGGACTTCATGTCGTTCGCGCTCATGGTGTCGGCGGCGGGCGCGCTGTCGGGGGCCGCGCCGCGCACCCGGGACGGCCTGCGCGCGGTGCGCACGCACACGGTCATCGCCTTCGTCTTCAACGCGATCGTCGTCGCGATGACCGTCTCGCTCCTCGCGGGCCTCATCGCCGCGCTCGGCACAGCCTGAGCGGCCCACCGGCACAACGGACCACCGTCGCGCGCCGCGGTACGCATCCGCCTCCGCGTCGCCCCGACCCGCTACACTCAGGATTCACTCAGCCAAGCCGGCTGGACAGTGTCGTCGAGCAGGTCAAGGAGCCATGACGTGACGCAGATCGCATCCGAGCGGAAATCCGCACTCAACATCATCCGAGTCGCCCTCGGCGTCGGCGGTGTCGTCGCGCTGCTGCTCGGCGTCCTCATCCTCATCGCCCCGGTCAAGACCGCCGCGGTCGTCGCGGCGATCATCGCGATCTACGCGATCGCGTCCGGCATCATCTACGCGGGTATCGGCATCTTCTCGAAGCAGCTCGGCGGCTGGGCGCGCGTCGGCCACATCGTCCTCGGGGTGCTCTTCGTCGTCGCGGGCGTCATCGCCTTCACCGACCTCAGCAACCTCACGCTCGTGCTCGCGCTCTTCGTGACGATCTTCATCGGCGTCAGCTGGATCATCGAGGGCATCGTGTCGCTCACGCTGCTGAGCCAGGCGGCGTCGAAGGGCTGGACCGTGTTCTACGCGATCGTCAGCATCATCGCGGGTGTGTTCATCCTCCTCGCACCGCTCTTCGCGGCCGCCGTGCTGTGGCTCGTCCTTGCGATCTCGCTCATCGTCCTCGGCGTCGTGCAGGTCATCCGCGCGTTCACCTTCAGGGGCGACGTGGCGCTCTTCGCCGAGTAGTCACGCCGAACGACGGATCGCCCGGGGCCGCATGGTCCCGGGCGATCTCGCGTTGACGGGGGACGGATCCCCACGCATTCATCTGAAGAAGGCGTTCGCCTGACGGGTGTAGAGGAGCGCGATCGCGGCGAGCGAGAGGAGCGCCGTGATGAGCGGCCAGATGACCGCCATGCTGCCGAAGCCCGCGGCGCCCATCGAGTAGATCGCGCCGACGAGCGAGAGCGCGAGCACGATCGTCGTGATGACGCGTGCGATCTGGCTGCGGGCGAAGAGCCCGGCCGAGACGAGCATGGTGAGGATGCCGAGGATGAGCGAGACGATGAGCGAGGCGGTGTGCCCGCCGGTCATCAGCCCGAGGATCGCGCCGAGGGTCGTGAGCGCACCGTCGATGAGGACGATGATCGCGACGACGGTGACGCCGGTGGGTCGTGTACGTGCCATGGGTCAATCCTGCCGTGCGGGCTCGTTCGCGGCGAGCAGCACCGCGAAGACGGCAAACAGGATGGCGATGCCCATGGCGCTCTCCTCGCCGTTCCACGTGCTCGACTGCCACATGGCGAACCATTCGCCGCCGATGATGCCGAGTGCGGCGAAGAGGCCTTCCGCCGCATCACGCCGCGTCGCCCGGGCGCTTCGGCGGTTTGCCGCGGTTGCGGCGCCGGATCTCGCGCGGTGGTCTGCCGCCGAGGAAGGACTCGCCCGCCGCGACGACGAAGCCGTGGCGCAGCGCCTGCCGGCCGACGAGCATGCGGAAGCCCATCTCGTCGCGGTTGCTCAGCGTGAACTCGGCGCGCAGCTCGCGCCCCATGAGCACGAGCGGCAGCCGGACGACGATGCGCTCCTCGACGTGGCCCGAGGAGCTGCGGACCCGCCGCCGGTCGTGGACGGGCCGCTCGACGACGACCTCGTCCTCGTCGGAGTCCTGCCAGGGCCGCACCCTGAATCGCACCCAGTCGGCGCCGTCTCGGCTGAACTCCTCGAGGCCGAATGCGTGGAGCGACGACGTCCTCGCTCCCGTGTCGAGCTTCGCCTTGATCCATGGCACCCCGGCGCCTGGGAGCCGCACCCACTCTCGCCACCCCGCGGCCGTGTATGAATGTGGGTGATCCGTCACACCGCCCATCATGCAGGGGAAGCCGCATGCGTCTCGCCATCCTCTCCCGCGCGCCCCGCGCGTACTCGACCCAGCGGCTGAAGGCCGCGGCGCTCCAGCGCGGTCACGACGCGAAGGTGCTTGACACCCTGCGCTTCGCGATCGACCTGACGGGGCCTGACCCGGATCTGCAGTTCCGCGGCCGCGACCTCAGCGACTACGACGCGATCGTGCCGCGCATCGGCGCCTCGATCACGTATTTCGGCACGGCGGTCGTCCGACAGTTCGAGCAGATGGATGTCTACACGCCGAACACGGCGACGGGGATCTCGAATGCGCGGGACAAGCTCCGGGCGATCCAGCTGCTGTCGCGGCACGGGATCGCGATGCCGGCGACCGCATTCGTCCGGAATCGGGCCGACGTGCGCCCCGCGATCGAGCGGGTCGGGGGCGCGCCCGTCGTCATCAAGCTGCTCGAGGGCACGCAGGGCATCGGCGTCATCCTCGCGCCCGACGCGAAGGTCGCCGAGGCGATCATCGAGACGCTCCACTCGACGAACCAGAACGTGCTCATCCAGCACTTCGTCGAGGAGAGCCGCGGCCGCGACATCCGCGCGCTCGTCGTCGGCGACCGCGTCGTCGCGGCGATGCGGCGCACGGCTCGGGGCGACGAGTTCCGCTCGAACGTCCACCGCGGCGGCACGGTCGCGCCCGTCGAGCTCGACGAGGCCTACGTCGAGGCCGCGGTCCGCTCCGCGCAAGTCATGGGGCTCCGGGTCGCGGGCGTCGACATGCTCGAGGGCGCCGACGGCCCGCTCGTCATGGAGGTGAACTCCTCGCCCGGCCTCCGCGGCATCGAGGAGGCGACGCGGCTCGACGTCGCCGGCGCGATCGTCGACCACATCGCCGAGCGCGTCGCCTTCCCCGAGATCGACGTCCGCCAGCGGCTCAGCGTCTCGACCGGCTACGGCGTCGCGGAGCTCACCGTCCACGCGGGCGCCGACATCATCGGCAAGTCGATCGACGAGTCGGGGCTCCGCGACCGCGACATCACGGTCCTCATGCTGCACCGTGGGCGGGCGGTCGTCCCCAACCCGCGCAAGGGGACGCTCCTCGAGGACGGCGACCGGCTGCTGTGCTTCGGCAAGCTCGACGAGATGCGCGGCATGCTCCCGGAGCGGCGGCGCCGACGGACCCGCGTGCGGCGGCTGCCGAAGCAGGCGATGCCGCCCGAGGCGTGAGCCGGCTCTTCTCGAAACCGGACGCCCCGGGTACGGTTGCTGGGAATCTGCGGCCCCGGCGACGAAGGAGTCATCGAATGGCGGAACTGCTCCGATCGCAGGCGAGCGGCCTGTGGTGGCTCGTGCTGCTGCGCGGGATCCTGCTCGTCCTCCTCGGCGTCGGCGCGCTGCTCCAGCCAGTCCTCGCGGTCGTGGCCTTCACGCTCGTCTTCGGGCTCTACGCGATCATCGACGGCGTCGCGGTCCTCATCGGCGCGATCGCCGCGCGGAAGGCGTACGAGGGCTGGGGCTGGCTCGTCGCCCAGGGCGTGCTCACCGCGATCGCGGGTGTCCTCATCGTCGCGCTGCCGGGTGTCGCGGGGCTCGTCGGCATCTTCGCGGTCCTGTGGTTCCTCGCCATCTCGGCCGTCGCGGGTGGCGTCATGGCGATCGTCGCCGCGAGCCGCGTCCGGGGCGAGTCGCGGACCTGGGGGATCGTGGGCGGCGTCCTCGACATCGTCTTCGGCCTCCTCATCGCGCTCATCGCACTCACCTCGCCGGCGGGCGCGGCGCTCGCGACCGTGTGGGTCGCCGCGATCGGTGCGATCCTCATCGGGGTCGTCCTCATCGTCATGGCGATCCGGTCGCGAAGCGGCGGGCAGGTGTCACGGGGGGCACCGCAGCCGGTCGTGTGATGGTCCGAGCGGGGGGCAGGGCAGATGCGTCAGTTCGAGGTGTGCCGGGCGATCGAGATCGAGGCGCCGCCGGAGCGGGTCCTCGATCTGCTCGCGAGCTTCCGGGAGTGGCGTCGCTGGTCGCCCTTCGAGCAGCAGGACGCCGACCTCGAGCGCGACTATCGCGGCGCCGAGCGCGGCGTCGGCGCCATCTACGACTACCGGGGCAAGCGGTCGGGCGCCGGCACGCTCGAGATCACCGAGGCGGACGATCGGCAGGTCCACGTCCGGGTCGCGTTCCGCAAGCCGTTCAAGACGATCAGCGAGCACGACTTCGTGCTCCGGCCGGAGGGCGACTCGACGCGGGTCACCTGGCGGATGGTCGGGACGCAGAATGCGCTGAGCCGCGTCGTCTTCCCGGCTCAGAAGTTCCTCGGCCCCGTCTTCGACCAGGGCCTCGAGCAGCTCAAGGGCGTCGCCGAGGGCTGAGGCCGCCCCGGCCGCTGCGCGCGAGCCGCGGGCGGGGCGGAGCGCCGCCCTGCTCAGATCCCGACGCGGGCCGGGTGCGTGTAGACGCTGAAGCTCCGACCCCGGCTGAAGCCGACGAGCGTGAGGCCCGAGCGCTCCGCGAGGTCGCGCGAGAGCGAGGAGGGGGCCCCGACGGCGGCGAGCATGGGGATGCCCGCGAGCCGCGCCTTCTGCACGAGCTCGAAGGAGGCCCGGCCCGAGACCTGCAGGACGGTGCCGCGGAGCGGCAGCAGGTCCTGCTGGAGCGCCCAGCCGACGACCTTGTCGACGGCGTTGTGGCGCCCCACGTCCTCCCGGACGACGAGGAGCTCGCCGGCCGCGGTGAAGAGCCCTGCGGCGTGGACCCCGCCGGTCTCGTCGAAGAGGGCCTGCGCCTCGCGGAGCCTGTCCGGCAGCGCCGCGATGACCTCGGGGGCGACGACGGCGTCGTCGTCCTCGAGCGACCAGCGGGCGTCCTTCTCGATCGCGTCGATCGACTCGGTCCCGCAGATGCCGCAGGCCGAGGTCGTCACGGAGTGGCGCGCGGCGGCGTCCGCGGGGGGCGTCGCGCCGGGGGCGAGCTCCGCATTCACCGTGTTGCCGAAGACGGCGCCGGCGACCTGCCCGAGCGAGGCGAGGTGGGCGCGCTCGGTGATGACCCCCTCGCCGACGAGGAATCCCGCGACGAGGTCGAGGTCGTCGCCGGGCGTGCGCATCGTGATCGACCACGACTGGCCGTCGATGCGGATCTCGAGCGGCTCCTCGACCGCGATCACGTCGTCGCGCCGGTCGACCGCGGGGATCGTGTCGGCGCCGTCGAAGCGCACGCGCGTGACCTGCTCAAGGGTCGTCGCACCGGGCATCGGGCATCACCGCCTTTCCGTAGAATGGTGCCACAGCCGGGCTGAGCACGAGCCGCCCGGCGAGGAGGATCAGCATGGCCACGAGGGCGCCGCGCAAGGGCATCGACGAGCGCAAGGTCCGCATCGGCGAACCGAAGCATCACGCGGTCGGGATCCCCGCCGTGACGAACGCGCTCCTCATCGCCGAGCAGCAGATGGGCGTCGCCCGCAGCGTCCAGACCCTGCTCCGGGTCAACCAGAAGGACGGCTTCGACTGCCCCGGCTGCGCCTGGCCCGAGGCCGACCACCGCCACATCGCGGAGTTCTGCGAGAACGGCGCCAAGGCGGTCGCGGAGGAGGCGACGACGCGGCGCGTCGGCCGCGCATTCTTCGAGCAGCACTCGATCGCCGATCTCGCGGAGCAGGACGAGTACTGGCTCGGCCAGCAGGGCCGACTCACCGAGCCGATGCTCCTCGAGGAGGGGGCGACGCACTACCGCCCGATCGGCTGGGACGAGGCGATCCGCGAGGTCGCCGAGCGGCTCAGGGCGCTCGACGACCCGGACGAGGCGGTCTTCTACACCTCGGGCCGTGCGAGCAACGAGTCGGCGTTCCTCTACCAGCTGCTCATCCGCGGCCTCGGGACGAACAACCTCCCCGACTGCTCGAACATGTGCCACGAGTCCTCGGGCTCCGCGCTGACCGAGACGCTCGGGATCGGCAAGGGCACCGTGACGCTCGAGGACGTCTGGGACGCCGAGCTCATCATCGTCGCGGGCCAGAACCCCGGCACGAACCACCCCCGCATGCTCTCCGCGCTCGAGAAGGCGAAGACGCGCGGCGCGAAGGTCGTCGCCGTCAACCCGCTGCCCGAGGCGGGCCTCATTCGCTTCCACAACCCGCAGACCGTCAAGGGCATGACGGTCGGCGAGAAGATGGCCGACGAGTTCCTCCAGGTCCGTCTCGGCGGCGACCAGGCGCTCTTCCAGGCGCTCGGCAAGTATCTCCTCGAGCAGGACCGGAGCCGCGGCGGGATCGTCGACCGCGCATTCATCGCGGAGCACACCGACGGCTTCGAGGCGTACGAGGCCCAGGTCGCCGAGCTCGACTGGGCGGACGTGTACGCCGCGACGGGCCTCCCGCAGCAGCAGATCGAGCGGCTCGGCGAGATGCTCATCGAGTCGAAGAAGACGATCGTGTGCTGGGCGATGGGCCTCACGCAGCACAAGCACTCCGTCCCGACGCTCCGCGACGTCGTCAACCTGCTCCTCATCCAGGGCAACATGGGCCGGCCCGGCGCCGGCGTCTGCCCCGTCCGCGGCCACTCGAACGTGCAGGGCGACCGCACGGTCGGGATCTACGAGAAGCCCTCGGAGGCCTTCCTCGAGGCGCTCGACGCCGAGTTCGGCTTCCGCGCCCCCCGCGAGCACGGCTACGACGCGGTCGAGGCGATCCGGGCGATGCGCGACGGCAAGGTCCGATTCTTCATGGCGCTCGGCGGCAACTTCATCTCCGCGACCCCCGACACGGAGGTCGTCGAGGCAGGAATGCGCGGAGTCGACTTCACCGTCCAGGTCTCGACGAAGCTCAACCGCTCGCACGTCGTCACGGGCAAGCGGGCGCTCATCCTCCCCGTGCTCGGCCGCACCGATCGCGACCGCCGCCGCGGCGCGGACGGCCAGGTGCGCGAGCAGCGCGTCACCGTCGAGGACTCGATGGGCGCCGTCCACGCCTCGCGCGGCCGACTCCAGCCGCCCGCCGAGGACCTGCTGAGCGAGGTCGCGATCGTCGCCCGCATCGCCGAGCTGCTCTTCGAGGGCCGGCCCAACGCGCCGAGGGCGGACTGGAAGACGCTCGAGGGCGACTACGCGGAGATCCGCAAGCACATCGAGGCGGTCGTGCCCGGCTTCGACGACTACGAGGCCCGGGTCGCGAAGGGCGGGACGCTCATGCTGCCGAACGGCCCGCGCGACGGCCGCCGCTTCGCGACCGCGACCGGCAAGGCGCGCTTCACGGCGAACGAGCTCGAGTACCCGCGCATCCCGAGCGGTCGCCTGCTGCTCCAGACGCTGCGCTCGCACGACCAGTACAACACGACGATCTACGGCAAGGACGACCGCTACCGCGGCATCAAGGGGGGCCGCCGCGTCGTCCTCCTCCACCCGCGCGACATCGCCGAGGCGGGCGTCGCCGACGGCGAGATCGTCGACCTCGTGAGCGAGTGGGTCGCCCCCGACGGGCACGTCGAGGAGCGCTGGGCGCGCGAGTTCCGGGTCGTCGAGTACGACACCCCGTACCGGAACGCCGCCGCCTACTACCCCGAGACGAATGTGCTCGTCCCGCTCGACTCGACGGCGGACGTCTCGAACACGCCCGCCTCGAAGGGGGTCATCGTCCGGGTCGTCAAGCGCGCGGCCTGAGCCGCGTACCCGAAATCAGGCAGCCCGCGTACGGTAGTGGCTATGCCCGCCGTCCGGATCGCCCGAGTCGTCGACGAGCCGCTCGATCTCGCTGAGCACCTCGCCGCCGTCACGCACGCCGGTGCGGGGGCGGTCGCGAGCTTCCTCGGCACGGTCCGTCGCGCGGACCCCGATGCCGCGGGCGAGGTCGTCGCGCTCGAGTACACGGCCCACCCCGACGTCGAGGCGACGCTGCGGCGCATCGCGGGCGAGGTCGCCGCGGCGACCGCCGAGCGGCTCGACGCCGACGACGAGGTGCGGATCGCCGTCTCGCACCGCATCGGCCGGCTCGAGGTCGGCGAGGCCGCCGTCGTCATCGCCGTGTCGACGGGGCACCGCGCCGCCGCCTTCGAGGCGTGCCGCGCGGTCATCGAGCAGGTCAAGGCCGAGCTGCCCGTCTGGAAGCGGCAGCTCGAGGCCGACGGCTCGACCGCGTGGAAAGGCATCGGGGGATGACGATCGCCGAGCTGCCGACGCCGACCGTCGGCGCACCGGGGGCGATGGCGCTGCCCGCGCTCGGCGCTCCCGCAGTGCTCGCCGCACCCCCGGAGGAGGCGCCGGCGACGCGGGTCGAGACGCCGCGCATTCCTGGCGATCTCCCGACCTCGCTCGTCGACCGCTTCGGCCGCGTCCACCGGGACTTGCGGATCTCGCTGACCGACCGCTGCTCGCTGCGCTGCACCTATTGCATGCCAGCCGACGGGGTGCCGTGGATCGCGAAGGACAACATCCTCACGACCGATGAGCTCGTCCGCGTCGCCGAGGTCGCCGCATCGCTCGGGATCACCGAGGCCCGGCTCACGGGGGGCGAGCCGCTCCTGCGCCGCGATGTCGTCGAGGTCGTCCGGCGCATGGTCGGCCTCGGCCTCGAGGTGTCCCTCACGACGAACGGCCTCGCCCTCGGCAAGCTCGCCGAGCCGCTCCGCGAGGCGGGGCTCACCCGGCTCAACATCTCGATCGACACGCTGCGGCGCGAGCGCTTCGCCGCCCTGACCCGGCGCGATCGGCTCGACGACGTCTTCGCGGGGATCGACGCCGCGCTCGCGGCCGGCTTCGACCCCGTCAAGCTCAACGCGGTGCCGATGCGCGGCGTCAACGACGACGAGTTCGTCGACCTGCTCCGCTACGCGATCGACGTCGGCGCGCACCTCCGTTTCATCGAGCAGATGCCGCTCGACGCCGGCCACACCTGGGACCGCGCGCAGATGGTCACGGGGCAGGAGATCCACGACCAGCTCGCGGCAGCCTTCACCCTGACGCCCGTCGGCGAGCGCGGCTCGAGCCCCGCGGAGCTCTTCGCCGTCGACGGCGGGCCCGCGACCGTCGGCATCATCGCGAGCGTCACGCAGCCGTTCTGCGGCGCGTGCGACCGGGTGCGCCTCACGGCCGACGGGCAGATCCGCAACTGCCTCTTCGCCCGCGAGGAGTCGGACCTCATGCCGGTGCTGCGGGGCGGGGTCGCGCCGCTCGACTCGCCCGCGACCGCCCGGCGCATCGCCGAGATCCTCATCCACTCGATCGCCGGGAAGCGCGCGGGTCACGGCATCGACGAGCCGGGCTTCCTCCAGCCGCAGCGGCCGATGTCCGCGATCGGCGGCTGAGCGGCGCACTGCTCCGCCGGAATTCAGGAACTCCGGCGGGGATGTCCGGCAGGTACCGAGTCCGCCGCCGGAAGTCCTGAATTACGGCAGGCCAAGGGGTCGCGGTCGGCTCAGCCGCCGGCGAAGGGCGGCAGGACGTCGACGACCGTGTCGGCGTCGAGCTCGGTCGCCGAGTCCTCCCGACGGGAACCGGCGACGAGCACGGCGCAGCGCGGGAGGATCGCCGCGAGCCCGGGATGGTCGGCGCTGAGCCCCGCCCGGAGCTCCGCGAGCGTGCGCTCGGCGCGCTGCTCCTCGGCGACGCCGGCCGCCTCCTCGGCCGCCGCGAAGTAGCGGACTCGGGCCATCAGCGATCCCCTCCCTCGGATCCGTCCGCCCGCTCGTGCGCGCGAGCCGCCTCGGCGAGCTCCCCGATGAGCGCCTCGACGTCCGCGCCCGTGCCGCCCCGGGTCCCCGCGACGAGCCCCGCGACGAATGCGGTGATCGGCGCCGCCGGACGCGCGACGGCGTGCGCGGCGACCCCCGCGAGTCGGAGCACGGCATCGGCGGGGAGCTGCTCCGCGGCGAGCCCATAGCGCTCGCGGAGCACGGCGACCCACTCCGGGATGCCGTCTGGGAGCGAAGAATCGGACATGGGCTCATCCTCGCATGGCTCGCGGCGGGCCGCACTCGGCCCCGGTCGCGGCGCTCCGCGCGGGCGCCGCCGCACCCGTGGGCTCGCCCCGCGTAGCGTAGGGACATGCGCGCCACGGTCATCACCGTCTCGAATCGCTCCTCGCGCGGGGAGCGCCCCGACACGAGCGGCCCGATCGCGGTCGCCGCGCTCGAGGCCGCGGGCTGGGAGGTCGGGACGGACCTCATCCCCGATGGCGCGGCCGAGGTCGAGGCCGCGCTGCGCCGCGCCCTCGCGGCGGGCTCGCGGCTCATCGTCACCTCGGGCGGCACGGGCGTCACCCCGCAGGACCGGACGCCGGAGGGGACGGCGCCCGTCATCGACCTCGCACTGCCGGGCGTCGCCGAGGAGATCCGCCGGCGCGGCGCCTCAGCGGTCCCGACCGCCGTGCTCTCGAGGGGCCTCGCCGGGATGGCCTCGTCGGAGGCGGGCGGCGCGCTCATCGTCAACCTGCCCGGCTCACCCGGCGGGGTGCGCGACGGCATCGAGGTCGTCCTCGGGCTCGCGCGGCACGCGATCGAGCAGCACGCCGGCGGGGACCACTGATCGGACTCCGGTGGGCGCGCAGCCCGTCCGGCTCAGTCCGGTGAGGGCGTCGCCCGCTTCGCCGCGTCGTAGTCGTCCCACGTGTCGACGTCCGCGATGACCTCGGCGGCGACGGCGACGCGCGCGAGGTCGAGCCGACCCGTGACCGCGCGGAGCGGGGCGCCGCCCGGCCCGTCCGGCAGCGCGGCGAGGGCGTCGCGGAGCGCGGCGACGCGGTAGCGGCCCGCGAGCCACTGCTCGCGACCGGCGGGGTCGACGAGCACGAGCCCGTCGGGTCCGCCGCGCGCACACCCGAGCGCCGCGACGACGGCCCCGGGGCGGACCAGGTCGCCCGCGAGCACGACGACCTCGTGGGCGTCGAGCAGCGCGAGCCCGGCGGCGAGCGCCGCCGTCGGGCCGCCACCCGTCTCCTGGCCGACGTGGACGACGGGCGCGAGCCCCGCATTCCTCGCCGCCGCGATCGCCCGATCCCGGAGCGTCGATCCCGCGAGCGCGAGCCCCGGCTTGTCGACGCCGCCCATCCGCGTGCCCGCGCCGCCGGCGATGATGATCGCGGCGACGTGCCCCGTGCGTGGGTCACTCACCTGGACGCGACCAGTCCCCGGACTTGCCGCCCGTCTTCGCGACGATCCGGATCGCATCGAGCGAGGTCGCCTTGTCGAGCGCCTTGACCATGTCGACGACCGCGAGCCCCGCGACGGCGACCGCCGTGATCGCCTCCATCTCGACACCCGTGCGGTCCGCGGTGCGGACGGTCGCCTCGATCGCGACGCCGTCGTCCCGGATGTCGAGGTCGATGACGACCCCGTGCACCCCGATGACGTGCGCGAGCGGGAGGAGGTCCGGGACGCGCTTGGCCGCGGCGATGCCCGCGACCCGGGCGACGGCGAGCACATCGCCCTTCGGCACGGTGCCGTCGCGGAGGGCCGCGACGACCCGGGCCGAGCACCTGACGAGACCGCGGGCCGTTGCCGAGCGCACGGTCGGCTGCTTCGCCGTGACATCGACCATGCGCGCGTGCCCGCGCTCGTCGAGATGGGTGAATGCGTCGTGTCGCTCCGTCACGCCACCAGCATCTCACCGACGGCGCGCCCGCCGCCCCGGCTCAGGACATGACGAAGTACGACGCGGCCATGCCGGCGGCGATCGCCGCGCCGAGCAGCAGCTCGGTGCGCGGCGGGAGCGCCTGCCCGGGGCGGGCCTCGCGGGGCGCCGCGCGGAGCTGGGCGAGGAACCGGACCGCGGCGACGACGAACATCGCCGCGAAGGCGAACGTCACACCGGTCACCCAGAGGGGGAGGTCCCAGAGCGGCGGGATCGTCCCCGCGCCCGGCGCCGGAGCCGAGGCGCCATGGTGGTGCCCGTCGAGGAACTCGACCGTGGGCGCCGCGACCCCAGGCGCGGCGGCGTGGAGCTGCGCCATGAGCACGACCATCCAGGCCATGCCGAGCATCATCGCCGCGTGGTACCAGCCGATGAGCCGCCTCGCGCGGCGGCCGGCGCCCGGCCCGACCGGGACACCGGGACGGCCGAGCGCCACGGCGATGTACCCGGCCGCCATGAGCGCGAAGAGCCCGATCCACACCGCATCGGGGACCGCCATGAAGGCGGGCCACGGCATGAGCGCCATCGCCGCGAGCATGACGACATGCGCGAGGTAGGAAGCGCGGTCGATCGACCGACGCGCGCGGATCGCGCCGACCCCCGAGATGACCGTCAGTGCCGCGAACCACGCCGTGAATGCCCACGCGAGGCCCTCATTGGCGATCACGGCCGCAGTCTAGCCTCGCGCATTCCTCACAGGGCAGCGGGCTCCGGTGGCGGCCCGAGTCCGCGCGACCACAGGGCGGCTCGGAGCTTGTTCCCGCGCATCGACAGGCCGCGCGAGCCCGTCGGCGAGACCATCGCGCTCGTCGCCTCGGGGGTCCGTGCGGCGCGCTGGAGCGCACGGGCGAGCTCGCTCGTCGTGTCGCGCGCGAGCGTCGTCGCCGACCAGTGGCCCGTCACGGGCGTGCCCGCGACATGGAGTCGCACGAGGTCGCGACCCGGCTCCGCCGCCGGCCGGCCCTCCGCGACGAGCCTCGGGGCGACGACGTGGGCGAGCGCGAGCATGATGCCCTCACCGCTCGCGACGGCGGCGAGCGCGTCGTTCTCGCTCGTCAGCTCGACGGCGTCCGGCAGCTCCGAGAGCCCGCCGAACCATCGTCCCTCCTCGGTCTCCGGCTCGAAGGTGCCCGGGCCGCAGAACCACGGCACGGCGAGCAGCTCGCTCAGCGGGATCGGTCCGACGTGCCGGGCGAGGCGGTGGTGCATCGACGCGACGACGATGCGCTGGTACCGCAGGAACGGCGCGACGCTGAGCCCGCGGCTGCGCGCCGGCGGCGGCTGCGCCCCGAGCGCGATGTCGTAGACCCGCTCGGCGAGGAGCCGAGGGATGTCGACGGCGCTCTCGACGATGACGTCGATCGTCGTCGGGGGGATCGAGGTGCCGAAGAGGTCGATGAGCCGGCCGGCGGCGTGCTCGGCGAAGGACGCCGTCGCGAGCACGTGCAGCTCCCGGGCGCTCGCCGCAGCGTGCTTGACGTCCCGGCGCACCTCCTGAGCGAGCGCGGTGATCCGAGCCGCGCGCTCGGCGAGGATCCGGCCGCCGGGAGTCAGGATGACGCCGCCGCGGCCGCGGACGATGAGCTCGTCACCGAACTCGAGCCGCAGCGCGGCGACCGTCTGCGAGACCGCGGCGTCGCTCACGCCGAGCGCCTCGGCGGCCGCGCGCAGCGAGCCGAGGTTCGCCACCGCCGTGAAGGTGCGGAGCTGATTCAAGGTGAACGCCATCGTCCTTAACCTTTTGCTTAAGTCCTCGTTGACACCTTACGCAGTCCGGGCGATGGTGGTGCCGATCGCCACAACGCCGTGGCGCTTCCTCTCTTGCGGAAGGGGGAATCGTGCAGATCTCTGCGCCATTCGATTACGCGAGGGCGACGAGCGTCGAAGACGCCATCGCGCTCCTCGACCGATTCGGGGAGGAGTCGCGGGTCATCGCCGGCGGGCACAGCCTGCTGCCGATGATGAAGCTCAGGCTCGCCCGCCCCGAAGCGCTCGTCGACATCAACGAGCTCGCCGAGCTGAGCTTCGTCGTCGAGGAGGGCGACAGGGTCAGGATCGGCGCGATGACTCGCCACGTGCAGCTCATCGACTCGCCCGTCCTGAAGCAGCGGTTCCCGATCTTCCAGGACGCCGGCCGGGTCATCGCCGACCCGCTCGTGCGCAACCGCGGGACGATCGGCGGCTCGCTCTGCCAGGCCGACCCCGGCGAGGACCTCACCGCCGTGTGCATCGTCCTCGACGCGACCGTCGTGCTGCGAGGGCCGAACGGCGAGCGCACGCTGACGATGGCGGAGTTCCACCGCGGACCCTACGAGACGGCCGCCGAGCACAACGAGCTCCTGCTCGAGGTGCGCATCCCCGTCCGGCCGCGCTCCGGCAGCGCCTACGAGAAGGTCGAGCGCCGGGTCGGCGATTACGCCGTCGCGGCGGCCGGCGCCGCCGTCACGCTCGGCCCCGACGACACGATCGCCGAGATCGGCATCGGCCTCGCCGCCGTCGGACTCGACAGTCGCCCGACGGAGGCTGAAGCGGTGCTGCGCGGGCAAGCGCCGAGCGATGAGCTCATCGCTCGCGCGGCGCAGCTCACGGCGGCAGCCGTGGAGCCGGTCGACGACCTCCGCGGGACCGCGGAGTACAAGCGGTACCTGGCGGAGGAACTGACGAAGCGAGTCATCGCGCGATCCATCGCGCGGGCGAAGGGAATGCAGGCATGACGCACATCTCCGTCGAGATCAACGGCCGCCAGGTCGAGCGCGACGTCGACCCACGGGTCCTGCTCGTGCACTTCCTGCGCGACGACCTCGGGATGACCGGGACGCACTGGGGCTGCGACACGACGAACTGCGGGACCTGCACCGTCCTGCTCGACGGCCAGCCGGTCAAGTCGTGCACGGTCCTCGCGGTCATGGCCGATGGCCACGCCGTCCGCACGGTCGAGGGGCTCGAGGTCGACGGGGTCCTCGACCCCATCCAGCAGGGCTTCATGGAGGAGCACGGGCTCCAGTGCGGCTTCTGCACGCCCGGCATGCTCATGACGGGACGGGCGCTGCTCGACTCGAACCCGCACCCGACCGAGGGAGAGATCCGCGAGGCGATCTCCGGGCAGATCTGCCGGTGCACCGGTTACGCGACGATCGTCCGCTCCGTGCAGTGGGCGGCCGATCACGCGGCAGGCATCACGAACGGCCAGGCCGAGCCCCAAGCGGCCAGTCAGGAGGCGTCAGCATGACCATCATCGACCAGCCGCGCACGAAGCACCACGACGCTGCGGACTTCGGTGCGGAGCACGGCCGCGACCACGCGCACAACGCCGCGGCGGACGACCCGCATCGCCCGCTCGGCTTCGGCCGGCTGCAGCGCAAGGAGGACCCGAGGTTCGTCCGCGGGCAGGGCAACTACACCGACGACATCCAGCTGCCGGGCATGCTCCACGGCGCGATCCTGCGGGCGCCCGTCGCGCACGCCAAGATCAACTCGATCGACACGAGCGCCGCACAGGCGCACCCCGGTGTCGTCGCCGTGATCACGGCGAAGGACCTCGAGCCGCTCAAGCTCGCCTGGATGCCGACGCTCTCCTATGACGTGCAGGCCGTCCTCGCGAGCGACAAGGTCCGCTTCCAGGGCCAGGAGGTCGCATTCGTCATCGCGGAGGACCGCTACGCCGCGCGCGACGCGCTCGAGCTCATCGACGTCGACTACGACGTGCTCCCCGTCGTGCACGACGCGAGGAAGGCGCTCGACCCCGATGCCCCCGTCATCCGCGACGACCTCGAGGGGCGCACGGACAACCGCATCGGTGACTGGGAGTGCGGCGACCGCGAGGCCTGGGAGGCGGTCAAGGCCAAGGCCGACATCGTCATCAAGCAGGAGATCGTCTACCCGCGCGTGCATCCCGCGCCGATGGAGACCTGCGGCGCGGTCGCGGACTTCAACCGCGTCTCCGGCGAACTGACGCTCTATGTGACCTCGCAGGCGCCGCACGCCCACCGGACCGTCTTCGCGCTCGTCGCGGGGCTGCCCGAGCACAAGATCAACCTCATCTCGCCGGACGTCGGCGGCGGTTTCGGCAACAAGGTGCCCGTCTACCCCGGCTACGTCCTCGCGACCGTCGGTTCGATCGTGACCGGGAAGCCGGTCAAGTGGATGGAGGACCGCAGCGAGAACCTCATGTCGACGGGCTTCGCGCGCGACTACATCATGCAGGGCGAGCTCGCGATGACGAAGGACGGCAAGCTCCTCGGGCTCCACGCCGACGTCCTCGCGGACCACGGCGCCTTCAACGCGACGGCGCAGCCGACCAAGTACCCGGCCGGCTTCTTCAACCTCTTCCCCGGCAGCTATACGTGGGAGGCGGTGTACGGGAAGGTCACCTCCGTCTACACGAACAAGGCGCCGGGCGGCGTCGCCTACGCCTGCTCGTTCCGGGTGACGGAGGCGGTGTACCTCGTCGAGCGCATGGTCGACCGCGCCGCGATCGAGATCGGCATGGACCCTGCGGAGCTCCGGCTCAAGAACTTCATCAAGCCCGAGCAGTTCCCGTACGACAACAAGGCCGGCTTCGAGTACGACTCGGGTCGCTACGAGGAGACGATGCGGCACGCGATGCAGCTCATCGGCTACGAGGAGCTCCGGAAGGAGCAGGCCGAGAAGCGGGCCCGGGGCGAGCTCATGGGCATCGGCATCTCCTTCTTCACGGAAGGGGTCGGCGCGGGACCGCGCAAGCACATGGACATCCTCGGACTCGGGATGGCCGACGGCGCCGAGCTGCGCGTCCACCCCACCGGCAAGGCCGTGCTCAGGATCTCCGTCCAGACCCAGGGCCAGGCCCACGAGACGACCTTCGCGCAGATCGTCGCCGAGGAGCTCGGGATCCCGCCCGAGGACATCGACGTCATCCACGGCGACACGCGGAACACGCCCTACGGGCTCGGCACCTACGGCAGCCGCTCGACCCCCGTGTCGGGTGCCGCGACGGCGCTCGTCGCCCGCAAGATCCGGGACAAGGCGAAGCTCGTCGCCGCCGCGATGCTCGAGGTGAGTCCCGACGACCTCGAATGGGAGAAGGGGCGCTGGTTCGTCAAGGGCGACCCGACGGCGGGCAAGACGATCCAGGAGGTCGCCTTCGCCGTCCACGGCACGATGACGCTGCCGGACGGCGTCGACGGCAACCTCGATGCCGAGGTCACCTACGACCCGCCGAACCTCACGTACCCCTACGGCGCCTACTTCTGCGTGACCGACATCGACCCCGGAACGGGCAAGGTCACCGTCCGGCGCTTCCTCGCCGTCGACGACTGCGGCACGCGGATCAACCCCATGGTCATCGAGGGGCAGGTCCACGGCGGGCTCACCGACGGTGTCGGGATGGCGCTCATGGAGTTCATCGGCTTCGACGAGCAGGGCAACTGCCTCGGCGGCTCCTTCATGGACTACCTCATCCCCTCCGCGATGGAGGTGCCCGACTGGGAGACCGGATTCACGGTCACTCCCTCGCCGCACCACCCCATCGGAGCGAAGGGGATCGGCGAGTCGGCGACCGTGGGCTCGCCCCCCGCGATCATCAACTCGGTCATCGACGCGCTGCGCCCGTACGGGGTCACGGCGATCGACATGCCCGCGACCCCGAACCGGGTCTGGGACGCGATGAACGGCCGAGCGACTCCGCCGGTGTGACCGGGACCTGACGTCACACGGTGAGGCAAGGGGTCGACGCTAAGGAGGAAGTCGTGGTCGCGAACGAAACGGTCGTCGCACGCGAGCGGGAGCTCGAGCGCGAGCGGCAGGCGTTCGTGCGCGCGACCGTCGTGCGGACCGAGCGGCCGACGAGCGCTCGCGCGGGCGACACGGCCGTCGTCGATGCGCTCGGCACCATCACGGGCTTCGTCGGGGGCACCTGCGTCGAGTCGTCGGTCCGCGAGTACAGCCTCCAGGTGCTCGACCGGGCCGAGCCGCTGCTGCTCCAGGTCCGGCCGGGCGAGCCGGGAGCGCAGGAGCTCGACGGCGCCGTCGAGGTGCACAACCCCTGCCTGTCGGGAGGCTCCGTGGACATCTTCCTCGAGCCGGTCGTCCCGGCGCCGCACGTCGTCGTCGTCGGGGGGCACCCGATCGCTCGCGCGCTCGACCGGCTCGGCGCCGCCCTCGGCTACCGGATGGAGCTCGTCGAGGGGGAGTCCTGGGAGCCGGCCGAGGGCGTCGCGGCCGTCATCGTCGCGGCCCACGGCCACGGCGAGGAGTCGGCGCTCGAGAAGGCGCTGCGCGCCGACGTGCCGTACATCGGCCTCGTCGCGAGCGGGAAGCGCGGCCCGGCCGTCGTCGCCTCGCTCGAGGTCGACGACGCGCTCAAGGCCAGAGTCCGGACGCCCGCCGGGCTCAAGCTCGGCGGCGACCGCCCCGAGGAGATCGCGCTCGGCGTGCTCGCCGAGCTCGTCCAGGCGCGCGCGTCCGGCGGCGGCGTCGCGGTGTCGCACGCGAGGGGCGGCGTCGCCGACCACGATGCGCCGCACGAGTACCACCCGCCGGCCGGGCCGAGAGCCGACGGCCCCGTCACGGCGATCGACCCCGTCTGCCACATGACGGTCATCGCGGCGCCGCCGACCCTCCACGAGGCGTACGAGGGACAGTCGATCTGGTTCTGCGGCGAGGGCTGTCGCCGCGCATTCCTCAAGGATCCGAAGTCCTATGCCGTCAGCGCCTGAGCCCAGACTCGCCGCCGTCGTCCTCGCGGCGGGAAGCTCGAGTCGGCTCGGGCGGCCCAAGCAGCTGCTTCCCTTCGGCGACGGCGTCCTGCTCGACGTCGTGCTCGACCTCGTCCGCGAGGCGAGCTTCGAGCAGCGCATCGTGACGCTCGGCGGCGCCGCCGAGGAGGTCAGGGCCGCGGTCGACCTGAGCGGCTTCGACGTCGTCGTCAACGACGACTTCCGGACGGGATGCTCCTCATCCATCAGCGCCGCGATCGCCGCCGTCGACCCCGACATCGAGGGGATCGTGCTCCTCCTCGGCGATCAGCCCATGATGCGGGCGGCGACGATCGACGCCGTCGTGGCGGGCAGGGGCGGCGCACCCATCGCGGTCGCGCGATACCGCGACGGGATCGGGCACCCATTCGTGCTCAGCCGCGCGACGTTCCCCGCGCTGAGCGCGCTGCACGGCGACCGCGGCGTGTGGAAGCTCATCGAGCGGCTCGGGACCGCCGTCGCCCGCGTCGACGTGGCGGGCGGGATGCCGGCGGACGTCGACACCGAGGCCGACTACCAGGCGCTCCTCGCCGCCGCATCGGGGTCGGCATGAGGGCAGACCGTGCGACCGCGGCCGTCGAGCAGCTCATCCCGGACGCCGCGGCGCTCACCGCCGCGCTCGACAGCATCGACTACATCGTCGACGAGGGACTCGCGACCGCGCTCTTCCTCGCGATCCGACTGCGGCGACCGCTCCTCCTCGAGGGCGAGGCCGGCGTCGGCAAGACCTCGGCGGCGAAAGCCATCGCGACGATCCTCGGCACACCCGTCTACCGGTTGCAGTGCTACGAGGGCATCGACGCCGGCGAGGCGATCTACGAGTGGAACTACCAGCGGCAGCTGCTCGCCATCCGCCTCGCCGACGGGCGTCATGAGCGCGTCGAGGAGGACGGGCTCTTCTCGTCCGAGTACCTGCTGCGGCGTCCGATCCTGCAGGCGATCGAGTACCCCGGGCCGAGGCCCGCCGTGCTCCTGCTCGACGAGATCGACCGCGCCGACGCGGAGTTCGAGGCGTTCACCTTCGAGGCGCTCGCGGAGGGCGCCGTCACGATCCCGGAGCTCGGCACGATCACCGCCGATGTCGCCCCCATCGTCGTCCTCACCTCGAATCGCACGCGCGAACTCCACGACGCGCTCACCCGACGCTGCATCTACCACTGGATCGACTTCCCCGAGCCGGAGCGGGTCCTCGAGATCGTCCGACGCCGGGTCGCCGGAGCCGCCCCGGAGCTCGTGCTCCAGGCGACCGAGAGCGTCGGCCGGCTGCGCGACCTCGACCTCGTCAAACCGCCGGGCGTCGCCGAGCTCATCGACTGGGTCAGCGCGCTGACGATGCTCGGCGTCAACCGGATCGATGCGACGACCGCCTCGCTCACCTGGGGCGCGGTCATCAAGAACCGGGACGACCTCGACCTCGTCGCCGGGAAGGACGCCGCCGCGCTGGTGGGTGCCGATGGCTGAGCTCCTCGAACGCGACTACCGGGTCGAGCCAGCCGCATTCGCGACCGCCTTCGCGCACGCGCTCCGTACCGGGGGGCTCCCGACCGCGCCGGAGCGCGCCGCATGGTTCGTCGACGCGCTGCGACTCATTCCGCCGACGACCAGGACGGAGCTGTACTGGGCGGCGCGAGCGATCTTCGTGACCGAGCAACGGCAGCTCGCGAGCTTCGACCGGGTGTTCACGGCGGTCTTCGGCGGTGACGCCGACTGGGCCGACTACCGCGGCGCCGAGCCCTCGCCGGACCTCGACGCGGTCCGGCGGCGCACGACGGCCGCGGAGGACGGGCCGCGCCCGCCCGCGGCACCCCAGACGGACGGGCCGGCCGTCCCGCGACCGGCGGGCGGCGGCGACGCGGGGCGCGAGGACGCCGATGACGGGGGCGAGACGCTCATGATGGCCGCGAGCCACGAGGAGCGGCTGCACGACACCTCCTTCGCCGAGCTGACCGAGGCGGAGACCGCCGACATCCGGCAGCTCGTCGCCGCGCTCGCCGTGCGGCCGCCGCTGCGCCCCGCCCGGCGCAGCAGGTCCGTGCCGAGCGGCCGCCGCATCGACCTGCGCCGGACGATCCGCGCCGCGCGCCGCACGGGCGGCGACCCGATCAGGACCCTGCGGTCGAGCCCGACCCTGCGCCCGCGCCGAATCGTCCTGCTCGCCGACGTCTCGGCCTCGATGGAGCCCTACACGCGCGTCTTCCTCTCCCTCATGCAGGGACTCGTCGCCGGGCAGGGCGCCGAGGCATTCGTCTTCGCGACCCGGCTGACCCGGCTGACGAGACAGCTCGCCGCCGGCGACGCCGACCGCGCGCTCGCGGCCGCCGCCGCGGAATCGAGCGACTGGTCGAGCGGGACGCGGATCGCGGCGAGTCTCCGCGCATTCATCGATGATCACGGGCGCCGCGGGCTCGCACGCGGAGCGGTCGTCGTCATCCTCTCGGACGGCTGGTCGCAGGACGACCCGGGGGAGATCGCCGAGCAGATGCGCCGACTCTCGCGGCTCGCGCACCGCATCATCTGGGTGAACCCCAGGAAGGCGGCAGCGGGATTCGCGCCGCTCGCGGGCGGCATGGCCGCCGCACTCCCGTACGCCGACGCCTTCGTCAGCGGCCACAGCTTCACGGCGCTGGGCGAGCTCGTCCGCGCGCTGGGAGACGACCACCGTATGCCGAGTAGGAGATGAGGAACGATTCATGGAACTGGTTGCGGACTTCGAGGTCCAGGCGCCGATCGACGTCGTCTGGAACACCGTCATGGATGACCTGGCGCGCACGGCGACCGTCATCCCCGGTGCGGAGGTGACCGAGCGGGTCTCCGACACCGTCGTCAAGGGGCTCGTCAAGATCAAGGTCGGCCCGCTGTCGATGCAGTACCGCGGGCAGGTCGAGCTCGTCTCGAAGGACGACGCGAATCACGTCGCGGTCCTCAAGGGCAAGGCGCTCGAGAAGGCGGGCCAGGGCTCCGCCGACGGGACCGCGACGATCTCGCTCACCGCCGACGGCGACACGACGCGGGGGACGCTCAAGGCCGAGATCGGCCTGTCCGGACGGGTCGCGGCGATGGGCAAGGGCGTCATCGACGGCGTCACGAAGCAGATGGTGCCCGTCGTCGTGCAGAACATCGAGACGCTCATCGCCGGCGGCGACACCTCCGGCAACTCCGAGACGGCGGGCGGGGCGATCGACGGGCTCGCGGTCGCGAGGGGCGTCATCGGCTCGATGTTCCACCGCGACAAGAAGTCCGCCGACCCGAAGGCCGACCCCGCGGCACCGCAGGAGTAGCCGTGCGCGATGTCCTCGACACGCTGCTCGAGGCCTGGCGATCGGGGCAGACCGTCGGCCTCGGCACGGTCGTGCGCACGTTCAAATCGGCCCCTCGCGACCCGGGGGCGGCCATGCTCGTCACGGTCGACGGCCAGGCCGCCGGTTCGGTGTCGGGCGGCTGCGTCGAGGGGGCCGTGTACGAGCTCGCGAGCGAGGCGCTCGATGGGGCGGCGCCCGTCCTCGAGCGGTTCGGGATCAGCGACGACGACGCCTTCGCCGTCGGGCTGACGTGCGGCGGGGTCCTCGACGTCTTCGTCGAGCCGGTGAATCGCGAGACCTTTCCGGAGCTCGAGCAGGTCGCCGACGACATCGAGGCCGGGCGTCCTGTCGCCGTCGCGACCGTCATCGAGCACGTCGACCCCGCCCGGGTCGGCCGGCGGCTCGTCGTCTGGCCCGACCGGGTCTCCGGCTCGCTCGGGGGCGGCGACGCCGACCGGCGAGTCGGCGAGGACGCGAGGGGCCTCCTCGCCGCGGGCGAGACCGCGACGCTCCACTACGGGCCCGATGGGGAGCGCCTCGGCGAGGGCATGCGCGTCTTCATCAGCAGCTTCGCGCCCCGGCCCAGGCTCATCGTCTTCGGGGCGATCGACTTCGCCGCTGCGCTCGCCCGGCTCGGTGGATTCCTCGGCTACCACGTGACCGTCTGCGATGCGCGCACGCGGTTCGTGACGCCGGAGCGCTTCCCGGGGGTCGACGAGCTCGTCACCGAGTGGCCCCACGAGTACCTCGCGCGCGAGATCGACGGCGGCCGGGTCGACGAGCGGACGGTCGTGTGCGTGCTGACGCACGACCCGAAGTTCGATGTGCCGACGCTCCAGGTCGCGCTGCGTGGCCCGCGGCTCGGCTACCTCGGCGCGATGGGGTCCCGTCGGACCCACGAGGACCGGACGCGCCGCCTCCTCGAGGCGGGGCTCACGGAGGAGGAGATCGCGCGCGTCGAGAGCCCCATCGGGCTCGCGCTCGGGGCGCGGACGCCCGAGGAGACGGCCGTGTCGATCATGGCCCAGGTCATCCAGCTGCAGCGGGGCGGGACCGGGGAGCGCCTGTCCGACGGCACGGGGCCCATCCACCACGACTCCGACCCCGAGGAGGAGGCCGTCCCGCTCGTCAGCCCAGGAGCATGACCTCGACGAGGTCGCCCGCATCGACTCGCGCGACCTCGACGGGCACGATCGCGAAGGCCTCAGCGAGCGCGAGCCCCCCTGCGCGGTTCGAGACGGAGCCGCCGGGATGGGCCGGGGCGACCGTCCACCGCGCTGGGTCGGAGCGGTCGATCCGGGCGGGCAGGTACTGCCGGCGGCCCGGGGACGGCGTCCATGGGACCGCGGCGGGCAGCGCGACCCGCGGTCGCTCGAGTCCGATGCGTCCCTGCATCGCGAGGAGCGCGGGACGGACGAAGACCTCGAAGGACACCGCGACCGAGACGGGGTTGCCCGGGAGTCCGAAGAGGAGGACGCCCTCCGGCGTCACCCCGAATCCCTGCGGCTTCCCCGGCTGCATCGCGACCTTCACGAAGTCCATCGCACCGCTCGGGCCGAAGGCCTGCTTGACCGGCTCGTAGGCGCCCGCGCTCACGCCGCCGGACATGATGACGGCATCGATGCCGAGCTCGAATGCGCGGCGCAGCTCGTCCGCGAGCGCGCCCGGTTCGTCGCCGACCGAGGCGCGCACGACGACCGTGCCGCCCGCCTCGGTCACCGCGGCGGCGAGGACGAACGAGTTCGATTCGGGGATCTGGCCTCGGCTGAGCACGCCGCCCGGCGCGACGAGCTCCGAGCCGGTCGAGATGATCGCGACGCGTGGCCGCGCGGCGACCTCGAGCGATGCGGCGCCCGCGGCGGCGATCGCGGAGAGCTGGAGCGCGCCGATCTCGATGCCGGCGGGGAGGACCAGGTCGCCGACGCCCGCATCGGCGCCGACCAGCCGCACGTCGCCGCCGGGGCGCGGCGCGCCGACGACGGTGACGGTGCCGCCGACGGCGGCGTCGAAGCCTTCGAGAGTGCTCTCGACCGGCACGACGGCGTCGGCGTCGCTTGGGAGCGCCGCGCCCGTCATGATCCGGACGGCTTCACCGGGCGCGATGCGCGGGTCGTCGGCCGAGCCGGCGGGCACCTCGCCGACGACGGCGAGCGTCACCGGTGCGTCATCGCTCGCGCCGATGGCATCCGCCGCGCGGATCGCGAAGCCATCCATGGCGGAGTTGGTGAACGCGGGGATCGGCACCGCGGCGTGGACGGGCGCCGCCGTCGTGCGCCCGTGCGCCTCGGTGAGCTCGATTCGCTCGCTCGGCAGTGCCCGCACGGCCGCGAGGATGGTCGCCTGCTGCTCCTCGACCGACCTCATGCGCGGACGGGGGTCGCCGGTTGCAGCGCGACCTCGCGCTGGCGCGCGCCGAGGCCGTCGATGAGCAGGACGCGGCCGAGGAGCGGGTCGCCCGTGCCGGTCACGAGCTTGATCGCCTCGGTCGCCATGAGGGCGCCGACCTGGACCGTGAGCGCGCCGAGGACGCCGACGGCGGAGCACGTCGGGGGCTCACCGGTCGTGGCGGGATCGTAGAGGTCGCGGAGCACGATCGGCGCGATGCCCTCCGGCGGGGCGCTCCAGAAGACGGTGAGCTGCGCATGCCACTCCTGGACCGTGCCCCACACGAGCGGGATCCCGAGCTCCTCGCAGGCGGCGGCGACCGCGGTCCTCGTCGCCATGGTGTCGGTCCCGTCGAGGACGACGTCGCAGCCGTGCAGCAGTTCGGCGGCGTTGTCGGCTTCCAGGCGCACCTGGTGCGGGATCACGACGGTTTCGGGTGAGACCGCGTGGATCGACTCGATCGCCGAGTCGAGCTTCGGGCGCCCCACGTCGCCGATGCCGTGGATGACCTGGCGGTGGAGGTTGCTGAGGTCGACCGTGTCATCGTCGATGAGCACGATCGTGCCGATGCCCGCGGCGGCGAGGGAGAGGAGGGCGCCCGAGCCGAGCCCGCCAGCGCCGACGACCCCGACGCGCGCGCCCGCGAGCCGTCGTTGGCCGATCGGCCCGAAGCCCGCGAGCGCCGCGTGCCGGACGGTGCGCGCGCGCTCGGCGTCGCTCAGCGCCGCGACGGGCTCGACGATCGGCAGGAGGGCCATGTGAGCAGTCTATCGGCCGTGATACTCCGCCATTGAGGATGAATGCGGGGCAATATTTCCGCAATTGCGTGAATAGAATGCCCGGATGCACCACTATCGGATCGCGGAGGCCGGACGACTGCTCGGCGTGAGCGACGACACCGTGCGTCGCCTGATCGACTCGGGCGCACTGCCGACGAGCGGCGCCACGCCGGCCGAGATCCCCGGCGATGCCCTGGCCCGCCTCGCGCGGGAGCGCGCGGCGGCGGCCGCCGACCCGACCGATCGGCTCTCGAGCGCGCGCAATCGCTTCGTCGGCCTCGTGACCCGGGTCGTCGCGGACGGGGTCATGGCGCAGGTCGACATCCAGGCGGGTCCCCACCGGGTCGTCTCGCTCATGTCGACCGAAGCGGTCAACGAGCTCGGTCTCGAAGTCGGTTCGCTCGCCGTCGCCGTCGTCAAGGCCACGACCGTGATCATCGAAACCCCTAAGGAGTGACGCACTTGTCCAGACTCAGCACCACCCGCATGACCGGTCTGCTGCCGATCGCCGCGGTGGTCGCGATCGCCCTCGTCGGCTGCGGCTCGCCGAGCGCCCCGACGGCGCCGGACACGGCGGCCCCGATCGAGACCGCGCCCGCCGCCCCCGGCCTGTCCGGCGAGCTCACCGTGTATGCCGCGGCCTCGCTCAAGGCCGCCTTCGACGACATCTCGGCCGCGTTCGGGTCCGCGAACCCGGACGTTGAGGTGCTGCCGATCTCCTACGACGGCTCGAGCACGCTCGCGACCCAGATCATCGAGGGGGCCCCCGTCGATGTCTTCGCCTCTGCGGATGAGGCCAATCTGAAGAAGGTCGTCGACGCGGGCCTCGTCGCCGGCGGCGAGCTCTTCGCGACGAACACCCTCGTCATCGCCGTGCCGAAGGGCAACCCCGGCGGGGTGACCGCGATCGAGGATCTCGGCGACGCCGGGCTCACGGTCGTGCTCTGCGATGCCGAGGTGCCGTGCGGCAGGGCGAGCCAGGAGGTGCTCGGCCTCGCCGGGGTCACCGCGACGCCCGTGAGCCTCGAGCAGAACGTCACCGCGGTGCTCACCAAGGTCGCCGCGGGGGAGGCCGACGCCGGCCTCGTCTACGCGACCGACGTTGTCGGCCGCGACGATGTCGAGTCGATCGTGCCCGCGCACGCCGATGAGGTCGTCAACCACTACCGGCTCGCCGCGCTCGACGGGGCTGGAAATCCCGAGGCGGCCCGCGCATTCGTCGCCTATGCGCTGAGCGAAGCGGGTCAGGCGATCCTCGAGGGGTACGGGTTCGGCCGCCCCTGAGCGGCCAGCCCGGAGCGCCCATGACTACCGCGATGCCGACTGCACGGCAGGCGGCCGCGCGCCGTCGGCACACGGGTGCGCGTGCGCTCGGCGCGGCGCCGGCGTGGTTCGTCATCCCGGCGGCCATCGCGATCGCACTCCTCGCCCTCCCGCTCGTCGGGCTCGTCGCCCGCGTCGAGTGGGGGAGCCTGTGGGGCGACCTCACCTCGCCAGAGACGCTGCAGTCGCTCTGGCTCTCGGTGTGGACGGCGCTCGTCGCGACGACGCTGTGCGCCGTGCTCGGCATCCCGCTCGGCGTGCTCATCGCCAGGAGCGGGCGCGGCGTCGCGACGGCCCTCCGCGTGCTCACGACGGTCCCGATGCTCTTGCCGCCCATGGTCGGCGGCGTCGCGCTCCTCTACCTCCTCGGGCGCAACGGCTGGCTCGGCCAGTGGCTCGCGGCGATCGACATCCGCATCCCGTTCACCCCCGCCGCGGTCGTCATCGCGCAGGCCTTCGTCGCGATGCCGTTCCTCGTGCTCGCCGTCGAGGGCGCGCTCCGGGCGCTGCCGGGGAACCTCCCGGAGGCCGCCGCGACGCTCGGCGCGAGCCGCTGGCAGATCCTCCGGTACGTGACGCTCCCGCTCGCGGCGCCGGGCATCGTGGCGGGATTGACCCTCGCATTCGCGAGGGCCGTCGGCGAGTTCGGCGCGACCGCGCTCTTCGCCGGCAATGCGCCCGGGGTCACCCGCACGATGCCGCTCGCCATCTACACGGCGTTCAACGGCGCGGGCGTCACGCAGGGCTCGGCGCTCGCGCTGTCGCTCATGCTCCTCGTCACGGCGGTCGGCGTGCTCCTCCTCGCCCGCGCCTGGCGGCCCTCCTCCTGAGCTCCGCCCTCCTGGAGGCCTTGCGCACGCGGTGCATACGCGTGGATTGGGCGCGAGCGGCGCCCGACGAGAAGAGTTCATGTCTGATTAACTTGACGTGATGTCGAGTATGTTTTACTTTCGGTGTAAAGCAAACCAGACATTCGGAGCCAGCATGTCCTTCCAGGAGCGCAACACCATCGCATTCGGCATCGTCGCGGTCGTCGGCTATGGCATCTACCTCGCCCTCGTGCTCCCGGCACTCGGCACGACGTCCGTCGCGGAGATCCCCTACTTCCTCCCGATGCTCCTCACGATCGGCGGGGCCATCGTCGTCGGCATCGTCGCGGGCATCGGCCTCGGGATCGCCGCGGGTGGTCGGCCAGTCGAGGACGAGCGCGATCGCCGCATCGATCAGCTCGGCGAGCGCGTCGGTAACGCATTCATCGTCATCGGCGGCCTGGGTGTCATCGCACTCGCGATGCTCCGCGTCGACCCGTTCTGGATCGCGAACGCGATGTACCTCGCCTTCGTCCTCGCCGCGATCCTCGCGACCATCACGAAGCTCGTCGCGTACCGCCGCGGGGTGCCGACGTGGTGAAGCCGACGCGGGTGACGAACACCGTCCGCGCGGCACGCTTCGCCGCCGGCGAGATGACGCAGGCGGAGCTCGCCGACCGGGTCGGCGTCACGCGGCAGACGATCATCGCGATCGAGCAGGGGCGGTACTCGCCGTCGCTCGAGGTCGCGTTCCAGATCGCGCGGGCGCTCGGGGTGCCGCTCGACTCGGTCTTCCACTACCCGGAGGACGACTCCCCCGAGGCGCCCGGCCAGACGCTGGCGATCGATCGATGAATGCGCACCCGACCGCCATGATGCGTGCGATCGTGCAGGACCGCTATGGCGAGGCCGAGGTGCTCCGACTCGAGGAGGTCCCGGTGCCGACCGTCAGGCCGGGCCGCGTGCTCGTCGAGGTCCGGGCCGCGGGGGTCGACCCCGGCGTCTGGCACCTCATGGCGGGTGTGCCGGGCGTCATCCGGCTCGCCGCCGGGCTCCGGAAGCCGCGCTGGCCCGTCCGCGGAGCCGCCTTCGCCGGGATTGTGCGCGAGGTCGGCGACGGGGTGATCGGTGTCGAGATCGGCGACGAGGTGTACGGGACGGCGGACGGGTCGTTCGCAGAGTACGCGCTGGCCCGTGCCGACAAGATCGCCGCGAAACCGCCCTCGCTGACCTTCGAGCAGGCCGCGGCCGTGCCAATCTCCGGGCCGACCGCGCTCCAGTCGCTCCGTGACGCACTCCGCCTCGAGGCCGGGCAGCACCTGCTCGTGCTCGGCGCGGCTGGCGGCGTCGGACACTATGCCGTGCAGCTCGGCGCCGCGATGGGCGCGCGGGTGACGGGCGCGGCGAGCGCACCGAAGCTTGACCTCGTCCGCGCGCTTGGCGCCGCCGCGGCGATCGACTATCGGTCCGCCGACCCACTCGAGGCGGGCCCGTACGATGCGATCCTCGACACCGGCGGTCTCCGCCCGCTCGCCGCGATGCGCCGAGCGCTCACGCCGACCGGCGCGCTCGCGATCGTCGGCGGGGAGGACGGCGGCATGGGCGGCCTCGGCCGCATGCTCGCCGCGCCCATCGCCTCGGCGCTTGGCCGGCGGCGCCTCGCGGGCGTCATGTCGATCGAGTCCGTCGCCGACCTCGACGCGATGACCGAGTGGATCGAGTCGGGGCGGGTGCGGCCGGTCGTCGACCGGGTCTTCCCACTCGCCGAGGCCGCCAACGCGCTCCGCCACATCGACCACGGTCACGGCACCGCCAAGACGGTGCTCCGGATCCATGCGTCGTCCGCCTCGCCCGAATGCCGGGCATACTGAGGCGGGGAGGACGAATGCGTGACACCGACGGTTTCGAGGCGCTCGCCGCCGCCTACGCCGAGGGCCGGGCCGAGTCGGCGCGCCGGATCGAGCGGGCCGCGCGAGTGCTGCCGGGCGGCGAGACGCGCGGCGTCACCCACTACGCGCCGTTCCCGAGCGTCATCGCGCGCGGCGAGGGCGCGCGGCTGACCGATGTCGACGGCCACCGCTACCTCGACCTCGTCAACAACTACACGTCCCTCGTCCACGGCAACGCCCACCCCGAGATCGCCGCCGCCGTCGCGCCCGTGCTCGCCGAGGGCACCGCATTCGCCTCGATCCACGAGCGCCAGCTCGAGCTCGCGGAGGCGCTCGTCGCCCGCGTGCCGGCGGTCGAGCTGCTCCGCTTCACGAACTCGGGCTCGGAAGCCTCCGCGCTCGCGCTCCGGATCGCGCGCCGGGCGACGGGCCGCCGGAGCATCACGCTCATCGAGGCCGGCTACCACGGCGCCGTCCCGCCGTTCACGGCGGGAGAGCCGGAGGTCGTCCGCACGCCGTTCGAGGACGTCGCCGCGCTCGAGTCGACGATCACCGCCGAGACCGCGGCCGTCTTCGTCGAGCCGTTCCTCGGCGCGGGCGGGGTGCTGCCGCTGAGCCCCGCATTCCTGCAGGCCGTCCAGGCGCGCGCGGCCGCCGTCGGTGCGGTCCTCGTCGTCGACGAGGTGCAGTCGCTGCGGAATGCGCCGCACGGCATGGCGCCGCTCCTCGGCCTGAGCCCAGATCTCGTCACGCTCGGCAAGGTCATCGGGGGCGGCCTCCCCGTCGGGGCCGTCGGCGGTCGCCGCGAGTTGCTCGAGCTCACCTCGCCGCACACGCCGGGCCGCCTCGAGCACGCCGGCACCTTCAATGGCGCCCTCCCCGCGATGGCCGCCGGCCTCGTCTCGCTCCGGCTCCTCGACGAGGCCGCGATCGAGGGCATGAATGCGCGGGCCGCCCGCCTCGCGAGTGCCATCGAGGCCGCGGGTGCGGATGTCGGCCTGCCGGTCGCGGTGTCGCGCGCCGGCTCGATCCTCCACGTGCATCCCGGCGCGGCACCGGTCGCGGGTCCGTCCGACGCGAACCGCGACCCGGCCTTCAGCGCTGCCCTCCACCTCGCGCTCATGCTCGAGGGGGCATATACGACGCCGCGCGGCATGATCAACCTCTCGACGGTCATCGGCGATGCCGAGCTCGATGAGGCGGCCTCGGCGTACCGCGCCGCCTTCGCGCGGCTCGCCGCCCTCGGCGTCCTCCAGGCCTGACCGGGGCCCGCGCATTCATCGAGGAGGCATTGCAGCGCCTCCTCGCGTGATCAAGCGGGCGCGAATCGCCTCCTCGCGAGTGCCGCGGCGAGCGGGCGCCCCGGCTCAGCGGATCCGGGAGCGGATGCGCACGGCCGCGGCCGCGGTGAAGACGACCGCGACGAGGAGCATGACGAGGGCGGCGAACCACACCGGCACCGACCAGTCGCCGACCGCGAGCGTGATCCCGTAGAAGTCGGAGAGCGCGGCCGTCGCCTCGGCCCGCCCGCCGACGAGCGCCTCGAGCGGCGCCGCCGCGAGCTCGCGCCGGAAGAGCATCGCCGACTGCGCGAACGGCAGCGCGCTGACGACCTCCCGGACGCCGTCCGGGAAGAGCCCGATCGCGATGTAGGCGCCCGCGACGAAGCCGGCGACCGTCCCGATGATCGTCGACAGTCCCGCGAAGGCGCCGGAGGTCCGGACGAAGGCGACGACGAAGCCCCACAGCGCGGTGAAGCCCGCGACGGAGAGCACGATCCAGCCCGCCGAGGCCAGCAGCGGCAGCGGCTCGAGCCAGAGCCCGCTGAGGAGTCCGAGGTAGAGCGTCGCGACGAGGAGGACGACGAGCGACAGCAGCACGCCGATGACGAGCGCCGACAGCAGATAGCCCAGGGTGAGCTGGCCGCGCCGGATCGGCGACACGAGGAAGTCGCGGAACCGCCCCGACTGGGCGTCCTCGACGAAGACGCTCATCGCCCCGAGCGGCGTCGTGATCGTCGTGATCGCGACGATGCCGGCGAACATCCATGCGTCGACGAATGCGCGGATGTCGCCCGCCGCGACCCCCGGCGCGCTCTGCTGGATCGAGAGCACCTGGAGGTTGCTGAGGAAGAGCGTGTAGAGGAGGAAGACGATGAGCGCCCCGAGCAGGGAGAAGAAGACGTTGAGGGGGTCGCGGAAGAAGAGCCGGAGGTTCCGGCCGGTGATCGCGAGGACGGCGCGCATCACTCGGCCCGCCGTCCGGTCAGCGCGAGGAAGACGTCGTCCATCCGCCCGTGGCGGAACTCGAAGTCGAGGACCTCGTCGCCGAGCTCGGCGAGGATGCGCCTCGCCTCCGCCGCGTCGGCGACGGGGCGCTGCTCCGCTCCGGCCGCCGTCGTGAGGCTGAGGATGCTCGAGGAATGCGCGGCCCGCAGCGCGGCCGGGGTGCCTTCCGCGATGATGCGGCCGTGCTCGATGATGCACACGAGGTCGGCCTCCTCGGTCTCCTCCATGTAGTGGGTCGTGAGGAAGACCGTGAGCCCGGTCCGCTCGCGCAGCTCGTGGATCGTCCGCCACACGAGCGCGCGGCTCGCGGGGTCGAGGCCCGTCGTCGGCTCGTCGAGGAAGAGGATGCGCGGGTCGTGGAGGAGGGCTCTCGCGATGTCGACGCGCCGCCGCTGCCCGCCCGAGAGCTTCCCGTAGCGGCGGTCCGCGAACTCGCCGAGCTCCATGAGGTCGACGAGCTCCGCGACCCTGGCCCTGACGGCCCGGTCGTCCGGGAGGTAGGGGCGGGCGCGGGTCGTGAGGTTCTCGCGGACCGTGAGGAGCTCGTCGAGGAGCGAGTCCTGGAAGACGACGCCGATCGCCCGCCGCACCGCGTCGCCCTCGCGCGCGACGTCGTGGCCGGCGACGGCGAGCGTCCCCTCGTCAGGGCTGAGCACGGTCGTGAGGCAGCCGATCGTCGTCGACTTGCCCGCGCCGTTCGTGCCGAGGAAGGCGAAGACGCTCCCGGCCGGGACCTCGAAGGACACGTCGTCGACCGCGACCGTGTCCCGATACCGCTTCGTCAGCGAGCGCACTGCGACGCTCGGCACCGCATTCGTCGAGTTCATCGCGTCCCATCCTCCACCCGACCACCGCACGGTGCCCAGGGGAACGCCAGCGTCGGCGTCACGGCGCCTCGCCCCCGTGCGCAGGCCCCGAGCGAGAAATCCCCTCGAACCGGAAGCGGAGCTCGCTGACGAAGTGGGCGATGGCGAAGTTGATGCGCTCGTGCCGGTCGTTCCAGATGGTCTGCTCGAGGCGGAGGACCGTTGCTCCCTCGGTGATGCCGAGTTCGTGGGCGATATGCGCATCGGCGAACTGGGGCTGGGCTTCGAAGTCGCAGGCGGAGATGCCAACCCCTGCGTCATCAAGCAGCGCGTAGTAGTCGGTCGTGAAGCGCTCCAGGACGAGTGATTCGCCTTCCCGTCGCCGCAGATAGTTCGTGATCAGCCCGAGCGGCTGCTCGTCTCGAAGCAAGGTGTAGTCGACGCAAAGGCAGTCGGCGTCGCCGGCACCAGGGTCGATTCGTCGCGCGATCTCAGCGGTGAGCGGGGCCCATCCCCAATAGGCGACTCGTGGGTGCAGCCGGCCCACGCCGAGGAATTCGTCCCAATTCATCCGCGGCGGCGGTATCTCGGCGTTGAGGTGATAGTTCGTCCGGCGCGGGTAGGTGCCGAGGCCTCGACGGCGTTCGATGACTCCCTCTTCGACGAGGAGCGCAAGGGACTCCCGCACGACGTCGCGCGGTGCAGCGAAGCGCTGCATAAGTTCGGCCTCGTCCGGGACCGGTGTGCTCGGTTCGCCGTCGAAGAGCTGCAGTCGGATGAGGTCGGCGAGCCTCCGCACCACATGCGTACGCGCGCTTCCGACCCTGCCGTTCCCGGCGGCACGCGACTGCACCGGAAGGTCCCGATTCATGGCGTCAGTGTATGGCTGACGGCTCGCGTCGATTCGTGAATGTTAAATTCATGTTTCGGAAATGTTTCGCGGGATCCGAGCGTCCCACTTGCCTGGTCGTAGTCCGCCGTCGAACGATCGGCGTCGGAGTTCCGCGGGGAATCCGATTGGATCCGGATGCCTTGCGCGGGTCTGGGCGCTGGCGAGTCCCGTCTTTTAGCCGCGCGACCGAGCGCCTCGTAACACAGCGGGGCTACGGTCATCGCTTATCCGCCGCTTGGCCCGGGACGCTGAGGAGCCGCCATGTCAATCACCCCGCTCACACCTGCCACCATCCGCAAGATCGGATCCGGACTCGGCTACGACCTGAGCGAAGAGGACGCCTGTGCCTACCAGGAATTCCTCGGGATATCGCTCGATGCGTATGACCTCGTCGATGCGGCAGAGCAGGCCGGCCCGCAGCCGCCGTCCGGAGTCCGGTCCTTCGCATTCGCGACCCCAGAGGACGACCCGCACCACGCCTGGTACGTCCGCACCAGCATCCGAGGCGCTGCGACCGGCCCTCTCGCCGGGCGAAGCGTCGCGGTTAAGGACAGCATCTTCGTCGCGGGGATTCCCATGATGAACGGCGCCTCGCTCCTCGAGGGATACACCCCTCGCGTCGACGCGACGGTCGTGACCCGGGTGCTCGCGGCCGGCGCAGAGATCGTTGGAAAGACGCATTGCGAGTACTTCTGTCTCTCGGGCGGCAGCCACACTAATGCGACCGGACCGACACACAACCCGCACCGCCACGGGTACAGCTCCGGCGGCTCGTCGAGCGGCGCCGCGGTCGTCATCGCCACGGGCGAGGCCGACCTTTCGCTCGGCGCGGACCAGGCCGGATCGATCCGCATGCCGGCGTCGTACTCGGGCGTGGTGGGGATGAAGCCGACGTACGGACTCGTCCCGTACACGGGGGTGGCGCCGATCGATCCGTTCTTCGACCACGTCGGGCCAATGACACGCACCGTCGAAGACAACGCGCTGCTGCTCGATGTCATTGCCGGCGAAGATGATTTCGACATGCGCCAGAAGGGCGTGCGCAAGGGTGACTTTCTCAGCGAGATCCGTGCCGGCGTCGCGGGAATGCGGATCGGCGTGCTGGCGGAGGGCTTCGCCGCCCCGAACGCCGATGAGGCCGTGAACCGCACCGTCCGGGCGGCGGCGAGGGACCTTGAACGGCTGGGCGCCGAACTCGTGCAGATCAGCTTCCCGCCCCATCTCCTCGGCCCGGCACTGTGGACGCCGATCTCGGTCGCCGGGCTCAGCGAGACCGTGATCCACGGGCAGGGATTCGGCATGGCGCGCAACGACTGGTATCCAGTCGACATGATGGAGCACCTCTTCGCGGCACGGCATCGGCGCGATGAGCTGCCACCGAATATCAAAGCATTCACGGTGCTCGGCGAGTGGGTGCGAAGCGAGGCGGGCCGACTGCACTACGGCAAGGCCGTGAACGCCCTCCGCGCGCTGCGTGCAGGCTACGACCGGCTCCTCGAACGGGTCGACGTGCTGCTCTTGCCGACGACGCCGATCACGGCACAGCCGCTGCCCGCCCCCGATGCGGGTTTAGCCGCGTACCTCGCCGCGACCGGGGAGATGTTTGCCAACACCTGTCCGTTCGACGGCACGCACCATCCCGCACTGAGCGTGCCCTGCGGCGAGGTCGACGGATTGCCGGTCGGGATGATGCTCGTCGGTCGTCACTTCGACGAGGCGCGCATCTACCGGGTCGCGAATGCCTACGCGACGCGGGATGAGCGATGAGTGCGTGAAGCGCATTCTGCGTCGGAGTGTCAGATCTCTACGCCGACAGAAAAGCCCCGCTACGGGCCTCGGCCTACGGTGAACCGCGGGTGCGCAGTGTCGGCGTACCCGTTTGCCGAGTGAAAGCAGCGATCTCAGTGTCGAGTTCACACCCCAGCGACTGGACGATCACGCACGCCCTCGAGCACCTCCGATCTCGGACAATCGGGCATGAGGAGTACCTCAAGGAGGTGTTGACCAGCCTTCCCGTCGCACAAGAGCTGGGTGCCGTCATCACCATTGACCCTGAGGCCATGCTCGAGCAAGCCCGACGGCTCGATGCGGGCGGCGCCCCATTCGGAACTCTGGCAGGAGTGCCGATCGCGCTCAAAGATTCGATCGACACGGTCGACGCGCGGACCTCAGGTGGCACGCGAGCTCTCGCCGAGCATCGCCCCGCCGAAGACGCTGAGATCGTCGCTCGTCTCCGGCGTGAGGGCGCCATCATCGGCGCGAAATGCAACATGCACGAGCTGTCCTTCGGACCCACGAGCAACAACGCCTTCACGGGTCCCGTCCGCAATCCCTACGACTCCGAGCGGACCGCGGGGGGCAGCAGCGGTGGTAGCGCTGTCGTCGTCGCGGTCGGACTTAGCCCGGGCGCAGTCGGCGCGGACACGGGCGGTTCGAGTCGGGTCCCTGCAGCCTTCTGCGGCGTCGTAGGACTGCGCCCGAGTCTCGGCAGGTATCCCGCCGGGGGTATGGTGCCGATTTCGCCGAGTAGGGATACCGCGGGGCCGATCGCGCGTTGCGTCGCCGACATCCGGCTGCTCGACGGCGTGCTCGCTGGCGGCCCGTCCGGGCCCGTGGCCGAGCCCAACATTGACGAGTTGCGAATCGGTCTACCGCGCGAGGTCTTCCTTGATGATCTTTCATCAGAAGTCGAGGAGGCGTTCGCTCAGACGGTCAAGCTTCTTGAGGCCGTCGGAGTCCGCTTCGTGGAGGTCGACCTCGGGGAATCGATCAGCCTCGCGAACAGCGCGGGAGACGTGATCGCCCAATACGAGTTCCCCGATGCGCTCCACCAATACCTCCGCGCGAGCGGTTCGGAACTCAGCGTCACCGACGTCCTCGCGGAAGTCAGCAGCCCCGATGTCCGCGGCGCCGTTGAGGCTGCGGTCGCGCGGCGCGCCGCCGGACCGGATGCGTATGAGGAGGCGCTGCATCGACGTGATGCGAGCCGAGAGCTCTATCATCGGCGACTCGACGAGGCCGGCGTGCAGGCGATGCTCCACCCAAGTGCGCCGTCTTCGCCGCAGCGCTACGACCTTGAGGAGATCGTCGTCGGCAGTAGACGACTGGGCGCATTCCACGCGTACACCTGGCACGGCAATTTCGGTGGAGTGCTCGGTTTCCCCGCGATCTCACTGCCCGCCGGCATGACTAACGACGGCATGCCGTTTGGCGTCGAGATCGCGACCCGCGCCCTGAGGGACGCCGACCTCTTCGCAATCGCGTTGGCGATCGAACGCCGTCTCCCGCCGCCCACACCGCCGAGTCGGATCCCGCTGCCGGTCGGGGGGTCGGCACATTGACCTGGGCGGCGCACGAGCCGCCCAAGGACCGAACAACACACCATGAAGGAGTGGAAGCAATGAACATCAAGCGGAAATGGAGCGTGCCTCTCGCGGCCGTGTCCACGGCGGCGCTGCTACTCGGGATGAGCGGCTGTAGCCAGGAGCCGGCGGCCAGCGGCGGCGAGGCCAGCGGTGGCGACACGGGCGCCTTGAAGATCGGCCTTGTCGTCGACTTGTCCGGTGTCGGCAGCATCATCGGCACGCCGGGCAAGAACGTCGCTGAGCTCGCAGTCGAAGAGATCAACGCCGCGGGCGGGGTCAACGGTCAGCAGGTCGAGCTCATCATCGCTGACAACGGGGGGGAGCCGCAGAACACGAAGACCGCCGCCACCCGGCTCGTCGAGTCGGACCATGTCTCTGCGCTTTTCGCGCCGGTAGACAGCGCCTCGCGTGACGCTGCGATGCCGACGGTCGTCGACGCCGACATCCCATTCTTCTACCCGACCCTCACTGAGGGCCGTGTCTGCGAGCCGTACCTGTTCTCGACGGCGAATACCCCGCAACAGCAGCTGCAGGAGACCATCCCGATGGTCCAGGAGCTTGAGGGAAAGAAGAAGTGGTTCCTCGTCGGCAACGACTACGTGTACCCGCGCAACTCGATGGACTCGGCAAAGGAGTTCATCAAGGCCGCCGGTGGCGAGGTCGTCGGCGAAGAGTACGTGCCGCTCGGTACCACCGACTTCCAGGCGGTCATCTCACAGATCCGCAACAGCGACGCTGAGCTGGTGCTCCCGGTCGTCGTCGGAGCGGACTCGGTCGCGTTCGAGAAGCAGGCCTATGACGCCGGCGTCGGCGCCAACGTCCTGCCGCGACTGACGCCGGGATACGACCAGAACACCATCGATGCGCTCGGCCCGGATATCGCTGCAGGGATGTACGTGGGGATGGGCTACGACATGGATCTCGATACCCCCGAGAACAAGACCTTCGTCGACGCGTATCACGCGAAGTTCGGTGCGAGCGCGCTAGCCGTCACAGCATTCTCGGTGTACGTGTACGCCGCGATCAAGGCCTGGGCCGAGGCCGTCGCGGCCACCGGCAGCACCGCGCTCGCCGATGTCGCCAAGCAGATCGTCGGTCAGGTTAACCAGACCCCGGCTGGCGAGGTCACGATCCTCGACAACCGATACGCGCAGGCGTCGATCCACCTCATCAAGTACAGCGATGGCGGACAGAAGGAATTCCTTGAGACCTTCCCCGATGTCATTCCTACTGAGACCTGCTCTGTGAGCTGAACGGTCTTCCATGGACGTAGTGATCAATGAAGTCCTGAGCATCCTCAGCTCAGCCGCGATCTCCTCGGTGATCGCGCTTGGGCTCGGGATTACCTTCAGGCTGATGGGGATCATCAATCTCGCCCACGGCGAGTTCATGATGATCGGGGCCTATGCCGCGGTGTTCGCCGCCTCGCTCGGTCTGCCTTGGCCGCTGGTCGTCCTCGTCGCGGTGCTCGTCGCCGCGGCGGTGGGCGCCCTGGCCGAGGTGCTGATCGTGCGCTGGCTGTACCGCTCCCCCGAGTTGTCGATCCTCGGCACCTACGGCCTCTCCATCGTGTTGATCCAAGGCGTCCAGGTGACGCTCGGGAAGGGATACCTGTATTCCTCGAATCCCTTCCCGGGCGCCATCGAGGTCATCGGCGTCGAGTACCCCATCTACCGACTCGTCCTCGTCGCGGTGAGCGTGGTGCTCTTCACCCTGGTGCTTCTGCTGCTCAATGCGACCCCGCTCGGTACGAAGATCCGCGCCGTGGCCGCCGACGGTAAGCTCGCCGAGGCCCTCGGCATTCGCTCCTCACGACTCAACCTCATCGTTTTCACCGCGAGCGCCGCGTTGGCCGGTCTCGCCGGAGTCCTCGTGGGTCCGCTTGGCAACGTCCGACCGGACATGGGCGCGGACTACATCTTCACCGCGTTCGTGATTGTCATCATCGCGGGCAACAGCATCGTCCGCCTTATCCCAGCGGCCATCATCGTCGCGACGGTGCAAAACCTCATGACGTTCTGGATCGATCCTATGGTGGCCAAGATCGCGGTGCTCGTCATCGCGCTTCTCGTACTGCAGCGCTTGCGCCGCACGCCTGAGGCGGTGACGGCATGATGCGTCGCCTGCACTGGATCCTGCTGGTCCTCCCGCTGCTGTGCCTCTTCGTCGGCAACTACTACAGCGGGCTCATCGGGCAGTACACCATCCTCGGCGCGACTGCCGCGCTACTTGCCTTTAGCTGGGGCTACGCCGGCATCCTGCACTTCTTCCACGTCGTCGCCTTCGGCCTCGGCGCCTATTGCGTCGGCTGGTTTTCACTCAACCTCGGTGACGACGCGCTTTGGCTCGGCCTCCTGGTGGCGATCGTGCTGCCGACGCTCGTCGCCTATCTATTGGGGATTGCCGGGCTCGGTAAGAACTACAGCTTCATGACCTTCGCGCTCGTCACCTTCGTCGTCGTGCTCGCCCTCGAGCAAATCGCGGTGCAGTTCACCGCGGTGACCGGTGGATTCAATGGGCTGTCGAACATCCCGCGGATCGGTTTTGGCGACTGGCATCTGTCCGGGCCCATGAATGGACTGGTGCTGAGTCTCGTCGCTGTGCTGCTCGTCATCGGGCTGCGTTGGCTGAGCAACACCCCTTATGGCGTCGCGCTGCGCGCGGTGCGAGATGCGCCGCGTCGTATGGGCTCATTCGGCGTCGACGTGCCGGCGATGCGGATCTCCGTTTTCGTGATCACCTCAGCGGCGACTGGGCTGCTCGGCGGACTATATGCGACCCAGACCCAGTTCGTTTCGCCGGGCGATATCGGGCTTGCCTTTGGCACCTCGATCCTCGTGTGGACGATGCTCGGCTCGAAGACGACCCTGCTCGGCCCGTTCCTCGCCGCGATCGGCATCAACTTCGCGACCACCGAGCTTTCCGAGGCGATCGTCGACTACTGGCTGCTCATCATGGGTGTGGTCTTCGTCGTCGTCGTCCGCTTCCTGCCGGAGGGCTTCGGGGTTTGGCTGCTGCGGCTGCTGCCAAAGCGCTGGCGCGCACCGCGACAAGTTGAAGTGCGCCGGGCGGTCCCGAAACCGGCATCGACTGGTTCGGACCAGAAGTTCGTCGTCGAGCGTCTCAGCGTCTCGTACGGCTCGAACAAGGTGCTTGAGGATGTCGACCTCAAGGTCTCGCCCGGTGAGGTACTCTGCCTGATCGGGCCGAACGGGGCGGGCAAGTCGACGGTGCTCAATGCGCTGTCGGCGGTGATTCGCACCGAGCAGGGCACGTGGCGATTCGGTGAGCTCGAGTTCAATGGCAAATCGCCGTGGCAGATCACCCGGCTCGGACTCTCCCGGAAGTACCAGCACCCCTCGATCGCGCCGGATCTGACGGTCGGGCAGAATCTCGCGCTCGCGGTCTGGGGCGTGCGTTACCGATTCCGCCGATTGCTCTGGCGCCGGTGGGAGATCGAGATTGAGCCCTCCGCCTGGCGGGTGCTCGAGGCCGGTGGGCTCGACCGGCGGCTCGACGGGCTCGCAGCCGAGCTCTCGCATGGTCAGCGTCAGATGCTCGAACTGGCGATGGCGCTCGCGAACCCATGCGATGTCCTGCTCCTCGACGAGCCGGCCGCGGGGATGACGAAGGTCGAGGCGGCGACGCTTGCCGGTCTCATCACCGAGATCGCACGTGAGGCGCGGCCGGCGATCATTGTCGTAGAGCACGATCTCGAGCTCATCCGCACCGTTGCCGACCGCGTTGTAGTGCTACAGAACGGTGGGGTGCTCGCCGAGGGCACGTACGCCGAGGTCGAGCGCGATGTCCGTGTGCAGGAGGCCTATCTCGGGACGGAGGCGCAGCATGGCTGAGGCGAAACACAAGGCGACTGGCGAACGCCGAGGTCTCGAAGTCAGCGAACTGCGGGCTGGCTATGACGGTTCCGAGGTCCTGCACGGTCTCAATCTCAGCGTCGCGCCCGGTGAGATCGTCGCCGTGCTTGGGCGCAACGGCATGGGTAAGTCCACCCTCGTCAATACCTTGAGTGGGGCGATCGTGCCGAGTGCCGGCAGCGTGCGGCTGGATGGTATCGAGATCTCCACGGCGGCGCCGTCCGTGCGATTCCATCGGGGTCTGCGGACCTTCCGGCAGGAGCGGCCCGTCTTCCCTGAACTCACGGTGGCCCAAAATCTCGCGATGGTCGGGGTGAAGTCGATGACGAAGCCCGCTGGCTATTTCGAATTCCTCGCCGACCGCGGTAGTCAGCTCGCCGGGACGCTGTCCGGCGGAGAGCAGAAGATGCTCGCCATGGCGCGCACCGCATGCGGTGGCGGCTCCATGTGGGTACTCGACGAGCCGACCGAGGGCCTCCAGCCGTCGAACGTCGAGCAATGCGGCCGTATCGTCCAGGAAGCGGCAGCGCGTGGCTGCGGTGTACTCCTAGTCGAGCAGCATCTCAACATCGCACTCAAGGTCGCATCTCGCTGGTACCTCATGGAGAATGGGCTGCTCATCGAGTCGGGCGAGGTCACCGCGGAGACGCATCGCTACGTCTACGGCCGGATCTCAATCTGAGCCGAGGCTGTGCCACGTGGGCCCGCGGGCTACACTGGCGCGAATGGGCGCGGCGCGTGCGCCTCGCCCCTGCGGGAGGTACTCGAGCATGGCGGTGACGAGCGGCACGCCGGTGGTGCAGCGTTTTCAGGCGCGCTCGCTCAGGTCATGGCAGCGCGACGGGTGCGCCCACCTCTCCCCGGTGCGCATCGAGAGTGGCGCATCGGCGCGTTCCTGGTCTTCGCGGCTCGCTGCGGTGACGACGGGTGACATCCAGTTCGCATCGCTCGAGGCTTCGAGCCACCGGGTCCTTTGGCCGAATCCGCAGCGCTGGCCGAGCGCCTCGCATCGCATGCGACTCATCCGCATCGGCGCGGGACAGGGCCGGGTCATTCAGGACGGCCGAACCGCAGAGCTTCGCGCCGGCGACTACGCCATCTACGACGACGCGCGGCCGTACATGCTTGAGCTCGACACCGAATTCGACTCCGTACTGTTGGCGTTCCCCAAGCGGCGTCTTGAGGTGCCCGGAGCCGTGCTCGAGCGACTCACTGCGGTCCGGATCAAGGGGGATAGCGGGATCGGTCGTCTCGCGAGTGCCTACCTGGGGGAGGTGGGGGCCGAGCTCGAGGAGATCCATGCGCCTCAGTGGCCCGGGGCCCACAGGGCAGCGATGGAGTTGCTCTCATCGAGTCTTCTCGCCCAGTTCTCTGCGAATCGCATCGATGAACCTGGCCTGGATGAGTTCCTCCGGGCGTGCGAGTGGGTCGAGGCGAACCTCGATGATCCCGGGCTCACCTCGCTCGGGGTCGCCTCGGCCATGTTCATGTCGCGTCGCCGACTCCAACAGTTGTTCCGTGATCACGGCACGACCGTCGCCGAGTACATCAGGACGCGTCGCTTGGAGCGGGCCAGGGTGCTGCTTGAGGACCCGGCGCGCGCCGACGCGACAATTGCGCAGATCGCATACGAATGCGGGATCGACAACCCGGCATATTTCAGTCGTATCTTTGGCGAGCTCTACGGTCGCAGCCCACGGGAACACCGTGCCGCGGGTCGACCGCTCGCCTCATCTCGGGCCATCGCTGTCGGTGGCCCCGCCTAAACTCGGCGGCATGCCGACCCCTCCCGAGACCCCGACCGAGGTGCTCGGCCGGGTCTGGGGCTACCCGAGCTTCCGCGGGGCGCAGGCGGAGATCGTCGAGACGCTCGTGCGCGGCGAGGACGCGATCGTGCTCATGCCGACGGGCGGCGGCAAGTCGCTGTGCTACCAGGTGCCCTCGCTCCTCCGGGAGGGCACGGGCGTCGTCATCTCGCCCCTCATCGCGCTCATGCAGGACCAGGTCGACGCGCTCGCGGCGCTCGGGGTGCGCGCCGCATTCCTCAACTCCTCACAGCTGCCGGAGGAGCGCCGCCTCGTCGAGCAGGCCTTCCTCGCGGGCGAGCTCGACCTCCTCTACCTCGCGCCCGAGCGGCTCACGGCACCGTCGACGATCGAGCTGCTCGGCCGAGGCCGGATCGCGCTCTTCGCGATCGACGAGGCGCACTGCGTCTCGCAGTGGGGTCACGACTTCCGGCCCGACTACCTCCAGCTCGCGATGCTCGGGGAGCGCTGGCCGGACGTGCCGCGGATCGCGCTCACCGCGACGGCGACGACCGCGACCCGCCGGGAGATCCGCCAGCGGCTCGGGCTCGATGGCGCGCGCGAGTTCGTCGCGAGCTTCGACCGGCCGAACATCCAGTACCGGATCGAGCCGAAGGACAACCCGACGAAGCAGCTCGTCGCCTTCATCCGCGGCGAGCACCCGGGCGACGCCGGCATCGTCTACTGCCTGTCGCGCGCCCGGACCGAGCGCATCGCGGAGGAGCTGAGCCAGGCGGGCATCCCGGCGATCCCGTACCACGCGGGCCTCGACCAGGAGACGCGGCGCCGACACCAGGCGCGGTTCCTCCGCGAGGACGGCCTCGTCGTCGTCGCGACGATCGCCTTCGGCATGGGGATCGACAAGCCGGACGTCCGCTTCGTCGCCCACGTCGACCTGCCGAAGTCGGTCGAGGGCTACTACCAGGAGACGGGTCGCGCGGGCCGCGACGGATTGCCGTCGACCGCCTGGCTCGCCTACGGGCTCCAGGATGTCGTCCAGCAGCGGCGCTTCATCGACCAGTCGGGCGGCGACGACCGCCATCGACGCAACCTCAGCGAGCACCTCAATGCGATGCTCGCGCTCTGCGAGACGGCCGAGTGCCGCCGCGCGCAGCTCCTCGCCTATTTCGGGCAGGAATACGCGGCACCGGATGGCAGTGCCCGCTGCGGCAACTGCGACACCTGCCTCGCGCCGCCCGAGACGTGGGACGGGACGATCGCCGCGCAGAAGCTCCTGTCGACGATCGTCCGGCTCGACCGCGAGCGCGGGCAGCGCTACGGCGTCGGCCAGCAGATCGACATCCTGCTCGGCCGGCGCACGGCTCGCGTCGAGGCGCTCGGTCACGACAGTCTCAGCACCTTCGGCATCGGCACGGAGCTGAGCGAGGCCGGCTGGCGGGCCGTCGCGCGGCAGCTCCTCGCCCAGGGCCTCATGTCGGTCCGCGACGACCACGGCACGCTCGGGCTGACGGAGACGAGCGGCGAGGTGCTCCGGGGCGAGCGGCAGGTCTGGCTCCGCAAGGACCCCGTGCGGAGCGCCCGACGGCCCGAGCGGCGCGGGGCTCGCGGCGCTGGAGTCGACCCCGCGCTCGATGCGGCGGCGGCCGAGGTCTTCGAGTCGCTGCGCGCCTGGCGGGCGACGACGGCGAAGGACCGCGGGGTGCCCGCCTACGTCGTGCTCCACGACGCGACGCTCCGGGCGATCGCGGTGACCCGCCCGTCGAGCCTCGAGGAGCTCGGCGGCCTCTCCGGGATCGGCGAGGCGAAGCTCGAGGCCTACGGCCCCGCGATCCTCGACCTCCTCGCCGCGGCCTGAGCGGCTCGCGGGCGCCGCCGGCCCGCTACCGCCCGCCCGGCAGCGCCCCGTCGATCTGCTGAAGGACGTCGAAGTCGTAGAGCGTGCGCCGGAAGTCCGCGTGCGCCCGGATCTCCGCGTCCCGTCGCTCGAGGTCGCCGTCCATCGAGTCGTAGCGCATGCCGTTGCGGCGAGCACCGAGCTGGACCTCGGCGACGCGAGTGCGGCGGAGCGACTCGTAGGTCTCGAGCGCGCCGGGGATCCCGTCGGCGTCGCTCGCCGCGAGGAGCGTCGCGAGCGTCATGCCGTCCTCGATCGACTGGTTCGCGCCCTGCCCGAGGTGCGGCAGCATCGGGTGCGCCGCGTCGCCGAGGAGGGTGAGCCGCCCCTTCGTCCAGACCGGGATCGGGTCCCGGTCGTAGAGCGACCAGCGGAAGGTCGTCGTCACGTGCGAGAGCAGCTCGCCGATCCGCGGATCCCAGCCCGCGAATTCCTCCCTGAGCTCGTCGGGGTCACCCGGGGCGGTCCAGGACTCGCGCATGACGCCGTGTGCGGGGACGAAGCCGACGAAGTTGATGAGCTCGCCGCGGCGCACGGGGAAGGACAGGAAGTGCTTGCCGGGCCCGAGCCACATCTGCCAGATGTCGGGTCGCCAGTCGGTGAGGAGTTCGCGCGGGACGAGGCCGCGGTAGACCGCGGTGCCAGAGAAGACGGGCTCGCTTTCGGCATGGACGAGCTTGCGGAGGACGGAGTGGATGCCGTCGGCGCCGACGACGAGATCGGCCTCGTCGCTCGTGCCGTCCTCGAAGTCGACCCGGACCCGATCGCCGAGCTCCTCGACGCCGGTCGCGCGGTGCGCGGTGTGGGCCACCCCCTCCGGGAGTGCGCGGCGCAGCAGCTCGACAAGGTCGGCGCGGTGCATCCCGTAGGTCGCGTTCCAGCCCGCCGAGTCGGTCACCTGGACGGGGGCGATCTCGCTGCCGTCCCAGCGGTAGTAGCGGGAGGCGTCGCCGACGCGCGCCCCGAACTCGTCGACGGCCTCGCCGAGGCCGACGCGGATGAGGTGGCGCACCGAGTTCGGCGTGAGGTAGACGCCCGCGCCGACCTCGCTGAATCGGGACGCCTGCTCGTAGAGCCGGACGTCGATGTCGCGCGCGGTGAGGGCGTTCGCGAGGAACAGCCCGCCGATCCCGCCGCCGACGATGACGACCGAAGTGTTCGCAGCCATGTGCTTTCCTTTCCGTGGCGCCGTGCGCCGTCAGTCCGTGATGGCTCGTCCGGCGACGATGCCGCTGAAGATGCTCGGCCCGAACGCGGTGCCCTCGAGCGCCGCCCGACCGTTGATGTGCCCGCCGGCCATGCCGGCGACCTCGCCCGCCGCGTAGAGCCCGTCGATCGGCCGCCCGGCCGTGTCGAGGACCCGGCAGTCGAGGTCGGTCCGCACCCCGCCGAGGTTCTTGCGGGCCATGGGGTGCAGGCGGAGGGCGGTGAAGGGCGGCTCCTCGGTCGGTTCGAGGCCCGCGAGCGGCTTGCCGAAGTGGGGGTCGGTTTCGCGCCCCGCCGCGATCGCACGGTTCATCTCCCGCACCGAGGCGACGAGCGCGCCCCGGTCGACATCGATCAGCTCGGCGAGCTCGTCGAGGCTCGGCGCGGTGTGCACGTGCGGCGAGTCCCTGAGGAACTCGTCGATCCGCGCCCGGATCGGGGTGTTGCCGTCGAGGTAGTACGGATCGGCGAGGATGAGGCGCGAGGCGACGCGGGCGTCGAAGACCGACCAGGCGCGGCCGTTCGGCTGCGCGAGGAGCGCCGCCGTGCCGGTCGCGCCGCCGCGGAGGTGCTCGTCGTGGAATCGCTCGCCGCGGTCGTTGACCCAGATCTCGCCGTCGACGCCGCGGATCGCGAGCCCGCGCCCCGAGTCCGGGTGCCGGTAGTCGGGGGTCCCGTACGGGTACATCCAGACGGCGTCGAGCTCGGTGAACTGCGCGCCGACGGCTTCGAGCATCCGGAGGCCCTCGCCGCGCGCGCCGGGCCCGCCGCCGAGGAGGACTCGCTCGGCGCGGGCCGCCGCGACCGCGTGCTCGGCGACGAGCTCCGCGCTGTTGTTGAAGCCGCCCGTCGCGACGAGGACGGCGCGCCCAGCGAGCTCGACCTGCCGCTCGCCCTCCCGCGCGACGACGCCCGTGACCCGGCCGGCCGCGGTGACGAGGGATTCGGCGCGGTGGCCGAAGCGCCACGTGATCCCGGGCAGGCCCTTCGCGTGCTCGGCGAGGAGCGCCATGACCCGCTTGCCGCCGCCCTCGGGCCGGTGCCAGCGCGGCACGCGGTTGCCCTCGTGCGGGTGGACGGAGATCCACCGCACGCCGAGCTCGCCGAACCGCTCGACGAAGAGCTCGTGACCGGCACGGACGTAGCGGCTCGCCCATTCGACATCGACGGTGTCGCCGCCCCACGCGAGCCAGTCCTCGAGCGCGAGGTCGACGTCGTCGTGGATGCCGGCGCGCGCCTGGAGCTCGGTCCCGGCGATGAGGGTGCCGCCGCCCGCGCCGGAGGCGGTGCCGCCGAATCCGGCCGCGGCGTCGAGGACCGTGACCCGTGCCCCGCGCTCGGCCGCCTCGATCGCGGAGGACAGCCCCGCGGCGCCGACGCCGATGATGATGACGTCGGCCTCCTCGACCGGTGTGCCGAATGCGCTGCCCATCGTGCTCCTCGTGTCCTTCCGCGGCCCGTGGGCTCAGTCCCGCAGCCAGTCGGCGGTCAGCGCCTCGACGGAGGGGCAGCCGAGGAGCGCGAGCGTGTTGTCGAGCTGGGTCGTGAGCAGCTCGATGACCTTGGCGACTCCCGCCTGGCCGCCGGCGGCGAGCCCGTAGAGGTATGGGCGCCCGATCATGCAGACCCTCGCGCCGCGCGCGAGCGCCTTGGCGATGTCGCTGCCGCGGCGGATGCCGCCGTCGAGGTAGACCTCGGCCTTGCCGTCGACCGCCTCGACGACGCCGGGGAGCGCGTCGATCGTCGCGGGGAGCCCGTCGAGCTGCCGTCCGCCGTGGTTCGAGACCCAGACGGCGTCCATGCCGCGGGCGACGGCCTCGGCGGCGTCGCGCTCGTTCGTGATCCCCTTGATGACCATGGGGCCGTCCCAGAGCGAGCGGAGCCACTCGAGGTCGTCCCAGGTCATGCCGGGGTCGAAGCGCTGGTTGACCCGGTCCATGAAGGCCATGCGCTTCGTCACGGCGGTCTTGCCGCCGAAGTTGCCCATCGTCAGCCCGTGGCCGAACATCTCGTCCCAGCCGAAGCGGGTGACCCACGGCAGGTGCCGGAGCACGTCGCCCGCGTGCCGCCAGGTCGGCCGCGGCGGGATCGTGAAGCCGTTGCGGAGGTCGCGCTCGCGGCGCGCGCCGACGGGCACGTCGACGGTCACGGCGAGCGCCCGGTAGCCCGCCGCGCGCGCCCGCTGGACGACCTCGCCCGTGAGCCCCCGGTCGCGCCAGACGTAGAGCTGGAACCACTTCGGCGAGTCCGGTGTCGCCTCGGCGACCTCTTCGAGGCTCCAGCAGGAGCTCGAGCTCAGCGTCGTGATGATGCCGGCCTCCGCGGCGGCGAGCGCGGCGGCTCGCTCCCCGAGCGGGTGCGGGAGCGCGGCGAGCCCGACGGGGGCGAGCGCGATGGGGGCGGCGACGGGGGTGCCGAGCATCGTCGTCGCGAGCGTCCGCGTCGAGGCGTCGGACAGGGCTCGCGGCCGGAACGTCAGGGCGTCGAGCGAGCTGCGGTTGCGACCGATCGTGATCTCGCCTTCGCCGCCGCCGTCGATGAAGTCGCTCACCGCGGTCGGCAGTCGGCGGTGGGCGATCGCCCGCACGTCCTCGATGTTGACGGCCTGGGCGAGGCGGCCCCGCCGCGGGGGCATCGTGCCGTTGCGCATTCGTCCGTCCTCAGGCGTACTGCGCGTAGAGCGGCGAGCGCACGTCGCGCGTGATCCGGCAGTCGAGGAAGAGCGGTCCCTTGCGGTCCCACGCGGTGAGTGCCGGCTCGAGGTCGGCGACGGTCGAGATGACGGCGGACTCGGTCCCGAGGCTCGCCGCGATGGCCGCGAGGTTCGAGACGCCGAAGATCGCGTCGTCGGACGGCAGGCCGGCGATGTCGGCGAGGACGATCTCGGAGCCGGCGGCGCCGTCGTTGAAGCAGACGACGAGGAGCGGGAGCCGTTCGCGGGCGGCGACCTCGAGGTCGCCGAGCGACATGAAGAGCCCGCAGTCGCCGATGTACAGCGCGGTGAGACGGTCGGGCCGGCCGACGGTCGCGCCGATCGCGGGGCCGAGGCCGCAGCCCATGGCGCCGAAGTCGCAGGTCCACATGAGCGATTCGGGGCTCGGGTGGTGCATGAATGCGATGGGCCAGACGGTGAAGTGGCCGCCGTCGATGACCGCCGCGCGATCGGCGGGCAGCAACCGGTCGAGCTCCGCGGCGAGCGCGCGCGGGTCGATCTGCTCGGGCGCGGAGACGTCGGTGAAGCTCGAGCCCATGCGCGGCGGCGCGACGGGCCGTGGCCTGGCCGGGGTCATCGGCTCGGCCTCGAGGCGGGCGACGAGCGCCTCGGCGGCGAGGCCGCAGTCGCCGAGGACGGCGACATCGGCGCGGTCGTAGCGGCCGAATGCGCGGGGGTCGTCATCGATCTGCACGACGGTCGAGCCGGCGAGGAAGGTCGACTTCCGGGTCTGAATGTGGTTGAGCCCGACGCCGAAGGCGAGGATGAGGTCGGCCTCCTCGATGATCGCGGCGCCGGCTGGCGAGGTGAAGCCGCCGAAGATGCCGAGGCTCGCGGGGTTGTCGTCGAAGATGCCGATGCCTTTGACGGAGGTCGCGAGGTACGCGCCCGTGAGCTCCGCGATGCGCTCGAGGCGTCGTGCCGTCTCGGGGTCGCTGCCGCCGCGGCCGGCGAGGAGGATGATGCGCTCGGCCCCCCGGATCGCCTGCTCAGCGGCGTCGAGCTCGGCGGCGGCCGGGGCGACTGGGTCGGGGCGCTCGGCGAGCCCGGCGAGCGCGAGGTCGATGTCGGAGGCGCTCGGTGCGAGCTCGACGCCGTGGGGGATGACGAGGGCGACGGGGGTGCGGCCGTGGAGCGCGGCCTGGTAGGCGGAGACGGTGTCCTGCGCGGCGGTCTGGGCGCCGACCCGGATGACGCCGACGCCGAGCTCGCCGAGGATCGCGTCGGGGGTGAGGCCCTGGTTGCCGACCTCGAAGGGGGCATTGCGCGGCGGGGTCGTCATGGCGTCGCTCGTGATGAGGACGAGGGGGCTGCGGGCCTTGACCGCGGTGCGCAGCGCGGTCAGCGCATTCGTGAATCCGGGGCCGTGGACGACGCTCGTCCAGCCGACCTCACCGGTCGCCCTCGCGTAGCCGTCGGCGCCTCCGACGGCACCGTTCTCGTGCCGGAAGTGGTGGAGCGCGACGCCGGCCTCCTCGAAGCCGTGGACGACGCGCATGTTCGCCCCGCCCATGACCTCGAAGAGGTCGGTTGCGCCAAGTCTCGCCGCGGTCGTCGCGATCGTCTCGGCGGTCGTGCGCGGGCCGTGGTGGGGCGCGGCGGGCTCTCCGGTCGTGGTCATGGCCTCGTCCTCTCCTGTGCTCCGCCCTGCTGCGTCGTCACATCGGGGTGTGCCGGGCACTCGGCCCGTGCGTTCTCGGTCGTCGATCTCCGGTGATCGTCCGCTTGACACCGGCGACATCGATCACAATAGTGGACCTACGCAATCCGGACTAGTCGTCCGGAATACGGACAACTGAGTCAAGAACGACACCGCTGATCGACCCCGTGGCAAGGCCCCGGAGGCCGCTCCTCCCCTCAAGGACGAGGACCTGGCCGAGCGATCGGTGAGCCAGAGAGGAACTGCTCGCATGAGCGCTGAGCCCCACGCCCGGTCCCTGCAGGACCTGATCGATTCGACGCCGGATCTGGTCGACTACCTGTACAACGACTCGCCCGGCGCGCACGCCCGCGGTCGTGCGGACCTCACCCCGGTGCGTCAGGAGTTCACGAACTGGCGCGACGAGCAGCGCTCGTGGCGGGAGAGCGCGATCCTCTTCGACCAGTCGCACCACATGCCCGAGCTCATCGTCAAGGGCCCGGACGCGAAGAAGCTCCTCAACTGGGTCGGCCTCAACTCGCTCGCCAACCTCGCCCCCGGCCGCGCCAAGCAGTTCATGGCGGTCAACGAGGACGGCTACATGATCGGCGACTGCATCCTCTACGCGCTCGAGGACGAGACCTACGAGCTCGTCAGCTCGATGCCGCTCCTCAACTGGGTCGAGTACCAGATCGTCACGGGCGACTGGGACGTCACCTACACCCGCGACCACAACACCTCGGACAACCCGAGCGGCACCCGCGAGCGCTTCCGCTACCAGCTCGACGGCCCGAACGCGGGCGCGATCTTCGACGAGGTCGTCGACGGCGGCGTGGCTCCCGAGATCGGGCCGTTCCGCACCGCCCGCGCCTCGATCGCCGGCGTCGAGGTCATGGTGCTGCGCCACAGCATGTCTGGCCACCGCGGCTACGAGATCTCGGGCCCCTACGACAAGGGCGAGTCGGTCGTCCTCGCCGCGATCCTCGAGGCCGGCAAGCGTCACGGGCTCCTCCAGGCGGGCGCGACGACGTACTTCAGCGCGAGCTTCGAGGGCGGATGGATGGCCTACCCGCTTCCCGCCGTCTACACCTCGCCGTCGCTCGCCGAGTACCGCAAGTGGCTCCCCGCCGACTCGTGGGAGGGTCGCTTCCAGCTCGCCGGCAGCTTCCGCCCCGAGCGCATCGATGACTACTACGTCACGCCGTACGACATGGGCTACGGCAAGCTCGTGAGCTTCGACCACGACTTCATCGGCCGCGCCGCGCTCGAGAAGATCGCCGAACAGCACCACCGGACCAAGGTGACCCTCCACTGGAACAAGGAGGACATCCTCAAGGTCATGGGCTCGATGTTCGAGGACGGCGAGCTCCCGTACAAGTACATCCAGCTCCCGGTCGCCGACTACGGCAACCTCACCCACCGCGACGAGGTCTACAACGCGTCGGGCGAGGTCATCGGCGTCGTGACGAAGGTCGGCTACACCGTCAACGAGCGCCGGCTCATCTCGCTCGGCATGGTCGACCTCGACAAGGCCGCCGTCGGCGACGAGGTTGAGATCCTCTGGGGCGAGCCGGACGGCGGCTCCCGCAAGCCGCGCGTCGAGCGTCACCGCCAGACCCGCGTCCGCGCGACGATCGTCGCCGCGCACTGAGACCGCCGCCGGGACCCGACGAGGAGGTGATGAGGAATGCGTGAGGCTGAGATGCGAGCGCGGCACGACGCCGTCGCTGCGGCGCTGCCATACCGGCACGTCGCCGACCTCGTCATCGACGGCGAACGCCGTCCCGCGACCTCGTCGGCCCGCACCGCGCTCATCGATCCCGCGACCGGGGTCGAATGGGGCTCGGCGCCCGTCGCCTCGGCGGCGGACGTCGACGCCGCGGTCGACGCCGCGGCCCACGCCCTGCCGGGGTGGCGGGCGCGGCCCGCGACGGAGCGCGCACGGCTCCTCCTCGCGATGGCCGACGGCATCGAGCGCCGGGCCGAGCCGCTCGGTCTGACGAACACGATCGAGAACGGCTCGCCGACGCAGGAGACCTCGCTCGCGGCCGCGAATGCCGCGGGCATCCTCCGCTACTTCGCCTCGCTCGCCGAGTCGCTCGAGGCCCCCGATGTCCGCGACTCGCCGAACGATGCGACGCTCCGCACCTCGGTCCACCTCGACCCGATCGGCGTGTGCGCGCTCATCGCGCCGTGGAACTTCCCGATCAACCTCGTGCTCGTCAAGCTCGCGCCAGCGCTGCTCGCCGGCTGCACGGTCGTCATCAAGCCCGCGCCCTCGACGCCGCACTCGATCCGCTTCGTCGTCGATGCCGCGGCCGAGGCCGGCATCCCCGCCGGCGTCATCAATCTCGTCACGGGCGAGGGCGAGACGGGCGAGCTGCTCGTCCGGCACCCGCGCGTCGACAAGGTCGCGTTCACCGGGTCGACGGGCGTCGGCCGCCGCGTCGGCGCGATCTGCGGGGAGCTCCTCCGGCCGGTCACGCTCGAGCTCGGCGGCAAGTCCTCGGCGCTCGTCCTCCCCGACGCCGACCTCGAGGTCCTCGGTGCGAACCTGCTCCGCGGCTCGCTGCGCAACACGGGCCAGACCTGCTACGCCGCGACGCGGCTCATCGTCACCCCCGAGCGCTACCGCGAGGTCGTCGAGCTCGCCTCGGCCGTCGTCGAAGCGGCCCCGGTCGGGGACCCGCTCGACGTCGACACCGTCTTCGGCCCGCTCGCGACCACCGCGCAGCAGGAGGTCGTCCGCGGCTACATCCGCTCCGGTCTCGACGAGGGCGCGCGGCTCGTCATCGGCGGCGACGTGCCCACCGCATTCGAGCACGGCGCCTGGGCGGTCCCGACCGTCTTCGCCGACGTCCGACGGGAGATGCGCGTCGCGCGCGAAGAGATCTTCGGCCCCGTCCTGACGATTCTGCCGGCAGCCGACATCGAGGACGCGATCGCGATCGCGAACTCGACCAGCTACGGGCTCGGCGGGATGGTCTACGGCGCGGACGAGGACCGCGCATTCGAGATCGCCCGACGCGTCGACACCGGCAACGTCGGGATCAACCTCTTCAAGGCGAACCCGGCGGCGCCCTTCGCGGGCCGCCACGACTCCGGGATCGGCGTCGAGTACGGCCGCGAAGGCCTCTCGCAGTACCTGACTTCCCAGTCCGTGCACCGCTTGAAGGGCGAGCATGGGCCGGGTTGAGCGGCCGCACCGCGACCGCAGAACCGCATCGTCGCAAGACCGGGCGATGTGCGCAGCACCACGCAACTGAATACCCAACCGCATCACCTGTAGAGCCGCGCACCCCCGCGCGACTCGAACTGACTGGAGGACCCGTCTTGTTCATTCAACGGCGAATGGGTCGCATCGCGATCGCCACGCTGGCCGTCGCAGCGACCATGACCACCCTCTCCGCGTGCTCCGCGGGCGAGACCCCGACCCCGGCCCCCGAGACGAGCGGCGCCGAGACCGCCGCGCCCGTCGAGACGATCGACATCGTCGCGGGCGTCGCCGCGAGCATGAGCTCGCTCAACCTCCGCATCGGGATCGAGGAGGGCTTCTTCGAGGAAGAGGGCCTCAACGTCTCGATCGCCCCCGTCGGCACCGGCGCCGCCGGCGTCACCGGCCTCATCAACGGCGAGATCCAGGTCGCGCTCGGCGGGCTCTCGGGCGGCATCACCGCGATCTCGCAGGGCATCCCGATCGCCTTCGTGTCCGGCGGCATCGCCGACCACGACTCGGACGAGGGCCCGTGGTACGGCACGCTCGTCGCGCCCGACAGCGGCATCGAGTCGTTCAAGGACCTCGAGGGCAAGACCGTCGCCCTCAACTCGCTCAACTGCTGCTGGGACTTCTGGACCAAGGAGTCGGTCATCGCCGACGGCGGTGACGAGACGAAGCTCAACCTCGTCCAGCTCCCCTTCGCGCAGCAGGCGGCGGCGCTCGCGGCCGGCCAGGTCGACGCGATCACGACGCAGCAGCCCTTCGTCAAGCAGGCCGAGCTCCAGGGCTTCGTCAGCATCGGCGACCCGGCGGCGATCGCGTACGGCGACCCCGAGAACGGCAACACGAACTACTTCATGGCGACGTCGTTCATCGACGAGCACCCGGGTGTCGTCGAGCGCTGGCGCGCCGCGCTGCAGAAGGCGACCGACTACGCGAACGCCAACCCGGACGTCGTCCGTCAGGCCGCGATCGACATCGTCGAGCTCGACCCCGAGCTCGTCGCCGCGTCGCCGGTGCCGTTCTTCGTCGTCGACATCGACACGAACGCGCTCGAGAAGGAGGCCTCCTGGCTCGTCAAGTACGGCGTCATCGAGAAGGCCCCCGCCGTCGCGGACATGTACATCCCCTAAGGTCGCAGACCGACATCAATGAATGCGATCCCTTGGTCGGCGCCGCTCGGCGCCGACCAAGGGAGAGCGTGGAGGAGCTGAAGTGAAGCGCCGTTCCCCATGGATCCGAGCCCTGCCCTGGGTGACGACCATCGCCGTCATCGCGCTGCAGGAGGTGCTCGCGCGCACTGGCGTGCTGCCGAGCCTCATCCCGCCGTTCAGCGAGACCCTTGTCGCGCTCTGGAACCAGCTGCCGACCCCGGACTTCTGGGAGGGGCTGTGGGAGGTGCTCGCGCAGTTCGCGATCAGCCTCGTCATCGGGGTCGTCGCCGGCCTCGTCCTCGGCATCATCATCGGCGTGCTCCCCGTCGTGAACCAGCTCCTGCGATACGTCCTCGAGTTCCTGCGCTTCACCCCGAGCGTCGTCTTCATCCCGATCCTCCTCCTCGTCATGGGCTCACGACCGCCGACGGCGATCCTCCTCGCGGCACTCGGCGCGATGTGGCCCGTCCTCTACCAGACCTTCTACGGCGTCGTCGGCGTCTCCGCCGTGCTCAAGGACACCGGCCGGGTCTTCGGGCTCAGCCGCGGCCAGCAGCTCGCGAGCATCACGATCCCGAGCGTGTCGCCCTTCCTCGCGACCGGGATCCGGCTCGCGGCCGCCCACGCCCTCGTCGTCGTCGTCGCCGTGCAGATCATCGCCGCGGTGCCGGGCATGGGCCGCGACATCCAGACCTACGCCGAGAACGGCGTCTTCCCGCAGATGTACGCCCTCATCCTCGTCGTCGGCATCATCGGGCTCCTCGTCAACTGGCTGTTCGAGACGATCGAGCGCCGACAGCTGCACTGGCACGCCTCGTACCGGGAGAAGCAGGCATGACTACCACCTCGATCCTTCGGACCCACCGCAGCGGGCGCCGCTTCAGCTGGTCGACCGGGCTCGGCGGGGCCATCGTCTCGCTCGTGCTCCCCGTCGTCATCGTCGTCGCCTGGTGGTTCGGCTCGGCGAACAGCACCTCGCCGTTCTTCCCGCCCCTCCAGTCCATCCTCGAGACCTTCGCGCAGACCTGGCTCTCCGAGCGGGTGGTCAGCGACATCGTGCCGAGCCTCTACCGCATGTTCGCTGGCTTCGCGATCGCGGTCGTCGTCGGCGTCCTCCTCGGCGCGGTCCTCGGCCGATTCCGCACGGTCGCCTACGCGCTCAACCCGCTGCTCCAGTTCTGCCGATCGATCCCCGCGACGGCGCTCATTCCTGTCGCGGTCGTGCTCTTCGGCATCGGCGACACACCGAAGATCGCGCTCATCGCATTCGTCAGCTGCTTCCCGATCCTGCTCAACACGATCGACGGCGTGCGGAACATCGACCCCGTCCTCGAGGACGTGAGCCGCTCATTCCGGCTCACGAAGATGCAGCGCTTCACGTGGGTCCAGCTCCACGCCGCCTCGCCGCAGGTCATCTCCGGCATGCGCGTCGCGCTGAGCCTCGCCTTCGTCATCATGGTCTCCGCCGAGATGCTCGGATCGACGAGCGGCATCGGCTACGTCACCCTGCTCGCCCAGCAGGGCTTCCAGGCCCCGCTCATGTGGTCGGGCCTCATCCTGCTCGGCCTGCTCGGCCTCATCATCAACGGCATTTTCATCTTGGTGGAGCGCGGCCTGCTGCGCTGGTACACCCAAACCCAGGAGGACTGAATTGCTCGCCATCGAACACCTGCAGAAGACCTACAACACGGGCGGGAAATCGCTCGAGGTGCTCCGCGATGTGACCTTCACCGTCAACGAAGGGGAGTTCGTCACGGTCGTCGGCCCCTCCGGCGCCGGCAAGACGACGCTCCTGCGCTGCATGGCGGGGCTCCTCGCGCCGAGCGGCGGCTCCGTGACCCTCACGAACAGCGGCAAGGTCATCGACTCGCCGCCGCAGGAGATCGCCTGCGTGTTCCAGGACTACAGCCGCTCGCTCATGCCCTGGTACAAGGTCGGTCGCAACGTCGGCCTGCCGCTCGCGAACACGATCAAGGACAAGTCGAAGCGCCAGGAGGCGGTCGAGCAGGCGCTCCACAGCGTCGGCCTCGACGGCTTCGCCGACAGCTACCCGTGGCAGCTCTCCGGCGGCATGCAGCAGCGCGTCGCGATCGCCCGCGCGCTCGCGTACCGCCCCGACTTCCTCATCATGGATGAGCCGTTCGCCTCGGTCGACGCGCAGACCCGCGCCGACCTCGAGGACCTCATCCTCCGCATCCGGCAGACCGCCGGGGTCACGATCGTCCTCGTCACCCACGACATCGATGAGGCGGTCTACCTCGCCGACCGCGTCGTCGTCGTCTCGAGCCGCCCGACCGTCGTCATGGACGTCATCGACGTCGACCTGCCGCGCCCGCGCAGCCAGGTCACGACGAAGGGCCTACCGCGCTTCGGCGAGCTCCGGACGCAGGTCGCGACGCTCATCACCCGCGCCGGCGCCGAGGCGGCCGCCCGCAACGACTGACCCGCCGGGCCGAAGGCCCGTGACCCCGCACGACCACACGAAGGAGTGACTTGTCCCCCGAGCCGACGACCCAGCCCACCGCGGACCGCGCCCTGAGCGGTGCCGAGCTCCTGCTGCGGGGGCTCGTCGATCGGGGGATCGACACCATCTACATCAACCCGGGCACCGACACCGCGCCGCTCGCCCGGGCGATCGAGGTCGCGCTCGTCGAGCAGCGCCCGGCACCCCGGCTCGTGCTCTGCCCCCACGAGACCGTTGCGCTCGCGGCCGCGCACGCCCACTTCGCGGTGACGGGCAAGGTCGCCGCGGTCTTCGTCCACGTCGATGTCGGCACGCAGAACCTCGGCTCGATGATCCACAACGCCTCCCGCGCCGGTGCGGGCGTCGTCATCATGGCGGGCCTCACGCCCTACGACGAGTACGGCACGGTGCACGGCGGCCGCGACCACATCGTCCACTGGTCGCAGGACGTCCCCGACCAGGCCGGGATCGTGCGGCAGTACGTCAAGGCCGCCTTCAACCCGTCGCGGGCAGAGCTCGCCTACACCGCCGTGCAGCGCGCGGTCGACATCGCGAGCGCCGCGCCGGCCGGGCCGGTCTACATGACCTTCGGTCGCGAGATGCTCATCGAGACGGCCCCGGCGCCGGGCCCGTGGCGCGAGGTCGAGTCGCTGCCCTCAGGGCCGAGTGAGGCTGCGGTCACGGCGAGCCTCCGCGAGCTCCGCGCGGCGAAGCGGCCGATCCTCGTCACATCCCGCGTCGGGCAGGACCCCGCGGCGGTCCCGACGTTCATCCGCCTCGCCGAGCTCCTCGGGGCGAAGGTCGTCGACCCCTTCAAGGAGCGGATGAACTTCCCCTCCGAGCACCCGCTCGCGGCCCAGGACCTCCGCGCGGCCTATGCGGAGGCGGACCTCGCGATCGTCGTCGACGCCCCGATCCCGTGGGTGCTCGGCAAGGACGGCCCCGGCGCGGACTGCCGGATCCTCTGGGTCGAGACTGACCCCTTCCAGCTGACGATGCCGAACTGGGCGTTCCGCGCCGACGTGCGCGTCGCGAGCTCGCCGCGGCTCTGGCTCGAGGCGGTCGTGGCCCGGCTCGAGGCCGAGGGGGCGGTCCCGCCCCCGCTCCCCGCCGCGCCGGTCCGCCCGGCGCTCCCCGCCGCGGGCGTCCCGCTCACGGTCGCCGACGTCATCGCGGAGCTCGCGACGCACATCCGCCCGGACGACCGCCTCATCGAGGAGTCGACGACCTCGGCGCTCGCGGTCCGGGCGAACCTGCCGCGGAGCGAGCCGGGCACCGTCTTCCGTGCCGGTGGCGCGGGCCTCGGCTGGGCGCTCGGGGCGCTCCTTGGCGCGAAGGTCGCCGAGCGCGATCGGCCGAGCTTCGTCGTCGTCGGCGACGGCTCCTTCGTCTTCAGCGCCCCCGTCGCCGCGCTCACGGCTCTCAAGCGCGAGCGGATCGACGGGCTCATCGTCGTGCTGCAGAACGGCGGCTACGCCGCGAGCAGCCAGCCGGTCCACGACCTCTTCCCGGACCCGGAGCGGCCGCAGCCGCCGGCGACCGCCTTCATCGCCGACATCGACATCGCCGCCCTCGCGGAGTCGTGCGGGGCGGTCGGCGTCACGGTGAGCACGCCGGGCGACCTCGCCGACGGCCTCGCGCGGGCCGTCGAGGCGTGGCGTGCCGGTGACCTCGTCGTCGTCGCCGCGAAGGTGGGATCGCCGTGGATCAAGGCCGCCGACTACTGATGGCGCCCCGGCGGGGTCGGGCGGGTTGTCCGGCCTCGTCGCTACATGTACGCTTCCCGGACATGTGGGGGGCTCGAATGCGCGCCAGGATTCAGGCGTGAACGGCCGTCCCGAGGGCCTCGATCAGCGCGACTACGTCCAATCGCTCGAGCGGGGCCTCAGCGTCATCCTCGCCTTCGCCGATCACCATCCCCGCCTGACGCTGAGCGAGGTCGCGACGGCGACGGGGCTGAGCCGGCCCACCGCGCGGCGGCTGCTCCTCACGCTCGAGGCGCTCGGCTACGTGCGGACCGACGGGCGCGCATTCATGCTCACCCCGCACGTCCTCGCCCTCGGGTACGCGTACCTCAACTCACTCGACCTCACGGCGATCGCGCAGCCGATCATGGAGCGGATCGCCGCCGACGTCCATGAGACCTGCACGCTCGCGGCGCTCGACGGCTCCGACATCGTCTACGTGAGCCGCATCGCGAGGCGGCGGCTCAGCAGCCTCTCGCTCGTCGTCGGCACCCGGCTGCCGGCCTACGCGAGCGCGATGGGGCAGGTCATCCTCGCCGACCTCTCACCGGCCGACCTCGAGCAGTACCTCGAGGCCACCGAGCTCGAGCGGATCACGCCCCGCACGCTCGACACGGCGGAGGCCCTGATCGAGCGGCTCGATGCGACGCGCGCGCGCGGCTGGGCGAGCGTCGACCAGGAGCTCGAGACCGGCCTGCGCTCGATCGCGGCGCCCGTGCGCGGCGGCGACGGACGGGTCCTCGCTGGCCTCGGCATCTCGTCGTCGACGGTGACACTCGCCGAGCTCGAGGAGCGTTGCCTGCCGCCGCTTCGCCTCGCGGCCGAGGAGATCAGCGCACGACTCGGCGCCGAGTTCTCCACCTCGCGCTGAGGCCGAATGCGCGGCTGCTCGCGGCGCCCTCCAAGCCGCGCCGCATCCCGCGCGCCTCGATTGTCAGAAACCGGCACTGAATAGCCGTCCACATGTGCCCGACCTACGATGGCGAGATGACTGCGATCGAGGTCACCGGACAGGCCCAGGCACCACGCGCAACCCGTGACGAGACGACGAGCGGGACCGGCGAGCCCGGCATCGAGGTCGCGGCGCTCGGCGAGCAGCTGCTCGGGCGCTGGGCGGCACAGCGACTCGCCGCTCGACGGCTCGCGACCGATCCGCGGCTGACGCGCATTCCTGGCGAGACGATGCGGCAGCACCGCGACCGCGTGCTCGAGGCGCTCAAGTTCCTCGCGACGAAGGGCGTCGCGGGCAAGGACTACCCCGAGCGGCTCGGCGGCACCCGCGATGCGGGCGGGAACGTCGCGGGCTTCGAGGAGATGGCGCTCTGCGACCCGAGCGTCGGCATCAAGGGCGGCGTCCAGTGGGGCCTCTTCGGTGCCGCCGTGCTCCATCTCGGGACCGAGCGCCACCAGGATCGCTGGCTCGCCGACATCCGCGACATGCGCATTCCTGGCGCCTTCGCGATGACCGAGACGGGGCACGGCTCCGACGTCGCCTCGATCGCGACGACCGCGACCTACGACCCGGCGACCGAGGAGTTCGTCATCCACACGCCGTACCGCGCGGCGTGGAAGGACTACCTCGGCAACGCGGCCGAGCACGGCGTCGCCGCGACCGTCTTCGCCCAGCTCATCACGAACGGCGAGCACCAGGGCGTCCACTGCTTCTATGTGCCGATCCGAGACCCCGAGACGATGGAGTTCCTCCCCGGCGTCGGCGGCGAGGACGACGGCGTCAAGGGCGGGCTCAACGGTGTCGACAACGGCCGGCTCCACTTCGACCACGTCCGCATCCCGCGCGACAACCTCCTCGACCGCTACGGCTCCGTCGCCGCCGACGGCACCTACTCGAGCCCGATCGCGTCGAAGGGCCGGCGCTTCTTCACGATGCTCGGCACGCTCGTCCAGGGCCGGGTGTCGCTCGACGGCTCGGCGACGGTCGCCGCGAAGCTCGGGCTCACGATCGCGATCAAGTACGGGGACGTGCGCCGGCAGTTCAGCCCCGAGGCCGAAGCGCCCGAGACGGTGCTCCTCGACTACGGCCGCCACCAGCGCCGGCTGCTACCGAGGCTCGCGCAGGTCTACGCGATGAGCTTCGCGCACGAGGAGCTCCTCGTGCGCTTCGACGACGTCTTCAGCGGCCGACAGGACACCCCCGAGGCCCGGCAGGACCTCGAGACCTACGCCGCGGCGCTCAAGGCGCTCTCGACCTGGGGCTGCCTCGACATCCTCCAGGAGTCCCGCGAGGCGTGCGGCGGCCAGGGCTTCATGGCCGACAACCGCATCGCGCCGCTCCGCGCCGACATGGACGTCTGGGTCACCTTCGAGGGCGACAACAACGTGCTCCTCCAGCTCGTCGGCAAGCGCCTGCTCACCGACTACGCGAAGCGCATGTCGAAGCCCGACGCCGCCGCGATCCGCCGCTACGTCGCCGACCAGATCGGGGAGGCCGTCGTCGGCCGCACGGGACTCCGCGCCCTCGGGCAGGACCTCGTCGACTTCGGCTCGAATGCGCGGCGCATCGGCTACATCCGCGACACCGATTCGCAGCGGCAGCTGCTCACCGACCGCGTCGAGACGATGGTCGCCGAGGTCGCGGGGCACCTGAAGGATGCGAAGAAGCTCTCGCCCGAGGAGTCCGCCGCGCTCTTCAACCGCCACCAGAACGACCTCATCCTCGCGGCCCGCGCCCACGCCGAGCTCCTCCAGTGGGAGGCCTTCACCGACGCGCTCGAGGCGGCCGACCCGGCGAACCGTCGGGTCCTCACGTGGCTCCGCGACCTCTTCGGCCTCGGCCTCATCGAGGCGAACGCTGGCTGGTACCTCATGAACGGCAAGCTCTCCGGCGCCCGCGCGAAGGCGATCACCGAGTACATCGACGGCCGGCTCCTGCCTCGGCTGCGCCGCCACGCGGTCGCGCTCGTCGACGCCTTCCTCATCCCCGACGAGCTCATCGGCGCCCCCATCGCGACGGGCGCCGAGGCCGCGCGCCAGGAGGAGGCGGCCCGCCTGCGCTGAGCCACGAGGAGCGCGCTGAATGCGGGTTGCAGCTGACCGAGCAACGCCGCCCTCCCCATCCATCACGCAATCGTCGGACGAGCCTAGCGGCGGGTGCGATCGGCAAGGCGATTCCGCCGGGGCAAGGCGTTTTGTGGCACTGAACGCCTTGGTTCGGGCGATCCGCCTTGCTTCGTCGAATGCGGGCGGGCTCGGCGTCCTCGCGCTCATCCTCGTGTCGAACTGGATCGGCATCGACCTCACGGGGCTCGCCGGCGCCTTCGACCAGGGCGGCTCCGGCGCGCAGCAGGAGGAGGCGCTCGACGAGTGCCGGACGGGCGCCGACGCGAACGCGAGCATCGACTGCCGGATCGCCGGCGCCGCCGACTCGCTCGACGAGTACTGGAGCGGGGTGTTCCGCGAGCAGGGGCTTGAATACCGGACGGTCGAGGGCCTCTACCTCTTCAGCGGGGCGACGCCGACGGCGTGCGGGACGGGGCAGACGGGGATGGGGCCGTTCTACTGCCCCGAGGACGAGTCAATCTACATGGACACCGCGTTCTTCGACGCGCTCGAGGCCGAGGCGCGGACGGAGATCGGACCGCTCGCCCAGATGTACGTCGTCGCGCACGAGTGGGGGCACCACGTCCAGCGCATCGGCGGGATCATGACCGCGGACCTCGACCTCCGCGACACCGGGCCGCTTTCCGACTCGGTGCGGCTCGAGCTCCAGGCGGACTGCTTCGCGGGGTCCTGGGTCGCGGCGGCCTCATCGACGACCGACGCCGCGGGCGTGCCGCTCCTCGTCCCACCGACGACGCAGGAGCTCGCCGACGCGCTCGGGGCGGCGCGGATCGTCGGCGATGACTTCATCCAGCGCGAGATGGGCGCCGGGCGGGTCAACCCGGAGGCGTGGACCCACGGCTCCTCCGAGTCCCGCACGCGGTGGTTCACGACCGGCTACGAGCAAGGGATGGGCGCCTGCACGACGTTCGACCCGGGTGCGCGGCTGTGATGAATGCGCGCGGCGCGCATTCCTACCCGGTCGGAAACGGCCCTACCGCACCTCGAAGACGGTGATCTGCACCGAGTCGGGTCGACGCTGGACGTCGGCGAGGAAGAGGCTGCCGTTGAGCCAGTCGTATGCGCTGTCCGAGGGCGCCTCGAAACGCGGGACGGTGCGGCAGTAGACGAGGGCCGGGTCGACGGGCTCGCCGCGGGAGAGCTTCGCCATGGTCTCGGCGTCGGCGCGGCGCAGCCCCGTGTTGACGACGGAGATCTCGGTGCCGTCGTCGGCGCGCACCCAGTAGCTCGCGGTGAGCTCGATGACGCCGTCGGGGCGCACGATCTGCCAGTCGGCACCGCCCGGCAGCACCTCGCCGCTCAGGCGCGGGCCCCGGATCGTGCCGCCGATGATCGGGATGACGCGTCGGCGGCCGAGCGGCATGACGCCGAGCTCCTGGATCGGGCCGACCTCGGCCTGGATCGTCGTCACGTGCGCGAGCTCCGGCGCCGTGGCCGTGCTCGGGGTCTTGTCGTGCATGATGCCTCCCGTCAGCAGTCTGCCGCATGCACACGGGGGACCGTGTTCATCCCCCGTTTGTCCCCCGTTCTGGGACGGTCGAATGACCCGGTAGGTGAGCGCCGCTCGCGTAATCTTGAACAGGCCCGAAAACCCACCGACCGAGGATCGATGTTCACTCCGAAGCGCATGATCACCGCGGCGAGCGCTCTGCTCGCGGCGGGTGCGATCGTCCTCGTCACGGTGTCGGCGATGCCGCAGCCGCAGGCCCACATGCTCGATGCCGGGCAGGAGCAGCTCACGACCGTCGCGTCGCTGCTCGAGCCGCCGTCGGCCGCTCCCTCGCAGGACTGACGCTCCGCCGACGGCTCAGGCCGCGAGCATCCGGCCGAGCGCGGGGAGGGCACCCGTCTCGCCGACGAGCCGCATCGCCGCCCAGAAGGCGGACTGCGTCGAGGTGACGATGGGTACGCCCGTAGCGGATTCGATGGCGACGGCGCAGCCGATCGTCTGGAGGCCGCCGCAGGAGATGAGCGCGGCGTCGACCTGACCCCCGCCGCGTGCCGCCTCGATCGCCCCGATCGTGAGGTCGATGATCTCGTCCTCCGTCTTCCGGATGACGCCGTCGCCGAATTCCGTGATGCCGAATGCGCGGAGCGCACCGACCTCGAAGCCGTGCCATTCGAGCAGCTCGCGGAGGCGGTCGTTGACGACCCCGTCGTAGGCGGTCGCGACGGCGATGCGGTGCGCGCCCAGGTGGTGCAGTCCGTCGACGACCGCCTGGCTCATCGTCGAGCAGGGCAGACCCGTCTCGGCGCGGAGCCGCGCGAGGAGCTCGGCGTGCGCCTCGGGGCCGCGGTAGAAGGTCAGCGAGGTGCCGATGACCATGACCGCCTCGACGCCCTCGGCGGCGAGCTCGAGCGCGGCCGGAAGGATCTTGTCGACCGCCGCGTCGTAGCCGGCCGGGGTCAGCGAGCGGACGCCCGTCCCCCGCGGCACGAACTCGACCCCGGGGTACATCGCGAGCCCCTCGGCGGGGACGCGGTCATCGGGGAAGGGGACGACGAGGCCGATCCGGTGGGCGCGCATTCCTGCCGCGGGCGAGTCACTCACGAGGCGGTCCGCTCGCGCAGCCTCGGCAGGATGTGCTCGCCGTAGAGCCGGAGGAAGCGCTCCTGGTCATCGCCGGGGCCGTGGAAGACGAGGTGCCGGAAGCCGAGCCGGACGTACTCGAGGACGCGCTCGACGTGCTCCTCGGGGTCGCTCGAGACGATGAAGCGGGAGGCGGCGCGCTCGATCGGCAGGGCGTCGGCGAGTCGCTGCATCTCGACGGGGTCCTCGATCCCGACCTTCTCCTCGGGCGTCAGCGCGAGCGGCGCCCAGAATCGGGTGTCCCGGAGGGCGCGCTCGGCGTCGGGGTCGAAGGACACCTTGACCTCGATGAGGGTGTCGATCGCGGCGCGGCCGGACTTCTCGAGGCCCTCGGCGAGCGCCGGGAGCAGGGTCTCGGTGTAGAGCTCCCTCGCCTTGCCGCTCGTCGTGATGAAGCCGCTCGCGACGCGGCCGGCGAGGCGGGTCGCGGCGGGGCCGGCGGCGCCGATGTAGATCGGCACGGGGGTCGCCGGTCGGTCGTAGATCGTCGCGTTGTGCGTCCGGTAGAACTGCCCCTCGAAGGTGACGCGGTCCTCGGACCAGAGGCGCTCGATGAGCTCGAGCGCCTCCTTGAGTCTGGCGAAGCGCTCCTTCTGCTCCGGCCAGTCGAGACCGAGCGTCACCTCGTTGAGCGCCTCGCCGGTGCCGACGCCGAGGATGACGCGGCCGGGGTAGAGCTCGCCGAGCGTCGCGAACGCCTGCGCGATGATCCCCGGGTGGTACCGGATCGTCGGGGTGAGCACGCTCGTGCCCATGAGGATCCGGCTCGTCCTGGCCCCGAGCGCCCCGAGCCACGGCAGGCTCGCGGGGGCGTGACCGCCGTCGTGGTTCCACGGCTGGAGGTGGTCCGAGATGAAGACGGAGTCGAAGCCGAGCTCCTCGGCGAGCACCGCGTAGTCGAGGAGCCTCGCCGGTCCGAACTGCTCCGCGGAGGCCTTGTAACCGAACCGGATCGGGATGCTCATGCCCTCACGCTAGTCGTGAAGTCGGCGGGGTCGAAGCGGGCGCCGCGCTCGCGGAAGGCCTCGACCGTGTCGGGCCAGAGGAGCGCGAGCCTCCCGCTGCCGGGGTCGAGGTACCAGGAGCGGCAGCCGCCCGTCAGCCACACGGTCTCAGCGGCGGCCTCGTCGATGCGCCGCGTGTAGGCGGCCTCCGCCTCGCGGCTCGGCGCGAGCGGACGGCCCGTCGCGTCGCGGTGGCGGAGCGCGTCGAGGAGGTAGTCGAGCTGCGCCTCGATCATGAGGATCGACGAGTTGTGGCCGAGGGAGGCGTTCGGCCCGTCGAGGATGTAGCAGTCGGGGAAGCCCGCGACCATCGTGCTCGCGACGGAGACCATCCCGCTGGCCCAGTGCTCCGCGAGCGACTCGCCGCCGACGCCGCGCACGAGCGGCGCGTACGGCTGCCGGGCGGTCTCGAAGCCGGTCGCGAAGACGATCGCGTCGACCTCGTGCTCCCGCCCGCTGGCGGCCACAAGTATGCCTCCGGAGGAATGCGTGACTCGCCCCCCGCGACCGACTCGCTCCGCGCATTCCTCCTGCGGCCCGCGCGCGCCGACGAGCGCGCTCGGCTCGAGCCGGATCGCGCCGCTCGCGATCGCCGGGTAGAAGTCGTCGCTGAAGACGGCGCGTTTGCAGCCGAGCTCGTAGTCGGGCATGAGGGCGCCGCGGAGGACCGGGTCGGGCACCTGCGCGTGGAGGTGGGCGAGCGCGCGGGCCTGTGCCCAGTCGAGGGCATCGAGGTCGCCCATCCGCTGCGGCACGAGCGCCTCGCCAGCCAGATAGGCCTCGCGTCGGACGGCGTCGACGAGGAGGGGATCCATGTCGAAGGCCGCCCGCTCGGCGGGCGTGTAGGCGCGATCCTCGCGGGGCAGCACCCAGGCCGGGGTGCGCTGGAAGAGCACGACCTCGGCGTCCCGCGCGAGCTCGGGCGCGAGTTGGACCGCGGAGGCGCCCGTGCCGACGATCGCGACGCGTCGGCCGCGGAGGTCGAGGCTCGGGTCCCAGCGCGCGCTGTGGAGCACGGGCCCGTCGAAGTCCTCGAGCCCGGGGAGCTCGGGCACGCGCGGCTCGGTGAGCCGACCGCAGGCGAGGACGAGGCTCTCCGCGAGGAGCGTCTCGCGTGAGGTCCTGACCCGCCACCCCGACCCCGTCCAGTTGGCGCCGAGCATCGCCTCGCCGAGGCGGAGCCGGTCGCCGATGCTGGCCGCGCAGTCCTCGAGGTAGGCGCGGATCTCCGCGCCTGGGGCGAAACGCCGACTCCATGCCGGATTCGGCATGGACGAGAAGCTGTAGAGATGGGATGGGATGTCGCAGGCGACGCCGGGGTAGACGTTGTCGCGCCAAGTCCCCCCGATCGAGGCCGCGCGCTCGAGGACGACGAAGTCATCGCGGCCCGCGCGATCGAGCTGGAGCGCCGCGCCGACCCCCGCGAAGCCCGCCCCGATGATCGCGACCGCGACCCGCCGCATCAGGCGCTCAATCCACCGTGCCGTAGACGGTCGTCCGCTGCCGGAAGGGGCGCAGCAGGCGCTTCGCGATCGCGGCGCCGTCCGCGAGGCTCAGCTGGATGCCGTGCTCGACGCCCGTCGCCGGCAGCACCCGGCCGTCGAGGAGCGTGCCGCCGAGGTCGTCGGCGCCGCTGCGGAGCAGGACCGCGGCCGCCTCGGGCCCGACGCGCGGCCACGGCACCTGGATGTGGCGGATGCTCGCGCCGAGCATGAGCCGAGCGACGGCGAACATCGCGCGATGCTCATCGAGGGCCGAGCGTCCGCGCTGCAGCGGGATGCCCCAGCCGGCGAGCGGCGCCTGGACGAGCTCGGTGAAGCCGCCGTGCTCCTCCTGGATCGCCATGAGCCGGCGGAGGTGGGCGATCCGATCGACGCGCGTCTCGATGTGGCCGTAGAACATCGCCGCGGTCGTCTTGATGCCCGCCGCGTGCTCGGCGCGGATGATCTCCTCCCAGCGCGCGACGGGCAGGTCGGCGGGCGCGACGGTCTGCCGGATCGACTCGGAGAGGATCTTGAGCCCCGTGCCCGGCATCGTGTCGACGCCGGCCTCCATGAGCGCACCGATCGCGCGGTGCAGGCCGAGCCCGCCGCGCTCCGCGAGGTCGTCGACATCGGCCGGACGGAATGCGTGGAGATGGACGTCCGGCGCGGTCGCCTTGACGATTCGTGCCATCTCGAGATACCCGCTCGGGTCCTCGCTCGTCGGGAGTCGGCCCTGGATGCAGATCTCGGTCGCGCCGAGCGAGACGGCGTCCGCGACGATCTCCTCGAGCTCCGCGGGCCCGAAGGTCCCCGGGTCGTCGACTCGGCCGAGCCCCCGCCAGCCGGTGCTCGTTACGTTGCGATTGACGACCATGCTCACGACGTCGCCGACCTGGTGCCGCCGGGCCGCATCGGCCTCGGCGACGAGCGCGTCGAGGTCCGCGCCGGAAGCGAGGAGCGCGACCTCGAGCTCATGGTCAGACCGTTCGTGAGCCGCCGAGGGGCGCAGCCCGGCGTCGCTCGGCTCCCCTCGACCTGTCCTGTCCATCTCGCGTCCCCGCATTCCTCCAGCCGCCGCGCCCCCCGCGGCGAGTCCGGCCTCGTCGGCGAGCGCGAGCACCGCCGGACGGATTCCCGGATCGATCCAATCCTGCCCCAAGACGTACTCGGGGTACGCCGTGAGGCGTTCGCGGAGGCGGTAGCCGGCCGCCTCGGTCCGCGCGGCGAGCTCGGCGATCTCGGGCCACGGCCGCTCGGGGTTGACGTGGTCGGGCGTCAGGGGCGAGATCCCGCCCCAATCGTCGATCCCGGCCGCGAGCAGCGCCGCGCACGCCTCCCGGTCGGAGAGGTTCGGCGGCGCCTGGACGTGGGCGTGAGCACCGAGGAGGATCCGTGCCGTCGCGATCGCAGCGAGGTACTCCTCGGTGTCGGCGTCGGGGGCGTCGCGCATGGGCGTCCCCGGCTTCGCCCGGAAGTTCTGGACGATGACCTCTTGCAGGTGCCCGTGCCGCTCCGCGAGGTCTCGCAGCGCGAGGAGCGACTCGGCCCGCTCGACGATCGTCTCGCCGATGCCGACGAGGATCCCCGTCGTGAAGGGGACCCGCAGCTCGCCCGCGTCCTCGAGGACCTGCAGGCGGACGGCCGGCGCCTTGTCCGGCGAGCCGTAGTGCACCTGGCCGGGCTCGGCCCAGAGCCGCTCCGAGGTCGTCTCGAGCATCATGCCCATCGAGGGGGCGACGGGGCGCAGCGCCGCGAGCTCCTCGCGGTGCATGACGCCGGGGTTGAGGTGGACGAGGAGGCCCGTCTCCTCGGTGACGCGCCGTGCCATCGCGCCGAGGTAGTCGAGCGTCGAGGCGTAGCCGTGCTCGTCGAGCCACGCCCGCGCCTCCGGCCAGCGCGCCTCCGGACGATCGCCGAGGGTGAAGAGCGCCTCCTTGCAGCCGAGCGCCGCACCCTCGCGGGCGACACGCAGGATCTGCTCGGGCGACATGTAGACGGGCTTGCCGAGCTTGACGAGCTGCTGGGGCGTGTCGACGAAGGTGCAGTAGTGGCACCGGTCGCGGCACAGCGTCGTGACCGGCACGAAGACCTTTCGCGAGTACGTGATGACGCCTGGCCGCCCCGCGGCGGCGAGGCCCTCGTCGCGGATCGCGGCGGCCTCGCGCATGAGCGCCTCGAGCTGCGCGCCGCGCGATTCGAGCATGCCCGTGATGGCGTCGACGGCCGACCCGTGCGACGCCCGCGGTGCCCCGGTGAGCGTCATTCGCTCAGGCTACGCCGCCGCGCGCGCAGCGACGAATCGGGGCCGCTGACCGCGCATTCCTGCCTCGCCTTCCTGCTCGGAGTCACCGCCGCCGCATTCGCAGCAGGACCGCGCCGAGCACGGCGGCGACGAGGCTGCCGGCGAGGACCCCGAGCTTCGCGGCGTCGCCCCGCGGGTCGTCGCCGAAGGCGAGCTCCGCGATGAGCATCGCGACCGTGAAGCCGATCCCGGTCAGCGCGGCGATCGGCCACAGCTCCCGGAGGCGGAGGCCGTCCGCGAGCCGGAGCGGCGTCCAGCGCACGAGGAGCGCGGTCGTGCCCATGACGCCGAGGAGCTTGCCCGCGACGAGCCCGAGCCCGACGCCCGCGAAGACGGCGCCGCCCGCGGCGAAGTCCTCCGCGACAATCGGCACGCCCGCGGCGAAGAGCGCGAAGACCGGCAGGACCACGAGGGACGACCACGGCACGAGCTCGCGGAGGAGCCGCTCCGTCCGGGCCTCCCGCTCGCCGTGGCGGGGGCGGGCGGGGACGGTGAGGCCGAGGAGGACGCCCGCGATCGTCGCGTGGACGCCCGAGGCGTGCATCGCGGCCCAGGCGACGAGCGCGAGCGGGACGAGTAGCCACCACGGCGCCGCGCGCGTGCGGATGAGGAGGCCGAAGGCGGCGATCGCGGCGATGGCGACGCCGAGGGCGAGGAGGTCGATCCCGTCGGTGTAGACCGTGGCGATGACCGCGATGCCGAGCAGGTCGTCGACGACGGCGAGGGTGAGGAGGAATGCGCGGAGCGCGCCCGGCAGCCCCCTCCCGAAGACCGCGAGCACCCCGAGCGCGAAGGCGATGTCGGTCGCGCTCGGCACCGCCCAGCCATGCGCGGCGCCCGGGTCGCCGGCCGTGACGACGACGGCGAGGAACACGAGCGCGGGGCCGATCATGCCGCCGACGGCCGCGAGGATCGGGACGGCCGCGGTGCTCAGCCGGCGCAGCTGACCCGCGACGAACTCGTGCTTGAGCTCCGCGCCGACCGTGAAGAAGAAGAGCGCGAGGAGCCCGTCGATGACCCACTGCTCGAGGCTGAGGTCGAGCCCGAGCGCCGCTGGGCCGAGGCGCAGCCCCGCGAGGGTCTCGAAGGCGCCGTGCCACGGCGAGTTCGCCCAGGCGAGGCCCAGCGCCGCCGCGCCGAGGAGGAGCCCGCCCGTCAGGAGCTCGTTCTGCGACCAGCCGTGGAGGGTGTCGCGCGTGCGGCGGTGCGCGGCGCGGGCGCGGCGGACGAGGCGGCCTCGACGGTGCGCGGCGTGCGGCTGGCCCATCCTGGCCCCCTCGTCGGTCGTGGCGTGCGCCCCGGGCTCCCCGTGGCGGCCGACCAGACTTCCCGGCGCTCCGCGACCAGGCTAGCCGACGTCAGCCGCGCGCTGCCTCGGCGTCCCCGAGCGCGCCGTCGAGCGCCTCGAGGAGGAACTCGAGCTCCTCCTCAGTGATCGTCAGCGGCGGGGTGATCATGAGGGCGTCGTTGTAGCCGCCGCTCGCCGCGTAGATGAGCAGTCCCCGCGAGGCCGCCGCGGCGATCACGGCGGCCGCGACGGAGCCGAGCGGCTGGTCGTCGCCCCGCACGAGCTCGATCGCCTGGAGGAGGCCGATCCCGCGCGCGTCCGCGACGATCGGGTGGCGCTCCCGTAGCTCGCGGAGCCCCTCGCCGAGTCGCTGACCGCGGAGCGCCGCCCGCTCGTCGACGCGCTCCCGCGCGCTGACGTCGAGGACGGCGAGCGCGGTCGCGAGCGAGAGGGGGTTGCCCGCGTAGGTGTGTCCGCCGAGGATGCGGCCCGAGCCCTCCTCGAGGGCGGTGAGGACCTTGCGGCTCAGCAGCGTCGCGGCGACGGGCGTGTAGCCGGCGCCGAGCCCCTTGCCGAGCGCGACGATGTCCGCCTGCACGCCCCAGTGCTGCGCGGCGAGCGGCTTCCCCGTGCGGCCCATGCCGCTCATGACCTCGTCGGTGATGAGCAGGACGCCGTACTCGTCGCAGAGCGCCCGGAGCCCCTGGAGGTAGCCGTCCGGCGGCGTCGTCGCGCCGAAGGTCGCCCCGCCGACGGGCTCGATGACGACGGCGGCGAGCCGGTGTGCCTCGGCGGCGATCCGCTCGCGTGCGCCGGCGAGCAGCCGCGCGCTGTACTCGGCGTCGCTCAGTCCCGCGGCATCGAGGAATGCGTGGGGCGTCGGCAGCCGCGGGAAATCGAGCGCGAGGTCCCCGAGGACGACGCGGCGGGTGTGGCCCGACATCGACAGCGCCCCGAGCGTGCTGCCGTGGAAGCCGAACTCGTGGGAGAGGAACCAGTGGCGCTCGGGCTGCCCGATCTCGCGGAAGTACTGGAGCGCGAACTGCATCGCCGCCTCGTTCGCCTCCGCCCCGCTGTTCACGAACCACGCGCCCGCGTAGCCCGTGTACTCGGTGAGCCGCGCGGCGAGCGCCTCGGCGGGCGCGCTCGTGAAGGAGCCGCGGTGCGTGTAGGTGACGCGGGCCGCCTGCTCGGCGATCGCCCGGACGACCTCGGGGTGCGCGTGCCCGATGTTGACGACGACCGCGCCGGAGCTGCCGTCGAGCAGGCGCTCGCCGTCGGTGTCGTAGAGCCACACCCCCTCGGCGTGCGAGATGGTGCGGAGATCCGCGTTGAGCTGGTTGTGGATGAGGGGAGAGGACATAACTTAGAGGACCGCCTGAAGGAATTCTCGTGTTCGCTGATTGGTGGGGCTGCCGATGACCTGGGATGGAGGGCCGCTTTCCACAATGGCACCATCCGACATGAATACGACGCGATCGGCGACCTGTTGCGCGAACCCCATCTCGTGGGTGACGACGACCATCGTCATGCCGCTCACGGCAAGGTCGCGCATGACGGCGAGGACCTCGCCGACGAGCTCGGGGTCGAGCGCGCTCGTCGGCTCATCGAAGAGCATGAGCTCGGGCTCCATCGCGAGCGCCCTCGCAATCGCGACGCGCTGCTGCTGACCGCCCGAGAGTTGCGAAGGATAGGCCTGGGCCTTGTCGGCCAGCCCGACCCGCTCGAGGAGCTGATGCGCATTCTCGACGGCCTTGCGGCGGCCGATCCGCCGGACGCCGACTGGACCCTCGATGATGTTCTCGAGCGCGGTCATGTGCGGGAACAGGTTGAAGTGCTGGAAGACCATCCCGATGCGCTCCCGGCGCTTGCAGACCTCGCGCTGGGACAGCTCGTAGAGGCGATCGCCGTCCTGGCGGTAGCCGATGAGCCGACCGCTGATGCGGATGATGCCGCCTTCGATCGTCTCGAGGTGGTTCAGCGTGCGCAGCAGCGTCGTTTTGCCGGAGCCCGATGGGCCGATGAGGCAGACGACCTCGCCGCGCTCGACGGTGAGATCGACCTCGCGGAGGACGTCGTGGTGCCCGTACCGCTTCGTGACGCCGAGGGCCTCGACGACGGGGACGGCGCGCTCGGCCGCGGGTGCGGCGGACTGTGCGGTCATCGTTTTACCCCTCTGCCGAGACGGCGCTCGAGGAAGTACTGCCCGACGCTCGCGACCGACACGAGGATCAGGTACCAGAAGACGGCGACGGCGAGCATCTCGATGACGCGGTAGCTCGTCGCCGAGATGTTGACGACCTGCGTGAGCAGGTCGCCGCCGGCGATGACCGAGACGAGGCTCGTCGCCTTGATGAGCGTGACGAACTGGTTGCCGAGCGGGGGGATGATGACTCTGAGCGCCTGCGGCAGCACGATGCGCCGCGTCGTGCGCCCGCGCGTCATGCCGAGCGCCGAGGCGGCCTCGAGCTGTCCGGCGGGGACCGAGAGGATGCCGCCTCGGATGATCTCGGCGATGTACGCCGATTCGGCGAGGGCGAGACCGAGCACCGCGGCCGTGAAGGGCGCGACGATCTGGTTCGTCGGGATCGAGAAGAACGCGATGTCCGTGAACGGGATGCCGAGCGTGACGTTCCGGATGATGAGTCCGATGTTGCCCCAGATGAGGAGCTGCACGAGCACCGGGACGCTCCGGAAGACGGTGATGTACACGGTCGCGATCGTCTGCAGCACGCGGTTCGTCGACATGCGCCAGAGCGCGATGACGAGGCCGACGACGACGCCGAGCAGCATCGAAAGGATCGAGAGCTGGATCGTGATCCAGAGCCCGCTCATGACGGGCGGGCTGAAGAGGAACTCGCCGGTCACGCCCCAGTCGAGCGCCGTGTTCGTCGCGAGCCCGTAGAGGAATGCGATGGCGAACGCCGTGACGACCGCGGCGAGCACCCACGGCCAGGGCGCCCTGCGCCGGATGATCGTGTAGTCGACGCGCTCGGCACGCGGCAGGTCCGCGCGGCCGAGCGTCCCGCTCGCACCCTCGGGTGCGAGCGGGACCTCGTTGACGGTGTCCGGGTTCGACAAGGTCGATCTCAGTCGAGCGGGAAGGCGTCGGTCCCGGCGCCGTTGATGAGCACCTGGTCCTCCGTGATCGCGCCGTCCTCGGAACCGTAGGCGGTCATGATCTCGAGGTAGCGGCCGTTCTTCACGAGCTCGAGGAGCGCGCCCTGGATCGCCTGCGCGAACGTGCCGCGGTCCTTCTGCATGGCGATGCCGAAGGGGTTGTCCGGGTAGCGCCCGGTGCCCATCTCGAAGATCGTGCCGTCGCCGGCCGTGCGCGCGACGTGGTTCATCGTGATGAACGGGGCGTAATAGGCGACGATCCGCTCGGACTGCACGGCGGCCTGGCCGTCGGCCTGGCTCGTGTACTCGTTGATCGTGATCGGGCCCTTGCCGTCGGCGACGCACTGCTCGCTCGCGGCCTGCATGCGCACGAGCTGCAGGCTGCCGGTCTGCGTGCCGAGCGTCAGGCCGCAGGCCGAGGGGAGGTCCGAGATGTTCTGCGGGTTGCCCTTCTGCGTCATGAGCGCCGACTCGTTGACGAAGAGGTCGACGAAGTCGAGCACTTCCTGCCGCGCGGGCGTGTCGCCGATGACGCCCATGGAGATGTCGATGTTGCCCGCCTGGAGCCCGGGGATGACGCCGGGGAACGCTAGGTCCTCCCAGACCGCCTCGACGCCGAGGAGCGCGGCGATCTCCTGGGAGATGTCGAAGGCCATGCCGGTCGGCTTGCCGTTGTCGACGTAGATGAGCGGCGGCGAGGACATCGGGGAGCCGACGGTGATGACGCCGGAGTCGATGATCTCCTGCGGGAGCAGCGCGCGGAACTCCTCGAGCACGCCGGACCCGGTGTCGGGTGCGGTCGTCTCGCTCGGCGCGGTCGTCGGCTCGGGGGCGGGCGGCGGGGCGGCCGGGGCGCAGGCGGCGAGTGCCAGCAGCGCGCCCGTCGCGACGCTGATGAGGCCTGCGCGGCCCAGGCGGGTGGACGGGGTCATGGTCTACTCCTGACGTCATTGGGGGAGCTGGTACGTGCGATTCTTGTACGGTGTACTACAGCGAATCGTGCACACGCTAGCACAGTGTGCAAGAGACGTACATGGTGGACTTCGGCGTCGGAGGGCTACGGTGGGCTCATGGGTGGATCGGGTGGGGCCGTTGCGGCGGGTGCCCGGTCGCCGCGCAGGCGCGGCAGTGCCGCGCGGGCCCCGTTGTCGCGCGACGAGGTGGTCGAGACCGCGCTACGCCTCATCGACGAGCAGGGGTTCTACGAGCTGAGCATGCGCGGCCTGGCTCGCGAGCTCGGCGTCTTCCCGGCGGCGGTGTACTGGCACGCCGGCACGAAGTCGGAGGTGCTCGCGCTCGTCAGCGAGCGAGTGCTCAGCGAGATCGAGCTGCCCGACGTCGACGATGCCGACTGGCGCACGTGGATGCTCGAGCTCGGAATGCGCTCGCGAGCGGTGCTCGGCCGGCATCCGCGATTCGTCTCGTACTTCATCACGCACATCCAGGTCAGCGCGCGCTCGCTCGTGCTCACCGACCGCGTGCTCGATGTCCTCTACGGCGCGGGGTTCCGCGGCGAGGACCTCATCGAGGCCTACAACGCGCTCTTCGGCGCGGCCTTCAGCTGGACGGCCGGCGAGTTCGCCGAGGAGGACGTGACGTCGACGCGCGAGGAGATCACGAAGCTCGTCGAGGAGGCGGAGCCGGGGTCGCTGCAGCGGGCGCGGGCGCTCTGGCCGCTCGTGGCGAACCGCGTGTACGGGCTGCGCTGGAGCTCCGGTGCCGATTCGCCCATGGACTCGAGCTTCGAGCGGATGCTCCGGACGCTCATCGACGGCTTCGCGGCCCGCCTGTCCGACTGAGCGCGGCGCTCAGTCGAGCAGCCGTCGCGGGTTCGCCACGACGATCTCGTCGAATTCGTCCTGGCTCAGCCCGGCTGCCAGGAGCGCCGTGCGGAAGTCGCCGAGGATGAATCCGAAGCCGTTGCCGCCGTACGTGCGCAGCTGGGAGAGCGTGCAGACGTCGTGTGCGATGAGGATGCGCTCGAGGTGCCCGAGCCGGACGAGCTCGAGGATCTGATCGATCCGCCGTCGGACCTCGTGGGGGTTCGCGGTGTTGATCGTGTCGATCCCGACGTAGGCCCCCGTCGCGGCGACCTGCGCCGCGTATCCCGGTGTCGGCACGGTGTCGACGTGGCCGACGACGATCCGGTCGGGCGCGACGCCCTCCCCGACGAGGATCTCGACCTGCTCGAGGCCGACATGCCACCGCGCGGCGTGCGTGTAGACAGCGGCGCCCGTGGCCCGGTGCGCGGCGGCGGCGCCTCGGAACAGGACGGCCTCGTTCTCGGACACGTACCACTTGTCGGCGCCGATCTCGCCGATCAGCCCGGCGCGCGCCGAGGTCCCCGGGATGCCATCCGTGAGGTCACGGACGATCTCCTCGGCGATGCCGTCGACGCCGAGCTCGGCGACGACCTCCTCGCGGAGATACGGGTCCCGATAGCGGCCCGCGCCGAGCACGACGTGCACCCCGGTCTCGCGCGAGATCCGCTGGATCCCCGCGACGGCACGGGGGTTGCGGGTCTGCCCGGCCGCGGCGGTGAAGTCGCGATCCGAATCGGGCGTCGACCCGACGGTGAGCTCCGCGGCGGTGAGGTCGAAGATCGTCCCGCCGCCCTGACTCGCGAAGACGGCGAGCTCCTCGATGAGGAGTCGCTCGTCGTGGACGAGCCCGTCGCCGCGGCGCTCGGCCATGAGGTTCATGAAGAGGTGCTCGTGGCTGAGCGTCGGGCCGAGCTCGTCGACGGGGACGTCGCCGAGTGCTGTCGCGACAGTGCGCATTCGTATCCGATCTGTTGGGCGGGGGTCGGTCAGGAGGAAACGCGGACGAGCTCGCCGAAGAGTTCCGGACGACGGGTGCGGAGGGTGTAGCCGGACGAGGCGCGGGCCCGGTCGAGGACGCCGGCCTCGAGCGTCGCGACGATCATCTCCTCGCGGATGCGCTCGTCCTGTGCGGCGGCGAGCAGCTCCCCGCTCGGCCCGAAGACGAGTGCGGTGCCGGCGTGATGCGGCTGATTCGGGTGGTCCGGCGGGTACTCGTCGACATAGCCGGCGCGGCCGACCTGATCGGTCACGACTGCGAAGCAAGCGTTCTCGCGGGCCCGCTGCGCGTAGCCCATGAAGATGTAGCGGGTGTGCTGTCGAGCGGCGCGCTCGCTCTCGGGGGTGTCGTCCCACGGCTGCATGCGTCCGGCATGCGGCATGAGGATGACCTCGGCGCCGCGGAGCGCGGCGACCCGACCGACCTCCGGGAAGTTGTTGTCGTAGCAGATGACGATCGAGACGCGGCAGCCGCCGATGTCGATGACCTCGACCTCGCTGCCGCCCTTGTAGTAGAAGGTTTCGTCGCGAGACATGTGGAGCTTGCGCTGCTTGCCGAGATAGCCGTCGGGACCGACGAGCACCGCGGTGTTGTAGACGATGTCGCGCTCCTTCTCGCTGAGGCCGACGCAGAGCACCTGGCGGTGGTGGCGCGCGATCTCCTCGAGCCGGCGCACGGCGGGGCCGTCGGGCACCGGCTCCGCGACCTCGTAGGTGTGTGGCGTGCAGTGGCCGTGAACGACGAGCTCGGGGAAGAGCACGAGCTCGGCGCCGTCGGCCGCAGCGAGCCCGCACCAGCGATCGATCTCGCCGAGGACGTGGTCGGGGTCGCCGAGCAGCCCGTTCATACTCACCGCCGCCACACGAATTGTCCGCATCGACCCGTCGCCTCCCGCTCCATCGTGTATTGCACACCGTACAAGACGAAAGGTCCGCGAGCAACGGCGGCCCGGCGGCTGCCACAGGATGTCGCCTCCGCGCCGCTCAGTCCCCGATGACGCGGAGGAGGAGCGCGTGGAGGGCCTCGGCCTCGGCGGGCTCGAGCGGCGCGACGAGCTCGTGCTGGATCTCGTCGACGCGGGGCCGCAGGTTCTCGAGCTCTGCCGCGCCTGCGGGGGTGAGGGCGAGGACGTTGCGCCGCCGGTCGGCCTCGTCGCGCTGCCGCTCGATGAGGCCCGCGGCCTCCATCCGCCGGACGAGGTCGGCGATCGTCGAGCGGTCGAGGCCGAGCTCTTCCCCGAGCTCGCGCTGGCTCGACCCCGGCAGATCGCCGAGTGTCTCGAGCGCCGCGTACTGGACGCTGCTCAGCCGTTTCGACACCGACGCGTTCCACAGCGCGAGGTGGCGCTGCTGCGCACGCCGGATGAGGCTGCCGATGTGACGGCGGGTGCCGCCCGCGGGCCCGCTCACCGCTGCTCGATCAACGTCCGACCGAGGAATGCGGTGAGCTCGTCCCGCGAGGTCAGCGGCAGGACGTGGGCGACGTACTGGTCGGGCCGGACGAGCACGATCGCGCCGCGCTCGCGGTCGATGCTCCGCAGGTCGAAGATGTCCGGGCCGTGCCGGAGATCGGGGGAGAAGGCCTTCTCGTAGTCGTGGAGCCCGAAGCGCCCCTTCTTCGGGAAGAGCGCGGCGGGCAGCGCGGTCGGCTCGATCTCGCGGTGGGGGCGCTGCAGGATCCCCCGCACGTCGAGCACCGAGTCGATCTCGGCGCCGGCCGGGGTGAAGCGCGCGAGGGGGCCGTCCGGCACGGCGAGCCAGGCCATGAGGTCGAGGAATGCGCGCTCCTCGCGGTCGGCGAAGGCGTAGAGCCGCCAGGCGCCGTCGGCGCGGTGGACGTGGCCGAGCTGCATGGGCTTCGCGTCGCCAATGCGGATGACGGGCGCGGAATGGAAGCGCTTGCCGATCGGGTAGCCCGCGGCGAGGTGCTGGTGCTCGTCGGTGCCGACGAGCACACCCGGCAGGTACTGCGTCGCGACGCCCGCCGTGTACTCGAGGGACTGCTCGAAGTAGGCCTGCACCTCCTCGGGGTCGACGCCGCCGAGCTCGGGGCGGGCGGGGTCGCGCGGCGGCTGGGCGAGCATCGCCGACCACTCCTTGTCGAAGTCGATGAGGATCTTCGCGATCCGCTGCCGCTCGGCGGAGTAAGTGCGCAGCAGCTCGGGCCGCGCGCGGCCCTCGAGGACCGCGGCGAGCTTCCAGCCGAGGTTGAAGCCGTCCTGCATCCCCACATTCATGCCCTGACCGGCCTTGGCGGAATGCGTGTGGCACGCGTCCCCGACGATGAAGACCCGCGGGTCGCGCGTGTCGACCTCGGTCTCGGGGACGTCGTCGAAGCGATCGGTGAGGCGCTGGCCGACCTCGTAGACCGAGTACCAGGCGGTGTCGGCCGCCTCGACCGTGTAGGGGTGGAGGATGCGGTTCGCCGCGGCGAGGATCGCCTCCCTCGGCGTGCGGCGGATGGCGCCGTCGTCGCCCTCGGGCACTTCGCCGAGGTCGACGTAGATGCGGACGAGGTGGCCGCCCTCGCGCGGGATGAGGACGATGCTCCCGCCGCCCGCGGACTGGATCGCGCACTTGAGGCGGATGTCAGGGAAGTCGGTCACGGGGAGGATGTCGACGACGCCCCACGCGTGGTTCGCCGCCTCGCCGGCGAGCTCGCGGCCGATCGCGGTGCGCACCGCGCTGCGGGCGCCGTCGGCCCCGACGACGTAGCGGGCGCGGACCTCCCGAGTGGTCCCGTCGGGGCGACGGAGCTCGACGCGGACGGGGCGCGCATTCGTCTCATCGATCGTGAGGCCGACGAACTCGTGGCCGTAGTCGACGCCGAGGCGGCTCGGGGAGTCCCGCATCGTCTCGAGGTAGTAGTCGTGGATGCGCGCCTGGTTGACGATGAGGTGGGGGAATTCGCTCACGCCGTCGGCCGTGTCCTGGATGCGGCCGGTGCGGATGATGCGGCTGCGGTCGGCGGGGTCGGGGCGCCAGAATGCGGTCTCGTTGACCCAGTACGCCTCGCGGAGGATCTTGTGGCTGAAGCCGAAGGCGTCGAACATCTCGACCGAGCGCACGGCGATGCCGTCGGCCTGGCCGAGGCTGAGCGGCCCCTCGCGGCGTTCGACGACGCGCGTGTCGATGCCGGGGAACTGCGCGAGCTGCGCGGCGACCGTGAGGCCGGCCGGTCCCGTGCCGACGACGAGGACGTCGACCTCGTCGGGGAGCTCCGCGGGTCGCGCGGCGGCGCGGGGGTCGGCGGGGCGGATGTCGGGGTCGCCGACCTGGAAGCCGTCGAGGTGGAACTGCACGGTCTGCTCCTTCGTCGCGCGTCGATCGCGCTGTCGAGGAGCATATGCTCAGTACCCCAACGATTTCAAGCCCCGGGAAATCCTGGTCGGACCGTCGCCAGTGAGTACAGTCGTCACGGTGCAGGCGAATGCGCGCCTGCCGCGCAGCGACGGGGGAACGTCATGCAGGTCAAGACATCCATGCGCCGACTCTGGCTGGCGGGGATCGCGGCCGCGGCGCTCGCATTCGGCTCGATCGTCGCGACGCCGGCCCTCGCGGCGGACACCGATCCCGACGACGGCGACCTCACCCTGCAGGGGCAGGTCACGCAGCGCGTCGCCCCCGACGGGCTGCCGAGCAACGTCGGCATCCCGAAGCTCGACGTGACGGTCTACGTCGACGACGGCGAGGAGCAGCGCCCGTTCGCGGTCCTCAAGACCGACAAGGACGGCCGCTTCGAGATCGAGGTGAGCGTCGACGACGGTGAGCTCTACACCTTCAGCGCGAGCTCGCCGAAGGACCACGACGACTACTTCTGGTCGGCGGACCCGCTCGCGATCGTGACCGAGCTCGATGACGCGGACTGGATCCTGCCGCCGGATGAGGCCCCCTACGTCCTCGGCATCTGGACCGGCAGCGCGCCGACGCCGAAGCCGACGCCTACCCCGACGCCCACTCCGACTCCTACACCTACGCCGACTCCTACACCTACGCCGACTCCTACACCCACTCCGACCCCCACGCCCACTCCAACTCCGACGCCGACCCCGACGCCCACCCCGACGCCGACCCCCACCCCGACCCCGACGCCGACCCCGACGCCCACCCCCACCGCGACCCCGACCCCCACCGCCACGG
>Ga0180216_1000109_pt1 | contig 102685 bp, 103 predicted proteins | sample eDN3rd37CBELigMG_FD_128879 | JGI IMG/M metagenome (GOLD analysis project Ga0180216, IMG submission 128879) | Enriched Miracle-Growth compost microbial communities from Emeryville, California, USA - eDNA 3rd pass 37_C BE-Lig MG (version 2)... ... | reverse complement strand
GCAAAAAATGCCCCCACGCTAGGCCTTCGGCCGTCGCTGCCCCCCAAGGGGGCCTTTTCGCCTTGGGGCGGCCCGGCGGCAAAAAATGCCCCCACGCTAGGCCTTCGGCCGTCGCTGCCCCCCGAGGGGGCCTTTTCGCCTTTGGGGCGGCCCGGCGGCAAAAAATGCCCCTGCTCGGCGGAGCTTGGCGCCGCGGTCAGACTGTCAGGACGATTTTCCCGACGTGCTCGCCCGACTCCATCATGGCGTGCGCCTGCGCCGCCTCCCGCAGCGGGAAGGTGGCGTAGACCACCGGCTTGAGGCGGCCCGCCTGGAACAGCGGCCAGACGTTCTGCCGCAGGGCGGCCGCCACTTCGCCCTTGAACTGGGCCGAGCGCGGCCTCAAGGTCGAACCGGTGATCGTCAGGCGGCGGCTGAGCACGCGGGCGAAGTCGATTTCGCCGCGCGCCCCGCCCAGCAGCGCGATCAGCACGATGCGGCCGTCGTCGGCCAGGCACTGGACGTCCCGCGCCACGTAGTCGCCCGCCACCATGTCCAGGATCACGTCCACGCCGCGCCCGTCGGTCAGCCGCTTGATCTCCTGCACGAAATCCTGGGTGCGGTAGTTGATCCCCGCCGTGGCGCCGAGCTTTTCGACGGCGGCCACACGCTCATCACTGCCCACCGTGGCATAGACCGGGTGCCCCAGCGCCTTGGCCAGCTGCACGGCCGTGGTGCCGATGCCGCTCGCGCCGCCGTGCACCAGCAGCGACTCCTGGCCCGACAGCCGGCCGCGCATGAAGACGTTGCTCCATACGGTGAAGTAGGTCTCGGGCAGGCCGGCGGCCTCGACCATGCTCAGCCCTTCGGGTACGGGCAGGCACTGGGTGGCCGGCACGGCGCAGTACTCGGCGTAGCCGCCGCCGTTGACCAGGGCACAGACCGGGTCGCCCACTGCAAACCCGGCGGCGCCCTCGCCCAACGCGGCCACGGTGCCGGCCACTTCCAAGCCGGGAAGGTCGGAGGCTCCCGGCGGCGGTGGGTAGGTGCCGCGGCGCTGCGCCACGTCCGGCCGGTTCACGCCGGCGGCGGCGACCTTGATCAGGAGTTCCCCCTTGCCCGGCACGGGCGTGGGGCGTTCGACGGCTTGCAGGACTTCGGGCCCGCCAGGGCGGGAAATTTCGATGGCGATCATGGAGCTGCTTCCCGTTTTTGGTCGTGAAGGCGGTCATCATATACGGCTATGCCTCCCCTATTCCTATCAGGGTCTTGCGAATGGGGAAAGGGCATGCGCCTTCCGTCTTGCCACCATAGCCAGATTGAATACCGGCAACGAATAAATTCATTCTTCTTTCATGGAAGGATTGCCTAGACTTGCATGGGTCAGCATTCCGCCCCTCCTGCACGGGCGCATTCCACACAAGAGAGAAGCCATGAGCACACAAGCCAAAGTCGTCGAAGGCAAGGCCACACCCCGCGGCAAGTACCCCCACATCAAGCGCGCCGGCGATTTCCTGTTCGTCTCGGGCACCAGTTCGCGCCGCGCCGACAATTCGCTGGCCGGCGTCGAAGTCGATGCGATGGGCACGACCAAGTTCGACATCCGCGCGCAGACCCGCGCCGTGCTGGAGAACATCCGGGACATCCTCGGCACTGCCGGCGCCTCGCTGTCGGACGTGGTGGAGATCAGCACCTTCCTCGTCGACATGGGCGATTTCGGGGGCTACAACGAGGTCTACGGCGAGTTCTTCGACTTCGACGGCCCGGCCCGCACCACGGTGGCCGTGCACCAGTTGCCCCACCCCCACCTGCGCATCGAGATCAAGGCCGTCGCCTACAAGCCGCTCTGATCCCGCCACGACTACGAGACATCCCGGTACACACCATGAAAATCGACATGCACGCACACCACTTCCCGCGCATCACACGGGAAGAAGCCGCCGCCCTGAACGCCGAGCGCGCCCCCTGGCTGCGCGTGGACGAAGGCGGCAAGACCGGCCAGATCATGCGTGCCGACAAGCCCTTCCGCCCCGTCTACGACGCGCTGTGGGACCCGCAGGCACGCCTGGCCGAGATGGACGCCCAGGGCGTGGACATCCAGATCACCTGCGCTACGCCCATCATGTTCGGCTACGAGTTCACGCCCGAGAAGGTCCTGCCCTGGGCCCAGCGCATGAACGACCTGGCGCTGGAATTCTGTGCCGCCGCGCCCAAGCGCCTGGTCGCGCTGGCGCAGGTGCCGCTGCAGGACATCGACGCCGCCTGCCGCGAAGCCTCGCGTGCCAAGGCCATGGGCCACCACGGCGTGCAGATCGGCAACCACCTGGGCGACCGCGACCTCGATGACGAGGGCCTGGTCACGTTCCTGCAGCACTGCGCAAACGAAGGCATCCCGCTGCTGGTGCATCCGTGGGACATGATGGGCGGCAACCGCATGAAGCAATGGATGCTGCCCTGGCTCGTGGCCATGCCCGCCGAAACGCAGCTGGGCATCCTGTCGCTGATCCTGTCGGGCGCCTTCGAGCGCATCCCCGAATCGCTGAAGATCTGCTTCGCCCACGGCGGCGGCTCGTTCGCCTTCATGCTGGGCCGCGTGGACAACGCCTGGAAGCATCGCGACATCATCCGCAAGGACTGCCCGCGCCTGCCCTCGGAATACGTCAAGCGCTTCTACGTCGACTCGGCCGTGTTCGATCCGGGCGCGCTACGCCTGCTGGCCGACGTGATGGGCACCGACCGCATCATGCTGGGCTCGGACTATCCCTTCCCGCTGGGCGAACAGTCCATCGGCAAGCTGGTGGCCGAACAGCCCGGCTTCAGCGACGCCGACAAGCGCGCGATCTACGCCGACAACGCGGTCGAATTCTTCGGCCTGCAAGCCCTGGTACGCTGACCTCTTCCCACCCCCACAAGGAAATGCCATGAGTTTCGTCACTGCGTTGCGGCGCACATCGGTCGCTATGGCCGCTGGCCTGACCCTGGCCGGCGCGAGTACGCATAGCGCCCATGCCGAATACCCCGAGCGGCCGATCCGCCTGATCGTCCCCTCGCCCCCGGGCGACGGATCGGACGTCCTTGCCCGCAACGTAGGCAAGGCCATGGGCGAAGTGTTGGGTCAGAGCCTGGTGATCGAAAACAAGCCAGGCGCGGGCGGCAGCATCGCCTCGGACACCACCGCCAAGGCGGCCGCCGACGGTTATACGGTGCTGCTGGGCAACGCCAGTACCCACGCCGTCACGCCGGGGCTCTATAGCAAGCTGCCCTATGATTCCGAGAAAGCCTTCAGCACCGTCTCGTTGTTGGCCAGCGCGCCCAATGTGCTGGTCGTCAACCCCGCGCTGCCGGTCAAGAACATCGGCGAGTTCATTGCCTACGCCAAGGCCAACCCCGGCAAGCTCAACGTCGGGTCGGGCGGCAATGGTAGCCTGTCGCACCTCTCGGCCATTCTCTTCAACTCCATGGCCGGCATAGATATCCCGCACGTACCCTACAAAGGCGCGGCGCCTGCCGTCACCGCCGTCATGGGTGGGGAAATCTCGGCGCTGATGATCAACATCCCGACCGTGTCGCAGCAAATCCAGGCCGGCAAGCTGCGGGCGCTGGCGGTCAGCAGCCTGGAGCGTTCACCGGCGTTGCCCGACGTGCCGACGCTGAACGAGTCGGGGCTCAAGGGCTACAACACCGAAGCCTGGTTCGGCCTGTTCGTGCCGGCCGGAACCCCGGCCCCGGCCATCGCCAAACTGCAATCGGCCGCCGCCGCGGCGCTCAAGAACGAAGCGGTGCTGACCAACATCCGCAACATGGGCGCGGTGCCCAAGGACCTGAAAGGTCAAGCCTTCGCCGATTTCGTCAAGGCCGAAGCCACTAAATACCGGGCCATCATCAAGCAGGCCGACGTACGGATTGACTAGCCAGAGGAGAGCTTCGTCATCCATCCAGGCCGCGGCTCAGGAGCCGCGGCCAGCGGCCCTCCGCCACGCCGGTGGCGGAAGACATCATGGACACGCGTCGCGCCGTCGGCTCAACGCACCGTCTCGCCAAGTCCCCTCCCATATGACGCGAAGGTCCGCTGCAAGGTTTCGATACCCTGCGCGAGGTCCGGCTCATCGGCACTTAGCCATAGGCGAATCTCGCCCGAATACAGGAAAAAGAACACTTTTGCGACCTGCTCCGGACTTTCGGTGGTCCGGATCCTTCCCCGCCTGATCGCCTCCTTCGCCAAGTCCTCCAGACCGGCCATGATGCGCTGCCGGTTCGCCAAATACTGAGCAGCCTGCCTGCCCTCTGAAAAGAACACCAATTCACGCAGCAGGATCTTGGCGAGCGCGGCGCGGGAATGAAAGACCTGATAGAAATGTGCGAACACCGCCGCCGCCTGCGCGCTCAATGTCTTGCGCCGGTCGACCCGAGCAAACGCTTCATCGACCATCACGTCCAGCGCATCGTTGAAAATCAGGAACAGCAGATCCCGCTTGTCCACCGCATACATGAACAGGGTGCCGATTCCTACGTCCGCCCGCTCGGCAATCTCCCGAGTCGTCGTCGCATCGAAGCCTTGCTGTTCGAATAATTCTTGCGCCGCGCGTCGAATGCGGTCGAGCTTTTCGAGCTTGTTGCGCTCGCGCAGCCCCAGCTTGGGGCTCACGCCTGCAGTGTGCTTGTCCATAGGTTCTAAATAGCGGCCGCGCCCAGGATACCAGACCCTCTGCGCGGCTCTCCCGGCCATCTTCCTTGATTAGGTGGAAATACCAATCTTCACAAAAACCGACTGTGCTCATAATTGTAGTCACTACAAATTTCAGTAGGGAAAAGGAGATGGTGATGGAGAAAGCCCTGGGTGACGTGTGCTATGCAGCAGTGCTACTGCCATTTACGGAAGACCTCAAGGTGGACGAGTCGGCGTACCGGAAATTCCTGCAGAATTTCCTGAAGAACGACCGCTTTCGCGCACGGGGTGGACTCTGCATCAATCCCGAGGCGGGCGAAATTTTCACGTTGACCCGCGAGGAAAAAAGACGCGTGCTCGAAATTGCGGTCGAAGAAAACAATGGCGCGGTACCCTTGATCGCGGGCACGTGGGCGCTGACAACTGCAGAAGTCGTCGAGACCGCCCGAGACGCCAAGGCGCTGGGCGTGGACGGCATTTTCGTCACCCCCCCTGGGGGAGCTCAAGACATCACCTCGTGCTGGGACGCGGACAAGTATCCCGAGGTCTGGGCCGATCAGATCAAGGCGCAGGATCGGGCGGTCGACCTGCCCATCATCACTCATCCTGTTTCCGGGTCGGCGGCCCCCTTCACGCCGGGCCTGCCGGTCGAGGCAACGCTGGCCATCTGTCGAGAAATACCGAATATCGTGGGCTGGAAAATGACCTATGGCTACGAGGGCTACCGCATCGTAGGCAAAGCCTTGCGAACGCTGCCTCGGCGCGTATCGGTCATGGCGGCCCTGGCTTCACGTTTCCATGAATACCGGGCGACGGATCTCTTCGACGGCACGCTCAGCGGTTTCTGGAATTACGGAATGGAAAACATGTTGGATCACCTGGACGCCTGGGACCAGCGGGATCTTGAACGCGCGTGCCGGATCTGGCAGGGAGGCCTCTCGCAACTTCACGAATACGTAGCCGACATGGGGCGGCTGCACGTGCGCTACAAGGTCGCGACGTGGCTGCGGGGGCTGATCCCCAATCCTTTCATGCGGCCACCGATGCCCGCACCCAAGAAAGCGGAGATAGAGACCATCTACAAGCTGCTGCAGGAAGCCGGCTTCTCGGTAATCGACAGGAAGGATGCCATGCGCCTGGCCTGATCGGACAAAACGAACGACAACACCAATAGGAGACAAGCATGAGACCCAATTTTGCCCGGCTTGGCCTGTCCGCCGCGTTGGGGATTGCCGCTACGGCACTCACGGTTCACGCCGCCCCTCAGCCCTACCCGACCAAGCCTATCAACATCGTCACGCCGCTTCCCGCCGGGTCGACCGTAGACGTTTTGGCGAGAGCGTTCGCGCAACAGCTGAGCCAACGCCTCAAGACGCCCGTGGTGGTGGAGACCAAAGCGGGTGCGGGTCTCATGTTGGCCATGCAAAATGTAGCAAACGCGCCTGCCGACGGTTATACCCTGGCCTTCACGCCGGCGACGCCGCTGTCGATACAGACCCATCGTCACAAGAATGCCGGCTACACACTCGAATCGTTCGTACCGCTATGCCAGACGTTCGAGAACATTTTCTATCTCGCCGCGTCGCCTGGCTCGGACATTAAAGATATCCGGGCACTGGTCGACAGGCTGAAGAAGGATCCCGGCCGATTCAGCTACGGACATTCGGGCATAGGTTCAGCCCCGCACTTGATGACGGAGGAATTCCTGCGGGACCTCAACGTCCGAGCAACCGAAATTTCCTATCGTGGCGAGACGGCCTTGCTCCCGGATCTCACCTCGGGACAGATCGACGGAGGGCTCGTCACCACTTCAGTGCTGCTCCAGCACAACTACCGACCGCTCGTCGTGTTCAGTACGGCGCGGACCAAGGAGTTCCCCGACGTGCCGACGACCGCCGAATTGGGCTCCAAGGTCCACTCATCCACCTATGGCGGCATCTTTATACGCAAGGACGTGCCGCAAGACGTACTCGTCACGCTCGAAGGAGCATGCCGCGACATCGTCAACAGCCCCTCCTATCAACAAATGGCGGACCAGTTGCAGCAGACTGCCACGTATCTGGATAGGCCGGCATTCAGCCGGCGAGTGGCGGCCGATCATGCTTCAAAGGGGCGCCTGCTGGACGAGTTGAAGCTGAAAGACTAGCCGTGCCCGTCCAGACGTCCGCATCGACCAAGACGCATCCCGCACCGGTCAGAACCGGTGCGCGATCCCCATCGCGATCTGCCTGCGCCAGGCATCGCCCGCCGTCGCTCCCGCCGCGGAGAAAAGCCGGAACTCGGTCCGGTTGGCGTACACGTACAGCCAGGTCCGCCTGGACAGGTCGTAGACATAGGCCAGGCCGTAGTTCTCGATCTTCGAACCGGTCGTCCGCTGGTATCCCAGCAGCACCCTCCCCGCTCCCACCGGCACCTTCACGCCAACCTGATAGGCATGGTCGCGATCGTGCGTGGCCGCGAAATGGGTCGCCCCGTTGGCCCCCGGATCCACCGTCGGATCGTTCAGCCGGCCGTACCCGCCGTAGAGGGTGAACGCGCCGAAGTCATGGTTCACGCCCACCTGCAGGTTGCTGGGCTTGCCCCGCGCACCGGCGGTGCTGGCGGGCATGACGTACTGGTAGCTGACCGCCGCCTTGAAGCGGCCGCCGTCGTATCGCAGTCCCAGGTCCGCCATCCGGTTGTTGCGGCTGCCGCCGGCGATTTCGGCATCTGCCGTCTGCACGCTGTAGCCCAGGCCGGCCTGCATGCCCGCCCAGCGGGGCGAAAAATAGTAGACGGCGTTGTTGACCCGCGCGGTGGTGCCGAAATCGCCGGTGTTGTAGGCGGCGGTCGTGGTCACCGCGGCTTGCTGGAAACTGGGCCCGAACGGGCTCATCATGCCGGCGGTGAACAGCAGCCCGAGATTGGCCATCCGCCCAAGCTGGATCTCGCCGAGTTGCCGGTTCGACAGCCCCACATGGCTGGCCCGGCCGAACAGTCGCCCGAAAGCCTGCTGCCCGTTGTCGCCCGTGAAGCCGTTCTCCAGCACGAAGTTGGCCTTCCAGCCGTTGCCCAGGTCCTCGGTGCCGCGCAGCCCCCAGCGCGAGGCCACGCTGAGCGAGGGATTGATCGCATTGATCGTACCCTTGCCCTGAGTCTTGTCGGACAGGTAGCCATTATCGAAAATCCCGTACATCGTCACGCTGCCCTGGCCCAACGCGGCGGCGCAGGGGACGACGGCCAGCGCGACGCCGGCAAGAGACCGCATCGTGGTCATCGATTTCTCCAATAGAGGAATGGGCGGCGCGGGCAAGCCGCGCCGGAACGCGGCTATTGCGCCTGAAGTCCGGCGATCTCGACCAGGCGGCGGACCTTGGCCTTGTCGGCAGCGATGAAGGTGCGGTATTCCTCGGGCGAACCCTTGTAGAGCTGGGTGCCGTACTCGGCCAGCCGGGCCTTCAGCTCGGCCGAGGCGACGACCTTCTGCAAGGCGCGGCTCAAGGTTTCCTGGATGGCCGCCGGCGTGCCCGCCGCCACATACAGCGCGGTCCAGTTGCCCGCCTTCAGGTCAGGCACGCCCAGCTGCGCGGTCGTCGGCACGCCCGGTACGGAAGCCAGCGGCTGGTCGGACATGACCGCCAGCGCGCGCAACTTGCCGGCGGCCACTTGCGGGCCGACCACCTGGCTGCTGTCCATCAGCACGTCGATCTGGCCGCCGGCGACGGCCGTGACCGATTCGCCGCTTCCCTTGTACGGGACCTTGACGATGTCCAGGCCATAGCTCGCCTTTAGCGTCTCCATGCCCAGGTGCAGGGTTCCCGCCGCGCCATAGTTCAACACCCCGGGCCGGGCTCGCGCATAGGCGACCAGTTCATCCAGGCTCCGCACCGGCAGGCTGGCCCGCACGACCAGCACCGAAGGCGTGTTCGTGGCCAGGCCCACCGGCGCGAGCTGCTTGTCCGGATCGTAGGGCAGGCTCTTGTACAGCAGGGGATTGACGATCTGCGTACCGACGGTGCCCAGCAGCAGCGTGTAGCCGTCCGCCGGATAGCCCAGCATTTCCTTGACACCCAGGACGCCGCCGGCTCCACCCCGGTTTTCCACCACCACGGTCTGGCCGAGTACATCGCCCAGGCTCTTGCCTATCTGGCGTGCAGCGAAATCCGAATTCCCTCCTGCGCCGAAAGGAACTACCAGGCGTAGTGGCCGGTCCGGATAGGACTCGGCCAAAGCCGCAGCGGCACAGGAGAACAGTACGACCATCCACAGCAATCTCAACAAGTACACGGCGCTCTCCTTGGTTGGACCACGATGACGCGTCTCCTCTTCTCCGGCTAGTCGGGGGACGAATCATTCCGCCATGGCACGCTCCGCGGCGGTGGGATTGATGCGCGCATAGTTCGCCTCCTTGAACTCACCCCAGACGAACGGCTTGTCCCGCGGCATGGACGTATGGAAGTCCTCGGGCGCAACATTGGATGGGTCGGGATTCTTGATTTTCGGGACGATGACTTCCTCGTACGTGGGAAACATGAAGAACGGCACCGAGTAGCGCTCCTTCCCGTATCGATTGATGACACGGTGGGGCGTGGACGAGAACACGCCATCGGTCCAGACCTTCATGACCTCTCCGATGTTCAGTACGTAGGTGCCCGGAATGGGCGGCACGCCTATCCATTCGCCGTCCTTGTTGCGAATTTCGAGGCCGCCGGTCTCGTCCTGGTAGACGAAGGTGAACGCATCGGTATCCGTATGGGCGCGCGTCCCCAGATGGGCGCCGGACTCGTCCACCTGCTGCGGCGGATAGTGGATGATACGCAGCGCATTCATGTCCTTCCTGAAATGCTGGCGGATGGCATCCTTCGGCAAGTCCAGGCCGAGCTCGAACAGCTCGATCATGCTTTCTCCGAACCGGCACATGCGGGCGTGATAGGCCAGCAGGACTTCCTTGAGTTTCGGCAACTCCTTGGGCCAGGGAATCACGCCCGCCAGGCGGGCGCCGGTCGCCAGGTCCGGATCATCGGGATCCAACGGACGACGGAACTGGAAAGCCTCCTGCTTATTGGCGGTGATCACGCCGCCTCGCTCGGCATTGCCCTGTCCCTTTGTCAGCATGGGGAGGTAGCCCTGGAAATGGCGGTTCCTGGCCATCGAGACTGCGTCCTTGGCCTCCTGGGGCAGGGCGAAGAACGCTTTGGCCACCTCGAATACGCCGTCGATCTGTTCTTGCGGGACCGGATGGTTTTTCAGGTACAGGAACCCGACCGTCGCGCACGCCTCGGCCAGCTCGTCGGCGAGCCGCTTCCTGGACTCGAGCGTCGCAAACCGGCTGGGGGATATGTCGATGATGGGGACTTCGGAAAAATCCAGCTTACGGGTGGTAGGCAGCATGTTCTTCTCCACGTACGGCGCCCTTGCAGCACCTGGTTTAGATCGCAGCGGGGATTCGATTTCGGCCAGCGCGTGATCATGCAGGGACTTTAAATTTGTGGAGATATATTTAAAAATTAAAAAAAATTCCGCTTCTATAGGTTATTTTCTATGTAAATGGAAGCGAGGGGCTCAGATGTACAAGACCACCACATTCCGCCAGCTCACCGCCATCGACGCCGTCGCTCGTCTGGGCGGCGTCTCCCGTGCGGCCCAAGCACTGCATCTGACTCAGCCCACGGTATCGCTACAGTTGCGTCTGCTGGAAGAAGCCGCCGGCACTGCGCTGGTCCAACGTTCGGGACGCGGTCTACAACTGACTCCCGCCGGGGAAATCGTGGCCGGATATGCCAGCCAGATCCTCGAACTCTGGCGCCATGCCACGGACGAAGTCGCCAGCCTGAAAGGCAGGCTCGCCGGCACCCTGCGGGTTGGAGCGCTGATCACGGCCGAGTACTTGCTCCCGCCCCTGCTTGTCGCCTTCACCACGGGCCGCCCGGACGTGAAAGTCAAGCTCAGCGTCGGCAACCGCGAAGAAGTCGTGCGCATGCTCACCCGGCATGAAATCGACATCGCCATCATGGGCAAGCCGCCCAGCGACGTGCGCACGGAATCGCGGGCCTTCGCAAAGCACCCGATGGCGTTCATCGCCTCTCCCCATCACTCTTTGATGGCTCGACGCGACCTGACGCTGCGCGACCTGTCCGACGAGAATATCCTCGTGCGAGAGCACGGCTCGGGTGCCCACAACACGGTCGAAAAACTATTCAAGGAGGCCGGGCTGCGGTTTTCGCCGGGTTCGGAGCTGTCCAGCAACGAGGCGATCAAGCAGATGGTGGCGGCGGGCCTGGGCATAGGCTTCCTGTCGCTGCACGCCTGCGCTCTGGAATTCCAGGCTGGACTCATCGGCCTATTGCCGCTGCCGGGCAATCCCGTCGAACACGATTGGTACGTGCTGCATTTGTCTACAGCCCGCCTTCCCCCCGTGGCGTCGGCCTTTCAAGCCTTCCTGGAGGACCACGGCCAGGCCGAAATACGCCGCCAATTGAAGACTTTCGACGCGGTGGTGAACAAGCTGCGGGCGATAGACTAAGCTAGCGGTTTTGCATCCGTACTGGCCTCGGCCGCCTGAACCGCGGCCGTCTTGTCCGCATGACAGCACACGCAACGGTATTCCTTTCGCCTTCCCAATCTCCGCGGGCATACGTTCCGCGCATCTCCGCATGACGACGCCCGACATCCGCCTGGCCGTCGGGCCGTGGAGCGACCTGCGCCACGATGCATCATCGATACGCCAGGCCGTCTTCGTCGACGAACAATCGGTCCCCCTGGAACTCGAATACGACGACGCCGACGCCGTCTGCCTGCATGCCGTCGCCTACGATGCCGCCGGTTCGCCGCTGGGAACCGGCCGGCTGCTGCCCGACGGCCATATCGGCCGCATGGCGGTGCATCGCCATGCGCGCGGCCTGGGCGTGGGCGGCGCGATCCTGGACGCGCTGATCGCCGAGGCGCAACGCCGCGGCCACCGTCGGCTACTGCTGCACGCGCAGACGCGCGCCCGGCGGTTCTACGAAACCCGGGGGTTCCAGGCCGAAGGCGAAGAGTTCATGGAAGCGGGCATCCCGCACGTGCTGATGGCCCTGGCGCTGCCGGCCGGCGCGCGGGACGACAGCCCGGCCGGACCGGCTTGAGCGCGCGCCTCCGTTCAGGATCCACCGAGGCCGAAATCCTCCGGGCCGAGGTGGGTAACGGTGCCGTGACCCCCGCCGGGCACGGCGGTAGCCACATCGTGAATCTCGGCCTGGCCGGCCAGGTAGGCCGTCAGCAGGTGATCCACCCGATCGTCGGGCGCGCCAAAGCGTGTGCGCAAGACCTGCGCGTCCACCTCGTAGACCTGCGGGCCGCGGGTCTCGTGGAAAAGGGTGAAACGCACGCCGTTCTTGGTCGCCAGCGGCGTCGTTCCGGCAGCAAGTCGATTGGGCATGGCGTGCCTCCGATATTCTGCTGTTTGCGCTCTCGTTCTTCTTCTAAGGCATCTTTATACGCCAGCGCGCCGCCGAACACCATCGGCCGCCGGCGTGCCGGCACCGGGCCGCAAGCCGCGTGCCCGGACCGCGCGGCCCCAGGACCATCATTACAACCATGAAAACCGAGACAAACCCTTCCCTCTCTCACTCGGTGACGCCAGCGGTGGCGCTGCTGGGCATCCTGCTGGTGGCCGCGACGCTGCGCGCGCCCCTGACCGGCGTCGGCCCCCTGCTGGGCCATATCCGCGCCTCGACCGGCCTGGACGCCGGCAGCGCGGGCCTGCTCAACACGCTGCCGCTGCTCGCGTTCGGCACTTTTTCGGTACTCGCTCCGGCGGTGGGCCGGCGCCTGGGGCTGGAACGCATGCTGTTCCTGGCCATGGCTGTCCTTTCCGCGGGCATCGCGCTTCGTTCCGTTCCCGGCGTCGCCCCGCTGTTCCTGGGCACGCTGATAGGCGGCATCGCCATCGCCGTGGGCAACGTGATGCTGCCAGCCTTGGTCAAGCGCGAATTTCCGCAGCGCATCGGACCGCTCACGGGCCTCTACTCGGTAGTGATGACCCTGGCCTCGGGGACGGCGGCCGGCGTGGCCGTGCCTCTGGCCGGCGCGCTGCCGGGCGGCTGGCGCGCCTCGCTGGCCTGTGTGCTGGTCGTGACGGTGCCGGCAGCCCTGGTCTGGCTGGGACGCTCGCGCCACGCGGCCGCGGCGCCCGCCGACGGCCGCTCGCCGCAATCCTCCACGGTCAACGTCTGGCGGTCGTGGCTGGCATGGCAGGTAACTCTCTTCACCGGCATCCAGGCCTTCAATTTCTACATCCTGGTGGCCTGGCTGCCTTCCATGCTCCACGACACGGGCATGAGCGCGAACCAGGCCGGCTGGATGGTATCCCTCTTGCAACTGGCGGCCCTGCTGGGCAACATCGCCACCTCGTGGGTTGCCGGCCGCATGCGTGACCAGAAGAGCCTGGGACTGGCGATCTCGCTGCTGTGCGTGGCGGGCTTTGCGGGCATGGCCGTCTTCCCGGCCTGGACTATCGTGTGGATATGCGTCGGCGGCGCCGGCCTGGGTGGCAGCCTGGTGCTGTCGCTGGCGTACATCAGCCTGCGCTCGGCCTCCGCACAACAGGCGGCGTCGCTGTCCGGGATGGCGCAAAGCCTGGGCTATCTGATCGGCGCCGCCGGACCGGTGGTATGCGGCGTCCTGCGCGACTGGACCGCCAGCTGGCTGCCGGCTCTGTGCCTCATGGTGGCGATGGCCGCGGCGCAAGCCTGGGTCGCCTACGGCGCCGGCCGTCCGCACACGGTGGGCGAGCCCGGGCCGCGAGCCTCGGCGTGATCAGGTCCGGGCCGATGGCCGGGACCGCCGCGCCGCAATCAGCGCCAGCAGCTTTTCGACGTCGACGGGCTTGGTGAGGTAGTCGTCGAAACCGTGGGCCAGCGCCTCCTCCTGGCCGAACGCCGCGCTGCGGCCCGTTACTGCGATGAGGGTGACCGGTTCCAGGTGCGAGATGTCGCGGATCATGGTGGCGACCTCGAGCCCATTGGGCGGCGGCATGTCGATGTCCAGGATCATGACCTGGGGCCGCCAGGCCAGGGCCACCTCCATCGCCGCCGACCCGCCGCCCACGAACTTGACCTCGTGGTACCGGCCGCACGCTTCGGCCAGCGCTTCTGCGGCGCTGACGTAGTTGTCCACGACCAGCACCCGGCAAGACGCACTCTCTCCCACTCCGTCCTCCTGTCGATCCTGCCGGCGGACGCAACCGCCCGCCCGCGGCGGATCGCCGTGCACTCCCTGGCTGCCGCCGACGAGCTTCATTCCGCGGCGCTGCCGGGCGGCGGATGTTCGCCCGGCTCCTCGTTATCCAGCAGGAGGCACAGCGCAGGCGGCTCGCTCTCCCGCAACGGCGCCGGAGAGGCCGTGCCGAAAAAACGATGCAGCGACGCATAAGCCAGTTTGGCCGCCACGTCTTGCAAGAGTTTTTCTGCCGTCAGGAAACCGGCGCCCCATAGCCCGTCCATTTCCAGATGGTATGTCAGTTCGCCGTCCTTGGATTCGATGGCGCCTATTTTCACCACCTTGCCGGCACGGTCCTCGGCGTATATGCCGTGTCCCGAGACATAAAGCCGATAGTGGCTGTGCGGGGCGTTCCCATCCTGCGGGTAGATAGACATGCAGCCTCTCCATTCCAGGCTTGTGACGGGTAGCAAATCGCGTACCCGCGACGCTTCCCCGACGACCGGCCGTCTAGCCAGCTCCGCCGAAAGCGTCTATAACCGACCGAAGCACGGTACGCCGTCGGGGATGCCGCGCCAGCGCAATGCCCCCTGCCCGGCCGCAACGATATTCCACCATGAAAAACATTCTCCAATACATGCGCCAGCTCAGGCAGCGCCGGCTGGCCGCTTTCGAGCTTTCCCTGACCGATGCGAACAGCAACGACCCCTACGACGGCGAGCTGCGCCAGCTTGCGTTGAACTACGGCCATTCCCCCGAGGTAGATGCGCGGGCCCTGAGGCGCCGATTGGCCGAGCTCGAGTACGACGACGAAGTCTAGGCCGACATGCCGGTCCTGGTCCCGCACGAGCCCTCCTTTGAATACAATCGAATCCTCTCCCGCGACATGGGCCACGGCCCATGGGGCCTCTCTCGGAACGGAATCCCAAATGAACAAGAACTTCGCCGCTCTCCTCTCCGTGCTGGCGCTGGGCGCCTGCGCCTCTGGCCCGACCTCCTGGCACAAGGAGAGCGCCTCGGCCGACCAGGCCGAGCGCGACCGCATCCAGTGCGAACGCCAGGCCCGCATCAACGCGCCGGGAACGAGCACGCCTTCCTACCGCGGCATCAACGCCGGCGTGGGATCCGGGGTCGGCGACGGCCTGGCCAATGCCGAGCGGCAATCGGGCCTGGCCAACGACTGCATGCGCGCCAGGGGCTACACCATCCGCTAACCGCCGCACTGTTGCCGTCAAGCCGCCAAACCGCCTTGCCGGTTCAAAATATGGCATGATTGCGCGCAGAGCCCGCCCGGGGCTCGCAATTTGCCCGGAGGAACGCCATGCTGTCTCTTCTTGGAACACTGCTGGTAGGCCTGGTCGTCGGTTTGCTCGCGCGCGCAATCAAACCCGGCAACGACAGCATGGGATGGATCATGACCATCGTGCTTGGGGTCGCCGGTTCCCTGATCGCCGGCTATGCCGGCCGCGCCCTGGGCTGGTACCAGCCGGGCGAACCCGCCGGGTGGATCGCCTCGGTCGTGGGCGCCATCGTGCTGCTCCTGATCTACGGAATGGTCGCAAAGAAGAAATCGGCCTGAAGCATGCGCGTCATGTAGCCGACATGACGCGCATGTCGCGCTCGCGGCCCTTCAACCGTCAGTCGTCGGGCGTGCAGACGCGTATCCGGTGTCCATCGGGATCCAGCGCCACGAAAGTCAGGCCGAATACAGCCTGATGCGGCGGCTGTTCGATGGCCACTCCCGCGGCCTGCCAACGGCCGTACAGATCCCGCACGTCGGCGCCGTCCGGCACCATGAACGCGATTTCCGAGCGGTGGCCGGAACCTCCGGATAAGAAATTCCCGGCTGACGTCGACCACAGTCCGAGATTCAGTCCGTTCTCGAACTCGAACGCGGTATAAGTTGGATAGACCGCGGCAGGCGGCCGCTGGAACAGCTTCTCGTAAAACGCCGTGCTCGCGGGCGGGTCTTTCACATACAACAGCGTCAGGTTAGGTGTGGGCATCTCAAGCCTCCATCGTTTCACGTCCGGCTATAGCGGCCACCCCTGTCAAGAACTGTCAGTATCGTTGCGCCCCCCTGCGCGGCGCTTGGGCGCTTGCGGGATCGTTTCGGCGATCCGCTATAGGCCGGCGTCTTCAGCTACGGCGGCGACTCCGGCGAGGCTGCGCCCTCGCGCCGCAGGACGAGACCATCGATGCGGGCGCGAGCTTCGTCATCTCGACGTCCATACCCGCCTGGTATCCCGCGCGACGCAGCCCCCGTGACCGCGTTTACATCGGACATGTCGAATGTGCTCGTCCGTGCGGGAACATGAGTCCGGTGGCGCCCGGGCGAGACCACCGCCGGTAGCGCGCCGAGCGGGCAGGAAGCTTGCGTACGGCCCACAGCCCGGGGCCTGCCTCGAAGGAATATCCATGAACCGCACGCGCCACCTATTGAAAGAAGCCTGGATCGTCGGCAGCACGGCCAGCGCCGTATCGACGCTTGCGCTAATCGCGGCCGGGGGAGCCGAGAACGACCGTGCGGCGGCGCCGATCAATGCGATCAGCCATTGGCTATGGCGACGCAAGGCTTTCCGGCAAGACGGAATATCGGGCAAATACACGTTTGCCGGATACCTGATCCACCATGCCGCCTCGGTCTTCTGGGCCGCCTTGTTCGGCTGCGTGCGGCAACGGCTCCGCCCGGCCTCGCTGCCGGCGGACCTCGCGGCCGGCATCGCGGTTTCCGCGGCAGCTTGCGCGGTGGACTACCGGTGCATTCCCGAACGCTTCACGCCGGGATTCGAGCGCCGCCTCTCCCGGACGTCGATGGGGCTCGTCTACCTGGCCTTCGGCGTGGGCCTCGCAGTGGCCACGCGGGCCTTGGGGCGCGGGACATCCTCAACGTGAAGGCTGGGCGGTGCCACGCTCAGGCTCTCCCGTAGGCCGGGTGACGGGTGGCGCGGCTCGATCCGGCGGCAGCGGATGCGGAATGCCCCTGCCGGGATTGCCCCCTTCCTGCCTCGGCCGCTGCGCCTCGCCGCTTTCCACCTTGGAGAGCAGGTCCCCTGCATGCTTTTCGTGTTCTTTCAACATGGGCAGGAATTTTCTTGCGAGGTCGCGCAGTTGCCCATCCGTTGCATGCGTCGACATTTCCTCGAACAATCGGATGGCGCTGCGGTGCGCCTCCACTCCCACCGCCTGCGCATACTCGCGGTCATACGCCTGCCCCGTCTTGCCTCCCAGCGAAGCGAGTATGGCCTTCTGCCCGCCATCGGGCTCCGCGGGAAGCGCCAGTTTGCGGGCCGACGCGTAAGCCTTGAATTCCGCTTCGATCCGGGTGTGATCGGCGATCATCCTCTTTGCGAACTCCCTGACGTAATCGTTCGATCCTCTCTGGGCCGCCATCTGGCTGGCCTCGATCTCGAACCGGCCGGCATGGCCGGCCTGGGCAAGATACAGTCCGTCGGTGCCGGAGGCCTCGCCTGCATGGACGATAGCCGATCCGCTCGCCATGAACCACCATACTGCCACCGTCAAAAGCCTGCGCATGACGTCTCTCCGAGAATTCTGCGGGCGCCCTCCCCGCAGGCCGTTCATGGTCCGGCCAGGGAAGACGATTGCCGTCGTCGTTGGAGCAAGCGCCATGCCACGGCGCCCATCGTCGCCCGGAGCGCGGTCTGCGGAGCCCCCTCCCGGGTATGCCCCTTGCGGGACGCGCAAGTCGGCATCGTTGTCTGCGGGCCGTACGTCTACGACAGGAGCCGGCGATGCGGCTGCATCACTTGAATTGCATCTCCACCTGCCCGGCCGGAGGCCGCTTGATGGACGGCAGGTCGCCGTGGTCGGCCTTGCGCGGGCGGCTCTGCTGCCATTGCATCCTGGCCGAGCTGCCGTCTGGTGGATTGGCATTGATCGATACGGGCCTCGGTCTGCGCGACGTGGAAGCGCCGCGCACGCGCCTGAGCGCATTCTTCCTTGCGCTGGTCAGACCGGAATGGCGCGAATCCATGACCGCCGCGCGCCAGATAGAAGGCCTGGGCTACAGGGTCCAGGACGTGCGGCACATCGTCTTGACGCATCTGGACTTCGATCACGCCGGAGGCCTGGATGATTTTCCGCAGGCGACGGTGCACTTGATGGCCGCGGAACAAGAGGTGGCCACCGCCCGCAGGAGCTGGATGGACCGGCAACGCTTCCGGCCCCAGCAATGGGGATCGCGGCCCCGCTGGAAGGTGTACCGCCACGATGAGGGCGATACCTGGTTCGGGTTCCGGCGCGCTCGGCCCCTGGACGGACTGCCGCCGGAGCTGGCGCTGATCCCCCTGCCGGGACACACCCTGGGCCATGCCGGCGTCGCGGTCGAAGGCGCCGGCCGGTGGCTGCTCCAGGCAGGAGACGCCTATTTCCACATCCGGGAAATGCAGCCCGACGCGCCGACCTGCCCGCCCGGCTTGAGGTTCTATCAATGGATGCTCGAGCACGACCGCATCGCGCGGCTCGACAACCAGCGCCGGCTCCGCGAACTGATACGGCATCACGCGGCCGAGGTTACCGTGTGCTGCGGCCACGACGTGACCGAATTCGAACGCCTGGCAATGCGGCCGCACGCCGAACCCGCCGACGTCAGCCGGCCTTGACGACAACCGGCGCCGGCCCTACTCGATCCGGATGTTCCGCTTGCGCACGATCCCCGCCAGCGTGGCCTGGCTGCGCAGGAAAAATGCGCGGAACGCCTCGGGCGTACCGGGTTCGGGAAGGAATCCCCGCTCCAGCAGTTCCTTGTTCACGTCCGGTTGCTGGAGGGTTTCTCGTATGGCCGCGGCCAGTGTCTTGAGCGCCTGCGGCGGCATGCCCTTCGGGGCGACCACGCCCTGCCAGCTGTACATGTCGAAATCCCGGTAACCGCTTTCGTGGATGGTGGGCACGTCGGGAAGATAGGCCAGGCGCTCCCGGGTGGACACCAGCAGGGCCTTGAGCTTGCCGGTGCGAAGATGCGGCAGCGCCGTGGCCGGATCGGAAAAATACAGATCGATCTGGCCGCCGAGCAAGTCGCTCACGGCGGGCGCGGCGCCTGAGAACGGGACGTGCGTGGGGCGCACCCCGGCCCGGTCGGCAAAGGCCTCCATGGTCAGGTGGTTCATTCCGCCCTGCCCCCAGCTTCCGTACGTGACGCGATCGCCGCGCTCCTTGAGATAGGCGAGGAGACCGGCGGCATCCGAGACGGGCAGGTCGCGCCGCGCAAGCAGGACCAGCGGGGTACGCACCAGGGGCGCGACAAAGTCCAGGTCGCGCTCCGCCGAGTACTTGAGATCCGGATACAGTGCCGCATTGACGGCAATCTGCTCGGCCGTGTTCATGACGGTGTAGCCGTCCTTGGGAGCGGACAGCAACGCCTGCGTGCCGATAATGGTGTTTCCTCCCGGGCGGTTGTCCACGATGATGGCCTGCCCAAGCCTTTGCGCGAGCCGCTGGGTTACGACGCGCGCCACGTTATCGGCGCCGCCCCCAGGCGGATAGGGAACCAGCCAGCGGATGGCGTGCGTGGGATAGGCCTGGGCCCCCGCTCCCGCGCTGAAGGCAAGGCAGGTGACGAAGGCGAGCGCGATGCCTGCTTGGCGCATGGGAGGTCTCCTTATAAAACGATCGTTTGAATTATAATAATAGAATAAATACCTTATAAGTAGGCGGAACACCCATTATTAAAACGATCGTTTGTTATAAAAAGAAGCAGCCATACTATCGCGGGTGGCGCTCGGCTCCCGGCATCCGCGCTGTCAGCCAGGCAGGTTCCGGGCCTTGATCCAGAGAAACAGCGGCAGCCGCGTCCACCGATCCAGGTGGTCCTGTCCGGCAAGCGGCGCGGCACTGGGTTCGCGCAGCGATACGATGGCCAGGCCGGCGGACTCGAGGGCGCGGGCATAGGCTTCGAGCGGCTCGGCCCACCCCGCGAAATGCATGGCGAGCCCCCGTTCCTCCACCTTGGCGGAAAAGCGGCGTCGGTCGAAGTAGCGCTCTTGCGCCTCCATCAACGCCAGGTCGGCCAGGGGGTGGACGACAGAGATGAACATAGTCCCGTTCCTGCGCAGGACACGCTTCATTTCCCTGACGGCTCCGGGAACGTCATCCACGTCCATCAAGACGTTGTAGGCCATGACCAGGTCGAAACCGCCGTCCTCGAATGGCAGGGCACCGGCGGGCGCTACGGCGTAGCGTCGGGCGGACTGGGCCTGCCTGGCGGCTTCGACGAATTCAGGGACGGGGTCGACGGCGGTGACCGTATAGCCGCAGGCGGTCAGCGCCCTGGACACGCGGCCCTCGCCGCATCCGACATCCAGGGCGGCTCCCGTCCCCGTGCCGACGTAGGCTTTCAGCTGGTCCTGATATGCCCAGAAAGCATCGTGGTTCGGCGTACGCGCCCAGGCTATCCATTGCGGGGCGACGCTGGTCCAGTGGTCGATATCCCTGCTGCCTTCCATTAAGTGGCCTCCCATGCCGAAATTGAAATGCGGTTCGTGCAGATCGACGAAGATACCGCTTCAGCGAGGCCACTGTCATGGCTACTTCTTCCGGCGTGCCAGTATCGTCTTGATGTTTGCGCGCTGCTCGGGCGTAAACGACGCCAGCGCCTTGGTGTCGGCGCCCTGCCCCGTGGCCAGGTACATGCCCGCGTGCAGGGCGGCAAGCGTGGCGGTCGCGTATTCCAGACTGGTGAGCCCGTGGCGCGCCAGCGCGGCACGCACCTTCGGCTGCGCATCGAGCTTGCGCGCGATGTCCTCCACCGACTCGGCGTCAGCGTCGTCATCGTCGTCGTCGACATCCGCCGTCTTTACGTTCTTGAGCTCGGCCGCCACGGCCTCCATCCGATCGAGCAAAGCGGGGGTGAGGCGAAAGTGCGCCGGATCCGCGCCGCTCGCGGCCAAGGCGCCGCCGGCGGACAAAGCCGTCACCGCGATGGCCAGCAAGAAAGCGGAGGCGGCGGCCAGGAAACGAATGCTGAGACAAGCAAACATGGTGAGAACCTTCAGAAAACGAGATCGGGAATCTTGGCAAATGGTTGAAACGCGGCACGCAGCTTACTGAAACGTGGTCCGTGACGCCCCACCCCGCCGGGGTGGGGCGTCGGGAGGAACCGCGGCAATGGACTGCGCCATGGCTCGGTTACGATAAGGAATCCCTACGGACGCTGCCTCCCATGCCCTCGCACCGCTCCACCAGCCAAGCCCTCACGCGCCTGCAACTGATGGCGTGCCTGGACGTGGGCGGCCCGCAGCTCATTCAGCCCTTGCTGCAAACCCTGCACCAGGTAATCGGCTTCGACTCGGGCGGCTATTTCTATGTCGGGGACGACGGCGGGCTGGAAGCCCACATGGAGGACCCCGGCGTCGGGGCTGCGGTGCCGGAGCACTTCGACCCCCGCATTCTGCGCAGCGAAAGCCAGGTGTTCCACAATACCCTGCGCCAGTCCAGTGACATCTCCCACCACGAGTATGGTCCGCGCACCATGGGCCAGATGCTCAAGGCGAGCCATGCCGGGCTGCTGCGCAGCGACTACTACAACGTAGTGATGCGCCCGGCAAAAGTCGCCGATTGGCTGTGCCTGGCGCTGCGCACGCCGCAGCGCCAGGGAATCGGCATGCTTTTCCTCTTCCGCCCTCCGGGCGCGTCGCCGTTCCGGCCCGAAGAGGTCGCGGTGCTCACGCGGCTCGAAGCCCATCTGGCGTGCGCCCTGCAGCCCGGCGAACTCGATGGGGACGATAGCGAAGTGCATAGCCAGGGCCTGCTCGTCGCCACGCCGCGCGGGCGGCCGCTGTGGATTTCTCCCGAAGCCGAGGCGATCATGCCGCTCGCCTTCGGCTGGCGCTGGCGGAGCGGCGCCGAGCTGCCCCCGGCCATGCAATCGCTCCTGCAGCGGCTGGCGCCGGCGAAGGAAACACCGTCGCCGCCGCCACAGCTGGAATTGCGCAATGCCCACGGCTGGTTTTCGCTGCGCGCCATGCGCCTGGCGGCGGCCGCCGGCCAAGGCAATGCCGTCGGCATCACCATCACGCGGCGCATGGCGCGCGGGACCCGGCTATTGTCGGCGCTGCACGACCTCGACCTCCCTCAGCGCCAGTACGAACTGGCGTATTGGCTGGCGCGCGGCCTGTCCGAATCGAAGATCGCTCAGCGCATGGGCATCAGTTCCAATACGGTGGTCTACCATCGCCGCCAGCTCTACAACCGCCTGGGCGCGGGCAACAGGGCCGACCTGCTGGCACAGCTTGGATTCAGCGACTCGCTTTCTTCAACGCCGCCCCCTTGTGCGCCGCGACGTGGTCGGTCTTGTCGCTCTTGATCTCGTATTGCGGGTCTTCCTCGCTGGCGCGGCGCTTGTGCCCCTTGTAGTCGAAATCCTTCGTGTGCACCCGGATGATCGTGCCGCTGACAACACCCGCCTCCGAGTTCCAGGTGACGTGATCGCCGACTTTGAACTTGCCTGCCACGATGATTCCTCCTGCTATCGGCGCGTGGATCACCTTTCCGGCGAATAGGTCAATTCGCCGTTCTCCAGCCGCGCGGCCGAGGTGTACGGATGGATCTCGGACCTGCCGCCATTGGCGATGTGTCGTACGCAAACGCCCCGGGCCTTCAGCAGGTCCGCGATCAGCGAGCGGTGGCACCGCCACCACACGGCCTCCGCGCACATGATGGCGGTCCGGCGGCGGCGGGCGAGCGCCAGCAGCCGCTCGAGGCCGGCCTGAAAGGCCTCGGTCTCCATGTAGTCCGCGTAGCCGCGAAACGACGCGTTGCGCCAGACGGTGTTGCGCGAATCCGCCCGAGGCTGCCTGCGGCCACCAAGCTCCGGCAATGGCACGTACTCCACACCGGCCTTCGAGAGCGCGCTGCGCAGCGCATCGGGATTGAAGTGCGGATACTTGCGCGAACCGGCATGCCGGCGCACGTCGGCAACCCCTTCGATGCCATGGAAGGCCAACATGGCAAGAAATTCATCCAGGGGGTGCGTCGAATGCCCTATCGTCCACACTTCCAGCGCCGCCGTGTTCTTCGCCGCGACCATGCCCGACCTGCGCCTCCGCCCTGATCGTATCCGGAGTGCTTGTAGCAAGCGGCGTGCCTTCCCTCTAGCCTGGAGCGTCGCTGCCTTCTTCGCCGAAAGACCTCAAGCCAGCCCTTGCCGGCTTCCCGTTTCAACCACGGCTGTCCGGCCGATCGAGGAATCGCAGGACTATTGAGGCGAAGGGAACGGCAGGATCAAAAATAGGCGCGGGCTCGCCGCCGGGAGCGAATCTGGACGGTACGCCCACGAATGGCTGCCTGCCTGGGGCGTACGTCGTCGTGGGGTGTGTCGCCGCGTCCGGCATGGCAGTTCTGGATGACCGCTGGCGGGTAGTCGCTGGCGATGGCGGAAGGGGTGGGATTCGAACCCACGGATGGTTGCCCATCGCTGGTTTTCAAGACCAGTGCATTAAACCGCTCTGCCACCCTTCCCGCGGCGGCGCCGGAACGGGCCGGGCGCCGCATGGCGTCAGGAGCGGAATAATAATGCATTTTGGCGGCCGGTTCCGCGGCGGCGGGTCAGAAGCTGGCGCCGTCCACGCGCTGGATCTGCAGCGCATCGAGGTCGACGGCGGGCACGCATCGCAGGTTGACCGCGCGGGTGGGCGTGCCGTCGGGCATCGCTCCGCGGGCGAAGGCCTGCGTGCCGCAGGTCGTGCAGAACATGTGTTCGATCTTGTGGGCGTTGAAGAAGTAGGACCGCAGGCTGTCCTCGCCGCGCGTGAGCCGGAAAGCGCTTTCGGGCACGAAGGACAAGAGGAAGCCCTTGCGGCGGCAATGGGAGCAATTGCAGCTCATGGCCTGCGTGGGCTGCGGGGCGTCGACCTCGAATGCGACGGCCCCGCAATGGCAACTCCCTTCGTACGACATGTCGGCTCTCCGGCATCGATTGCGATGCCGCAAGGCTAGCAAGGCCGGCCAGGCGGTGCAAGCCGCCGGCCCGGACCGCGCCCTAGGCCGCCTCGACGTCGAAACGCGGCACGGCCTCGAGCAGCTGGCGGGTATAGGCATGCTCCGGCCGCGTCAGGACGCGCTCGGCAGGCCCCATTTCGATGATACGCCCAGCCTGCATGACCGCGATGTCGTCGGCCAGGTATTCCACCACGCCGAAATTGTGAGTGATGAACAGGTAGGCGATGCCCATGTCCCGCTGCAGGGCATGCAGCAGGTTGAGGATCTGCGCCTGCACCGAGACGTCGAGCGCCGAGGTGGGTTCGTCGCAGACCATGAGCTTGGGCTCGACCGCCAGGGCGCGGGCAATGGCGATGCGCTGCCGCTGGCCGCCCGAGAATTCGTGCGGATAGCGGTCGCGCGCATCGGCGCGCAGGCCGACCTGGTCGAGCAGGCGCAGCAGGGCGGCCTGGCGGCTGGCGGCATCCAGGTCGGGACGCAGCGACGACAGTCCCTCGTCCAGGATCTCGCCCACGCGCATGCGCGGATTAAGCGATGCGTAGGGGTCCTGGAAGATGATCTGGATGTCGCGCCGCAGGCTCTTGAGCTGCCCGCGGCCGGCCCGCAGGAGGTCGCGCCCCTGGAGGCTGGCCTGGCCGGTAATGGTTGCCATGCCGTCCAGCAATCGCAGCAGCGCCTTGCCGGTGGTGGTCTTGCCGCATCCCGATTCGCCCACCAGGGCGAGCGTCTTGCCAGCATCCAGCGACAGGCTGACGCCGTCGACCGCCTTTACCCAGCCGATCGTACGCCGCAGCAGGCCCTTGCGTATGGGAAAGTGGACCTTGAGATCGGAGACTCGCAGCAATCCTGTTCCGGCCATGGACGCCGATGCGCCGGCCGCCGGCGCGAGCACGGCGGCGGGCGCTTCTTCCAGCACCTGTACAGCAGGCAATTCCACCGCCTCGCCCGCCGCCTGCGCCGCGTCGATCTCGGCCAGGCGCACGCAGCGCACGGCGTGCCCCGGACCGTCTTCGACCAGCGGCGGCGGCGCGGCATCGCATTCGGCCGCATGCGCCGGGCAGCGCTGCGCGAAGCGGCAGCCGCCGAAGGCCTGGTTGAGCGCGGGCACCGTGCCGGGGATGGCGGCCAGGTGCATGCCCCGCCGCGCCATGCTCGGCAGCGCGCTGAACAGCAGTCGCGCGTAGGGATGGCGCGGGCGCAGGAAAAACGCTTCGGCGGGCGCGGTTTCCACGATCTGCCCGGCGTACATCAGCGCCACGTGGTGCGCCATGCTGCGCACGATGCCCAGGTCGTGCGTGATGAGCATCATGGCCATGCCCAACTGCGCCTGCAGGCTGCGCAGCAATTCCAGGATCTGCGCCTGGATGGTGACGTCCAGCGCCGTGGTGGGTTCGTCGGCGATCAGCAGTTCGGGCTCCGCCGCCAGCGCGATGGCGATCATCACGCGCTGCTTCTGCCCGCCTGAAAGCTGGAAAGGATAGTCGTCGACGCGCCGCTCGGGATCCGGGATGCCGACCTGCCGCAGCCATTCGACCGCCTTGGCCTTGGCGGCGGCGCCGCGCAGCGCGGTGTGGGTGACGATGGTCTCGACGATCTGGTCGCCGACCCGCATCACGGGGTTCAGGCTGGTGGCGGGTTCCTGGAAGATGATGCTGATCTTGCGGCCGCGCACGGTGCGCATCTCGCGCTCGGGCAGGCGGTTCAGATCCACGCCCTCCAGCAGCGTCTGGCCCCGCTCGATGCGCCCGGCGTCGGGCAACAGGCGCAGCAGGGCCAGCGCGGTCATGCTCTTGCCGCAGCCGGACTCGCCCACCAGCGCGAAGGTTTCGCCGCGCGCAATGGCAAGGCTGAGCGCATCCACGGCATGCACGATCCCATGATCGCTGTCGAGCATCACGTCGAGCCGGCGCACGTCCAGCATGACGGTGTCCCGGGCGGAAGCGCTCATCAACGGTCCTCCAGCATCTTTGCCGAACGGGCCCTGGCCCATGCCGGACGGTAGGCCCTGGCGCGCGGATCGAAGGCCTCGCGCACCGCGTCGGCGAACAGGTTGGCGGACAGCACGAGGGCCAGCATGAAGACGAAGGCCGACAGCAGGCTCCACCAGATCATCGGATCGCGCGACATTTCCAGGCGCGCGAGGTTGATCATGGTGCCGAACGAGTTCATGGAGGGATCGACGCCCACGCCGAGGTAGGACAGCACGGCTTCGTAGAGCACGAGGGTCGAGAAATCCAGCACCACCGTGATCAGCACGATGTGCATGACGTTGGGCAGCAGGTGGCGCGTCATGATGCGCACCGGCGAAGCTCCGAAGGCCCGGGCGGCCAGCACGTAGTCGAGCTCGCGCAGCTTGAGCGTCTCCGCCCGCAGCAGCCGGCACAGTCCGGCCCAGCCGGTCACGCCGAGGATGATGCACAACAGGAACAGCCTCAGGTCGGCGCGCTCGGCGCCGGTCTCGAACAGGTCCGGGTTGTTGTCGATGAAGACCTGCACCATGAGCACGCAGGCGGCGATCAGCAGGACGCCGGGAATGGAGGTCAGCGTGGTGTAGACGTACTGGATGATGTCGTCGACCCAGCCCTTGAAATAGCCCGCCATGATGCCCAGGGACAGCGCCAGCGGCAGGGTCGCCAGCGTGGTGACGCTGCCGATGACCAGCGCGGTGCGGAAGCTCTTGATCGTCTGCACCAGCACGTCGTTGCCGGTGCTGTCCGTGCCCAGGACGTGATAGCCGGTGGACAGCGACACCGCCGCGCCGCCCAGGATCGCGATCAGGCCGAAAGTCAGCAGCATGGGCGCGAGCGGCACCTTCGTGCGGCGCTGGACGATGTCCTGCCAGGTCGAGGGCAGCGACGCGCCGCTGCGATGAGCGATGGCGGCCGCCACGACCAGCGCCGCCAGGCCTGCCAGCAGCCCGCCGGCCACCACCCCCGCCGCCGTGCGCCGGAGCACGTCCCCGAGCCATTGGGTGTCCGGGTCGGACAGATGGGCGCCCCCGTGGCGCAGGCGCGGGTAGTCGCGTACCGGCTTGCCGTCGATCAGCATGGACTCCTTGGTGAACTGGCGTACCGCCAGCGGCGCCGAGTAGGTCTTCTCGCGGCCGGCCATGGGTTTTTCCAGCAAGGCGTCGAGCACCGATCGCGTCACGGGCGAATAGGCCCTGGCGCCCTTGCCGCCATTGACTTCCACCGATTCGAGCAGGGGCCGGTAGTGCATGGAATCGAGCACGCCGATGAGCACGAACGCGCCCAGCACCACCGCGGCGCACATCGCGGGCGTATCCCGCGCCACCCTCGCCCACGTGGCGCGCAGGTTGGGCGTGCGGCGGGCGTGCCAGGCGTAGACGGCGACCCCCAGCAACAGCAGGAACAGCGCGACATCGGTCCAGAGAAAGACGATCTTGGGCATGTTCTTACTCGAAACGCACGCGCGGATCCGCGATCGTGTAGGAAATGTCGGCCAGGATCAGGCCGATGATGTAGAGCACCGATCCGATGAACACCATGGCCCGCACGATGGCGAAGTCCTGGGCGTTGATGGCATCCATCGTGTAGCTGCCCAGCCCCGGTATGCCGAAGAACGATTCGGCGATCAGGCTGCCCATGAACAGCAGCGGAATGGCCGAGATGGTGCTGGTCAGGATGGGCAGCATGGCGTTGCGCAGCACGTGGCGGAACAGCACCAGTCGTTCGGACAAGCCCTTGGAACGCGCGGTACGGACGTAGTCCTTGCCGATTTCCTCCAGGAACAGGGCTCGGTAGAAACGCGCCTCCGGCCCCAGCTTGGCGATGATGGCCACCACCACGGGCAGCAGCAGGAAGCGGATGGCGTCCAGCCCGCCGGCGAAACCCGACAGCGGCACCAGGCGCAGCGTCTTGGAGAAAAGATATTGTCCGGCGATGATGTAGAACAGCGCCGAGATGGATAGCATGGCGACGCACAACACCACGCCCCAGAAGTCCAGGTAGGTGCCCCGGAAGAACACCAGCAGCAGCGCGAAGGCCACGCTGGCGAAGAGTCCCAGCAGGAATGTCGGCACCGCCAGCGCCAGGCTGGGTCCCACCCGCTGCCGGATCTCGTAGCCGATGTCGCGGCCGGCGTCCGACGCGCCGAAGTCGAACACGAACAGGCGCACGGACCGCTCGAAGAAGATGGTATCGGTATAGCGCTGCAGGCCCTGCGCCTGGGCGTTGACCAGCAGCGGCTTGTCGTAGCCGCGCTCGACCTTCCATTTCTCGATGGCGTCGGTGCTCACCCGACGCCCGCCTATGGCCAGGCGCGCCATGTCGTCCGGCGTGTTGACCGTAAAGAACAACATGAAGGTGAACAGGTTGACGCCGATCAGGATCAAGATCCCGTAGAGGATCCGGCGCACGATATAAGCGGTCATGCTGCGTCCCTCGCAGGGCGGTCGGCGTGAACGGCGACGGCGCGGTCGCGCCGGCGGACCATGCGCCAGGCGGGCAGCGCCAGCAGCACCAGCAGCGCCGCCGCCAGCACCACGGGCCACCACACCGGACGGTTCCATTCGGCGATCTTGCTCGCGCGCAGGGCAGGATCGATCTTCAGGTACTGGAGGTTGTTACGTATCATCTGGGTCGGCTTGCCGTTGCCGACCCACTGGTGGTAGGCGCCGCCGGATTTGGGGAAATAGCCGAACATCCAGGCGGCATCGTTCTGCACGATGGCAACCATGCGGGCGATCACGGCTTCCTTCTCGGGCCCGTCGTCGAGGTATTTCATGCGCTCGAAGAGCTTGTCGAATTCGGGGTTGACGTAGTTGGAGGCGTTTTCCCCGCCCTCCTTCGCCTTGCCGTTGGGGCCGTACAGGAGGAAGAGGAAGTTCTCCGCATCGGGATAATCGGCGTTCCAGCCCCACAGGAAGATCTGCGCCACGCCGCGCCGCATCTTGTCCTGGAAGCGGTTGTAGTCGGTGGAGCGGATCTCGAGCTGGATGCCGAGCTTGCCGAATTGCCGCTGCAGCCAGTCGAATTGCGAGCGGGCGCCGGGCGAGACGCCGCCCATGGCGTCGTAGTTCAGCACCAGCGGCTGGCCTGTCTGGGCGTTGCGTCCGTCGGGATAGCCCGCCTCGGCCAGCAGGCGCTTGGCGGCCTCCAGGGGCTTGCGCGTCACCTTGTCGCCCTGGATGTCGTAGACCACCGGATTGGCGCCCGCGGGCGGGTCCCGGTAGCCGAGCAGGCCCGGGGGCAGCGGCCCGTGCGCCACCTGCGCCTGGCTGTTCTCGAAAATGGTGACGTATTCTTCCCAGTCGACCGCGATGCTGATGGCCTGGCGCAGCTTGCGGTTGCGCTCCTGCTGTTCCGGCGTGTCGCCCTTGCCGACCACCGGATCCAGCCAATTGAAACCCATGTACCAGTTCTGCGTCTCCACGGTGGTGGGCAGCTTCAGCCCACGCTCGGCATACAGCGCCGCCTTTTCCTTGGAATCGCCGGCGGCCACCAGGTAGGCCACGCCGTACTCGCCGCGCTCGGCCTGCGGCACGTCGTAGTAGCCCTGCAGGAACTTGCCTTGCAGCGGCACGCTTTCCTTTTCGATGTTGAATACGATCCGGTCGATGAAGGGCGTGGGCTTGCCGCAGTCCGCCAGCAGTCCGGCGGCGCGGTCCTCGTCGGACCCTTCGCAGGGATAGGGCTCGCCATGGAAGTTCGGGTTGCGGGTCAGCACGTGGCGGCGGTTCTCCCGGTATTCCGTCAGCATGTACGGGCCGGTTCCCACCGGCCAGTAGTTCAGGGTCAGATTGCGCGCCGCCATGCCCGGCTGGCTGTAGAACTGGTCGGCCTCCCAGGGGATGGGCGAAAAAAAGGTCATGGCCAGCCAATACTTGAACTGGGGGTACTTGCCCTTGATCCGTATCCGCAGCGTATGCTTGTCCAGCGCCTCGACGCCTTCGAAGGCGTATTTGCGGAAATCCAGCCAGGGCAGGTCGCGCGTGGTGGGATCCAGGCCCTTGCGCAGTTCGGCATCGGCGGCGCGAATGCGGTCGCCGTATTCCTTGAAGCCGACGATGTAGTCGGTCATGTGGGCGTAGATGGGCGATACCACCCGCGTGGTGGCCAGGCGCCGGATGCCGTAGACGTAGTCCTCGGCGGTGAGTTCGCGCGTGCCGGTACGGGGAAAATCCGGGATGGCGTACTTGCCCTCGAGGTCCTCGGGCTTGAGATGGCGATACAGGTCGCGCCCGGCCTCGTCGACCGCAAAGGCCGGATGAGGCTGGAACATGATGCCCGGCTTGATGGGAATGTCGTACACGCTCTGCGCCACCTGCTCGCCCGGCACGTCGGCGGGCAGCACCTTGCCTGCCTCGTCCAGGTAGACCGGCTCGACGACCCGGGTCGCCGAGCGCGGCACGAGCTGATAGGGACGCTTCAGGTAGTGGTAGCCGTAGAGCGGCTCGTAGATCTGGTAGGTGTACGGCGTCTCGTCGACGGAATAGGAGCTGGCCGGATCCAGGTATTTGGGCGAACGCTGGGTAAACGCCGTATACATGACGTTCTGGCGCTCGGCCCCGGCGGCGTACGGGCTGTTGAGCGGCGTGTGCGAATCGGGGTTGCCGGGCGAGCAGCCCGCGGCGACGGCCATGCCGATCGCCAAGAAGAGGCGTGCTGCCCAGCTGCATGCGCGGTTTGCGCCCTGTCTCGTACCGTCAGCGCGCACCAGGCGCATCAGCCATCTCCCGGGGAGTATCGTTCCGGTGAGAATAGCAAAAACCGTACCGTTGACTACACCGCTTTACCTAAGGAATACCCCCAACGCCGATCAGAAACGGTAGGTCAGCGCCAGCATTCCCACGATGGGGTTGATCTTGAACTCGGATTCGCTTTCGACCGTGCCCAGCGGCGTGCCGTGGGTCTTCAGGTGGGCCTTGGTCTTGAGCGGCAGGTAGGAGACCGAAAGCATCGCGCCCCAGTTCTTGTTGATCTGGTAGCTGGCCCCGACGTTCAGCACGGGCACCCATTTGCTGTCCACGTCGGCTTCCGTCCTCAGGTTCGGATTGGCCCCGCCCGTGAACCGTGCCGAGAGCGTGCGCTGGAAGTTGTCGCTGAGATCGACGTCCGAGTACCAGATGTAGCTCAGGCCGGCACCGACGAACGGCCGGAAGGCGCTCTCGGGCGGTCCGAAGAAATACTTCACGACCAGCGCCGGGCTCCACTGCCGGGCGGATCCGAGCTGCCCCACGGGTGCAAGCGCCTGTTCGCCCTTCAGCTTGAACTTGGGCGGCACTCCCATGACCAGCTCGGCACCGATGTTGTCGGTGAGGAAGTACGTGTAGGTCAGCGCCACGGTGTCGGCATTGCTGATGGAGGCGCCGGTATTGGGCACCTGCCCGGCGATCGGGCGGGGGCTGACGATGGTCAGCGGTTTGCTGGAATCCTGCGGCTCGAGATGGAACCACCCGACGCCCAGGACGTGGGACCCCGCGCTTTGGGCCTGGGCCTCCGTTGCGCATGCGGCCCCGAGCAGGGCAAGCAGAACCCGGTGCTTCAAAATCCGGTGCATCATGATCCGCCTCCTTTGGTGCGTCGATTGTCGGTCTCGTAGGGTCATCCGTTCGAACGACGGATTACGGCTAAAGATCTCCCGAAAGCAGCCGGCAGACAAGAGGAAGCGCGCCGCCGTGCACAATTGACTCGCCGCCGGTAGCGAATTGGCAACGCGTTAGAAAAATCTACAGTTGCGTCGGAATGTGTTTATGGGCTGACGCCTTGCCGCAAGGCGCCCAGAATTGAGGCTGGCCTGCCTCAAGCAAGGTGTCGCCGTCCATGCTCCAGCGTCTTCGCCTCGACCGCCTGCGCAAGGTGCTCATCGTCTCCCTCCTGTGGGACACCGCGCGCCGATGGTCCGACCATCGCGCCTCCAGCAAGGGCGCGGCCCTGGCCTTGTACATGGTGTTCTCGCTCGCGCCCATCCTGCTGCTGGTGATCGCCATCGCCGGCGCCTTCTTCGGCGAAGAGGCGGTACGCAACCAGCTCGTCAGCCAGATCGGCTCGCTCACCGGGCGCCAGGGAGCCGAGGCCATCCAGACCGTGCTCGCCAGCGCTCAGCAATCGGACAAGGGGTGGGCCGCGGCGCTGATATCGACCGTGCTGCTGATGTTCAGCGCGACGACCGCCTTCGCCGAACTGAAAGAAAGCCTGGACGAACTATGGGACGTACCGGCGGCGAAAACCTCGGGTATCTGGGCGCAGGTCCGCAGCCGCCTGCTGTCGTTCGGACTGGTGCTGGTCCTGGCGCTGTTCCTGCTGATTTCGCTCGCGGTCAATGCCGCCCTTGCCGCGCTGCAGGACTATTGGCACGCGTTCTGGATGGAGTCGGCATTCGCCACGGCGGCGCTGCTGCTGTCCAACGTGTTCTCGTTCGCGGTCGTCACCGCCCTGTTCGCCGTGGTCTTCAAGCTCCTGCCGAGCATTCCCATCCCCTGGCGCGACGTCGTGCCGGGCGCGTTGGTGACGGCCGTGCTGTTCCTTGTCGGCAAGGGCTTCATCAGCCTCTACCTCGGCCACGGCAGCGTGGCGTCGTCCTATGGCGTCGCCGGCTCGGTAATCGCGCTGATCCTGTGGATCTACTACTCGGCGCAGATCTTCTTCGGCGCGGCCTTCACCCGGCAATATGCCGACACGTTCGGCCGGGGCAAGCGCAGCCTTTCGCAGGCGCTGGACGAAGTCCCGCATTGAGGTAGGATAAGCCTACCGATATCCGGGAGACAGGCCATGGCCTCTTTGCATCCCTACATCAGGTTCCTGGGCGGTCTGCCGCAGTTCGAGATCGACCACCATTGCGGCACGGCGGTGGAGCTGCGCAGCGGCGTGGTCGTGGCCAAGTACGAGGGCGATAAGCCCCATCACCAGCATTGCCTGAGCCTGGTCTGGCCGGGCCAGCCACCCGACCGGCCGGTCTTGGTATCCGCCACCAAGTACGTGCCGCTGCAGGTAAGCGAGGCCATCAAGCTCGGCGCCCCGCGCGCCGAACTGCTGGAAGCCAGCCGGCACATTTTCGGAGAGGCGGGCGAGCGGCATTGAAGCCGGCGCCCGCCGGGCTCAAGGCACCTGCGGCGGGTCGATCCAGACGAAAGTCTCGCCGCGCTTGATCATTTCCGCCACGTCTTCGGCCGGTACCTCGTAGTCGGTACCCATCAGGCTGGCCGCGCCCGATTCGTGGATATGGATGACCGACGGCGGATCGGTATCGATGAAGTACCAGTAATACCCCGGCTTGAGGCTGTGCGGGTTGTCTTTCACGGCGGATCTCCGTAGCGTTGAACGCTGTCCATGCGTGGAATGATACCCATACCGCCGAGACGGCGCGACCGTGCCGCGGCGTCAGTCGGGGACCACGGCAGTCACTTCGATCTCGACCTGGGCCTCGTCCTCGATCAGCGCCGCTACCTGCACCGCGGTCATGGCCGGGAAATGGCGGCCGACGATCTCGCGATAGGCCTTGCCGATTTCCTCGTACGACGCGACGTAGACCCGCTTGTCCAGCACGTACCAGGTCATGCGCACGATGTGCTCCGGCCCTGCGCCGGCCTCGGCCAGGACGGCGACGATGTTGGCCAGCGCCTGGCGGACCTGTCCCGGGAAGTCCTTGGCCCGGAACACGCCGTCGGGGTCCCAGCCTATCATCCCGCTGATGAAGACCTGCTTGCCGCGCGCGGCCACGCCATTGCTGTAGCCGCGCGGGCGGGGCCATCCCTGCGGCTGCAGGATCTCGATATTCGATGTCATGGGTTCTCCTTTCGTTCTTTTCAGGCCGCGCCCGCCGCGCGCAGCAGCTCGCGGGCGATGATCAATTGCTGGACTTCGGTAGCGCCCTCATAAATGCGCAACGCGCGGATCTCTCGATAGAGCCGTTCGACGGTCTCGCCGCTGACCACGCCCTGCCCGCCGAACATCTGCACCGCCCCGTCGATCACCCGCTGCGCGGTCTCGGTGGCGGTCATCTTGGCCATGGCCGCCTCCTTGGTGATGCGCGCTCCGCCGTCGCGCATCCACGCCGCCCGATAGGTCAGCAGCGCCGCGGCGTCGACGCCGGTGGCCATCTCGGCCAGCTTCGCCTGCGTCAGCTGGAAATCGGCCAGCGTCTGGCCGAACATGCGCCGCGACGTCGCGCGGGCCAATGCCTCGTCCAGCGCCCGGCGGGCGAAACCCAGCGCGGCCGCCGCCACCGAGGTGCGGAAAACGTCCAGCGTCGCCATCGCCACCTTGAACCCTTGCCCCGGCTCGCCCAGCCGCTGCGAAACCGGCACGCGGCAGCCATCGAAGCGCAGCCGCGCCAGCGGATGCGGTGCGATCACGTCGATGCGCTCGGCGATTTCCAGGCCTGGCGTATCGGCATCGACGACCAGCGCGGTGATGCCGCGCGCGCCGGGCGCCTCGCCGGTGCGCACGAACACCACATAGAAATCGGCGATGCCGCCGTTCGAGATCCAGGTCTTGCTGCCGTTCAGCACATAGTGGGAATCTTCCAGCGTGGCCGCGCACGCCATGGCGGCCACGTCCGAGCCCGCCTCGGGTTCGGACAGCGCGAAAGCCGCGATGGCCTGCCCCGCCGCCACCCTCGGCAGATAGCGCGCCCGCTGCCCGGCCGTCCCGAACAGGCTGATCGCCCCCGAGCCCAGGCCCTGCATGGCGAACGAGAAATCCGCCAGCCCGTCGTGATAGGCCAGCGTCTCGCGGATCAGGCACACGGCCCGCGTGTCGATGGCATCGGTCAGGCCGCCATGTTCCAGCCCCGCCACGGCATAACGCAGCCAGCCGTCCTCGCCCAGCGCCCGCACCAGCCCGCGGCACGTCGCATCGGTATCCCCGCCATGCGCGTGCGCCACCCGGCGCGCGGCCCAGGGATCCAGCTCCGCCACCAGTTCCTGGTGCCGCAGTTCGAAGAATGGCCAGGCCAGATGCTGCGACCGCGCCGCCACCCCGCCGGGCTGCCCCAGCGGATGAGCCTGCGCGCGGTTCGAATTCGATGCTTCACTCATACCAGCTCCACTGAGTAACTTTCCAGGGCACAGCGGATCCGGCTCCGCCGGTCCGCCAGTGCCGCCCCCTGGGGGGGCGCGCGTCAGCGCGTAGGGGGGACTTCTCCTTCAATCCCCTTCGAAGACGGGGCGTTGCTTTGCCACGAAGGCGTGATAGGCACGGTGGAAGTCGTTGGTGGCCATGCAGATGGCCTGGGCCTGCGCTTCGGACTCGATGGCCTGCTCGATGCCCATGTTCCATTCCTGGTGCAGCATGCGCTTGGTCATCGCGTGGGCGAACATCGGTCCCTGCGCCAGGCTGGCCGCCAGTTCGCAGGCCTGTTCCGACAAGACTTCCGGCTCGCACAGGCGATTGAAGAATCCCCAGCGCTCGCCCTCGTCGCCGCTCATCGAACGTCCGGTGTACAGCAGTTCCGAGGCCCTGCCCTGCCCGATCACGCGCGGCAGCAGCGCGCACGCGCCCATGTCGCAGCCGGCCAGGCCCACGCGGGTGAAGAGGAACGCGGTCTTGCTGCGGGCGGTGCCCAGGCGCATGTCGGAGGCCATGGCCAGGATGGCGCCCGCTCCCGCGCAGACACCGTCCACGGCCGCGACGATGGGTTGCGGGCATGCGCGCATGGCCTTGACGAGGTCGCCCGTCATGCGCGTGAAGGCCAGCAGCGAAGGCATGTCCATGCGGGTCAGCGGGCCGATGATGTCGTGCACGTCGCCGCCGGAGCAGAAATTGCCGCCGGCCCCCTGCACCACTACCGTGCGGATGTCGTCGGCATAGGCCAGCGCGCGGAAGAAATCGCGCAGCTCGGCATAGGAATCGAAGGTGAGCGGATTCTTGCGCTCGGGGCGGTCGAGCGTGACGACGGCGACGGCGTCGCGCACCTGCAGCGAGAAATGCCGGGCCTGGTAGTCGGCCATGGCGGTGCGGCCGCCGTGCAGCATCTGTCTTTCACCGTGGACATAGCGCATAGTCGTCATCCTTTCATTTGCGTTCGTTGGGCAATTGATCGTTCAGGCCCTGTTTCAACTGCGACAGCAGTTCGATCAGCGTGTCCTTGGAGGCCGCGGGCAGGGTCGAGAACAGCTCGACGATCCACTGTTCGTGCACGGCCGCCATTTTTGCGAAAGCCTTCCGGCCGGATGGGGTGAGCTTGACCACGAAGGCGCGCCGGTCTTCCGGCGAAGGCTCGCGAACCACCAGCTTTTCCTCTTCGAGCTGGTCGGTGATGCCGGTGACGTTGCCGCCGGTCACCATCATGCGCTGCGACAGCTCGCCCATCCGCAGCCCTTCGGGATGCCGTTCGAGCTGTGCCATGAGGTCGAAGCGCGGCAGCGTGATCCCGAAATGCGTGCGCAGCCGCGAGCGGATCTCGGTCTCGATGCGCACCGTGCACGACAGCATGCGCAGCCACAGCACCAGCGACTGGTGGTGATCCTCGGTCAGCCGGGCTTCCAGGTCGAGCACGGGCGTGGGCTCGACTCCCGCCCCCGTGCCGTTCGATTCGTCGATGGGCTTGCGAGCCATCGTTACTCCTTCAAGTGACTTCGCCGCCCGCGACCGCGATGGCCTGGCCGTTCATCGCGGCCGATGCCGGCAGGCACAGCCAGACCGCGGCATTGGCCACTTCGTCGGGCTGGACCAGGCGCTTCTGCGGATTGAACGCCGCCAGCGCCGCCTTGGATTCGGCCTCGCTGCGGCCCGTGCGGGCGGATATGTTGGCAATGGCCTCGCGGCCCAGGTCGGTTTCGGTGAAGCCAGGGCAAACGGCATTGACGGTCACGCCCTTGGCGGCCACTTCCAGCGCCATGGCGCGCGTCAGCCCGACGACGCCGTGCTTGGACGCGCAATAGGCCGCCGTGTAGGTGTAGCCGATCAGGCCCGCCGTGCTGGCCACGTTGACGATGCGTCCCCAGCCGGCCTCCAGCATGCCGGGCAGCACGGCGCGCGAGCAATAGAAGGTGCCGCTCAGGTTGACCGCCAGCATCCGCGCCCACAGGGCATCGTCGGTCTTGCCCACCGCCGCCGATTCCGCCTGGCCGGCATTGTTGACGAGGATGTCGATGCGTCCCGCAGTCCGCGCGGCGTCGGCCATGCCCTGCCCGACCGAGGCCGGGTCCGCCACGTCCATCCGAACCCGGCGTGCGATGCCCAGCGGAGCCAATGTCGCCACCGCGGCATCCAGCGCCGCCTCGTCGCGGCCCGTCAGCGTGACCGCCGCCCCTTGGCGCAGAAGCTCTCGGGCAATGGCGAGGCCTATGCCCCGCGCCCCGCCCGTCACCAGCGCATGTTTTCCGTCCAGATGATCCATGATGCTTCGACCAATCCATCGTGTGAAACCACTGTATCCAGACCCAGGGCACCGCGGATCCGGCCTTGCCGGCCCGCCAGTGCCGCCCTCTTGAGGGGGTACCCGAAGCGTGGAGGGTCGGCTACTCCAGGAGGCGCGCGGCGATCTCGCGCGGCGACATGCCTTGCGTCGCGGCGGCCAGCTGGCGTTCGCGCTCCAGGTTGCGTTCCAGCTGCATGCGGCCCGCATAGTACTGCTTGGGCCAGTCCACGTCCCATCCCATCTTCGCGGCCTCCAGGAGCGTCCAGGCCGGGTTGGCCAGGTGGGGCCGAGCCAGGGCGCACAGGTCGGCGCGGCCGGCGGCGATGATGCCGTTGACGTGGTCGGCCTCGAAGATGGCGCCCACCGCGATGGTGGGAATCCCGGCCTCGTTGCGGATGCGATCGGCGAACGGCGTCTGGAACATGCGCCCGTATACCGGCTGCTCGCGCTTGCTGACCTGGCCCGACGAGCAGTCGATCATGTCCGCGCCGGCCGCCTTGAACAGCCGGGCGATCTCGACGGCGTCGTCCGGCGTGATGCCGCCTTCCACCCAGTCATGGGCCGAGATGCGGACACTCATGGGCTTGTGCGCGGGCCAGACTTCGCGCATCGCGGCGAACACCTCGAGCGGATAGCGGCACCGGTTTTCCAGGCTGCCGCCGTATTCGTCCGTCCGGCGGTTGGTCAGCGGCGAAATGAAGGTGGACAGCAGGTAGCCGTGGGCGCAGTGCAATTCCAGCCAGTCGAATCCGGCCTTGTCGGCCTCGATCGTGGCGCGCACGAAATCGCCCAGGATGCGCCGCATATCGTCGCGCGAGGCCGCGCGGGCCACCTGCGACACGCCCGGCAGATACTGTTCCTCGGAAGCGGCGATAAGCGGCCAGTTGCCGGATTCCAGCGGCAGGTCCGTGCCCTCCCAGGCCAGCCTGGTGGACCCCTTGGGGCCTGCATGCCCGATCTGCATGGCGATCCGGGCATCGGTATGCTCGTGCACGAAATCGACGATGCGCTTCCAGGCCTGCGTGTGCTCGGGCCGATAGAGGCCGGGGCATCCCGGCGTGATGCGCGCATCGGCCGACACGCAGGTCATCTCGGCGAAGACCATGGCAGCCCCGCCCATGGCGCGGCTGCCCAGGTGCACCATGTGGAAGTCGCCGACCGTACCGCCCACCGCCGAATACTGGGCCATGGGAGACATGACGATGCGATTCTTCAGGACCAGGTCGCGCACGCGCAGCGGCGTCAGCATGGGTGGGATGGGTTTGCCACGCGGCTCGGGGGGCTCGGACAGACCGGCCGCGGCGAACGCCTTGCGCGCGAACCAGCGCTCGTAGCCCTCGACATAGGAAGCGTCGCGCAGCCGCAGGTTCTCGTGCGACAGCCGCTGGCTGCGCGTCAGCATGGAGTAGGCGAACTGCTCCGGCTCGAGGTCGACGTAGCGATCGACGTTCTCGAACCATTCCATGGAGTTGCGCGCGGAGCTTTGGATCTTCAGCACTTCGATGGCCCGCACGGCCTCGTAGCCCGCCATCACGCCCTCCAGGTCCTGGCCTGGATAGGTGTCGAAACAACGCGCCAGCTCGATGGCATCTTCCAGCGCGAGCTTGGTGCCCGAGCCGATGGAGAAGTGCGCCGAATGCGCGGCATCGCCCATCAGTACCACCGGCACCCGCCTGCCGTCGATCTCGTTCCAGTGCACCCAGCTCGCGCAGACGATGCGCGGGAAGCGGATCCAGTTGGCCGAGCCGCGCAGGTGCGGCGAATTGCTCATCAAGGGCTGGCCGTCCAGATACTTGGCGAACAGCCGCTCGCAGAAGGCGATGGCCTCGGGCTGGCTCATCTTGTCGAGCCCGGCGCGCTGCCATACGTCGTCCGGCGTCTCGATGATGAAGGTGGAGGTATCGCCGTCGTACTGGTAGGCGTGCGCCTGGAACCAGCCGTGCTCGGTTTCTTCGAACGCGAAGGTGAAGGCCGGGAACAGCTTCTTGGTGCCCAGCCAGACGAAGCGGCAGTGGCGCGTTTCGATGTCGGGCTTGAAGACGTCTTCGTAGCGCTTGCGGACCTTGCTGTTCAAGCCGTCGGAAGCCACCACCAGGTCGGCCTGGTAGCGGCGGGCGACTTCCTGGTCGTCGTCCACCTCGGTTTCGAATACCAATTCCACGCCCAGTTCCTGGCACCGGTCCTGAAGGATATTCAAGAGACGCTTGCGGCCGATGCCGCAGAAACCATGGCCGCCCGAAGTGATCGTGCGTCCCTTGAAGTGGACGTCGATGTCGTCCCAATGGTTGAAGGACTGGAGGATGCGGCGGGCGGTGGATTCGTCGGCCTGCACCAGGTTGCCGAGGGTCTGGTCCGAGAAGACCACGCCCCAGCCGAAGGTATCGTAGGGACGGTTGCGCTCGATGACGACGATGCGGGACGACGGATCCCGCTTTTTCATCAAGAGCGCGAAGTACAGCCCGGCGGGCCCGCCTCCGATACAGACGATATTCATGAGTCCTCCGCTGGCCGGATCAGTCACTCGGCAGATGGTCGGGCAGGACGCTGCGTCCCCCCTGTGCGATGGCATTATTTCATACTTAAAATATTTTTGCGTCAAGCATTTCGGCCGGGAGATCCGCTCATCGCCAGGCGTTGCGCATGCGGCTGGCGATGTCTATCCGCACCGTCGGCGCCGCGGCGGCCGCGGCGGCCGGGGCGCCCTGCCGCGCCTTGGGCAGGATCTCGAACAAGGGCAGCAGGCGTTCGGGAATGAACCGGCTGCGGGTGCCATAGACGTGCCGATCGCCCATGCCGCTCTGCTGGTGCACATAGAACCGCTGGGGCACGACCAGTTGCAGGTCTTCCTTGGCGCGGGTCATGGCCACGTACAGGAGACGCCGCTCTTCCTCGATTTCCTCGGCATCGCCGGTGCTCATGTCGGACGGGATGCAGCCGTCGACGACGTTGAGCACGTATACGGCCTTCCATTCCTGGCCCTTGGCCGAATGGATGGTGGACAGTATCAGGTAGTCCTCGTCCAGCAGCGGCTGCCCGGACTGCGCGCTGGTGGCGTCGGGCGGATCCAGCGTCAGTTCGGTCAGGAACTGTTCGCGCGATGCAAAGGTGCCGGCAATGCGCGCCAACTGGTCCAGGTCGGCCTGGCGCACGACGGCATCGTCGTACAGCCGTTGCAGGTGCGGCCCGTACCACCGCAGGGCCAGGTCGATGTGCGCCGGCCATGCAAGGCCGGCGTCGTTCAACGCCACGAAGGCATGGGCAAAGGCCTTCCAGTCCTCGGCCGCGGCGGCGGGCGGCGAAAAACCGGTCAGCGCGTCCACCGGCCGGTCGGCTTGCGCCATCGCATCGAGCAGGCGCGCGGCGGTGGCCGGCCCGATGCCCGGCATCAACTGCGCCACCCGGAAACCGGACAGGCGGCTGAGCGGATTGGCCGCCCAGCGCAGCACCGCGAGCACGTCCTTCACATGGGCGGCCTCGAGGAACTTGAGTCCGCCGAACTTCACGAAAGGAATGTTGCGGCGGGTGAGCTCGAGCTCCAGCGCGGCGCTGTGGCTGGCGGAGCGAAACAGCACCGCCTGCGACATCAGCCGCGTGCCGGCTTCGCGCCTGGCCAGGATCTGGTCGGCCACCCAGCGGGCCTGCCCGGGTTCGTCGCTGACGTAGACCAGTTGCGGCCGCTGCGCCGAGGCGCGGTCGGTCCAGAGCTGCTTGGCATAGCGTTCGGGAGCCTCTGCGATGACGGCGTTGGAGGCGTCCAGGATAGGCTGGGTCGAGCGGTAGTTGCGGTCCAGCGTCACGACGTGGGCAGGACGGGAGAATTGCGAGGGAAAGTCCAGGATGTTGCGCACCGTCGCGGCGCGGAACGAGTAGATGGACTGGGCGTCGTCCCCCACCACCGTCAGGCCGCGGCCGTCGGGCTTCATGGCGAGCAGGATCTCGGCCTGCAGGCGATTGGTGTCCTGGTATTCGTCCACCAGCACGTGATCGAAGGCGCCTCCGAGCTCTTGCGCGATGGCCGGTTCCTTCATCATTTCCGCCCAGTACAGCAGCAGGTCGTCATAGTCGAGCACGTGCTGGTCCTGCTTGGCCTGCACATAGGCGCCGAACAGCGTCTTCAATTGCGCTTCCCACTGCGCGCACCACGGGAAGTGCTTGGCCAGCACGCCCTCCAGCGGCGCCTGGCTGTTGACCGCGCGCGAATAAATGGCCAGGCAGGTGCCCTTGAGCGGAAACCGCGACTTGGCGCCGGAGAACCCCAGCTCGTGCCGGACGAACCCCATGAGGTCCTCGGCATCGCCGCGGTCGTGGATGGTGAACGCCTCGGACAACCCGATGCGGGACGCGTAGTCGCGCAAGAGCCGCGCTCCCACGGCATGGAAGGTGCCCGCCCACGGCAGTGCCGGCGGCTGCCCGCCCGACATGCCCAGGACGGTTTGCAGCACCCGGCCCGCGCGGCGTTCCATCTCGGCGGCGGCGCGCCGCGAAAAGGTCAGGAGCAGGAGGCGGTGCGGATCCGTGCCGTCGAGGATGAGCCTGGCCACCCGGTGAGCCAGCGTGCTCGTCTTGCCCGAGCCGGCGCCCGCAATGACCAGGAGGGGGCCGGCGCTGTCCGCGTGCGCGCCCCGGCCGTATTCGACGGCCTCGCGCTGGCGGGGGTTCAGGTCGGCCCAGGGGTCGCGGGCGGGCGTATCGGGGGTGTGTGACATGGGACGGAAGAAAACTGTATATTCATCCAGTATAAACGTCCCTTTTCCCGATCCGGATTTCCCGTCATGATCGTGCGCGTCGGCACGTCTTCCTGGACCGACCCCACCCTCCTCGCCTGCGGCCGCTTCTACCCGCCATCGGCGCGCACCGCCGAGGACCGCCTGCGGTTCTATGCTTCCCGCTTTTCCCTGGTCGAAGTGGACAGCAGCTATTACCGCCTGCCGTCCGCGCGAACGGCCTTCCTCTGGACCCAGCGCACTCCCGAGGACTTCGTCTTCCATCTCAAGGCTTTCCGGCTCTTCACCGGCCATCTGACGCCTGTCGAAGCGCTGCCGCCCGACGTCGCCGGGGAGCTCGGCCCGCAAGTCCGCGTGGTGGACTATGCCACCGTGCCCGGCGAACTGCGCGACGAGCTGTGGAGCCGCTTCCTGCAAGGCCTGGAACCCTTGCGCCAGAGCGGGCAGCTGGCGACGGTCCACTTCCAGTACGCGCCGCGGGTGCGCAATAACGCCGCGGGACGGGCGCTGGTGGCCGAGTGCGCGCGGCGCATGGAAGAGCAGGTCCATGCGGCGGAGTTCCGCCACCGCGGCTGGCTCGACGAGACCGGCCGGCGCGGAACGCTGTCCATGCTGCGCGAGCTGGGCGCCGCCCACACCGTGGTGGACAGCCCCGACCGCTATGCCAACAGCGTGCCGGCCGTCTGGGCGGCCACACGGGGCGACCTCGCGGTGGTGCGCCTGCACGGCCGCAACCACGAGGCCTGGAACCGGCGCGGCATCGCCGCCTCGTCGGGCCGCTTCGTCTACGAGTACACGCCCGAAGAACTGGAACGCATCGCCGAGCTGGTGCGCCGCCTCACGCAGGCCGCGGCCAACGTCCACGTGCTGTTCAACACCAACTTCGAGGACCAGGGCATGCGCAACGCCGCGGGCTTCGACGAAGCCCTGCGCCGGCGCCGCCCTCAGACGGCATAGCTGCTGCGCCGCACCTGGGCAACCATTTCCACCAGGCGCGGACCGAGCCCCTCTTCCACGCTCTTGGGCGAGGCGCGAAAGCGCGGAATGACGGCGTTGAAGACGATCAGCTCGCCGTCCCGCAGCCTGCCCATGGGCACGCCCACGGCGTAGTGATCGGGATGCTGTTCGCCATAGACGCTGCAAAACCCCTTCTTGGCGAACGCCTCCACCGAACGCGCCGCGTGATCCTTGTGCTCGGACCACATGCGCGGGGTCTTGATCCGGATCTCGTTCAGCAGCTTCTGCCGCTCCGCCGGCTCGCATCCCGAGATGAAGGCCTGTCCGATCGCGGTCGAGACGATGGGAAAGCGCAGGCCGATGTCCGAGAGTTGCGGCGCGAACGAACTCGTGATGCGGCTCGTTTCCACATAGACGATGCTGAGCCGGTCGCGTATGCCCATCGAGACCGAGCAGTTCATCGATTCGGCCAGCACGTTCATGAGCGGCCGCGCCAGTTGCCGCAGCGTGATCGAGGCCAGCAGCGGATAGCCCAGCGACACGACACCGGGCGCGAGCCGGTACTTGCCCGACAGGGTATCGGGCCGCAGGTAGCCCAGCTTCACCAGGGTGTACGTGAAGCGCGAGATGGTGGGGCGCGACAGGCCGGTGCGCCGCGCCAGCTCCTTGTTGCCCAGCGCCGCCTCGAGCGGCGTGAAGCAGCGCAGGATCTGCAGCCCGCGGGCCAGCGTGGACGCGAACAGACGGTCGCCGTCGTGGGCCTCGTAGGCGTCGAATTCGATGTCGCTGGGTTCCTCGTCGATCTGGTAGGGATTGCGGGGCATGGCGGTCTCCGTCGCGGCGCCGGCGCGAATTCTGCATTGCAGAATGCTATTCGAAATATCCGAACTCCCCCACCGTCGCTTTCCCTCACGGCATGACACTTCCGGCCAGGCCGCCCGGCGCCGGCGCAGACCCGGTCCGGACACCGACCGGTGCATCATGCAGAGGAGACGAACACATCATGTTGAGCGCGGAAGACAATGAACTGCTTACCCGGTCCGGTCCCGGCACGCCGGCCGGCCGCCTGTTGCGCCAGTTCTGGATTCCGGTCCTGCTGTCGGAAGAACTGCCGGAGCCGGACTGCCCCCCCAAGCGCGTCAAGGTGCTGGGCGAGGACTTGCTGGCATTCCGCGACACGCGGGGACGCGTAGGGTTGGTCGAGCCGGCCTGTCCGCATCGCGGCGCCAATCTCTACTATGGCCGCAACGAGCATGCGGGCCTGCGCTGCGTATTCCATGGCTGGAAATTCGACGTCGACGGCCGCTGCGTCGACATGCCCACCATGCCCGCCGACTCGCCCTACCGCGAACGGATTCGCCTGAAATCCTATCCCACCCGCGAGTGGGGCGACTGCATATGGGCCTACCTGGGCCCGGCCGCCGAGCCTCCGCCGCTGCCCCGGCTCGCCTTCGCCCTGGTGCCGCCGTCGCACCGCTATGTCAGCAAGAAATGGCAGGACTGCAATTGGCTGCAGTGCCTGGAGGGCGCGCTCGACACCACGCACTTCTCGTTCCTGCACATGCTGCTGGGTACCGAAGAGGCCGACACGGCCGAGGCCGTCATGGAGCGCATCAAGCATGCGGCGCTGGGCACGCAGGCCGTACGCAACGACCGCTTCAAATGGGTACGCGACGATCCCATGCCGGCTTTTTCGGTGGACGAGTTCCCGGCGGGACTGGTGGTGGGCGGCGCGCGCAAGGCCGACGGCGACGACCTGTATTGGCGCATCGCGCACTACCTGTTGCCCAACCATGCCTTGGCGCCCAGCGCCTTCCCGGGCGAAAACTACCATGGGCAGACTTTCGTCCCGGTTACCGACACCTCGTGCTGGATATACACCTATACCTGGAATCCCGACCGGCCGCTCACGGAAGAAGAACGGGAGATGGCGCGGCAGGGTCATACCATCCACTCGCAGGTGGACGAGAACTACATGCCCTACCGCAATATCCGCAACGACTACCTGATCGATCGCGAAGACCAGAAGTACAACAGCTTCACGGGCATCCGGGGCGTGTCCGAGCAGGATGCGGCCATCCAGGACAGCCAGGGTCCGATCGCCGACCGCACGCGCGAGCACCTGGGTCCCACCGACCTGGGCATCGTGCGCATGCGCCGCCTGCTGCTGGCGCTGATCCGAGACGAAATGGCGGGCAAGACGCCGGCGGCGCTGGGGCGGCCGCGGGACTACGCGGTGCTGTCGGGGGGCTGGGTCGCCCACAAATCGAAGACGCTCGGCGAGGTCATGACCGAACGCTTCGGCAATCCGCAAGGCTATATCGAAGAGAAAGCCCCAGCCGTACGGGAGCACGACTGACCGCAACACCTTCACCGATCCCATCACAGAGCGGCGCGGACATCCAGCGCCGCCGTTCCGGAGACGACCATGAGACTACTCACGCTGCTTGCAGCAACGAGCGCCATGCTGTCCCTTGCCGTGGCGGCGCCTGGCGCCGCCCGCGAGGACTACCCGACCAAGCCGATCAAGCTGGTGGTGCCCTACCCGCCCAGCGGCATCGGCGATACCGCGGCCCGGGATATCGCACGGAACCTGGCGCAGCGCCTGGGCCAGCCCGTCATCGTCGAGAACAAGCCCGGCGCCAGCCAGATGATCGGCGCCGAAGCGGTGGCCAAGGCGCCTGCCGACGGCTACACGCTGTTCCTGGGCAGCCTCTCCAGCCTCGTGCTGAACATCGGCGCGCAGAAGAGCCTGCCCTACGATCCCTTCAAGGACTTCGCGCCGGTATCGCTCGCCTTCACCACGCCGCTGTACCTGGTGGTCAATCCCGAACTGCCGGTCAAGTCCGTGGCCGACCTCATCGCCTATGCCCGCGGCAATCCCGGCAAGCTCAGCTTCGGCTCCATAGGCCCCGGCAGCTCGCTGCACCTGACCGCGGAGATGTTCAAGTCCATGACCGGCACGGACATGGTCCACATTCCCTACAAGGGCAGCATGCCGGCCCTGAGCGACATGGTGGGCGGGCAGATCCAGCTGATGTTCGACGTCGGGACCTCGGCCCTGCCGCTGGTGCATGGCGGCCGGCTGCGCGTGCTGGGCGTCACCAGCAAGACCCGGGCGAGCGGCACGCCCGACATCCCCCCCATCGCCGACACGGTGCCGGGCTTCGATGCCTCGTTCTGGTTCGGCATCGTGGCGCCCGCCGGCGTGCCGCAGCCCATCATCGACAAGCTGTCGACCGAACTTCGCGCCATTCTCAAGCAGCCTGCGCTGCGCGAGAAATTCCGCAGCAATGGCGTGGAGCTGACCGGCAGCACGCCCGCCGAGATGGCGGCCCGGATGCAGGCCGACCTGCCCATCTGGCAGGAGGTGCAACGCAAGGCAGGTATTTCACCGGAGTAAGACATGAGCCATTCTTCCCTACGCAACCGCTTCAAGCGCCTGGTCCGTTCGGGCCATCCCCAGTACGGCCTCTTCTGCGTCTCGAACGCATTGCAGACCGTGGAGGCGCTGTCCGGCAGCGGCTTCGATTTCATCATGTTCGATCTCGAGCATTCGCCGCAAAGCCTGCCCCACCTGCATGCGCAGTTCGCGGCGCTGGCGGCGGGCGATACGGCCGCCACGGTGCGCGTGCCCATACTCGAACTGTCGTCGTTCAAGCAGTACCTGGACCTGGGCGCCCAGGCGCTGATGGTGCCCAACGTGTCGAACGCCGAAGAAGCCCGTACCGCCGTCCGGTACACCCGCTACCCCCCCGCGGGCGGCGTGCGCGGCCTGGGCGGCACGATGCGCGCCACGCGCTATGGCCGCGACAAGGAGTACTACGCCCGGGCGGCGGAGGAAACCTGCCTGCTGGTGCAGATCGAAACGCGCGAGGCGCTGGGCAACCTCGACGATATCTGCCGCGTCGAGGGCGTGGACATGGTGTTCTTCGGTCCGACGGACCTGTCGGCCGACATGGGCCACATGGGCCAGCCCAATCATCCCGAAGTCGTGGAGGCCATCGAAGCAGGCATACGGCGCGCCGTGTCGCTGGGCATGCCAGCGGGCGTGCTGGCGGGATCGCCCGAGTGCGAACGCTACGTGGCCGCGGGGGCCACCGTGGTGATCGTCGGCTCGGACCTCTCGCTCCTGGTGCGGGCTGCCGACGCCCTGGCCGCCAAGCACGTGCAGGCGGAGCGGTAGGCGGCATGGAAGCGCTCCATGACACGCGCGGCGATCGCGCCCTGGCGGACGACATGGCGGCCCTGGACATCATGTTGCGTATCCGGAGGCTGGAAGAAAAAATCACCGAGCTGCGCAAGGGCCAGTTCATCCAGGGCTCGGTCCACCTGTGCATCGGGCAGGAAGCCATCTATGCCGGATCCTGCCAGGCGCTGTCTGCCCACGACGCGGTGTTCTCGACCTACCGCGGCCACGGCTGGGCGCTGGCGCGCGGCGTTCCGGCCGAGGGCATCCTGGCCGAGCTGCTGGGCAGGCAGACCGGCATATGCCGAGGCCGCGGCGGGTCGGCCATGTTCAGCGCCGCCGACTACGGGTTCTACGGCGAGAACTCCATCGTCGGCGCCGGCGCGCCGCTTGCCTGCGGCGCCGCCCTGGCCGCCCGGCTGCGAGGCGAGCAACGCATCGCGCTGGCGGCCTTCGGCGACGGCGCGATGAACCAGGGAGCGATCCACGAAGCGATGAACTTCGCGGCCTACCTGGACCTGCCGGTGCTTTTCGTCTGCGAGAACAACACCTATGCCGAGCTGACGCCGGTGGCCGACACCGTGCGCGATGCAGATCTCTACAAACGCGCGGCCGCCTACGGCATGCCCGGCGAGCGCATAGACGGCAACGATCCGTCCGCCGTGCGCGGCTGCGTGGCGCACCATGCCGCCCGCGCGCGCGAAGGCCGCGGGCCGGCCCTGATCGAAATGATGACCCAGCGTCTGGTCGGCCACTACTACGGCGACCTGCAAGGCTACCGGCCGCGCGGCGAATTGGCCGAAGCACGGCGGCGGGAACCCATCGTGCGCCTCGAGGAACGGCTGGCGGCGCAAGGCGTGGCCGCCGAGACCCTGGCCGCGCTGGAAGCCGCTGCCACGGCCGGGATCGAAGAGGCCGCCTCGGCCGCGCTCGCGGCGCCGCCCGCCGATGCCGGGACCATCAAGGAGCACTTGTATGCATGAAGCCGGCGCACTGACCGGGACCGCCCCGCTGAGCTTCGGCAAGGCGGTGAACGCGGCGCTGGCCCGCGCGCTGCGGGAAATGCCCGACACCATTCTGTACGGCGAAGACGTCGGCAAGCCAGGCGGGGTGTTCGGCGTCACCAAGGACCTGCGGCAGCAAGCGGGCGAAGCGCGCGTGTTCGACACGCCCATCAGCGAGACGGCCATGCTGGGCGTGGCCGTGGGCGCAGCCATGAGCGGATTGCGTCCGATCGTCGAGATCATGTGGATCGACTTCAGCCTGGTAGCCATGGACCAGATCGTCAACCAGGCTGCCAACGTGCGCTACGTCTCGGCCGGAAAGCTGCGGGCGCCCCTGACCATACGCACCCAGCAAGGCGCAACGCCGGGTTCGTGCGCCCAGCATTCACAGAACCTGGAAGCACTCTACGCGCACATTCCCGGCCTGCGCGTGGGCATCCCGGCTACCGCGCAGGACGCCTATTCCATGCTGCTGGCCGCCATTCGCAGCGACGATCCGGCCATGATCATCGAACACCGCGCCATGTACCACGGCGAGCCGCAGCCGGTGGAACTGGGCGGCCCCATCGAGGAAGTGGGCGGCGCGCATGTCGCCCGCGCCGGCCGCGACCTGACCATCGTGGCCTGGGGCGCGATGCTGTTCCAGGCACTGGAAGCCGCGGCGCTGCTGGCCGCCGAAGGCATAGCCGCCGAGGTGGTCAACGCCCGCTGGATCGCCCCGTTCGACTGGTCCACGCTGCTGGCGAGCGTACGCCGCACGGGCCGCCTGCTGGTCGTGCACGAAGCCAACGTCACCGGCGGCTTCGGCGCCGAAATCGCGGCTCGGGTCCAGGCCGAATTGTTCGGGCATCTGCACGCGCCGGTGCAGCGACTGGGCGTGGACGATTGCAGGATCCCGGCGGCGCCTCATCTGCAGGCCGCACTCATTCCCGACGCCGCGCGCATCGCCGATGCCGCACGCCGCCAGGTGGCGGAATGCGCCTCGACGCCGTCGCCCCGGGGAAAAGGGAGCGGCCGATGAAAACCATGCGCTATGTCGATCATGGAGCGGGCGGCCCGCCCGAGGTGCTGCGTCTTGCCGAATGTGCCGTGCCAGCGCCGGGCGCGGGCGAAGTGCTGATCGAGGTGGCATTCGCCGGCGTCAACCGCCCCGACTGCGCCCAGCGCATCGGCCGCTACCCGCCTCCTCCCGGCGCCTCGCCCATTCTCGGCCTGGAAGTCTCGGGCCGGGTCGTCCGGGTCGGCCCCGGCGTCGACCGCTGGCGCGAAGGCGATCTCGTGTGCGCGCTCACGCCCGGAGGCGGCTATGCGGAATATTGCCTCGCGCCCGCGACCCACTGCCTGCCGGTGCCGCCCGGCATGGCGCTGGAACAGGCCGCCTCGCTGCCGGAAACCTGCTTCACGGTATGGGACAACGTGTTCTCGCGCGCCGGCCTCAAGCCTGGCGAGCGCTTCCTCGTGCACGGCGGTTCGAGCGGCATAGGCGTCACGGCCATCCAGATGGCCAAGGCCTTCGGCGCCCGCGTCATGACGACCGTCGGCACGCCGGAGAAGGCAGCCTTCTGCCGCGCCCTGGGCGCGGACCTGGCGGTGAACTACCGGGATGACGATTTCGTGCGCGAGGCCATGGCCTTCACCGGGGATCGAGGACTGGACGTCGTACTTGACATGGTGGGCGGCAGCTACCTCGCGCGCAACCTGGAAGCGCTGGCCCTGGACGGGCGCATCGCGCTCATTGCCTTCATGGGAGGCGCCGACGCGACGCTGCCCATTCCTGCCTTGTTGCGCAAGCGCGCCACCCTGACCGGCTCGACGCTGCGGCCGCGCACCGTGGCGCAGAAAGGCGCCATCGCGCGGGACCTGGAACGCCATTGGTGGCCGCGGCTGGCCGCCGGCCAAGGCACGCCGGTGATCGATCGCGTCTTTCCGTGGGCTGAGGCCGCGCAGGCGCACGCGCGCATGGAAAGCAGCGTCCATGCCGGCAAGATCATCCTGGCGGTGGCATGACGCCCGCCATATCACGAACGAGGACCGCCCCATCATGACGATCGCCGCATTCGAGACCGGCTGGCAATGCAGCCAGGTCGTCCACGACTTCTTCCATCATTATGACCAGTGGCGCTATGCGCGCATGCTCGAATGCTACGCGCCGGACGGCGTCTGGCACCGGGCCGGCGTGGCGCTGCGCGGACACGCCCGCATCCTGGAGGAACTGGAGCGACGGCCTCGCGCCCAGCGCGTGATCCACGTCATCACTAACATGCGCATCGAGCCGACATCGGCGTCCAAGGCGACGGGCACGTACTACGTGACGGTCTACCGCCATGCCGGCGTGCTCGCCGACGAGGCCGTGGCAACCGTCGCCGGCCCCGCCATGATCCTGGCCGCCACGGCCGACTTCGTCCTCATGGAGGGCTGCTGGAAATTCAGCAGCCAGACGCTGACGCGGCGATTCGAATCCGGCGCCCCGTCCTGAAACGTCCGGCTCGGGCGAGCCGGCTGCGCCGGCCTCCCCCTACCGTGCGGCCTCTCGCACCCGGCGAACTTCAGGCAGGCTGACCGAGCTCGCCTGGTTGCCCCAGCTCTGGCGGATGTACGACACCACCGCGGCCACATCCTGGTCGCCCATGGACTGGGCAAAAGGCGGCATGCCGTGCGGCTGCGGATTGCCCGCGGTGCTCGGGGCGAAACCGCCGGACAGGACCATGTGGATCGCGTTGTCAGGCGAGGCCGCCACGACCGAGAGATTGCCCACGAGCGGAGGCCATGCGGGCACGCGCCCCCGGCCGTCGGCGCCGTGGCACTGGGCGCAATGCTGTTCGTACAGCTTGCCACCGATCTGCATTACCGTTGGCGCGGCGGCGGCCGCCACGGCCGCCGTATCCGTCCCCACCGCCGGCAGCGACTTCAAATAGGCCGCCATGGCGTTCAAATCCGCGTCATCCGCATATTGGAAGCCCTGGTAGACCGCCTCGGCCATGGGCCCCGCGGCATGGGAACGACGCGAGATGCCGGTCTTGAGCAGATCGACGATGTCCTGCCGCGTCCACTCGCCCAGCCCCGTCGTCCGGTCGCCGGTCAGCGGCGGCGCATACCAGGACTGGCCGCCGATGAGCGACCCGGCCAGTCCGGCGTTCAAGGCCATTGCACCCAGCCGGTTGCGGGGAGTATGGCATTCCGCGCAGTGCGCCAGGCCCTCGACCAGGTAGCGCCCCCGCAACCACTCCTCGGATTGCCCCTGCGTCGGCGCCTCGGGCGATCCCGGCCGGAAATAGAACGCCCGCCATACCGCCACCAGCCAGCGCTGGTCATAGGGAAAGCCCAGCTCGTGCCGCCGGTTGGCCCGCGCCACTGCCGGCAGCGAGCGCAAGTAGGCGAACAACGCGTCGGCGTCTTCGCGCGACACGTTGCGGTAGCTCGGATACGGGAAAGCCGGGTACAGCAGGCTGCCGTCCGGCGCCTTGCCCTGATGCAAGGCGCGCCAGAAATCGTCGGCGCTCCAGCGGCCCAGCCCATGCTCCGGATCGGGCGTCAGGTTGGGGCCGTAGAACGTGCCGAATGGCGTCGCGAGCGCCCGGCCTCCGGCATAGGGCGTGCCTCCGGGCTCGGTGTGGCAGCCCATGCAATTGCCGAGACGGGCGAGATAGCGGCCCCGTTCGATTCGCTGCGCGGGATTGTCCGCCTGCATCGACGCGGCCGGCGCCCCGGTGTCGTAGTCGCGATGGCCCATCCAGAACACCGCGCCGACCCCCGCGATCGCAACCGCGGCCAGACCCAGCATGAACGCGCGCTTGTTCATCGCCGTCCCTCCGCGCGCATCTGGCTGCCGCATTCCAGGGGCGGCGGCTCCGGCAGGCTGACCGCCGGCGTTGCGCTGCGCACCGGTTGCGACGACAGCCAGCCCGCCACGGCGCTGACGTCCTCGGGCGTCATGCGCCGCGCGATATCGGCCATGCAGTCGGGCGCGATGGCCTTGCGCAGGCCATTGGTCCAGGCGCCGAACTGGGAACTGATGTAGTCGTGCGGCAGCCCCAGCAGCGCCGGCACGGCGGGCAGCACGCCCGCCAGCGCCGCGCCGTGGCAGGCCACGCAGGCCGGCAAGCCGCGCCCGGGATCACCCTGCATCACGAGCTGCCTGCCGCGCTCCAGGGTGGCCGCCGGCAAGCGCGACGGCCTGGGGTCGGCATAGGGAGGATGCTGGCCGGCGAACCACTCGGCGATCTGCCGCAGGTAGTCATCCGACATGTTCTCGAGCAAGTGCTGCATGGGCCGGTATTGCCGCCGGCCCGCGCGGAAATAGACGAGCTGGTTGTACAGGTAATCCGCCGGCTTGCCCGCGATGCGCGGGTAATAGCCGTCGGGACCGGCCCTGCCCTGCGTCCCGTGGCAGGCCGTACAGGCGGCCATCCGCGCCGCCATGGTGCCGGGTTCCAGCTTCTCCGGCTGTTGCGCCGCGAGCGGCGCAGCTATCGCCAACGCGGCGAGTCCCCCCAGGAATTTGTATTTATCGACGGCGAATGGCATGGGTCCATCGAAGACAGGCCAGTCCCGTCTTCGCATCAGCGTTTCGACCCTGCCAGTGTACCTGCCTTGGGAAAACGGGCGAGAAGCGATTTCGAGGTAGGATGGCCGGCATGTTCGCCCCCTACATCCAGCGCTGGGGCCTGCGGCCCGACGCCGGCCCTATCCTCACCGCCAGCAGCCGCCTTCTACCCGTCGTCTACCGCGACCGGCCCGCCATGCTCAAGATCGCCACGGTCGAGGAAGAGCGGCGCGGCAATGCCGTGATGAGCTGGTGGGGCGGCAAGGGCGCGGCGTTCGTCTTCGAGCACGACGACCGCGCCATCCTCATCGAGCGCGCCGGCCCCGAACCGTCGCTCGAGGCGCTCGCACGCGGGGGCCGGGACGACGACGCCACGCGCATCGCCTGCGACGTCGCAGCGGCGCTGCATGCGCATGCCTTTCCGCCGCCATTCGAAGCCATTCCATTGGCGCAATGGTTCTCGCGCCTGCGCCCATGTACCGAGGCAGGTCACGCCATCATTCGCCTGGCGGCACGCACGGCCGCTGAACTGCTCGCCACACCGCAGGCCGAGGCCGTGGTGCTCCACGGCGACATCCACCATGGGAACATTCTCCATTTCGGCACGCGGGGCTGGCTTGCCATCGATCCCAAGGGCCTGGTCGGGGAACGGGGTTTCGATTATGCCAACCTCTTCTGCAACCCCAGCCATGGCATCGCGATCGATCCGGCGCGCTTTGCCCGCCGGCTGGAGATCGTCGCGCAGGCAAGCGGCATCGATCGCTCAAGGCTGCTGCGCTGGATACTCGCCTGGACCGGGCTGTCGGCGCTGTGGATGCTGGACGACGGCATGGTGCCGAAAACACCCTTGCGTGTCGCGAGGCTGGCAGCCGCGGAGCTCGGATTCCTGCCCGAACGCCAAGGACTGCATGCGCGGTAGGAGAAAAGGAGTTTCCTTCCCCGATTTGCACGAGCAAAAAAGTGTCGTTATAATTTCATTTCTTTGCAGCGCCCGTAGCTCAGTTGGATAGAGTACTTGGCTACGAACCAAGGGGTCGTGGGTTCGAATCCTGCCGGGCGCGCCATATTGCAAGGGGTTAGTGGATAGTAGCCACTAACCCCTTTTTACTTTGCAAGGCCGGTCGTTCGCCGAAGTCCGCGCCATGCCGCCCTTTTCGCCGGCCTCCTCAGGGGCTCCTCCTTCCGGCTCTTTCCCGCCTCCTTCCTCGTCCCGCGCGCAGCCTTGCCGTGCCCACGTCAATACCGTATCAGGCGCCCCCCCGGGCGCAGGTCCACGGGCATGGCGGCGATTCCCAACCCTTGCCTGGCGGCATGCAGCAAGTCGGACAGATGGCAGGTGGAAACCGGGGCTCGAGCCGGACGACGCACGTGTCCCGGCCGCGCCGGCGTCGCCACATCCACTCCCTGGACTTCCGGCCTGATGGCGGGCGCCGCGCTGGAGCTGGCCGGATTGCTCAGCCACCTCGTACCGCAGGGAACGCGCCAAGCCGGGACCCACGGCCCCGGCACAATCGGAAACGACGGCTCAGCGACCGCGCTTGGAGTCGCCCGCCAGCGTGGCGCCGGCGCTGTCCAGCTTGGACTGCTGCTCTTCCAGCATGCGGATCTGCCGCTGCAAGGTATTGAGCTGCTCGCGCGCCGCCTGCCGTTCGTTGGCAAGCGCGGCCGCTTCCTGGCGGGCCTGCTCCTGGCGCGCGGCAACCTGCTGTTCCTGCTGCCGCTGCATCGTCAAATCGTTCTGCAAGGCCGACAGACGGGATTCGTTGGCGCTGATCAGCCGCTCGGTCGCGGCGCGCTCGGCGTCGAGCTTGATGCGGCGGATGTCCACGTCGGCCAGTTGCACGGTCTGCTCGACGAAGGCCTTGTAGGTTTGTTCCGCCTGTTGTTCGGATGTCGTCTTGACCACGCGCCAGAAGTTCTTCTGCTGGAACATGGCGACGTAGTAGGTCAGGTCGTCGGCCTTGAAAAGCAGACTGGCGCCGTAGTTGCCGTTATACGTCGTGCGCAGCTCGTTCAGGGCGCGGTTCTGGATGAGCTGCTGCAGCTCGGCCATGGTGCTGTTGGCGGAGCCTGCCTGTCCGCCGTCGGCGGGACGGGCTTGCGCTGCCGGAGCCGACGCGGCGGCAGGCTTGGCGGTCGTGTTCTGGACCACCTGGGCCGAAACCCCCAGCGACACGGCGGAAAGCAGCAGTCCAATCCCCACTCCTTGGAACATTCTGCGTGTCCTAACTTTCATTCCAGCTTCCTTGGTCATGTGAATTCGTCGGCCTGGCCGTAACAAAGCGTGTCCGATTTTAATAAAAGGTTCGCCCTCGTGGGCTTTTTATTTACGGGGTCAATCCATCTCGCCCGCGATCTCCGCTTCCTGGCCGACGATCTGGTATTTGCGCATTTTTTCCCACAGGACTTTGCGGCTGATACCGAGGAAATTGGCCGTGTCCTGGCGCCGCCATCCATGGGCGTCCAGCGCGCCGATGATGCGGTTGCGCTCGGCCACCTCCTGCGGGCTGCGCTCGTTGACCGGAATCACGCCGTCGGCGAGCGAAGCGAAGATCCTTCCGATACGTTCACGGTCCCAGGCGCGGAACTGCCTGACCGTCACGCCGACCCGCTCGGCCACGTTGCGCAATTCCCGCACATTGCCCGGAAAGCGGGTGCGCGTGACGAGCGACTCCAGCCAGCTGGGCATTTCCTCTTCCTGCTCGGGCAGGATCTGGCCCAGCAAGGCCTTGAAAATGGCGATCTTGTCGACGGCACCTCGTTCTTCCAGGTTGGGCACCTGCAAATCGATGACCGCTAGGCGGTAATACAGATCGGCGCGGAACAGCTCCTGGCGCACCAGTTCGCGCAAGTCGCGGTTGGTCGCCGCCACCAGCCGGAAGTCGACCGGGATTTCGGCGGTGGCGCCCAGGCGCGTCACGGTGCTCTGCTCCAGCACCCGCAGCAGCTTGACCTGCTGGTAGAGCGGCAGGTCGCCGATTTCATCCAGGAATAGCGTTCCCTCGTGGGCCTGCTCGAAATACCCCTTGTGCGCGAAAGTCGCCCCGGTAAAGGCGCCCTTGGCGTGACCGAAGAAGTGCGACTCGAACAGCCCGTCGGGAATGGCGCCGCAGTTCACGGCGACGAACGGCCCCTTGCCGTAGCGGCGATGCCCCTCGTGCAGCAGCCGGGCGACACGCTCCTTGCCTACCCCGGTCTCGCCCCGTATGAGCACGGTCGAATCGCAGTCGGCAAAGGCTTCCACTTCGGAAAGAAACACCCTCATGCAGGCGGAGGTGGCGATCAGCGGTTCGGCGGCCTTGGCGCGCGCGCCATGCTCGCGCACCACGCCGGCGACCTTGAAGACCAGCGAGCGCAATTCGGCCGCCGTGAAGTCGGCTGTCAGGATGTTCGAGTACTCCGGCGGATAGACGCGCGGATCGCTGCTGCGCGCCTCGGCCGCCACCCAGATCACCGGCATGCCGTGGCCGGCCTGCCAATCGCTCACGCTGAAGCTCGGACGATCGATGACCGTGACCGAAATGATCGCGACCGACATGCGCGCGCTCGTCACGTCGCGCGACACGGCAATGTTGTCGGCGCGGATCACATCGACGTCGAAATTGGCCAGCGCGCGGGCAACGCGGTCCGCGATGTCCGATTTGCCTTCCCAGACGTAAACGTCGAGGTCATCTTGTGAAGGTCGAGTCTTCATGGCGGTCCGCCTGTTTCCCTCCGTGTTGGTCGCTCGCATCAATACACGAGTCGAACGTTGTCGCATTCCAGGGACATGAGGTTCACGTCCGTCTGGCCGATCTTGATTCCCACCAGCCCGTCCAGCAGGTTGGCCAGCAGCTTGCCGACTTCGTTCAGCAGCGGCTTGAGCAGGCCGACCAGCGGATTCAATATGGCTTGCAGCAAGTTCTGCGACTGCCCTCCGCTCCCGCCGAGCAGGCCCCCCAGCAAATCGCCGACGGCATTGAGCAGGCCGCCAAGCAATCCGTTGCCCGCCGTCGTCTGCAGGGCGTCTATGAGCTTCGTCCGCATGCAGCCCGCGTCGCAGGAAGCGAAAATCGAGGTGACGGTGTCGCGCCACAGTTGCGGCATCGGGCAGGAGCCCAGGCCGAGCAGGCCGCACGGCCGCGGCCACGAAATGCCGTCCTGGATCATTTTCTGGGCGACCAGGCTCGGGTTGTAGCCGTACTGGCCCAGGTACTTGTCGGCCACCTGGGCCGCGACATCCGGCGGGAATGCTTCGAGCTTCGCACCCTCCCCCGCGGAAGACTGGGCGAGCAGCAGCGCCAGCAACTGGCTCACCAGGTCTTGCACCGTGTCACCCAAAGGCAGGTCGTTGCGGCCCACCGTCTTGGTCTCGCCCACATGCAAGGTGGTCGAAATCGGATCCTCGGCCAGGATGTCGGGGTCCACCTTGCCATGCAGGAGATTGATACCCAGCAGCCGAACGAAGGTCTCGTCTTGTAGGCCCGTGTCGCACACGTCCGCCGTCGACCACAAGGTCGATTCATTGACCTTGCCCATGCACAGCTTGGCGATGGAAGAATCGACCCGGATCGTTGCGGCCGCCGGCGCCGTGCAACTCATGCCGGTGAGGGTCCCCTGCGAGCTGACCACGTCCAGAATGATGGGCAGCTTGAGCTGCGTACCCAGCAGACCGAGCAGGCCGCCCACCAGGCCGCCCTCGGACGCGATGTCGACATAAGTGCGTACCTGGGCGGTATAGGCCTTGGTGCCCAACCCGCCTATGCCGACCGAAGGCGGCTCGATGATGCTGGCCCGCACGTTGGCCTTGAGTCCGACGGCGGAACTGACTGCCGCCGGCAGCCCGAGATTGACGGTCACGGCATGCTGCGAGACGCCCACGCCCACGGCCGCGGTCAGCAACCCCAGCGCGTCCACTTCCACATTCAGGGCCGATCCGACGCTGGGCGCCTGGATCAGCGCGAACAAGCCGTTGGCGACATTGCTCGAGCCCAGCTGCACCAGCAGCTTGTCCACGCCGAGCTTGGCGGTCAGCGCATTAATGAGATCGAGGTTCAGGCCGAGCAGCTGGTCCTGGTGCGCCAGGCTGATAATGGCGTTGAGCAATTGCCCCAGCTCCACCTTGCGCGCAGCCAGCAGATTGTTCAGCTCGCCCACGGTCAGGTCCGCTCCCACCGGAATGCCGAGCGCCTTCAGCAGGCCGCTCGGGGTGATCTTCACGCCAGCCAGGCCGCCGTAGGTCACGACGTTCAGGTCCTCGCACAGATTCGCGCCGACCACCCGCAAGAGTACGCACAGGGGCGCCGTCTCGGACGAGGACGTCGCCAGCTTCGAGCCGACGGAAAACGACGCGATGGGCGCCTCCTGCATCGCGATGGCTTCCGCGCTGATGGTGCGATTGCTGAAAAAGGGCAACAGCGGCGGCGCCGCCTGCGTGATGACGACCTTGATCGCGTTGAATCCGACCGAGCTCTTCGGCGTGCCGAAGTACTTCTGGCCGCCTGCCCCGCCATACGACTCGGTGGGAGGCTCCATGGCCTGCACGGTGTTTTTGGCGGGATCCGGGTTCGGATCCCAGCGGCCGCACACGGGAGCCGGCGACGAAGCCATCGTCAGGCCGTAGCGCTGCAGGTTTAGATTGGCGTTGCCCAACGCGGCCGCCGAGGCGGCGCTACAGCTGTCGCGCTCCAGTTGCTGGGCGCCGGCCAGCGCGGCCAGGTCGGCGGTCTTCTGGAATTCCCGCTTCATATAGAAGAGATAGCCGAGATCCGCCGAGGCGAGCAGGATCACCGACACCAGCATCGCCGCCGCGGCCGCGATCAATACCGATCCCCGCTGCCGCGCCAGCGACGGCCGGGAGCCGGAAACGAACGGGAGAGAACGGCGATGGGAAGTCATGGGAGTGCCCTGCTCATTGCTTCGGCTGCGAGGTCGTTTCGTAGAAATCGGGAATGGGCAGCGAGAAGCTGTCGATGTAGCGCTTCCAGCTCGGCGACGCGGTGGCGCCCAGCATGGGCAGCGCCTGCCCCGCCAGGCGGCCTTCCGCCTGCGCACGCAAGACGGCGTTCGTCACGTCGCCGTTCGGGCGGCTCTTGCGCCCCGACGCGGCCGGCGCGGCAGCGATCGGCTGCGCGGCCGGCGCGGCAGCAGCCGCCGTCGCGGGCGCGGCGGACGCAGGCTGGGCCGTGGCCGGCGGGGTGGCCGCGGCCGCCTGGGGCGTCACCACCGTCGTCACCCGCTGCTCGGGGGACTGGACGACCTGCGGACGCTGCGTGGACGACGGCTGGGCCGATGCGGCGGGCGCCGCGCCCGGCCCGGGCACCTGCCGCACCACCGATGACGTGGGACGCGAAGCCGCCGGCGCGGCCTGCTGGGTTGGCGCCGCGCCCGGCGCCTGCTGTTGCGCGGCGCGCATCTGCGCTTCCCGCAGCGCCTGCTGTTGCACGGCTTGCTGCTGCGCGGCCCGCTGTGCGGCCTGCTGTTGGGCGGCTTGTTGCTGCGCGGCCTGCTGTTGCGCAGCGGCGGCCCGGCGGGCCTGCTCTTCGGCCTGGGCCTGGCGCGCGGCCTCTTCCATCCGGGCACGCTGTTCGGGCGTGACCTGCATCATCGATCCCGTCACCGGCGCATTGCTCTGCCCGTGCGCGACCGGCGCCGCCAGCAGCGCGGCCAGCATCAGGTAGCGGCTCGCGCGCCGCGGGGAGGACAGTCCATGCGGGGATTGGCTGGTACGTTTCATGATCGCCTTGGTTCCACTTGTATTCGTCGTTGAAAGGAATCCCATCGTGTCGGCCGTCCGGGCCTTCAGGGTGTATTCGAGCTAAACCTGTCGAGCATGGACTGCATGGGCACCCGCACGGGTTGCAGGACCGGCGCGGACGCCGGCTGCGGCGCCATCATCGGATTTGCCGCCGGCACCGCCTCCGTACCGGAGACGGCTTCCGCTTGGCGCACCCGGGGAGCGTTCGTCGCTTCGGGCAGGCCCGGCGTGGCGATCGGCCCTGCCGGTACGCGCGACATCTCGGGAGCGGCGGACGACACGGCAAACCGCACGACCCCGGGTGCGGGTACAGGGGTCGGCGCCTTCTGGACGGCGGCCACCGCATCGGGCCGCCTGGCGGGTTGCTGGCGCGCGATGTCTTCGGCCATCTTGCGCACCGTGGCGCGGGCGTCGGCCGACAGGCCGGCCTTGCTCATGACGGTGTCGGCCCGGCCGGTGTCGCCCGACACCAGCATCAGCAGCGCCAGGTTGCCGAGGATCTTGGGATTGTCGGGCGCCAGTTCCGCCGCCTGGGCGATGGGCAGGCGCGCCGCCGCGGTGTCGCCGCTGCGCAGCAGGGCGTAGCCGAGATCGCTGACGATCAGCGCGTTGGTCGGATCGAGACGGGCCGCCTCGCGCAGCGACGCCACCGCATTGGCATAGTCGCCGCGCGCACCGGCCAGGAGACCCAGCCCCTGCGCCGCCGCCGCGCCGACCTCCGTGTTCAGCAGCTTGCGATAGACTGCGGCGCTTTCCTCCGATTGCCCCGCTTCGCGCAAGGCATGGCCGCGCAGCAGCTCGACATCGGGCGCGATGCCGTGGCGCTGCTCGAAGGCGTCGATATGGGCCAGCGAGGCGAAATACAGTCCCTTGCCTTGCATCTCGCGGATCAGGGACAGGTACATGCCGCGGCTGTTCGCGGTGGGTTCGTCGTTGGCGACCTGCTGGCGCAGCATCGCCTCGTCGTTGAACTTGGGAGCCGAGACGCCGTATCCCGATGGCGTGGAGCTGCAGCCGCCCGCCAGCAGAAGCAGCCCCGCCAGACCGGCGGCGCGCGCGGCGCCGATTTGAATGAATGCGCCCACGGTCAACCTCCCAGCCTTGCCAATCCGCGGAAGACGGCCAGGAATCCCGCGCCTCCCGTAACGATGATGAGCGCGGGCAGCAAAGTCAGCACCATGACGCCGGTCATCTTCACCGTCAGCTTGCCCACACGCTCTTTCAACTCCATGCGGCGCTGTTCGCGCACCCGTTCCGAGAACTGCTTGAGCGGCTCCTGCACCGCGCCGCCGTGCTTGTCCACCTGCACGATCATGCGCGCCACCGCGGTCAGCTCTTCGTTGCCGAATCCCGTCGCCAGCCGTTGCAGCGACTGCTCGCGCGACAATCCCCGGGCGTACTGGTTGACGGCGATCTCCAGTTCCGCGGCCAATACCGGCAGCACGGTGCGGAACTCGGTCACGATCACGTGCAGGCTCTGGTCGATGGACAGGCCGACGCCTTGCAGCAGCCGCAACAGATCGATCAGGAGGGGCAGTTCCTCGGACGCCTTGCGCGTGCGCGAGGCGGCCAGGCGCCGCAGCACCCACTTGGGCACCATGTAGCCGAGCGCGAAACCGACGAACAGCGACAGCACCGTCCCCATGAAGCCGCCGCTGCCGAAGAACCAGGCGAGGATGGGCACGATGACGGCCAGCACGGCGCGCGAGAAGATATAGAGCGCACGCGCCCGGCCTTGATCGCTGAATCCGCACCGGTCGATCAGCAGGCGGTCCTCCGCCTCGAGCAGATAATTGCCCAGGCGGCCACGCTCCCACTTCTCCCCGAGCTGGGCCGCGCTGTCGAACATCGCGCTCATTCGGCCTTGCTTCGACGGCGAGGCGGCCTTGGCCAGCGCATCCTCCAGCACCGAATTGGCGCGCGCGGTGATGGCGCTGTCCACGACCTGGCGGCTGCGGCTCTGGCGCGATCCGCGTATGAGGATGGCCACGCCCACCAGCAGCGCCGCGGCGGCGAACAGGACCAGGGATGCGGCGGTCAGCAGTTGTGTAGACATAGATTCAAACCGATTTGGCCATGCGATACAGCCAGAAGGAACCCACCAGTTGCAGGGCGAATGCGCCGATCAGCATCTTCTGTCCCACCGGGTCGGTCCACATGCCCATGAACATGGCGTTGTTGAAGACGATGATGAATCCGGCCACGAGCACGGGCAGCAATGCCAGGATCCATGCCGACAGCCGGACCTCCGCCGAGAGCGCATGCAGCTCCTCCCGCGCCTGCTGCAGGTCGCGCATGAACGCCGCCATGCGCTCGAGCACCTGGTCGCTGCGCCCGCCGAAGCGCAGCGCCACGCCGATCACCGCGGCCACCAGCTCGAGCTCGTAGAAGCGATAAAGGCGCGCCGCATGAACCAGCGCGGCATCCAGCTCCATCCCGGCGCGATTCAGCTGATTGGCGCGCTCCAGCACTTCGAACAGCGGCGCATCGACCGAGGCGACCGCGGTGTGGAAAGCCGATCCGAGGCTGTTGCCGATGGTGATGAGCCGCACCAGCGCATCGATGAAGCCGGGCAACTGCCGCACCATCTTCTGCCGGCGCTTGTCCGCGCACCACCAGAGCTGGAACAGGACGGCCAGCAGCACCATGCCCAGCATCACCACTGCCGCGAGCGCGCCGCCGAACAGCAGCGCCAGCAGGGGCAGCAGCACCAGCGCCGCAATCCATGGGATGAAGAAGCCGAGCCCCGGCTCGATGCCCGCGCGCAGCATCATATTCTGCAAGCGGCCGCGCACGCCTCGCGGACGCACGGGCGGATAGAGCTGCTGCGCCGTCGCCACCACCGCGCGCGTGGGGTCGAACGAGCGATTGAGCTGCTCCTCCACGAAAGCGCTCGCGGCCTGGCGCCGGCCGCGCTCGCTCGCGCCCTGCCACAGCCAGAGGCCCACTGCCACCAGCAGCAGCGCGACGCACAGGATGGCCAGTATCTGGACCGACATCACCGCCCCCTGGACCAGAAGCCGCTGCCGCTCGCCGGCGCTTCCGGCGCGGTCGTCACGCGCAACTGATCGCGATACCTGGCCAGCTTGGGCGTATGCGGATGAATGCCCAGCGAGACCCAGCGGTCTTTTTCCTCGCCGTCGGGACCGACGAAGCTCTCGTGGCGATACAGCTCCTGGGTCGCGATCACGTTGTCGCCCATGCCCGTGACTTCGGAAATGGAAACGATGCGGCGGCGGCCGTTGGACAGGCGGGCGATCTGCACGATGAAGTCCAGCGCGCTGGCGATCTGCCGGCGCAGGCTGTCCTCGCTGCCCTGGAAGCCCGCAAAGCCGGCCAGCATCTCGATCCGGTACAGGCATTCGCGCGGCGAGTTGGCGTGGATGGTCGCCATCGATCCCTCATGGCCGGTGTTCATGGCCTGCAACATGTCCATGACTTCCGGGCCGCGCACCTCGCCCACCACCACCCGGTCGGGGCGCATGCGCAAACTGTTGCGGATGAGATCGCGGATCGTGACCTGCCCCGCGCCGTCGAAGCCGCCCTGGCGGGACTCCAGACGCACCACGTGCGGATGGTTCAGCGAGAGTTCAGCAGTGTCTTCAACCGTCACCACGCGCTCGGTTTCCGGGATGAAGAACGCCAGCGCGTTCAACAACGAAGTCTTGCCCGAGCTCGTGCCGCCCGATACGAGGATGTTGCAGCGCTCCCGCACGGCGAGGCTGAGCAGGCGGTGGATTTCCTCGTTGAAGGTGCCCAGCGCAAGCAGGTCGGCCGGCTTGAGCGGGTCCTGGCGGAACTTCCGGATCGAGACCATCGGCCCGTCCACGGACAGGGGCTCGATGACCACGTTCAATCGCCCGCCATCGGGCAGGCGCGCGTCGACCATGGGGCTGGACTCGTCCAGCCGCCGGCCCAGCGGCGCCAGGATGCGGCGCACGATGCGCAGCAGGTGCTGGTTGTCGGTAAAGCGCAAGGTCTCGCGTTGCAGGACGCCCCGGCGCGAGACGAATACGTTGTCGTAGCCGTTGATCAGGATGTCCTCGACCGCCGGATCGGCCAGGAGGTCTTCGAGCGGCCCCAGGCCCGCCAATTCCTTGGTCAGCGATGCCGCGACCAGCCTGAGCTCGGCCTCGTTGATCGGCACCCGCCGCAGCCGCACGAAGCTGTCCACCTCGAGGTCGACGAACTGCTGGATTGCGGTCCTGGACCAGCGCCCGAATTCTGCGCCGAGTTCCTCGATGCGCGACAGCAGGTGTTCGTGGGCCGCGGCCTTGACGTCCTGGAAGCGCTGGGTGTTGGCAAAGGCCGGACTGTCGTCGGCAAACTCGATCGATGCCGTCATGATTACATTCTCCGCATGCTTATGCGCTCGAAGCCAAAACCTTCATTCATCGGGCCACCAGGTGCTTGTGCAGGCCCGGCAGCCACCGCGACAGCCATTTCGTGCCCGGCGGCACGGCCTGATCGTAGGAACCCAGGGAATCCACCAGGCACTGCACGGACCGGACGTAGGGATCGCGATCCGCGACCTCGTTCAGGAGCCGGCCCTGATTGGTGCTGTTCATCAATGCCAGCGCGCGGTCCGGTAGCGTCCCCAGCAGCGTCATGTCGAAACGCTGGGCGATCTGGTCGGCCGTCATCCCGTAGCGCTCGTCGTAGCGGTTCACCACCAGGCGCAGGCGATCTCGGTCCACGTCGCGGCCATCCAGGTCGCGCAACGTGTCGGCCAGCGAGACGAGCGCCCCCACGGACTGGTCGGTCACCAGCCAGGTCTGGTCGGCGGCCCGCACCAGGCCGGCGACGAAATCGGGATTGGAGAAGCCGCCTACGTCGGCCACCAGCAAGCCGAAGTGCTGGCGCAGCTTGTCCAGCAGGCCGAGGGAATCCGCATGGGAAACGGTACGCATCTCCGCCAGGTCGCGCGGCAGGGAGATCACCGCCACGCCGCTGGCGCTGCGCGTAAGCGCGGTGTTGACCAGCGTGTCGTCGAAGCGGCGCAGGTTGCGCACGGCTTCGGCAAAGTGGAAGTTGCCCGATACGTTCAGATAAAGCTGCCCGTCGGCCACGGGCAGGCCCAGATCGAGCAGCGCCGCGGGGCCGCGCAGGCTGCCGTTGGGCCGTCCCTCGGCCTGGCCCGTGCCCTGGCCTTGCAGTTGGGCCATCGTGCTCAGGTGCGCGGCCAGCGTGGAAGTCCCCAGCCCGGCCCGCACGCCCAGCAGCACTACCAGTTGCCCGCGGCCGGGCACGTTGCTCGCGGCATGGGACTGCAGTACGCGCCGGACGACGTCTCGCACTTCGGTTTCGTCGGCCGGATCGATGAAATCCCGCACGCCGGCCCGCAGCGCGGCAACTGCCCCTTGCGGACGCATCATGCTGCCGACCGCGACCACCGGCAGCGCCGGGGCCACGCGCGCCAGCGTCCGCGCCAGGTCGGTCGCATGCAAGAGCTTGCCGGGTTCGTTCTCGTCGGCGCCGAAATCCAGCAAGACCATCTGCGGTCCGAGTTCGGCCAGCCGCGCAGACAGGCGGTCCGGAACGACATCCTCCTGGACCACCACGCCGTCGTGCCTCAACACCGCGGCAAGCCGCTGCGCCGACGAACTATCGCCGGTAAAGAATAGGAAACGGCGAGTATCCAGAAGACTCGCCAACTCCTTGCTCGGGGCGTTCATAACCGACTCCTGCAGATACCCGGCACGGCCTCACTTGGAAAAACCGGGCAACTCATCATTACTCGCTATACCCAGGAGGAAGTGCCCCCACGCGTTGGTCGGCGTGTCGCGCTTCTCGTTGTCGCCCGGCATCGGGAGCTTGACGCCCCGGGCCAGCGGCTTGACCAGATGTGGCGTGACGACGATAAGCAGCTCTTTCTCTTTCTGCGTATAGGTCATGTTCCGAAAGAAGGTGCCGATGATGGGCAGGTCGCCCAGGAACGGCAGCTTGTCCAGATTCGACACGGTCGAACGCGACACCAGGCCGCCGATGACGAAGCTCTCGCCATCGCCCAGTTCGACCGTGGTATCGGCCCGGCGGGTGATGATGGCCGGAATCTGGATGTTGTTGACCGTCACACCGTTGGTCCAATCCAGGTCGCTGGCCTCGGGCGCGACCTTGAGGGCGATGCGGTCCTTGGACAAGACGGTGGGCGTCAGGGTCAGGCCGATGCCGAAGGGCTTGTACGAGACCGTAGTCGTACCCAGGCCGCCGGACTGCGGTACCGGCAACTCGCCGCCCGCCAGGAATTTCGCGCTCTGGCCGGACAGGGCCGTCAGCGTCGGCTCGGCCAGCACGCGGGCCAGCCCGTTGCTTTCGAGCAGCCGCAGGTTGCTATTGAGAAGGAAATTGCCCCGGCTCAGCCCCAGCGTCAGGTCGAAGGCCTTGCCTGTGGGAGCGAGGTCGCTCGCCAGCCCGAAGCTGAAACTGCCGCGGCGATTGGACGCCGAGAAGTTGAAGCCCGCATCCTTCAACACCTGTTTGCTGAACTCGACGACCTTGACTTCCACCTGCACGACGCCGCCGGTCTCGATGGTGGACGCGTCGAACACGCTGTCGCTTCCCACCGCGTCGCTGGCGGCGGCAACGGCGCGCCGGTGCGATAGCAGGGACGGCGCCTGGCCGCTCAGCACCGCGGCGTCGCCGTAGATCTGCGCCTTGGCGCCATCGCCATCGCCCACCAGCGTGGCGAGGTCGCCGGTCACGCGCACCAGGTATGCCTGCGGCGCGGCCGCGCCGCGCTGCCATACCGAGACCATCGTCGTGCCAGGCTTCTTGCCTACGACCAGCACCCCGCCCTTGCGGTTGCCGCTGCCTTTCTCGATGACCACGTCGGCCACCTCGGGATCCACGACCGAGACGCGCTCCAGGTTGCCCGGGATGCTCAATTGGTAATGGTCGCGCACGGCCACCGATATCTGCCGCGGACCGGCATCGTCGGCCGCGCCGGCCGGCATGGCGAAAGACAGCGTCAATGCCATGGCCAAGGGTGCCAGACGCCGAACGAAACCCTGATTGCTTGTCTTCATTGAGGCTCTACCCGTTAAAACCCGACGACTTCACGCTTGGTGCCGCGCACCACTTCCACCGTATTGGCTTGCTCCCTGGGCGCGGCGGCCGGCTGCCGCGGCCGGGGGCGCACCGCCGGAGCGGGCCGTGGGGCCGCGCCGCCCGACAGGCCCGTCAGCTCCAGGCCCGCATACGCCTGGTTGTCGGCCTGCTCGAGTGCCTCGCGCTGTTCCTTCGTCAATCCGCCCTTGCTGGCAAGCACCGGCGGCGGCTCGGGGAAGAGGCTCACGTCGGGCGCGGTCGCATCGGTGGGATTGCGCAGCACCAATTGCAGCTTGCCGTTCTGCGTAGCGAGCAGCAGACGGTTCACATCGGCCGTGGGAACGGCCAGCACCGCCGTGCGCGCGGCCGGGGGCGGGTTGTTGCTTCGCACGACGGTGGCGCCATCGTCGGCCGGCGCATCGCCCGCGGCCGAAGCGGCGCCGTAGGTCAGCACGCGCAGACGCGACAACAGCAGCCGGGCCTGGGTCTTGTTGACGTCCTGGCTTTGCTTGAGCGTGAAGAACACATCGACGAAATCTCCGGGTGCGACACGGTTTCCGGTGCCCACCACTTCATCCACCGGCACGGCCACGGCGCGCTCGCCTTCGTTCAGCAGCAGCGTCAAGCCCTTGACCAGGCTGCTTTCGGTTACCGGCGTACCGGGTCCGATGTCGAACTTGGGAATCTTGCCCGCCAGCGCGCCGACGTCGCGGTAGCTGCCGGCCGGATCGATGGGCAGGTCCACCACCTTGAGCGCGGCCGCGTCGATGGGGACGCCGCCGGGCAACAGCTTGTCGGCCACCACCACCGGCGTCTTCTTTTCCGATAGCGGCACCGGCACGTTCGCCGGCTTGGCCGGCTCCGGCGGCGGCTTGGTCGCCAAGACGAAGGCATAGCCCCCCAGCAGCACCGCCAGCAACACCAGCATGGCGGCGACGATTTTGGTCACGTTGTTCATCAGCTTGTCGCCTCGATACTCGAAAAAATTCGTACGCGCCGGATCCCGTTCATGTACCCGACGGACTCCTGCCCAATTGAACGGTCGCCACGGCGGACAGGTTCTGTGGGATCCATGCCGTGCCTTCTCCAAACAATGACTGCAACCAGCTGCCCAGAGGCAGCAGTTCCGGGACCAACGGATATTTGCGATAGTCCGAATAGGTCACCACCAGAGCGGCACAGCGCAGATCTGCCGCGTAGGAGCAAGCCTGGGGCGGGCGAAGCTCGCAGGACACCGGCCCTTGGCCCAGCACGGCCCGGTACTGCGTCAGCCAGTCGACGGACTTGGCGACCGCCCCGCAGGCGTCCGCTTGCGAGGGCGCGCCATTGGACGGCCCCGCCAGCACGGACTGGAGCGCCACGCGCGCCCCCTCTTCCGCCGCGCGCGACAAAGTCTGCTGGACGACGAATAGCCCGCCGTAGCTGACGATGCCGAACAGGATGATCAGGAACAGCACGCACACCAGAGAAAACTCCAGGGCGGCGATACCTCGTTGCGCCAAGCGGAGGGCAGGCGATGAAGCCAGCGGTTTCATGCGCCGCCCCCGACGTCGGCAAGACGCAGCACACCGGGATCGAGCGTCACGCTGGCCGAAGCTTGAAGCGTGTCTGGAACAAGCAGGGTGGTGCCGGGCAGCGAGGGCACGAGCGGATTGGTGCCGTACGCGTAGCTCACCGCCATGGTTACCGAACATTGTTCGGCTTGGGTATCGCCGCAAGCCACCGAAGACGCTCCGCCGGCAGCTCCCAGCACCACCGAGCACTTCTGCGACGCGTCGATGGTGCCGTCGGCGCTCCGGCATGGCCCTTGGATAGCTGCGCTGCACGATGGCTCCACGGTCTTGCCGCCGATTTCTCCCAGCCATGCGGCCCGAGCCTTCGCAACGTCGCAGCCGTGCGCCAGCCGGCCTAGAAATTGTTGCTCGATGCTGGCTGCGCCGGCAGCTGCGGGCTGGAAATAACGCAGACTGGCACGCGCGCCGTCCTCCGCAGCCAAAGTCAGCGATTGCTGCACCGTAAAGATCAGCCCGAAGCTGAGCACGCCATAGAACAACGCGAAGAAAATCGGAAAAATGAGGGCGAATTCGAGCGCGTACGTGCCCCGCTGCCGGCGCTGCGCATGCGCGAGTCGCGTGCCATTTTGATTGGCTGTCCTGTCGTTATCCACGGCTTCCCCACGTATCCCCAAAGCCCTCAGTTCCACTGCACGAACACCAGTGCGGCAATGGCCAGGTACGCCGCATAAGGGATCCCTCGTCTCCCGCCGCGAACCGCCCCTATCCAGTTTCCCGCCCGCTGCAGGACCGGCAGGTGCGACACGACACCTTGCGCGGGAATCAACTGCAGCGCTACCCACTGCCCCATCACACCGTTCTTGTAGAAAAAACCGATCAAGCCATGAATGCCCGCCAGCAGGCTTCCCGCCAGCCAGATGGGCAGCAAAGGCGCCGTTCCCAGCCAGAATCCCAACACTGCGAAAAACTTGACGTCGCCGGCCCCCATTGCCCGAAAAACATAGAAAGCCAGCATGAATACAAATGCCAAACCCATTCCCGCGAGGGCGGCCGGCCATTGCTGCGCGAATACCGGGGAGGTATCCGCGGCAATGGCCAAGCCAACGGCTTTGGCAGCGATGCCCAAAATCACCAGCCAATTGAATACGCGACGGAAAAGCACATCCGCCGCGATAATAGCGATGCAAAAGGCTAGAAAAAGGAGATCGAACGCCAAAGCATTCCCCGCGAATTGACCAGTATTACGAAGTTCCACCACCGGCCGGGGGCGTCGGCGTAGTTCCACCCGTGCCGTTCGGCAATTTCTTCGCGATGTTGTCGAACATCGTGCTCAGATTTCCACCCAACGTGCCCAAGGCAACGATAATCGCAACCGCCACCAGACCTGCGATCAGGCCATATTCAATAGCGGAGGCGCCGTCTTCCTCTTTCAGGAACTTCATCACTTTATTCATTTTAATCTCCATCGCTGAAAAAATCAGAAACAATTAAACCGGCCTTATCTATTGCCGATCAATCGGGTTTTGAGCAGTTTTATCGATAGCACCTCCCCAAAATAACCCCACTAAAGCGAATATCACGAAACCGCGTTATTTCCGGTTTTCCGGCCGTTGGCGGGAATAAATCAGGTGATCGACCCGGTGGGCGGCGTTGGCGCGCACGGCTTCCGAGCTGCGATGCAATTCGATACGCATGACGACCAGCGTCACGATGGAAATCATGAATACCGCATAAGGCAGCACGTTGCCGTCCAGTTGCCAGCCGGTAAAAGCGCGCGGCGTCGAGCAGACGATGGTGCCGGCGGCCGCCCCCGTGTAGTGCATGCCGCAGACGGCCAGCGCCATGACCACGGCGGCGGCGACGCGCTGCAGTTCGGTAGTGAGATTGAAGGCCAGCCAGATCGCCGCCGTGGCCGCCGCGACGGCGATCGCCACCGACAGCAGCACCAGGCCGACGTTCCAGTCGAAGAAGGCGTCCATGCGCATGGAGCCCATGCCGACGTAATGCATGCCCGCCACGCCGAATCCGGCCAGCACGCCCCCCGTCACGCAGCGGTCGAGCGAGAACCGGGCGCTGCCAACGTACCACAGCGCAGCGCCGGCGAAGACGACCGCCACCACCAGGCTCAGCAGGTTGAGCCAGAGTCCGTACGCCACCCCGAGCGGGATGACTTGGGCGAGCATGCCGATGAAATGCATGCTCCATATACCGACGCCGCCCAGCGCGATGCCGGCGACGATCACGTACCCCGCGTGGACGCGCCCGTCTATGGTCCGGATACGGCTGGCAGCCAATAACGCCACATACGCGCCCAATGCCGAAATCACAAAGGACAGCGCGACCAAGCTGGCGTCGAAACGTAGAGGGAGAATATCTCCGGGCTGCATAGTCTTTCTTTATGTAACGCTCGGTTACGCACACCCTACAGGTATCGTTCCGAGCTTGTCAATATCCGTTTTCCGAAGAATTTCTATTAATCGGATGAAAACACGAACCGGGCAATCGCTTTTCTGGCCTTGCCTTTCCGACAATCGACAGATAATCGCAACCTTGCGAATATTCGATACATTCGAAAACCGGCTTATTAACAAAGTTTTTTAGTATCTTCCGGTAACGTCCTACAAACGTCCCACTGCGAAAAATGGCGTCAAAACTGGCTCGGAGCCATATCGCGAGGCATCCTGAGACCGTTTTGATATGGCACACTTCGCCAGCTGATGATTGTTTACGTTTACAGGCCCATATTCCTCAATGACTTCGCACTCATCGGGTAAACCCGAATCCCGCAGGCTTTATTTGGCCGTTCTGCTGGCCTGGGGCTTGGTTCCTTTAGCGGCGCAATCGGCGGATAGTCCGCTTCGGGGAAACCCGGCGGAATCGCTGCCGCCCGTTCCCCCTCCCGCCCCCGCCCCCGCGCCGCAGGTGGCCGTTCCCGTGCCCGCGCAGAACGAGGCGTTGCGGGCGGTGCTGTCCCAGCGCCTGGTGCCCACGCAGTTCGATGTGTCCGGCGTCACCGCGATCGACTTCCAGAAAGTCATCGATCTGCTCGAACCGCTGGCGGGCAAAGAAATCACCGTCGGCGACCTCATCCAGCGCTCCAATGCCATCACGCAGCTCTATCGCGATGCCGGCTATGCGCTTTCCTTCGCGCTGATCCAGTCGCAGGACTTCAGCGGCGGACTGGTCAAGGTAACGGTGGTCGAAGGCTATGTGGGCAATACGCGCATCGAAGGCGATGCCGGCGCCGGAGCTGCCAAGCTTCGCGACTACGCCGCGCGCATCGAGGCCGAGCGGCCCCTGACCAACGCCACGCTGGAGCGCTACCTGAACCTGATGACCACGGTGGCCGGCGTCACGGTCAAACCCGAATTGAGCCTGCCCAAACGCGCCGACGGCTCCACGGAGCTGGTCTTGAACGTCAGCCACAAGGCGTTCCGCCTGGACACGGGCATCGGCAACCTGGGAACCGGCGTCCACGCAATGCTGACGGCGACCGCCAACAGCCTCACGCCGCTGGCCGAGCAAGTCCAGGTCACGACGGCGGTGCCGCGCGGCAGCGACCATCTCGAGTACTACGCCGCCAACGTCACCGTGCCGGTCGGCAGCGACGGCATGACGGTCCGCGCCGATGCCTATAGCTACGCCGCCAATCCGGAGAACGACAGCCTCAACGCGCAGAACATCGACCGGCGGGTCCGCAACCAGCGCGCGGGCCTGAGCGTGAACTACCCCTTCCTTCTCCGGAATCGCGAATCGTTGACGGGTACCGCCGGTTTCTATGCCTCGCGCAACAACGATACCTACAGCAGCCGCATCACCGGCAACCAGGTCGCGCTGACCAATCACCTGCGCGTGATGCGCGGCGAGCTGACCTACGCTCAAACCGGCGACAAGCAGTCGCGCCGCATCACGGCGGCCATCTACAAAGGCGTGGACGGACTCGGCGCCGAACAGAGCGCCAACAGCAGCTACGACCTGGACTTCACCCGCTATACGCTGGCGGTCAACCAGAACTTCGTGCTGCCCCATCAGTTCGGCATTTCGCTGGCGGCACTGGGGCAATACAGCTCGGATTCCCTTCCGACCACGGAGCAGGTCACGTTCGGCGGCCCGCGCTTCGGCCGCGGCTATCCCGCGGGCGAACTGGGCGGCGACAAAGGCTATGGCGCATCGATCGAGCTGAACCGGCGCTTCACTGTGGGCCTGCCCTATCTGCAAAGCGTCACGCCCTATGTGCTGGCGGACTACGCGCGCGTCAGCCTCAACGACAGCCGCTACAGGCTGCTGACGGACAGGCTGACCTCGGTCGCGCTGGGTCTGCGGGTTACCGACCAGCGCCACTATGCGTTCGACGTCAACATCGCCAAGCCTGTCGGCGACAAGCCTGTCAATAGCAGCGACCGTCCGCTGCGTCTCAACGCCAACTATTCGTTGCGCTTCGACTGATCCCCTCCCCCGCTTCGTTACGTAACACCGGCCCCGTTGCTACGTAACGAAGCCCCGCTTCCCGGGGTCTACGCCCCCCGCCTTCCCAGGGATTTCGGCGCATCGTCTCAGCCGCACGAATTCCCTGAGTTTTCGATTTATCCCCTGTTTGCAAGGTTTTCTGGGTGATCGCGCCGCTCTGCGTGCCCTCGTCTCGCAACATGTGCAACACATTGGCACAGGTTTTGCTCGATAGGCCGCAGCAGGCAGTCTTGCCGCTTCAGCGATAGGGGAAAAACCATGCATCAAGAACAAACGAAGCCAGGCCCCCGCGTCCTGGTCGCAGCCGTGGTACTCGCACTTTCGACGCTGGCCGGTTGTTCCGGCTCCGGGGCGATCACCTCCGGAATCGGCGGCGGTTCCGATCCCACCAATCCCGGCAACCCGGGCAACCCCGGGGATCCGAACAGCCCCAACAATCCGAACAACCCGGGCGATCCGAACAATCCCAACAACCCCGGCAACCCCAACAACCCCGGCAACCCCAACAATCCGGGCAACCCCAATAACCCCGGCAATCCCGGCAACCCCGGCACGCCTGTCAGCGGCATTCTGGCTCCCAGCCTGGGCAACGTCGGCCAAGCGAGCGACAACATCGTCGACGTCGGCCTGGCCGGTACGCTGACCAACGTCGGCACCAAACTCGACGGCATCGTCGTCCCGGTGGGCAATACCGTCACGGGCCTGACGCAACAGGTCGGCGCTGCGACCGGCGTGGGCGAGCCCGTCGACAACCTGCTGGCCTCGGTCGGCGGCACGGTGAAGGACCTCGGCCAAACCCTCGACAACACGGGCCTGCCGGTCAACCTCGGCCTGGGCGAAGTCGTCGCGGGCCTGGGCGATACGGTCGCCAGCGTCGGCGGCCTGGTCAACGCCTCGGAAAACAACCCCAATCCGCTGGGCACGGTGCTTCACAATGCCACCGGCACGGTCTCCAGCCTGACCGGCGCGCTGGCCGGCGAGGATGGGCTGCTGAGCCCGGTCTCGCAGTTGCTCAATGGCCTGGGCGAAGGCGGCGCGGTCCAGAACCCCGTGCTGCAGCCGGCACTCACCAATACCGGCGACGCGGTGGACAACGTCGTCGACCTCGGCCTGGGCCAGACGCTGGGTCAACTGGGCGCCGGCCTCGATCCGGCAGTCAGCCCGGTCGTGGGCACGGTGACGGGCGTCACGCAAGAAGTCGGCGCCAAGACGGGCCTGGGCGCGCCGGTCAATGACCTGCTCACCTCGGTAGGCGGCGCGGTATCCAACCTCGGCGAGAGCCTCGGCTCCAACCTGCCCGTGGCCGGCACCGGCGTCAGCGGCCTGGTCTCCGGTCTGGGCGACACCATCGCCAGCGCGGGCGGCATCCTGCATGCCAGCGATGCCAACAAGAACCCGGTCGGCAACGTCCTGACCAACCTGACGGGCTCGGTCGAGAGCCTGACCGAAGGCCTGGGGCTGACCATCGAAGGCGGCTTGGCCGTCGGCATCGGCGACTCTTCCGCCAAGGCCGCCACAGGCGGCGACGGCGGCATCCTTGCCCCGGTCACCGGCATCCTGAACGGCGTCACCGGTGGCGACGGCGGCATCCTGGCTCCGGTCACCGGCTTGCTGAATGGCGCCACGGGCGGCGAAGGCGGCGTGCTGGCTCCCGTCACCGGCATCCTGAACGGCGTCACTGGCGGCGAAGGCGGCGTGCTGGCTCCTGTCACCGGCATCCTGAACGGCGTCACCGGCGGCGGCAACGGCGAGAATGGTGGCCTGCTGGCCCCGATCCTCTCCGGCGACCTCGCTCACCTGCTGGATTCGGACGGGCTCCTCGGCCCCATCGCCGGCGGCCTGCTGGGCGGCATCGGCGCGGACGGCAAGCCCATCCTCCAACCGGCCCTCGCCAACACGGGACAAGCCGTCGACAACCTGGCTCCGCTCAATCTCAAGGACACCCTCGGCGGCGTCGGCGCCACGCTCGATCCCATCGTGAGTCCCGTGGCGGGCACGGTGTCGAACACCACCCAGACCCTCGGCGCGGCCACCGGCCTCGGTGAACCCGTCAACGGCCTGCTCGGCTCGCTGGGCAGCACGATCAGCGGCGTGGGCGCGGACCTGGGCGGCAACGTGCCGGGCGTAGGCAACGGCGTGGGCGGCCTGCTGAACGGTGTGGGACAGACGGTCTCCAGCGTCGGCGGCCTGGTACACGCCACGCCGGAAAACACCAATCCGGTGGGCAACGTCCTGACCAACCTCACGGGCGCCGTCAACAGCCTGACGGCAGGCGTCGGCCAGGGCACGGGCCTGGGCGGCGGCGAAGGCAACGGCGGCCTGCTTTCGCCGGTTACGGGACTGTTGGGAGGCCTGCTCGGCGGCGTCGCCGGCAAGCGTTGAAAGGAGAGGCCATGCTTCACTGGGAGAACGTAATGAGTTCCTCGAGCCATTCGGCCCACGGGCCGATACCCCGGGAACATGAGGAGCGGGACGAGGACAGCCAGGAGATGCTGAGCAACATCGTCACGATGTTGGGACGCCGCTTGACGGTCTACACCTCGCTGTACCAGACAGCATTGGCCGAACGACTCGGGCTGGGCATGGTCGACGTGAAGGCGCTCGAACTCGTCATCGAGTTCGAGCCCATCACGACCGGCCAGTTGGCCTGCCTGGCTGGCATCAGCTCGGGCGGGACGACCGCCGTCATCGACAGGCTCGAGGCAACCGGCTTCGTGGTACGCGACAAGCACCCGCTGGACCGGCGCATCGTCGTCATCCGTCCGGTGGCCGAAAAATGCGCGGAGATCGAACGCCACATGCGTGCCGTGGCTGAAGACGTCGCGCACATCGGCGCCCGCTACGAGCGCGAACAGCTGTCGGCCGTGCATGGTTTTCTGGCGCAATGCGTTCATGCGCTGAAGACCGAGGCACTTGGCATGCTGGGCGATGGCAATACCGCCCAGCACGTGGAGAACCGTCGCCATATGGCCGCGGACAAGCGCTCCTGAGTCCGACGCGGATCTCCGCGAGTTTCTCCATCAGCCCGCTTCATGCGGGCATCTTTTTGGCCCCCCCCCTACGCGCTTGCGCGCGCCCCCCGGGGGGCGGCACTGGCGGACCGGCGGAGCCGGATCCGCTGTGCCCTGGGTATGGGGAGGGTTTCTCGGTGTGACGCACTGGGTTCTTGCCGAATCCGAGTGGGCGTCAAGCTGGTTCGCGGCGCTTGGCGAACCAGATCAGGGATGCGATCTGCAGCACACCCAGGCCGGCGAACGTGATCGCGTACGACGTTTCGCGGCCCATGCCGGCCTGCGCCAATCCGTCGACGACGACACCGATTCCCCATTGGATGACGAAGGCGCCGATGAACACGAACATGTTGTAGAGCGTGACGAGCCGGCCCGCGGCCTCGCGCGGAAACTGCGTGGAAAGATAGGGCTGCATCAGCATGATGGGAGCGACCGCCGCGGCCATGACCAGCCACAGCAGCCAGGCCAGCTGCCCCGTCGCCACGGCAAGCATGAACACCACGACGAAGCAGCACAAATAGCCCGCCAACGCCACGTTGCGCAAGCCGAAACGGCGCTGCAGCGGCGGGCTGGCGAATCCCATCACCACATAGCCCAGCGTCATCACCAGCATCATGGCCAGGAGCAGCGTGGCGCTGCGCGTGGGGCTCATCCCCAGCACGTCGATCATCCACGGGCCGGCCCACAAGGTCTGCAAGGCAATAATGCCCCCCTGCCCGATCGCGGACAGCGGCATCACGCGCAATATCTCCGGGTGGCGCAGCAAGCCCCATAAAGAGACCTGCTCGGCGCGCGAAGTGGTATCGAGCATCAGGACGTCGTGATCGGGCACGACGCGCCAGAGCAGGACGGCGACCACCGCGAGCGAGATGCCGGAAAGCAGATGCACGCTGCGCCATCCGAAATGGCTGGCCAGCGCCGCGGCGGGCGAAGTGAAGAACACCGCCCCGCCGGTGCCGGCCACGAGCAGCCACAGGCCCAGTTGCGCCTGCTTTTCGACCGGATAGCATCGGCGGAAGTACGAGAACGGCGCCATGAGGCTGGCCGCCACGCCGGCGCCGATGAGAATGCGCCCCGCCGAGGTCGCGGCAAAGTTTCCGGCCCAGACCATGACGAACGAACCCACTGCGGCAATGGCAAGCAGGCAGGCCTCCACTCGGCGGGCGCCGTATCTGTCCAGCCAGATGCCGAGCGGCGCCTGCATGGCGGCGAGCGAAATGAAAAACGCCGAGGACAGCCAGCCGAGCTGGGATTTGTTCAGCGCCAGGTCGGCAGTGATGAAAGGCGCCAGCGCGGCATTGACCGAACGCAGGCCATAGGAAAAGAAGTAAGCGGCGGCAAAACAGGCGAAGATCAACAGGGATTGCCGCCCGCTGATCTCGGACGGCCGCGGATGGGTATCGCTCGGCATGGATGGATTCGTCTCCTCGAGCGACAAGAATACCTGAGCCCGCGCCAGGGCCGCGGCTGAGCCCTCCCCGCACTTCTGCTACCATTGCCGGTGCCGCCTTCCAGGGCGGTGCGTCTTCAGGGCGGGGCGAAAATCCCCACCGGCGGTAGGGTGCTGTACGGCACCGAGCCCGCGAGCGCTTGCCGGCTCCGCCGGCAAGGTCAGCAGATCCGGTCCCAAGCCGGAGCCGACGGTCATAGTCCGGATGAAAGAAGACGGGAACACGTTCCGCATGCCGGCGCCTTCGCGCACGCCGGCCGCGGCGCGCATCCTACGCGCTCCCCGAGCGCATGCCCTGAACGCTTCCTGGATTCTTACGGAGCGTTTACATGCAGTCCCTGCAACAGTATTTCCAGACCACCACGGCCGAGCAGCGCCTCCACGCCGCCCTGGCCGCCATCAAGCTCGGCAAGCCTGTCGTCCTGCTGGACGACGAAGACCGCGAGAACGAGGCGGACCTCATCATCGCCGCCGAATCCATCACCGAACCGCTCATGGCCCGGATGATCCGCGATTGCAGCGGCATCGTGTGCCTGTGCCTGACGCCCGAACAGGTCGATGCGCTGGGCCTGCCCCAAATGACCTCGCGCAATCGCAGCCGCAACGGCACCGCCTTCACCGTCAGCATCGAGGCCCGCGATGGCGTCAGCACCGGGGTCTCGGCCGCCGATCGCATCACCACCGTCCGGGCGGCCCTATCCGGCGATCCGGCCGCGCTGGTGAGCCCCGGACACATGTTCCCGCTGCGAGCCGATCCGCGCGGCGTGCTGGGTCGCCGCGGCCATACCGAGGGCTCAGTGGACCTGGCCCGCCTGGCCGGGTTCGCGCCGGCCGGCCTGCTGTGCGAACTGATGCACGAGGATGGCACCATGATGCGCGGCGACGCCGCCCTTGCCTATGCCCGCCGGAACGACTGGCCGCTGCTGACGATCGAGGACATCGTGGCCTGGCGCACCCGTGCCGAGACGACGACGGAGCCCATCGCGGCCTGACCCCGGCCAGGGAGGCGGGCGGCCTCGAGTATGATTGCAGCTCCTCGCTTCCCCTTCCCATGGCATCGCCCATCCACCTGCCTGATATCGAGCGCGCTGCCCGGCTCGTCGACGAGGCCGACTGCCTCGTCATCGCCGCCGGCGCCGGCATGGGCATCGACTCGGGCCTGCCCGACTTCCGAGGCCAGCACGGGTTCTGGCGCGCCTACCCCGCCCTCGGCCGGCACGGCATAGCCTTCACCGCCATCGCCTCGCCGCGCGCCTTCCATCGCGATCCACGGCTCGCCTGGGGGTTCTATGGCCATCGCCTGGCGCTGTATCGCGACACCGTGCCCCACCCCGGCTTCGCGCTGCTGCGCGACTGGTCGCGGGACCTTCCCGCGGGATGCGTGGTTTTCACGAGCAACGTCGACGGGCAGTTCCAGCGTGCCGGTTTTGGCGAAGACATCGTGACCGAATGCCACGGCTCGCTGCATTTCCTGCAGTGCCTGGAACCTTGCTGCGATGCCATCTGGCCGGCCGACGGCTTCGTTCCCGACGTCGATGACGAACGCTGCGTGCTGCGCAACGCGCTGCCCGCTTGCCCCCATTGCGGCGGCATCGCGCGCCCGAATGTCCTGATGTTCGGCGATGCGGACTGGATCGAGGCCCGTACGGCAGCCCAGGCGCGGCGCCTGGAGCGGCAATTGCAACGGGCATCGCGGCCCGTGGTGATCGAGATCGGCGCGGGCCAGGCCGTTCCCACGGTGCGCCACTTCAGCGAGCAACTGGCCTTCGACGGGGGCGTCCCGGTCATCCGCATCAATCCGCGCGAACCGGGGATCCATGGGCTCTCGACGGGCGTCAGCCTGCCCCTGGGCGCGCTCGAGGCGTTGCGCGCCATCGAATCGGCGCGGGGAAACTGAAGATTCGTGGGCACTTGAACGAACGTCCTGCCGCCGCCGGCAAGCGGTACCGCTTCAGTATCATCCGCCATGGGCAGCTCACATGCGAATACCGGTTGCGCGGCCAGCGGGGCCGGTCAACCCTGCTGGCCCGACAGCGAAGCGGTCCGCTGGTAGTGCTGGGCCAGCAATTGCTTGGCGGTCTCCAGGTCGCCCGCCATGACCGCCTCGAAAATGGCGCGGTGCTCGTCCAGCTCATTGCGCCGCTTGTAGGCCTTGCGCGCCGCCAGTTGGCGGTAGCGGTAAGCGCGGTCGTACAGTTGCTCGCAAAACCCCATCAGCAGCGGCGAGCCGCAGGCGGACAGCAGCGCGAAATGAAAGGCACGATGCTGCTGTTCCCAGACCGGATTTTCCTCATAGCTGTCGGCGTCCACCGAACGCGGCGTGCGCGACAGCCGGTGGAACGCAATCAGGAGCGCCTCTTCCCATTCGGGGCCGCGGCGCGCCAGCCCCTGTTCGAGCGCGATGGATTCGAGCGCGATGCGGTTGCGCACGATGTCGTCCAGTTCGGCCGGTGACACCGCCGCGGCCGAGAAACCCCGCTGGTCGTTGTGCACGGCCAGTCCCTCGGCCACGAGACGGCTGAGCGCCTCCCGCAGCGGACTGGCGCCGATCGCATAGTGCTCGCGCAGGCGGTGCATCGGCAGCTTCTGTCCTGGCGGCCATAAACCATCGAGCAGATCCGCTCGCAGGCGTTCGTAGATCTGCACGGTCATGCTGGGTGCGGTATCGGCGTCGAGCATGTGGGGGTTTTCCTCAAGTTACCGATATTATTTTAGCTCGATAGAATTTTGTCGATATTTTCATTCATATGGAATTTTATCGACAATGTCAGATCGATTCGTTTCCTTTTCGCTGCCGGGACAAGCCGAAGTCCGCATCGGCGTCGTGGTGGACGAAAGCGTCGCCGAAGTAGCGGCGCCCGACCATTCGTTCATGCCCGGGGCCCTCGCCGCGCTGCTCGCCCTGGGCCCGCGGGCCATGCGCGAGGCCGCCGCCCGGGCCGTCGCCACCGGCAACCGGGTGCCTCTGTCGGGCGTCCGCCTGCTCCCGCCCATTCCGCGCCCGGGCAAGATCATCTGCCTTGGCCTGAACTATGCCGACCACGCCGCCGAAGGCGGCAACGCCAAGCCCTCGTACCCCAGCTTCTTCATGCGCGGCGCCACCTCTCTCATCGGCCACGACGCGCCGCTGCTGCGCCCCCGGGTCTCGGCCAAGCTCGACTTCGAGGCGGAACTGGCAGTCGTCATCGGCCGCCGCGCCCGCCATCTCGCGCAGGCCGACGCGCTTTCCGCGGTGGCGGGATATGCGTGCTTCAACGACGCCACCCTGCGCGACTACCAGCGCAGGACGGCGCAATGGACCATAGGCAAGAACTTCGACGGCACCGGCGCTTTCGGCCCGTGGCTGGTGCCCGCCGCCGGCGTGGCCCCGGGGGCCGCGGGGCTGAAGATCGAATCCCGCCTCAACGGCCGCGTCATGCAGAGCGACAACACGGCCAACATGCTGTTTCCGGTGGCCGAAACCCTGTGCCTGCTCACCGAGGCCATCACGCTCGAACCGGGCGACGTCATCGCAATGGGCACGCCCGCCGGCGTGGGCTATGCGCGCACGCCCCCCGTGTGGATGCAGCCCGGCGACCGCATCGAGATAGAAATCGAAGGCATCGGAATCCTCGCCAACACCGTGCAGGAGGAAGCATGACCGCCCCCGCAGCAGTTACCCCGCACATCGCGCGCCTGCCGGACGATTTCCGCTGGCCAGGCGGCAAGCGCATCGCGGTGATCTTCAACATCGCGTTCGAGGCCTGGTCGGATGGACAAGCGCCGGGCATCGGCCCCATGGGCAACGTGCTCAAGCCCGGGTACTTCGATACCAATGCGCACTCCTGGGCGGCTTTCGGCATCAACCGCGGCATCCATCGCCTGATCGGCATCGCCGAGAAACATGGCGTGAAGACCAGCGTCATGGTGAACGGCGTCATCTGCGAACGCGATCCTGCCACCGTACGGCGCATTGCCGAACTCGGGCACGAGATCGTCAATCACTCGTGGGGCATGGACGTCATTCCCGTCTACCTGGACGAGGCGGCCGAGCGCCAGAACCTGCAGCGCAACCACCAGCTCCTGACAAGCACGGCGGGCATCGCGCCCACCGGCTGGATCAGCCCGCGCGGCACGGGAAGCCTGATCAGCTCCCGTCTGCTGGCAGAAGCCGGCTACCTGCACCACGGCGACATGAACGACGACGACCGGCCATACGTCATGACGTTCGACAAGCACCGCATCGTCGCCATCCCCCTGACCATGGACGTCAACGACCTGCCCACCTGCATCCGCTACGGACAGGGTCCGCGCCACATGCTGGACACTTTCGCCGATTGCTTCGAGGCGTTCCGCGAACGCGAGACCGCGCCGCTGATGCTGGACGTGACGGCACATACGCACGTCATGGGCCGACCGTCCGGCGCATGGGTGTACGACGAGATCATGGGCCGCGTCAGCCAGGCCGACGACGTCTGGATCTGCACCCGGCAGGAGATGGCCCGCTACGTCCTGGACACGATTTAACAGCGCACCGCGCATGGAGGAGACAACATGACAATGCCCCGCATGGGCGCGGCCCTGCTGGCCGCCTGCGGCCTGGCGTCCCCGGCCCTGGCGCAGGCCGAGGCCGCATGGCCGGCCAAGCCCGTTCGTTTCGTGGTTGCGTTCGCGCCCGCCGGTCCGGCCGACATCATTGCCCGCCTACTGGGACACCGCCTGGGCGAAGCCCTGGGCCAGAGCGTGGTGGTCGAGAACCGGCCCGGCGCTGGCGGATCCGTGGCGTCGGCGGCAGTCGCGCGCGCCGACCCCGACGGCTACACCTTGATGATCAATACCAGTTCGTACGCCGTCAATCCGGCGATGCAGCGCAATCTCGGCTTCGACGCGGAGAAAGACCTGGTACTGGCCGCCCTGGTGGCCTCCAGCCCCAACCTCATCGTGACCGCGCCCAACCTGAAGGCGAAGACGCTGAAAGAAGTCATCGCGGACGCCAAGTCGGGTGACTACAACTACGGCACCGCGGGAGCGGGCACCACGCCGCACCTGACGGCGGAATACCTGTTCAAGGTACTGGCGAAGACCCCTGTCACGCACGTCCCCTACCAAGGCGCCGGCCCCGCGCTCACCGCCGCCGCGGCCGGCCAGACCCAGCTCGCCAGCGTGGCCCTGCCGGCGGCGGTCGAACTGGTGAAGGCCGGCAAGGTTCGCGGGCTGGTGGTGACCGGCAGCAAGCGGTCGTCGGCGTTGCCCGACGTGCCGACGGTGGCCGAATCCGGCTTCCCGGGGTTCGAGGACGTGACCTGGGTAGGCGTGTTCGCGCCCGCCAAGACGCCCGAGGCGGTTCTGCAACGCCTGAACACGGAGATCGCCCGCATCCAGCGCGACCCCGAGTTCCAGGCCAGGCTGGCCGCGACCGGCTTCGAACCGCTGGGCGGCACGCTGGCCGAGGCCAAGCGCTACCTTCACGGCGAATTGGCCAAATGGGCCAAGGTCGTGAAGGAGACGGGCGCGCAAGTGAACTAGGACCAGGCGCCGCCGGGCCGCCCCAAGACCGGACCGCGCGCCCTTGGAGACCGGAGCGGCGGCCCACCGCCTCAGGTTCCGCATAGGAGCCCCCTTGGAAGAACAATAGGAGACCCCCCTCATGCCCGATCGTAGACAATGCCTTGCGCTGCTCGGCTCGCTGCCCCTGGCGGCCGCCGTCCCGGCCCGCGCCCAGGGCGACTTTCCTTCGCGGCCCATCAGGCTGCTCGTGCCGTTCTCGGCCGGCGGCAGCCCCGACCTGCTCGCGCGCCTGGTGGGCAACCAGGTCGGCAAGCAAACCGGCCAGAGCGTGGTCGTGGAGAACCGGGCCGGCGCCAACGGGATCATCGCGGCCGAAGCCACCGCCAATGCCGCCCCCGACGGCTATACGCTGCTCGTCACCACGGGTTCGCAGGCCATCAACCCCAGCATCTACCGCAAGCTGCCGTACGACACCCTGCGCGATTTCGCACCGGTCAGCCTGCTGACGGTGGCGCCGGCGCTGACGCTGGTGGTCAATCCCGGCTTTCCCGGCAAGACCTTCAAGGATTTCCTGGAGATGGCGCGCAAACCCGACAGCAAGATCACTTTCGGCTCGCCCGGCACAGGCAACACGCTGCATCTCGTGGGAGAACTGCTCAACGCCACCGCGGGCACCCACATGCTGCACGTGCCGTACAAGGGCGGCGCGCCGGCCCTCAATGCCGTCATCGCGGGCGACGTCAGCGCGTGCTTTCTCAGCACGACCGCCGCCACGATCGCCGTCAAGGCCGGCCAGGTGCGGCCGCTGGCGGTCACCAGCCGCCAGCGCATCGCGGCCTTTCCCGACGTGCCGACCATGGCCGAGAACGGCGTTCCCGACATGGACTACAACGGCGGATGGGTGGGCATCTTCGCGCCGGGCAAGACCCCGCCGCCCGTCGTCGCGCGGCTGTACTCGGAAATCAGCAAGGCCATGCAGGTGCCGGAGGTCAAGGACAAGATGATCTCCTGGGACAGCCCGCCGGCCACCCACACCCCGGAAGAATTCGGGCGCTTTTTCCGTGCCGAAATGGACAAGTTCGCCCGCATCGTCAAGCTTGCCAACGTTCCCATGCAGTAGAAGGCCCCATGATGATCCAGACACAGACCACCGTCGAAAACGGCATGATCTTCGAGCGCGACGTCGCGCTCGCGATGGCCGATGGCGCGATCCTGCGCGCGAACGTTTTCCGGCCCGAGGCCGCCGGCCGGTACCCCGTCGTCATGGCCATGGGCGCCTACGGAAAGGACGTGCATTTCGAGGATGCCTTCAATCCGCAATGGCAGAACCTGAAGAAGATCTATCCCGGGCTGGACACAGACGGAACGACCGGCCGCTATCTGCGGTGGGAGGTGGTCGACCCCGAGCGCTGGGTGCCTGACGGCTTTGTCGTGATCCAGGTCGATTCGCGCGGAACGGGCCGCTCCGAAGGCTACCTGGATCCCTTCGGCCCCGTTGAAACCCGCGATTTCCATGAATGGATAGAGTGGGCCGGCGTACAGCCCTGGTCCAACGGCAAGGTCGGGCTCATCGGCGTGTCGTACCTCGCCATCAAGCAATGGCAGGTCGCCGCGCTGCGGCCCCCGCATCTTGCCGCCATCGTCCCGTGGGAAGGCTCGAGCGATCTCTACCGCGACGGCAGCTACCACGGCGGCATACTGAGCAACAGCTTCACCGAGGCATGGTGGCCGCGCCAGGTCCTCTCCAACCAGTACGGCAGCGGCGCCAGCATCCATCGCGACCGGCTCACCGGCGAGCGCACCACCGGTCCCGACCTGCCCGAAGAGATATTGAAAGGCAGCCGCGCCGATCACCCGCGGGACAGGCTCGAACATCCGCTCGACGATGCCTGGAACCAGGCGCTCGCGCCCGACCTCGCCGCCATCCGGGTGCCCGTGCTCTCGGCCGCCAACTGGGGGGGGCCGGGCATGCACCTGCGCGGCAACGTCGAAGGCTTCCTCAATGCGGGATCGGAAGAGAAGTGGCTGTTTGCGCACATCGGGACGCATTACGAGAGCTTTTACCTGCCGCATTGCGTCGCCTTGCAGAAGCGCTTCTTCAACCACTATCTGCGCGGCGAAGACAACGGCTGGGAAAAGGAAGCGCGCGTGCAACTGGCCATCCGCCGTCCCGACGGCACGGCACAACTGCGCAAGGAACACGAATGGCCGCTGGCCCGGACGGCATGGACACCCTATTACCTCGACGCCGAGTCCGGGTCGCTCGGCCTCGAGGCTCCTGCGCGCGGGGGGCAGGCTTCCTTCGTCGCGCTGAAGGACGGCCTCAGCTTCTCCACGCCGCCGTTCGAACACGAGGTCGAGTTCACCGGACCGGCCAGCCTCCGGCTATGGGTGTCCTCGTCCACGCGCGACATGGACATCTTCGCGGTACTGCGGGTCTTCGATCCCGAAGGCCGCGAGGCGACCTTCATCGGCGCGCACGAGCGCGTGCCGATGGCGCTGGGATGGCTGCGGGCCTCGCACAGGAAAACCGATCCGCGGCGCAGCCTGCCCTATCGGCCCTGGCACCCGCACGACGAAGTGCAGAAGCTCGTGCCCAATGACGTCTATGCGCTGGACGTGGAGATCTGGCCTACCTGCATGGTGTTTCCCCGCGGCTGGCGGCTCGTCCTCACGGTGCAAGGGCACGACTTCATCGTCGATGCGCCGGGAAGAATGCGGCACGATCATCCGCAAGACAGGCCGGTGGAAGAGTTCGGCGGGACCAGCACCGTCTACACGGGCGGCGACAGGGCCAGTCATCTGCTCATGCCGCTGATTCCAACACGCAACTGAGCGCCGGCGCGAGCCGGCCGCGATTCGCGCGGCCGGCTCGCGTCACGTTATGCTCCCTGCTGGTTCCCCATCCAGGAGACAAGCATGGCGCAACCCCCCTCACCTACGCAAACCGCGCTCGGCGGCAGCTTCAACGAGGCCCTGTTCGAGAAAGGCCTGGCCACGCGCCGGGAAGTGCTCGGCCGCGAATACGTCGACGCGTCATTGGCCAAGGCAGCGGAAGATCCGCTGCGCATGGAGCTGCAGCAGCTGGTCACCCAGCATTGCTGGGGCGACGTCTGGAATCGGCCGGGGCTCGATCGCCGCACGCGCAGCTTCCTCAACCTCGCCATGATCACGGCGCTGAACCGCCCGCACGAACTGCGGCTGCACGTGCGCGGCGCGATCAACAATGGCCTGACCAAGGAGGAGATCAACGAGGTGTTCCTGCAAGCCGCCATCTACTGCGGCGTGCCGGCTGCGCTGGATGGGCAGCGGGTAATGCTGGAGGTGTTCGCGGAAATGGGAGTGTGAGGTAAAACCGCGATCGACACCGGCAGGGCGGCCGTGAAGGCGACCCCGCCGCTCGTGCATGTATTACGTCGGATCGGCCTCAGGGGGCGTGCACTTGAAGCTGGCGGCGTCGTCTATCGACCCGGTTCCGTCATAACGTGCGTACGTGGGATGCGGGCAAAGCGGACGTGTCCGGTTGGCCGGAATCGCAGGCGTCACCGCGGCGAGGTCGGCGTTACCCGGCGCTGCCTGTGCCACGATGAAATCGGGCGCCTTGCCGCGCTCGACCCAATCCATGATCGGCACCAGGCGATCGAAGGTGTCGGTGCTGGGCCCCCCTCGGCAATGGCCCATGCCCGGCACGAGGAAAAGCCTGGCGAACTTGCCCGTTTGCTCACGACTCGAATTGAGTGCCACGACGGATTCATAGTAGTCGATCGTGTCGACGGCGTTCGGTCCGCTGTCTCCGGTACCGTGATAGAAGAGTATCTTGCCTCCTCTGTCACGATATCGGCCCAGATCAGGATCTGACGCCAGCCACGGCGCATTGACGGTCATCGAGCGGCCCCAGGTATCCCAATTGACATCGTCGAGAGGCCGAAATCCCGGCTGGGGCGGTGTCATGAACAGGATGGGGGTCGGGTCGATATTCAGTTTCCATTGAATATCCAGAATCGGCCCCTGCCCCGTGATGCGTGCTGCCTGGCCGGCGGACGTCATCCACGCGGCGTCGATGCGGTATCCGCGGACTGGAACCTCTCCGGGCGATCGATAGCCAGGCACCTTGAATGCCGCGCCCGCGGAGTCGACCGGCCCATCCAGCACGGCTTCCCAAATGCGCACCTGCTCCGCCGACAGGCATTCCGAGGTCTTTTCTCCGGCGCAGAGCAACGCCTTGGGACGGAAAGTACATGCGGCCAAGTTGCTCAACATGCCATCGACTACTCCATCTTGCGCGTCGCAGGCGGCCAGAAGCTCGCGCTGGAACAACTGGCGATCTGCCTGGGGCATCGCCTCGTGAAAGCGGGGCATGCCGGTCGGCTCTCGAGACACCACCGCGGCGGCTTGCTGCCAGCCCCAGATCCGGGCCGCCACCACCCGGCCGAAGTCGAATACCGGAGCGCCCGCGACGATGCCGTCGAACTCGTCCGGAAAACGTTGGGCGAAAACCATGCCCTGCCGCCCGCCCGTGGAGCATCCGTCGAAATATGACCGCTCGATCGCGTCGCCATAGTAATCGGCGATCAGGCTTTTGGCGGCCCTGGACGTCTTGATGATGGATCCGTAGCCGAAATCCACCCTCGCCTGGGGATCGAAGCCGAAGGCCTCGGGCGCCGGCAGGTCTGCATTGTCGTGGCCTCCGTTCTGGGAAACCACCGCGAAACCTTGCTCCAGAGCCGTCTTCTCGCCACCCGTCGGGCCATACGCGGGAGGCAGGATGCCCTCGAGTCCGCTGCCGCCTTGAAAGAAGAAGCGCTGGTTCCAATCGAGAGGCAGGCGAAGCTCGAACTTTGTCGCGTAACTCTTTCCGTCAACCCCCGTCCGGGGCTCGAGAGAGCCTCTGACCACACAGTGAGCGGGCAGAAACGTTGCCGCAGTCGGCGCGGACTTCTCCGTGCCAGCCGGCACCCATGTGGCGCTGGTGATGACACCTTTATGCTCCGTGCCGCTGAAATCCTTGACTGCCGCACAGGCCGCCTCTCCGGTCAGGGCCTGGGACTCAGGCACCGCCCCCGATCCGCCACATCCGGCAACCGCCAGAACCGCCGCCAGACTTACAGCGCCCCACCCCACAGCCAGACATCTACCTGGTGCATGCACAGTGCGGTCCCCCTTCGTTGGTGCCTACGCTGGCAAATTTATAAGGTATGCTGATATAAAAAAACCTTACATAAAACTGAGACTTACACGGATAGGGTTAGTCCTGACGGCAAAGACAAAGAGGTGACGAATTCCCTGTCCTGCAACGCGCTGCAATGCAGGGCAACGCCATTCTTGTTGTGCAAGGGAAAGCGCCAACAAAAAACCCCTTGATTCCACTGAGGAAATCGAGGGGTCGTATCTGGCGGAAGCGGTGGGATTCGAACCCACGATGCAGTTTTAGCCGCATACTCCCTTAGCAGGGGAGCCCCTTCGGCCTCTCGGGCACGCTTCCGAAACGGGGAGCAGTGTACCACGCCCCGAGGGTGATTCGGCCTCGAACGGCCGGAAAATTATTGCTCGGGCATCTGGTCGAGGCCGAAGGCCTTGTGCAATGCGCGCACGGCCAGTTCCATGTATTTGTCCTCGATGACCACCGAGGTCTTGATCTCGCTCGTGCTGATCATCTGGATGTTGATGCCCTCTTCCGACAAGGTCTTGAACATCAGGCTCGCGATGCCGGCGTGCGAGCGCATGCCGATGCCGACGATGGAGACCTTGCACACCTTGTCGTCGGACACCACCTCGCGGGCGCCGATGGCCTTGACGACCTGATTGTTGAGGACGTCCAGCGCCTTCTTGAACTCGTTGCGGTGGACGGTGAAGGAGAAGTCGGTGGTGCCGGCGACGGACTGATTCTGGACGATCATGTCGACGTCGATGTTGGCATCGGCAACGGGTCCCAGGATGGAGAAGGCGACCCCGGGCTTGTCCGGCACGGCCACGACCGTGATCTTGGCTTCGTCCCGGCTGAATGCGATGCCGGAAACAACGGCGGCTTCCATTTTCTCGTCTTCCTCAAAAGTAATCAGGGTGCCCGACTTCATTTCTTCGTCGAGCGGGATCATCGGGTCGGTCAGCGACGACAGCACGCGGGTGGGCACGCGGTACTTGCCGGCGAACTCGACCGAGCGGATCTGCAGGACCTTGGAACCCAGCGAGGCCATTTCCAGCATTTCCTCGAACGACACGACGTTCAGGCGGCGCGCCTCGGGCACCACGCGCGGGTCGGTGGTGTAGACACCGTCCACGTCGGTGTAGATCAGGCATTCGGCCGCCTTGAGCGCGGCCGCCACGGCCACGGCCGAGGTGTCGGATCCGCCCCGGCCGAGGGTGGTGATGTTGCCGTCGTCGTCCACGCCCTGGAACCCCGTGACGATGACGACCCTGCCGGCGTCCAGGTCGGCGCGGATGCGGGCGTCGTCGATCGAGGAGATGCGGGCCTTGGTGTAGGCGGAATCGGTGCGCACGGGAACCTGCCAGCCGGCATAGCTGCGGGCATCCACGCCCTGGGCCTTGAGCGCCAGGGCCAGGAGCCCGACGCTGACCTGTTCGCCGGTGGAGGCGATCATGTCGAGTTCGCGCGGGTCGGGCTGTTCCTGGATTTCCTTGGCAAGGCCGATGAGCCGGTTGGTCTCGCCCGACATGGCCGAGGGAACCACCACGACCTGGTGGCCGGCGGCGCGCCATTTGGCCACGCGCCGCGCCACGTTCTTGATGCGCTCGACCGAGCCCATCGACGTACCGCCATACTTGTGAACGATTAGTGCCATTGTCTTGTCGCTTGTTTACAGGCCCGAAGGCCCCGGGCGCGATCCGGCCCGGGAAAAAGGCTAACCATAGATGGTAGCCCACCTTGTTCGAGTTCGCAAAATGACGTTCTTTCCTTGTGGCGCCCGGGAAAAAACCTTCGGAGCAGCGACGGGGGCACGCCGGCTTATGTCGTCAAAGCATCACCGTCGCACCGGGGTGGTCCGGCCGCCACTCCAGGCGTATGCCGGGCGAGGCCTGCGGCAGGCGCGCGTCCGCCCCCAGGCCGGCCGCGTAGACCAGGACGTCGCCGCGGTACAGGAGCGGCAGGCGCTCGCGCTCCCAACTGGGGATGCCGCGCTCCTGGTAGAGATTCTTCAGGCTGCGGCTGGGGCCTTGCGCCGATACTTGCAGCCGCTCCCGGCCGCGGCGGCGGCGCATCGTCAGCCCCGTATTGCGCAGCCACGCCGGGTCGATGCCCGATTTCTCGGTGGCGAACACCAGCGTCCCGTCCATGGCCTCCAGCCGGATGGACGGTTCGCCGGCCCATCTGAATTCGACGCCGGCCGCCTGTACCGCGGGCGGCGCGCTGTCCCTGCTGTCCACGATCACGTGATCCCGATAGCGGCGCACCTGCCTGTCGCCGTGGCGCAGCAACAGTTGCCTGTCTTGCGCCGCGTCCTGCAATTGCCTGACCATTTCCCGCAAGCGGGCTTCCGGCGGAGCGGCCACGTCGTGTCCGGCCAGCCAGAGCCGCAGCACCATCGCCCTGCGCGCGGGCGCCAGCCGGTTCAGCCCGGACAGGCGCAGCGCGTTGCCGTAGGGAGGACGCGGTTCCTGGATCGCCTCCAGGTCGGCCTGCGCCACTTCCCGCAGCAAGGCCGCCGCTTCGGCGGACCGGCGCGCATAGCGGTCGAGCGTAGAACGATACCCCGGCCAATGGCGCTCGATGGCCGGCAGGACTTGCGCACGCAGGATGCCTCGGGCGTAGCGGGCATCGAGGTTGCTGGGGTCCTGAACGGCCTCGAAACCGGTGCGCGCCGAATAGGCGTGCATGAATGCAAGTATCCGACTTCTAGGCAGGGCTAGCCAGGGGCGAAGGTAACGAATCCCATCCTTGCGGGTCTCGCGTGCCATGGCGCCCATGCCGTCCGGTCCCGCGCCGCGCAGCAGGCGCAGCAGCACGGTCTCGGCCTGGTCGTCGAGGTGATGCGCCAGCAGGACGGCGTCCACTCCCGTCTCGACGGCCATTTCGGCGAGCGCGCGGTAGCGCGCCTCGCGCGCGGCGGCTTCGATGCCAGCCGGGTCATCGGGGTCGACATGTACCTTGCGCATCGCAAGCGGCAGGCCGAGGCGCTGCGCGAGTTCATACGCGCGCTCGGTCCATGCGTCGGCGTTTGCGTGCAGCCCGTGGTGAACGTGGAACAGCCAGAGCTGCAGGCCGCGCCGCTGCGCCCATTCGGCCGCCTTGACGGCCAGCGCGGCCGAATCCGGGCCGGCGCTGAGGGCCACCCCGGCTTGGCCGTCCACCTGCGGCAGATCGTCCAGCGCCCGGTCCAGCAGCTCGGACGCGTGCAACGCCGCTACGTCCGTGCCGGGATCAGGCCTGGACGGTTTCCTTGAAGCGGCCATAGGCCATGATCCGTTCGAGGCGCGTGGTGACCAGGTCGCCGGCCTTCACGCCCTGGAACTGGCGCAGGGCGTCGGCCAGGGCACGCCGCAGCAACTGCGCCATGTGCTTGGGATCGCGATGGGCGCCGCCGACCGGCTCGTTGACGATCTTGTCGACCAGGCCGAGCGCCTTCAGGCGATGCGCGGTGATGCCCAGCACCTCCGCGGCTTCCGACGCCTTGTCCTGGCTGCGCCACAGGATGGAAGCGCAGCCCTCGGGCGAGATGACCGAATAGGTGGCGTACTGCAGCATCAGCACGCAATCGGCCACGGCGATGGCAAGCGCGCCGCCCGAACCGCCTTCGCCGATGATGGTGGTGATGATGGGAACCTGCAATTCGGCCATGGCGTAAAGATTGTGGCCGATGGCTTCCGACTGGCCGCGCGCCTCGGCGTCGATGCCCGGGTAGGCGCCCGGGGTATCGACGAAGGTGAAGACCGGCAGCCCGAACTTCTCGGCCAGGCGCATCAGGCGCAAGGCCTTGCGATAGCCTTCCGGGCGCGGCATGCCGAAATTGCGCGCGGCGCGCTCTTTGGTGTCCCGGCCTTTCTGGTGGCCGATCACCATGCACGGCATGCCATTGAACCGCGCCATGCCGCCCACGATGGAGCGGTCATCGGCGAACATGCGATCGCCGTGCAGTTCGTGGAAGTCGGTGAAGATCTCGCGCACGTAGTCCAGCGTGTAAGGCCGCTGGGGATGGCGCGCCACGAGGGCGGTCTGCCACGGCGTCAGCTTCGAATAGATTTCCTTGGCCAGCGCCTGGCTCTTCTGCTGCAACCGGCTGATTTCCTCGGAAATATCGACGGCGGAGTCGGCTTGCACGAAGCGCAACTCCTCGATCTTGCCCTCGAGGTCGGCCAGCGGTTGTTCGAATTCAAGAAATGCGTTGCGCATCAGGCCTCCCGAGGGGCAGTGAACGCCAGGCGTTCGGCTCGTTTCATCAACAATTCATCACTCCATCGCGCCGCAGCCACCCGCAACGCCCAATTCCTGTCCAGCCATCCAGTCGCGGAGTAACCCCGGGGCACCGCGGATCCGGCTCCGCCGGTCCGCCAGTGCCGCCCCCTGGGGGGCGCGCGCAGCGCGTAGGGGGGGTCATAAACTCCGCCACAAATACCACGTCGCAACGGTACACCAGGGCTTCCAGGCCTGGGCCACTTCCCGCGCCTCGAAACGGGACACGGGTTCGCCGCTGAAATAGTGCAACGAAATGGCGCGCAAGAGGCCCGGGTCGTCCAGCGGCAGAATATCCGGCCGCCGCAGATTAAAAATCAGGAACATCTCCGCTGTCCAGCGTCCGATGCCGCGTATGGCGGTCAACTCGCCGATGACGGCTTCGTCGTCCATCTGCTCCCATTGCGCGGGATGCACCCGGCGCTCTTGGAAATGGGCGGCAAGATCCACCAGGTACTCGGACTTGCGCTGGGACAATCCCGCCGCCCGCAGCCCCGCCAGGCCCAGCCTGCCCACCGCCCCGGGTGTCACCCGGCGGCCGCAGGCGCCCAGGCAGCGTTCCCACAGCGCATCGGCGGCGGCGCGGGTGGAGATCTGCTGGCCGATGATAGCCCGGGCCAATGTGACGAACGGCTCGTCCCGCGTCAGCAAATGGACCTCGGGATGCTGCGGAATCAGCTTTTTCAGGATGCGATCGCGCTTGACCAGGTGGGCCACCGCGGCATCCCAGTAAGCGGGTTTTTCGGTACCGTCGAACGGCGCCGCGGGCGCGTGCTCGCCGGTCTCGGCCATGACTTGAGACTTCATTTCCAAAACCAAAGGTATTCAGCGGATCGCGGCACTCAGGCGCGACGCCAAAGGGTCACGCCACCGGGCTTGTCCTCCAGGACAATGCCGTCGGCCAGCAGCTCGGCCCGGATGCGATCGGCCGTCGCGAAATCCTTGTTCTTCTTGGCTTGCGCCCGTTCGGCGATACGGGCCTCGATGCCTGCCGCGCCCTCGTCGGCAGCCTTGCCCTGCAGGAAAGCTCGCGGCTCCTGCTGGAGCAATCCCAGCAACCCGCCCAGGCCCTTGAGCTGGCCCGCGGCGCGGGCGGAGCCGGTCTTGTTGACTTCGGCGGCGAGGTCGAACAGCACGGCGACGGCTTCCGGCGTGTTGAAATCGTCGTCCATCGCCGCCTTGAAGGCCTGGCCCGACGGGTCGTTCCAATCGATGCCCAGACCGTCGGGCTCGGCATTGCCCAGCGCGGTATACAGGCGCGTCAGGGCCGCCCGGGCGTCGGCCAGGTTGTCGGCCGCGTAGTTCTGGGGGCTTCGGTAGTGGCTGCGCACGACGAAAAAGCGGACCACCTCGGCATCGTAGTGCGCGAGCGTATCGCGAACGGTAAAGAAGTTGCCGAGCGACTTGGACATCTTCTCGGCATCCACCATGAGCGGCCCGCAGTGCATCCAGGTATTGGCCAGGGTGCCGCCGTAGGCGCCCTCGCTTTGCGCGATCTCGTTCTCGTGGTGGGGAAATTTCAGGTCGGGCCCGCCGCCGTGGATGTCGAGCGGCATGCCCAGCAGTTCCCGGCTCATGGCCGAGCATTCGATGTGCCAGCCGGGCCGGCCGGGCCCGTATTCGGACTCCCAGCGGGACTCGGCCGGCTCGGTCGGCTTGGCGGCCTTCCAGAGCACGAAATCGAGCGGATCGCGCTTGGAGATATCCACCTGCACCCGCTCGCCCGCCCGCAAGTCGTCCAGCGACTTGCCCGACAGCTTGCCGTAGCCCGGGAACCGGCGCACCGCGTAATTGACGTCGCCGTCGCCGGAGCGGTAGGCCAGGCCCTTCTGCTCGAGCAGGCGCACGATTTCCAGCATCCTGCCCACGTGCTCGGTGGCGCGCGGCTCGAAATCCGGCGGCTCCACGCCGAGGGCCTTTTCATCCTCGTGCATGGCATCGATGAAAAAGCCGGTAACCTCGGAAATGCGCTTGCCGGTATCGACCGCCTTGCGGATGATCTTGTCGTCGATGTCGGTAATATTGCGCACGTAGGTGACCCGGTAGCCGCTGGCGCGCAGCCAGCGCTGGACCACGTCGAAGCTGATCAGCATCCGGGCATGGCCCAGATGGCAGTAGTCGTACACCGTCATGCCGCAGACATACATGCGCACGCATCCCGGCTCCACAGGCTGGAAGGGTTGCTTGGCACGAGCGAGCGTATTGTAGATATGGAGCATGAGCGAGTTACAGGCTGAAAACGGGAAGCCCCGGCTGGATTGACCACTACCGGGGCTAAAATCGGTCAGATTATATCAACCGGGAATGCCGGTCCGCGCGGACGGCATCCCCTTCCACATTCAGGCAGAACCGTTTGGCCACGACCAAAGCTTTCCTTTCCGCCTTGCGCGGCGCCCGCCGGGCCCGCCCGGCGGCCCTGGCCGCCGCCCTCGCGGTATTCGCCGCGCTGGCGCCCGCCCCGTTGCCCGCCCAGACTACCACGGCCACGCCACCGGTGCTGGCTCCGTCGTCGGCCGGGGACATCCCCTGGTTGAGCAATCTGCTGGAGGCGCTCAAGCCCGGCGTGGACACCAGCCTGCCGGAATCGACCCGGGCCATGACCGAAAGACTGGAGCGCCAGCTCAACGAAGGCAAGGCCGCCGAGACACTGGCCGAGATCGACGAGCGCCTGGCCGCCGACACGCAGAAATCGCCCGACACCACCAATGCGCAGTTGCTTTTCCTGAAGGCTCGGGCGCTCAACCAGCTGGATCGGCGCGAAGAGGCCAAGGCCATCTACCGGGACATGACCCAGCGCTTTCCCGAGCTGCCCGAGCCCTGGAACAACCTGGCCGCGCTCGAGGTCGCCGACGGCCGGCTCGACCAGGCCAAGGTGGCCCTGGAGATGGCCATACGCACCGCGCCCGACTATGCCGTCGCGCGCGAAAACCTGGGCGATTTGTATATCATGCTGGCGGCGCGCTCCTACGACGCCGCCGGCAAGCTCAACCCCGGCGAAGACGCCGCCCGCCAGAAAGGCACCGAGACCCGCAAGCTGCTGGAACCCTCGCCCTCCCCCGAATCCCAACCCCGGACGCCCTGATGAAACTGCTTTTCCCCAGCCTGGCGCTGGCATGCGCGCTGGCCGCCCCGGCCGCGCTCGCCGCGCCGCAAGTCGCGCTGCAAACCACCGCCGGCCGCATCGTGCTCGAACTGGACGACGGCCGGGCACCCGGCACCGTCGCCAACTTCCTCCAGTATGTGCGCGACGGCCACTACAACGGGACTGTGTTCCACCGCGTCATCAACGGCTTCATGATCCAGGGCGGCGGTTTCACCTCCGACATGCGGGAAAAACCCACCCGCTCGCCCATACGTAACGAAGCCTCAAATGGCTTGAAAAACGCCGCCTATACCGTGAGCATGGCCCGTACGCCGGACCCGCATTCGGCATCGGCGCAATTCTTCATCAACGTCGCCGACAATGACTTCCTGAACTATCGTGGGCCCACCCCCAGCGGCTGGGGCTATGCGGTGTTCGGCAAGGTGATCCAGGGCAAGGAAGTGGTCGACAAGATCAAGACCGCGCCCACCACCACCCGGGGCCCCTACGAGAACGTCCCGGTCCAACCCATCGTGATCGAAAAAGCAGAGGTTTTGAACAAATGACTACCCGCGTCAACCTGCATACCTCCCAGGGCCTGATCGGCCTGGAACTGGACGCCGAGAAAGCGCCCAAGACCGTCGAGAACTTCGTCGCCTACGTGAACGGCGGCCACTACGACAACACCATCTTCCACCGCGTCATCAACGGCTTCATGATCCAGGGCGGCGGCTTCGAGCCCGGCATGTCGCAAAAGCCCACGCAAGCCCCGATCGAAAACGAAGCCGCCAACGGCCTGAAGAACAACCGCTACACCATCGCCATGGCGCGTACCAACGCCCCCCACTCGGCCACCGCGCAGTTCTTCATCAACGTCGCCGACAACGATTTCCTCAACTTCAGCTCGCCCACGCCCCAGGGCTGGGGCTATGCCGTCTTCGGCAAGGTCGTGGAAGGCGAGGACGTGGTCGACAAGATCAAGGGCGTGAAGACCGGCAGCCGCGCCGGCCACCAGGACGTGCCGGTCGAGGACGTCGTCATCACCAAGGCAGAAGTCGTTCAGTAAACGCCGCCGGCGCAGCCGGCACGCCGGGACGTCCGCGTCCCGCGCCGGCGCGCGAGGCGGTCCACGCACCCCTTCGAGGATTTCCGTGTCCGGTTCCCCGCTTTCCGGGACGCCCGCTTCCCACCCCGCGCTTTCCTTCGCCGGCCCTGTCTGGCTGGCCTCCGACATGCACCTGGGCCCTGACGGCCCGGCTACGCGCGAAGCATTCCTGGCGTTTCTGCAGGCCGCCGCCGAAGGCGCCGCGGCGCTGCTGCTGCCCGGCGACATCTTCGACGCCTGGGTCGGCGACGACGAGCTCGACGCGCCCGCACCCTGGCTGCAGGAGGTCGTCGCCGGCCTGCGCGCCGCCTCCTCCCGCATTCCCGTCTACCTGGGCCCCGGCAACCGCGATTTCCTGATGGGCGACCAACTGGCCGAGGCCACCGGCACCCATCGGCTGGCCGAACCGGTAACCATCCGCACCGACGCCGGCGAATTCCTGCTCTCGCACGGCGACGCCTTCTGTACCGACGACGTGGAGTACCAGCAATTCCGCGCGATGGTCCGCAACCCGCAATGGCAGGCGCAGTTCCTCGCCCAGCCGCTGGCGGCGCGGCAAGCCATCGCGCGCCAGCTGCGCGAACGCAGCATGGCCGAGAAAAGCCGCAAGGCCGCCGACATCATGGACGTGAACCGGCAGGCCGTGGAAGGGGCGCTCGCCGCGCACGGCGTCACGCGCATGATCCATGGCCATACCCATCGTCCCGGCCGCGAGGTGTTCGAGATGGACGGCCGCCGGTGCGAACGCTGGGTGCTGCCGGACTGGGACCTGGACGATGCGGCCGATCCGCGCGGCGGCTGGCTCGCAATCGACCGGGACGGCCCGGCCTATCACGACATCGCGCTGGACGCCTGATACGCCGGCCCGCGCCGGGCAATCAGCACAGCCGTCCCGGCCCGGCGGGCACATGGACCCAGCCGCTCATCAGGCAGCGCGCCGTGCGCGAGACGGTGGCGCGCTCCAGCCCCCACCCCGCTCCCTTGGGCACCACCGTCGCCCAGGCCGCCTGCACGCCGCTGGCATGGCCGATACGGGTCGCCACGCCGGGCAACGTGCGGGCCACCTGGGACACGACCGAGCCCGGCACCGCGGCCGCGACCGCCAGCGAGATGGCGCTTCGCGTGCCGAAGCCCCGCTGCATGTGGCCGTCGGCGATGCCGCGCGCCAGCACGTCGATGCTGTCGCGCGGAATGTCCCCCCCGCTGGCGCTCTTGTAGGACATCGGCGGCGCCACCCACACCAGCCTGGGCAGAGGCGCGCCGGCCTTCTCGGCCCGCGCCCGGGACATCAGTCCCATCGCGACGGCGCCTTCGATCCGCACGGTTTCCAGCCGCGCCAGCGTCTTGGCGTCGCGGTTGAACGCATCGGGCTTTTCGCGGCCGTTCAGGCCCAGGTCCGAGGCCCGCACGAAGATGGTGGCTTCGTCGGTGCGGATCAGGCTCACGGGCAACGCGCCGACGCCGTCGATCTCGAGCGTGTCCTGGACTCGGCCGGTGGGCAGCAGGCTAGTGGATCCGTCATCGATGAAATCCAGCCGCACCTCGGCCGCCGGGAATGGCACGCCGTCCTCGGTGAAAACGCCGTCCTCCATCACTTCGCCGCCGCGCACCTCGACATGCGCGGCCAGCCAGCGGCCTGGATGCGGCTGCCAGATCCGGACCACCGTCGTCCCTTCGCGCGGCGCTACCAGGCCCTGCTGGATGGCGTACGGGCCCACGGCTACCGCCAGGCTGCCCCCGTTGGCGGACCAGTCGATGACCGGACGGTCGATGGCCACCTGGCCGCACCGGTACTCCACGTCGCAATCGTCGCGGCTGGAGGCGTCGACCACCACGACCTTGCTGGTGGACGGGCTGGCCCCGCCCATGCCGTCGGCCTGGCGCGAATAGGGATCCGGGCTGCCCAGCACGCGCAACAGGACCCGGTCGCGCTGCTCCGGATCGCGCGGCAGGTCCCGGGCATTGAAAAATACGCCCTTGCTGGTTCCGCCACGCATGTAGACGGCGGGAATCTTAAGAACTGCCATGGGAAATCTTTCGGGACTGCGCGATCATCGCGGTGCAAACACCGCGCAACAGGTCGGTTTCCTCCCGGCTGAGGCCCGCCCGCGCAAAAAGGTGCCGCATCCGCGGCATGAGTTTCTTGGGATGCCGGGGATCGAGGTAGCCCACGGCGATGAGCGCCTCTTCCCAGTGCGCCAGCAGGGCCTCGACGGCCTCGCCGGAAGCGGGCTCGGCGCGGGGGCCGGCGACGGCCAGTTGCTCGGCGCCGAGCAGCGCATAGCGCAACTCGTAGGCGGCCAGCTGCAGCGCCTGGGCAACGTTGAGCGACGAGTACTCGGGATTGGCCGGAATGTGGCAGATCCGGTGGCACAAGGCCACCTGCTCGTTGGTCAGGCCCGAGCGTTCGGTGCCCAGCACCACGGCGGCCTGCGCGCCGGCATGGCCGGCGAGATGGTCGCGGACCAGCTCGGCGGCCTGCCGCATGTCGCAGGCCGGCGGGCCCAGATCACGCAGGCGGGCGGTCATCGCGAAGGCCATGGTCACGGGCGCCAGGGCCTCTTCCAGCGTGGCGCAGACCCGCGCGGCCGCCAGCACGTCGGTGGCGCCGCTGGCCAGCGCGAGCGCCTCCGGATGGTTCGCGGCATCGGCCACGCGGGGATTGACCAGCACCAGGCGCGAGAACCCCATGGTCTTGAGCGCCCGTGCCGCCGAGCCCACATTTCCGGGGTGGCTGGGCTCGACCATGACGAAACTGACTAGGGAAAGCATGTGTCCTTTAAACTAGAGGGGTTTCACCATATTCCTAGCCCATCGGCCTCCTTATGCATCCCATGCTCAACACCGCTGTCAAGGCGGCCCGGCGCGCAGGCGCCATCATCAATCGCGCCAGCCTGGACCTGGATCTGGTCAAGGTGTCTCAGAAGGGACCGGGCGATTTCGTGACCGAAGTCGACAAGGCCGCGGAAGCAGCCATCGTTGACATTTTGAAGACAGCCTACCCCGAACACGGAATTCTAGCCGAAGAGTCCGGCGAAACCCCGGGCGCGGCCGACGCCAACGGCCAGCAGGAGAACCTCTGGATCATCGATCCGCTGGACGGCACCACCAATTTCATCCATGGCATGCCGATCTACGCCGTCTCGATCGCGCTGATGCAGCGCGGCCAGGTCACCCAGGCCTGCATCTTCGATCCCTCCCGCAACGAACTCTTCACCGCCACGCGCGGCGCCGGCGCATTCCTGAACGACCGCCGCATCCGCGTGTCGCGCCGCACCCGCATGCCCGAGACCCTGATCGGCACCAGTTTCGCGCCCGACCCCAGCGGCAAGCGGCTCGCCTTGTGGACCAAGACCTTCGGCCAGATCTCGGCCACGACCTCCGGCGTGCGCCGCCAGGGCTCGTCGGTGCTGGAACTGGCCAACGTCGCCGCCGGCCGGCTCGACGGCTACTACGGCTGCGGCCTGAAGCCCTGGGACCTCGCCGCCGCCAGCCTGCTGGTGCTCGAGGCGGGCGGCCTGATCGGGGATTTCGACGGCGAACAGGGCTGGATGCAGAGCGGCGAGGTGGTTGCCGCCACGCCCAAGGTCTTTCCGCAGCTCCTGACCCTGCTCGAGCCGCTCAAGGAAGCCCGCGACTGATCCCCTGCCGGGGATGGTTCCCCGTTAGCTCTACAATGGCACCGGCTTCGCACGCCTTCCGCGCGGGTCGGCGTCTCCCGCCGGCTGCGCGTCGGCTCGACGGCGAGCCGCTCCCATCCACACCGTCCGCCCCCGGACGCCGATACTCATGACCGAAAACTCGCTTTACCTGCTCAAAGCTTTCTTCCTCGGCATCATCGAGGGCCTCACCGAATTCCTGCCCGTTTCCAGCACGGGGCACCTGATCCTGGTCGGCGACTGGATCCAGTTCTTCTCGGGGGATGCCAAGGTATTCGAGGTCGTCATCCAATTCGGCGCCATCCTGGCGGTCATCTGGATCTTCCGCGAAAAGGTCGCGCACATCCTGGGCGGCATACTCACCGGCGACAAGTTCTCGCTGAAGTTCGCCCGCAACATCTTGATCGCCTTCCTTCCCGCCGCCATCGTCGGCGTGACGTTCCTGAAAGAGATCAAGACCGTCCTCTTCAATCCGGGCGTGGTGGCCACGACCCTGATCATCGGCGGCTTCATCATCCTGTGGGTGGAACGCAAGCCGCAGTCGGAAGTCAAGACGCCGAACATCGGCGAGATCACCTGGTTCCAGGCGCTGATGGTGGGCCTGGCGCAATGCGTCGCGATGATCCCGGGCACCTCGCGCTCGGGCGCCACCATCATCGGCGGCATGGCCGCCGGACTCAAGCGCACTACCGCCACCGAGTTCTCGTTCTTCCTTGCCATGCCAACGATGCTGGCCGCATCGGTCTACGATGCCTGGAAGAACCACGAATCCCTCACCAGCAACGATGTCACGGCCATCGCCATCGGCTTCCTGGCGGCGTTCGTCGCGGCGCTGCTCGTGGTGCGGGCCTTGATGCGGTTCGTCGCGAACCACTCGTACCGGGTATTCGGCTGGTATCGTATCGCCTTGGGACTGGTCATCGTCGTCTGGATGCTGGTCTGATCGGAACAACCATGGTCACCATCAAGAACCGCGTCGTGATTCCTCTCGAAGAGGGAGGAACGCCGCCGGAATTCGTCACTTTCAACGGCTTCGCGGAAGAACACGTGGCCATCGTGTTTCCGCAGCTCAAGCCCGGCAATACGCCGCCGCTGGTCCGCGTCCACTCGGAATGCCTGACCGGCGACGTATTCGGCTCCCAGCTCTGCGATTGCGGTCCGCAATTGCACGAGGCTTTGTCGTGCTTCTCGCGCGAGGGCGGGGTCCTGCTGTACCTGCGGCAGGAAGGCCGGGGCATCGGCCTGTATGCCAAGCTGTCGGCCTACGCCCTGCAGAAAAAGGGCCTCGATACCTTCGAGGCCAACCGCCACCTGAACCTGCCGGAAGACGCCCGCAGCTTCGAGCCGGCCGCGCAGATGCTCAGGGCCCTCGACGTCACTCGCATCCGCCTCCTGACCAACAATCCCGACAAAGCGAGCCAGCTCGAGGAGCACGGCATCGAGATCGAGAGCATCATTCCCACGGGGGTCTACCTGAACCCGAACAACCGGCGCTATCTCGAAGCCAAGGTCCGCCACAAGAAGCACACCATCCCGTTATAAGCGCGCGCGATGGCCAATGCCGAGCTCCAGCACCACTTGGTCAATGCCTGGTCCGTGGGCTGGGCGCTCTATATCGGCACCGTCACCGTCTGGATCGTGCTGCAGCGGCGCCCGCCGCTGTCCACCGTACTGTGGATCCTGGTGCTGGCCCTGCTGCCCTACGTCGGCTATATCGTCTACTACTTCCTCGGGCCCCAGCGCCTGAAGCGCCGCCGCATCAAGCGCCTGCGCAGCCGCCTGCTGATCGCCAGCCAGACCGAGCGCGCACTGCTGCGCGAACACGAGCACCAAATCCCCCCGACGGTGGCGCGCATGGCGGCGCTGGGGCGAACCGCCTGCGACATTCCGCTTTCCTCGGCTACCGACGTGCGCCTCCTGGTGGGCGGCGCGCAGACCTACGACGCTTTCGTGGAAGCGATCTGCGCCGCGCGCGAGCACATCCACGTCGAGTTCTACATTTTCGATCCCGACCGCATCGGCACCGCCATCCGCGACCTCCTGGCCGAAAAGGCGCGCCAGGGCGTGGCCGTGAGGCTGCTGGTGGATGCGCTGGGATCGGACCGGCTGGGCCGGCGCTTCCTCGCGCCGCTGCGCGAGGCGGGCGCGCAGGTCGGTTTTTTCCACAATGTGCGGATCGGCCGGCGCTGGCGGCCGGTCACCAACTATCGAAACCACCGCAAGATACTGATCTGCGACGGCAAGCTGGGCTTCACGGGCGGCCTGAACGTCACCGACGACGAGGACGAGCGCACGCGACCGGACGCCTATCACGACGTGCACTTGCGCATCGAAGGCGGCGCCGTGCGCTGGCTGCAGATGGTGTTCCTGGAGGATTGGGCCTACGCCACCAAGCAGCGCACCGACGACCGGGAGTTGGACGCGCTGCTGCCCGAGATGCCGCCTGGCGAGCATCATGTGCAGATATTGACGTCGGGCCCCGACGACCCCCGCCAGGCGATCCACCGCATGCAAGTCGCGGCCATCCATGCGGCCACCGAGCGGGTGTGGCTGACCACGGCCTATTTCGTCCCTAGCGAACCGGCCCTGATGAGCCTGACCAGCGCCGCCCAGAAAGGCGTGGACGTTCGCCTGCTGGTCCCGCGCCGCAGCGACTCGCTGGTGGTGACGGCGGCCTCGCGCTCTTATTTCGACGAATTGCTCGAGGCCGGCGTCAAGGTCTGGGAATACCAGGACAGGATGCTGCACTCCAAGACACTCCTGGTCGACGACACTTATTCGTTCATCGGCACCGCCAATTTCGACAACCGCAGCTTCGAGCTGAACTTCGAGGTCATGGCCCTGGTCTATGGCGAAACCATGGCGCGCCAGCTGGGCCGCCAGTTCGAGCTGGACTTGCGCCAGGCAGCGCGCGTCGCCAAGGACCGGGAAACCCCCTTCCCCCGCCGGCTGTTCGATTCCTTCGCACGGCTGTTTTCGCCCATGCTCTAGGGGGGGTCAATTGCTGGAGAGTTGAGTTCTTGATCCGTCCTTGGCCGGTGTGGCGGGGCGCCCCCTATCGGGGCGCAGCGAAGCCGGCCCCGGCTTTGCCGGGACTTCCCGGAGTTGGCGCGGTCGGCGGGGCGGGCGTGAACTCGCGCGGGGACAGTCCCCCGGACTGTCCCTACTGCCGCGCTCAGACATGCACGCCCTTGCTTCCCCG